>Ga0208375_1000567_pt1 | contig 52508 bp, 50 predicted proteins | sample RifOxyD1_FD_184038 | JGI IMG/M metagenome (GOLD analysis project Ga0208375, IMG submission 184038) | Soil microbial communities from Rifle, Colorado - Rifle Oxygen_injection D1 (SPAdes) | ecosystem: Environmental > Terrestrial > Deep subsurface > Rock core/Sediment | place: Rifle, Colorado... | reverse complement strand
ACCCGAAGCTTCTTGATCTTCTTGTCTGCCCGGTTTGCAAAGGCCCGCTGACCTGGAAAAAATCCGCACTCGAACTGGTGTGCCCGGCGTGCCGCATTGCCTACCCGATTCGTGACGATATTCCGGTGATGCTGCCGGAAGAGGCGCGTCCGCTTGAGGTGGACGAAATTCACGGCAAGGCTTGAGCATGCATTTCCGGGTGGTTATCCCTGCGCGCTATGCATCGAGTCGCTTGCCTGGCAAGCCGCTGGCGGAAATCGGCGGGCGTCCGATGGTGCTGCATGTGGTGGAGCGCGCCCTGCAGGCAGGTGCCGAGTCGGTGGTGGTGGCAACCGATGATGAGCGGGTACAGCAGGCGGTAGCCGAGGCGGGCTACCCGGTCATCATGACCTCGCCCGATCATCAGTCCGGCACCGAGCGTTTGGTCGAAGTCGCCGAAACGCTGGGTTGGGGGGACGACACGCTGGTGGTCAACGTGCAGGGCGACGAGCCGCTGATTGACCCGGCGTTGATTCGCGAAGCCGCGCGACAGCTGGTGTTGCATCAAGATGCGGTGATGGCAACCCTGGCGCATCCGATTCTCGACCCCGCTGATTTCATCAACCCCAATGTCGTCAAGGTGGTGACCGACGAAGCTGGTTACGCGTTGTATTTCAGTCGCGCGCCGATTCCGTGGCCGCGTGACGCCTTCGCCGAACAGCAGGCGATGCCGCACGAACTGGGTGCCTTGCGCCACATTGGCCTGTATGCCTATCGCGCCGGTTTTCTACGTACCTATGCCAGCCTCGCGGCCTCGCCGCTGGAGCGCTTCGAAATGCTCGAGCAATTGCGCGTCCTGTGGCATGGCTATCGCATCAGCATCGGGATTACCCCGACTGTTCCTGCTCCGGGAGTTGATACGGCGGAAGACCTGGCGCGGGTTCGTGAGCTGTTTCAAACAACTTCAATCCAGCAATAAAATTTTTTAAGTTTTGCTCCGGCCATGCTTGGCTTAGGCTAGCGCGGTTTGACACAGCTTGCACGAGGCAAGCGCGGTTCGACAATCCATAATCAAGGGAGACATGCAATGCGTTTGATTCTGTTGGGCGGCCCTGGCGCCGGCAAGGGTACCCAGGCCAATTACATCAAGGAAAAATACGGTATTCCGCAAATTTCAACCGGGGACATGTTGCGCGCGCAGATCAAGGCGGGCTCCGAACTCGGCATGAAGGCAAAGGCCATCATGGACGCGGGAGGTCTGGTTTCCGACGACATCATTATTGGCATGGTCAAGGCGCGCCTCACCGAATCAGACTGCAAGAACGGTTATCTGTTCGACGGCTTTCCGCGCACCATCCCGCAGGCCGAGGCGATGAAGGCTGCTGGTGTGCCGATTGATTACGTGGTCGAGATCGACGTCGCTGACGAGGAAATCGTCAAGCGCATGTCAGGCCGCCGTGTCCATGTCGGCTCGGGCCGCACCTATCACGTTGTGTTCAACCCGCCGAAAGTGGCCGGCAAGGATGACATTACAGGTGAAGATTTGATCCAGCGCGACGACGACCACGAAGACACGGTAAAAAAACGTCTTGACGTCTATCACGCGCAAACCGAGCCGCTGGTGAAGTACTACGGCGACTGGGCAGCACGTGGCGAAGCCGGTGCACCCAAATACGTGAAGGTTGCGGGTGTCGGTAAGGTAGATGGCATTCGCGATTCGATTTTTGCAGCCCTGGCCTAACCAAAATAAAAATGCCGCAGCAGATTGCGCCCATGACCGACACCGAGCGCTGGGTTATTACCAGTGCGGTGAAAGAACGCTACGGTCACGATGTAGAGATTCAGGATGTCGAAACTGAAATCCGGCTGTACATCGACGACCGTGAGTTGACCTTGTGCCCGGGGTTTTACTGGCTCGAGCGCGGATGTCATTTCGTGCTGTCCAAAACCGGCGATTCGCGCTATCGCAGCATGTTCTTCTACCGTATCCGTGATCGTTTCAGCACCGGACGTGAGGAATACGACGACATCGGCGACTGCGTGACCACGCTGCTGAAAATGCAGGCCGACGAGGAGGCCAAGCGGCTCGCCGAGGGCGAGGTATCCGGCAACAGTTGATTGAACAAGCCAGCCAGCAGTAGGGGCTGGCTTTTTTACGCATTCTTTTTCAAAAAAATAGAGGAGACTCACCATGGCGAAAAAAATGAACGCCTTTTATGCACAGTCCGGCGGTGTCACCGCCGTCATCAATGCCTCGGCCTGTGGCGTGATCGAAACCGCGCGCAAGAACAAGGACAAGATCGGCAAGGTCTACGCCGGCCGCAACGGCATCATCGGCGCGCTGACCGAAGACCTGATCGACACCACCAAGGAAACCGATGCCGCAATCGCCGCGCTGCGTTCCACTCCGTCGGGCGCCTTCGGTTCGTGCCGCTTCAAGCTCAAATCGCTGGAAGCCAACAAGCGCGAATATGCGCGTCTGATCGAGGTCTTCAAGGCGCACAACATCGGCTACTTCTTCTACAACGGCGGCGGCGATTCAGCCGATACCTGCTTCAAGGTCAGCCAGTTGTCCGAAGCGATGGGCTATCCGATCCAGGCAATCCACGTGCCGAAGACGGTTGACAACGACCTGCCGATCACCGACTGCTGCCCGGGTTTCGGCTCGGTCGCCAAATACATTGCGGTGTCCACGCTGGAAGCCAGTTTTGACGTGAAGTCGATGGCCAAGACCTCGACCAAGATTTTCGTCCTCGAAGTGATGGGACGTCACGCCGGCTGGATCGCGGCGGCGGGCGGGCTGGTGGAAGATCACGGCATTCCGGTCGTGATTCTGTTCCCGGAAATCGAGTTCGATCAGAAGAAATTCCTCGCCCGCGTCGACAAGCTGGTGAAGGAACACGGCTACTGCACGGTCGTCGTCTCCGAAGGCTGCCATTACCCGGACGGCAAGTTCCTCGCTGAGCAGGGCACGCGCGATGCCTTCGGCCATGCGCAACTGGGCGGGGCCGCGCCGGTGGTGGCCAACATGATCAAGGATGCGCTCGGTCACAAGTTCCACTGGGCGGTCGCAGATTACCTGCAGCGTGCCGCACGTCATATCGCGTCGAAGACCGACGTGAAACAGGCCTACGAACTCGGCAAGAAAGCCGTTGAACTGGCGATCAAGGGCCACAACTCGGTGATGCCGACGGTCGAACGTCTTTCGGATGTGCCCTATAAGTACAGGATTGGCGTCGCGGATTTGAAGGATGTTGCCAACGTCGAGAAATTCATGCCGCGCGACTTCATCACCAAGGACGGCTTCGGCATTACGCCCAAGTGCAAGCGTTACCTGACGCCCCTGATCCAGGGTGAGGATTATCCGAAGTACGCCGACGGCCTGCCGGTTTATGTAACGCTGAAGAATATTGCCGTGGCAAAGAAACTGGCGGCGTTCAAGCTGTGAGGCGTGACGTGCAGGCTGCCTGCAGAGGGATGGCATGACGCTTGATCGGGCCAAACAATTGTTGCGCGTGCAAGCCGACTTCGGTGGCTTCTATAACGGCAATTCGGCCAAGCTGATCCTGTCCGAGGTCCAGCGTGAGCATGGGCAGGGTGCGGTTGATGAGTGCATCCGCGATCTCCGGCTCGATGAGATCTTTGGGTTTCAGCCAGGCACCCGTTTTGAAGGCGGCCTGGCGATGGGCAAGGGGTAGGAAATGAGAACGGTGGCGCAAGCTGCCGTTTTTTTTTGAGTCTTTGGAGGAGAAAATAATGAATGAAGGATTGATGTTTGCCCTCGTGGCGGCCGGCTTGGCACTGCTATACGGAATCGTGTCGATCAAATGGATCATCGGGCTGCCGACCGGCAACGACCGCATGCGCGAGATTGCGGCGGCGGTACAGGAGGGGGCTTCGGCGTATCTGAATCGGCAATACACCACCATCGCCATGGTTGGCATCATCCTGCTGATCGCGATCTTTGTTGCACTGGGATGGCAGACTGCAGTCGGCTTTGCGCTGGGTGCCATTCTCTCGGGACTCACCGGCTACATCGGCATGAACGTCTCGGTGCGCGCCAACGTGCGCACTGCTGAAGCCGCCAGGGACGGCCTCAATGCGGCGCTGAATGTCGCGTTCAAGGGCGGAGCCATTACCGGCATGCTGGTGGTTGGTCTGGGATTGCTGGGAGTGGCAGGTTATTTCGCATTTCTCACCTTGTCGATGGGCGCCACTACGGAGGAAGCAACCCATGCACTGGTCGGTCTGGCCTTTGGCGGCTCGCTGATTTCCATTTTCGCCCGTTTGGGCGGCGGCATCTTCACCAAAGGCGCGGATGTGGGCGCCGACCTGGTGGGCAAGGTCGAAGCCGGTATTCCGGAGGACGATCCGCGCAATCCGGCAGTGATTGCAGACAACGTCGGCGACAACGTCGGCGACTGCGCAGGCATGGCGGCCGACCTGTTTGAGACCTACGCGGTAACCATCATTGCCACCATGCTGCTGGGTGGCCTGATGATTACCGACTCGCCTAATGCGGTGATCTATCCGCTGGTGCTGGGCGGCTTTTCTATTATTGCGTCGATCATCGGCACCTTTTTCGTCAAGGCGCGAGAGGGCGGCAAGATCATGAATGCGCTGTATCGCGGGCTGATCGTGTCGGGCGTGCTGGCAGCAATCGCGTTTTACCCCATCACCAACTGGATGCTGGGTGAGGGCGTGATGATCGGCGGTGAACTGGTGACATCGATGAATTTGTATCTGGCTGCCTTGATCGGTCTCGCCTTGACCGCTGCAATGGTGGTGATTACAGAGTATTACACCGCGACTGAGTACGCCCCGGTACGTCACATCGCACAAGCCTCCACTACCGGTCATGGCACAAACGTCATTGCAGGTATCGGCGTGTCCATGCGCTCCACCGCGCTACCGGTGCTGGCCGTGTGTGCGGCCATCTGGGGTGCCTATGAACTGGCCGGCCTGTACGGTATTGCGATTGCTGCCACCTCGATGCTGTCGATGGCCGGCATCATCGTCGCGCTCGACGCTTACGGCCCGATCACCGACAACGCGGGTGGCATTGCTGAAATGGCGGGTCTGGACGACAGCATCCGCAACATCACCGACCCGCTAGACGCCGTAGGCAACACCACCAAAGCCGTCACCAAGGGCTACGCCATCGGTTCAGCCGGTCTCGCTGCGCTGGTGCTGTTCGCGGATTACACCCATGCGCTGAACGCCAAGGCCTTGGCGCTTGACCCCAATGCGATCGCCATGACCTTCGACCTGTCCAATCACATGGTCATCATTGGTCTGTTCATCGGCGGCATGGTGCCGTATCTGTTCGCCGCCATGGGGATGGAGGCGGTAGGGCGTGCTGCCGGTTCGGTGGTGGTGGAAGTGCGCCGCCAGTTCAAGGAAATTCCCGGCATCATGGAAGGCACCGCCAAGCCGCAGTACGGTACCTGCGTCGACATGCTGACCAAGGCTGCGATCAAGGAAATGATTGTTCCTTCGCTGCTGCCGGTCGCGGTTCCGGTCATCGTCGGTCTCACCCTCGGCGCACAAGCGCTGGGCGGCGTATTGCTCGGCACCATCGTCACCGGCATCTTTGTCGCCATTTCGATGACCACGGGCGGTGGGGCGTGGGACAACGCGAAGAAATACATTGAGGAGGGCAACTTCGGCGGCAAGGGCTCCGAGGCGCACAAGGCTGCCGTGACAGGCGACACCGTCGGCGATCCGTACAAGGATACTGCGGGTCCCGCGGTTAACCCGCTGATCAAGATCATCAACATTGTCGCGCTGTTGATTGTGCCCTTGATTGCTTGAAACCGATGCGGTTTGAAATACGTTAAGCTTCGCCCTGCGTCGCCCACGTCCAGTCTGACGGGGTGACCAAGGTGATTATTCAAATAACTCAGGAGGATGCAGGGAATGGCAAAAAATGTAGGTGGTATCGACCGTATTATTCGTGCTGTTGTAGGCATAGGGCTGATCTACTGGGCGATGACGCCGACCGGCCCGATGATGATTGCCGGTCCGATTGGTTTTATTGTGTTGTTGACCGCGATCTTTGGTTGGTGCCCGGCGTATTTGCCCTTTGGCATAAACAGCAACAAGGCAAAGTAAACTTTTGCCAAACTGTCGAGTCACACGAAGTGCGCCCATCGGGCGCACTTTTTTTAGGAACCCTATGCGCATTTTCGTTTTGTTTTTTGCACTGGTCGTGGCGAATGTAAGCCATGCGGGGGGTGTCGAACGCTTGAAAGCGTTTGTTGCGGGCGCAAAAACCGCAGAAGCCGATTTCACCCAGACCGTCGCCGATCGATCTGGCCGAGTCACCCAGCAAGCCAGCGGCAAAATGATGTTTGCTCGCCCTGGCAAGTTCCGCTGGGATTATGTTGCGCCGTATGCGCAGGTGATCGTAAGCGATGGCGTCAAGCTGTGGCTGTATGACGCCGACCTGGATCAAGTGACTGTCAAATTACTGGGCGACGCCATGGCCGGCACCCCAGCGGCCTTGCTGGCAGGCGACAACGCGATTGAAAAATACTTCAGCCTGAAAAATGCAGGTGAGGCAAACGGTCTGGAATGGCTGGAGGCCACGCCGAAAAGTCGGGACACGACATTCGAGCGCATCCGTATGGGCTTCAAGGGGGATGTACTGGCGCAAATGGAATTGCTCGATTTTTTCGGCCAGCGCACCACGCTCAAACTGACTCGATTCTCACGCAACCCGGTGATCGCGCCAGCACGCTTTACCTTTACGCCACCCAAAGGGGCTGACGTCATTGGCGACTGACGACTTGTTTCAGTCCCATGTAGCGCCCGCGCACCCAGCTGACGTGCCGCTGGCCGAACGGCTGCGCCCGCGCACGCTGAACGAAGTCGTCGGGCAGCGCCACCTGCTGGGTGCCGGCAAGCCGCTTAAACTCGCATTCGATTCCGGCAAGCTGCATTCGATGATTTTGTGGGGACCGCCGGGCGTGGGAAAAACCACCCTGGCGCGGCTGACCGCGCAAGCTTTTGGCGCTGACTTCATCGCCATTTCTGCCGTGCTGTCAGGCGTCAAGGACATTCGAGAAGCGGTCGAACGCGCACGCATGAACCAGTCGCTATCCCGCGCCACCATTGTCTTCGTTGACGAAGTTCACCGTTTCAACAAGGCGCAGCAGGATGCTTTTTTACCGCATGTTGAAAGCGGCCTGTTCACCTTCATCGGCGCGACCACTGAAAACCCCTCGTTTGAAGTCGTCGGTGCCTTGCTGTCACGCGCCCAGGTTTATGTATTGAAATCGCTGACGCCAGACGAGCTGGGTGAATTGCTGCAACACGCGCTGCAGGCGTTGCCGAACCTGAAGCTGGCCGACGGCGTCGATCAGCTTCTCGCGGCTTACGCCGATGGTGACGCGCGCAAGCTGCTCAACCTGCTGGAGCAACTCGACAGCGCCGCCCGCACCGCGCAGGTAGACGTAATCGACACTGCGTTTGTTGAAAACGCGCTGGCGCAATCCTTGCGCCGCTTCGACAAGGGCGGGGAAGCCTTTTACGACCAGATTTCCGCGTTGCACAAAAGCGTGCGCGGCAGCAGCCCTGACGCGGCGCTGTACTGGCTGGTACGCATGCTCGATGGTGGCGCGGATCCACGTTATCTTGGGCGGCGGCTTGTTCGGATGGCATCCGAAGATATTGGCCTGGCCGACCCGCGCGCGCTCAGCATGACGCTTGACGCAGTTGAAACCTATGAGCGCCTGGGCAGTCCGGAAGGTGAACTGGCGCTGGCTGAAGCCTGTCTCTATCTTGCCTGTGCGCCCAAAAGCAATGCGGCTTATGTGGCTTACAACGCAGCGCGCGCATTCGTGGCGGCCAACCCGTCTAATGATGTACCGCTGCATTTGCGTAACGCCCCGACCAAATTGATGAAGGAACTCGGTTACGGTCGAACCTATCGTTATGCTCACGATGAACCGGATGCCTATGCAGCCGGTGAGCGGTACTTTCCCGACGACTTGCCTGAACAACGCTGGTACCAGCCCACGCCACGCGGGCTGGAAGGCAAAATCGCCGACAAGCTGGCGTATTTGCGTGCGCTGGATGAAGCAGAGAAAAAACAATGACAAAGGGGGCCTAGGCCCCCTTTGTCATTGCGCTGAATGTTTAATTCAGTAAATCAGAACTTGTAGACCACGCCGGCCGAGAACAGGTCGATATCCGCTTCGCCCGTGCCGCCGTTGAAGTCTGAGCTACCGGTTTCAAAGAAACGTTCCCAGTCCAGGCGAAGCCCGACAGATGGGGTGACGTTGTATTGCGCGCCTACGCCGAACGACCAGACGACATCGGTATCACCCGTGTTTTGGGTCGGGGTGCCAGCAATCGTGCCGTTGACTTCGGTATTCAGGAAATTCATCCCACCGCGGCCCGACAGGATGAAGTTGGGGCTGATTGCATAGGTTCCGACCACGGCCGTGGTCATGCCGTTGGTTTCCCGTGTTCCGGCCTGTGTGCCCGTGAAAGTCGCTTCGCCCAGATCGATGTAGCCAATTTCCATGGAAATGTATTCGTTGATTTCCAGGCCGCCATAGATTTTCCAGGCTGTATCGGAATCGTCGCAGGAGATGCCGGCTGGACACGAAATATCGGAAGTGGACTGTCCCAGGTTCCCACCCACGTAGGGGGCCAGGGTGAGGTCAAAAAAACCGGCAGATGCGGAAGTGGAAAGGGCGAGTGCCGAAGCCACTGCAGCGGCGAAATGCATTGTGCGCATGTAAATCTCCTCTTGAGTTTTATGTTGGTGATGGAAAACGAGCCTGAGGCTGACGTTGACCAAGATGAAGCGGAAAGCAGATTAATCGATTTTATTGGTTTTAGATAGCAGGCGTGCACGCTGTTGATGAGCCGTTGCCAAGACGCGACAGGCGTGATTCTGCGTGGGTTAGCCGGATATTGCACCGGTGCATCATGCTAGACTGCCCCAAACAGTGAGACGAGCATGGCCGAGGAGTCTGACCTTTCCCGTACCGAACCGGCGAGTTCGCAGCGTTTGCAACAAGCCCGCAATGCCGGTGATGTGCCGCGTTCGGCTGAACTGACGGCGTGGCTCGTCTTGCTGGCTGTGCTGGGCATGCTGGGCTGGTTGATGCCGCGTCTGCTTGCAGCTTTGCAGAATTTGACCGAGTCGGCTCTTGTTACCGCCGCGCAGCCACTTTCCCCGCCTATTCTGAATGCTGTCCAATCGGTCGTGTGGGCGGTTTTGCCGCTTCTGGTTGTTGTCCTGGTTGCAGCAATGGTTGCCCCCCTGTTGATTTCGGGGTGGGTGTTTGCGCCCCAGCGCACCGAATTCAATCTGTCGCGTATCAATTTATTTAAAGTCTTTTCCCGTTTGTTGTCTGCTGACTTCTGGTTTGATGGATCACTGGCCTTGTTGAAGCTCGCGCTCGTTGCTGTGGCTATCGCCTGGGTACTGGCGAGCGGGGAGGGATTGCAAGGCTTGACTGATCTCCCCTCGAATTCTGCTTTGGCGCATACGGCAGCCTGGCTGGAGCGTGGCCTGCTGGCATTGGTTACGGTGCTGGCGCTGGCGGCGGCGCTTGATTCCGGCTGGCGCTGGTGGCGTTATTTACGCCGGCATGCGATGAGTTGGCGGGATGTACAGGCCGAGGCGCGCGAGGCTGAAGTCAGCCCGGAAATTCGTGCGCAGCTGCGTGACCGCCAGCAACAGGCTGGGCAAGGGGTACAGCCTGAAGGGACGGCGGCAATGCGCCGCGTGTCCGGATCGATTGATGAGGTGATCGGGTGAGCGCGCAGGGTGTCATGGTGATGGGGATGCCGGTGAACCGGCTGGCTGTGCCCATGCTGGTATTGCTGATTTTGGCGATGATGGTATTGCCGCTCCCTACCTTGATGCTCGACGTGCTGCTGACGCTCAATATTGCACTGGCCATGATCGTGCTTTTGGTGAGTTTGAATGCGCGCCGTCCGCTGGATTTTTCGGTGTTTCCGACCGTGTTGCTGCTGACGACCCTGTTACGCCTGTCGCTCAATGTGGCATCGACCCGCATTATCTTGATGCACGGTCAAACCGGGCCTGACGCTGCGGGCAAGGTGATCGAATCCTTCGGCAGCTTCCTGGTTGGCGGCAACATTGCGGTTGGTTTCGTTGTGTTCCTGATTCTGGTCATCATCAACTTCGTCGTCATAACCAAGGGCGCCGGGCGCATCGCCGAGGTGGCGGCGCGCTTTACGCTGGACTCGATGCCCGGCAAGCAATTGGCTGTCGATGCGGATTTGAACGCCGGCTTCATTAACGACGTCGAAGCACGCACGCGGCGCAACGAAATCAGCCGCGAAGCCGATTTTTATGGCGCGATGGACGGCGCATCCAAGTTTGTGCGCGGTGATGCCATTGCCGGCATGATCATCCTGGTGGTCAATTTGGTCGGTGGCGTGGCCATCGGTTTGCTGCAGCACAAGCTGGGCATCGGTGAGGCCATTGGCCGTTATGCCTTGCTGACCGTGGGCGACGGGCTGGTGACGCAGATTCCGGCACTGATCATTTCGACGGCTGCAGGCATCGTGGTAAGCCGGGCATCCAGTGAACAGGACTTGTCGCGCGAGTTTTCCACCCAGATCTTCGGTCAACCGCACACTTTGTATGTGGCTGCAGCGGTGCTGGGTGTGCTTGGGCTGATCCCCGGCACGCCGCATCTGGCGTTCTTGACCATCGCCTCAGTATTGGGGGGCTTGGCCCTTTGGTTGTCGCGCCGACAGCGTGCGCAACTTGAAGCCGAGCCGCTTGGGCTGATCGAGGAAGTCGCAACGCCGGTCGATGTCACGTGGGACGATATCCCTCCAGTGGATGTGCTGGCGCTCGAAGTCGGCTATCGGCTGATTTCCCTGGTTGACCGTAATCAGGGCGGCGAGGCGCTGACCCGGATTACCGAGGCACGTCGCCGTTTCGCGACCGATATGGGGCTGGTCGTGCCGCTCATCCGGGTGCGTGACAACCTCGATCTCAAGCCAAACAGCTATCGCATCACCCTGAAGGGGGTTGATGTGGCGCACGGCGAAATGCCCAGTGGTCAGGTATTGGCACTCGACATGGGCGATGTGCTGGGACGCATCGATGGCGCGCCGGGGATGGATCCGCTGTCGGGCCTGGGCGGTGTCTGGATCGAGACGGGGCGCGAAGAAGAAGCCGAATTGCGCGGCTTTGTGGTGCTTACGGCAGCCGAACTGATTGCGCGCCAGGTCGAGATGGTGTTTCGCCAGCATGCGCCCGAGCTGCTGGGGCGCGTCGAGGTGCAACAGTTGCTCAACACGCTGACGCGCAGCCATCCGGGACTGGTGGAGGATGTCACGCCGCGCCATTTGCCGTTGACCAGTGTGCAAGCCGTATTGCAGCAGTTGATCGCCGAAAACGTTTCGATTCGCGACAGCCGCACCCTGTTTGAAACCCTGGCAGCGCGCGCACCCAACAATCAGCTGATTGATGACCTGGTCGAAACCGTGCGCGCCGCGCTGGGGCGCAGCATCGTTGATCGCCTGTTCGAGGGAAGCAATGCGTTGCACGTGATCGGGCTGGCCGCCGCCACCGAGACGCGTTTGATGAATGAAATGGGTGATGAAGGCGAGGCACTGCTATCGCCCGCTACGCTGGATGCCCTGAACGATGCGGCGGAACGCGCCATCGCGGAGCAGGAAAACGCGGGTTATCCGCCGGTACTGCTGACTTCACCCAGTTTGCGTGCCATCCTGTCGCGGTTGTTGCGGCGTAATTTGCCCCGGATGGCGGTTATTGCGTACGCCGAAGTGCCTGCCGATAAAGTCGTGCAAGTGAGCACCGAACTGGATATGGGAGGAAACGCATGAGCGCACAGGTTTTTATTGCTGCAAACGCGCGCGAGGCCCTGGCAAAAGTCCGTCGCGAATTGGGTGATGATGCTGTGGTGTTGTCGACCCGGCCCCATCCGCAGGGCGTTGAACTGCTCGCCAGCGGGTATGGAACATTAGCGGCATTACCTCTTAATGCACCGCACTCAGCATCAGACGGTACCAGCGGTTCGCGAATTCTGACTGAGCTTGCGCGTCTGCGCGGCATGTTGCAAAACCAGCTGGCCGGCTTTGCCTGGGGCGCTGCGCGGCGTCGTGATCCGCTGCGGGTTGCGTTGATGCAAACCCTGTTCGCCGCTGGCTTTGGCAGTTCACTTGCACGCACCTTGGCCGCCCGGCTGCCGCGCGAACTCGATGCCCCGGCGGTTCAACGCTGGCTGCGGCAGGTGCTGATCCGCAATCTGGCGCTTCAGCCTGCTGCCGCTGATTTGCTGGCTCAAGGCGGGCGTTACGCACTCGTCGGATCAACCGGATCAGGCAAAACCACGACCCTGGCCAAACTGGCTGCACGCGGAGTGGATGTCCACGGGGCCGATCAGGTAGCCCTGGTGGCGGCTGATGCCTTTCGCGTTGGCGCGGCGGCACAGCTGACTGTCTATGCCGACTTGCTGGGGGTATCGCTGTTTGTGGCCGACAGCCCTGGCCAGTTGGCGCAACTGCTGCCGAAACTTGCGGCCAAAAAGCTGCTGCTGATCGATACGGCCGGCTTTGCACCATCCGATCCGCGCATCCATGACGCGCACGCGCTCGATGCTTTGGGCGTGCGGCGTCTGGCGGTGATCTCTGCCAACCAGCAAGGTGCGGCAATCGAGCAGGCGATGGTACGGTTTGGCCAGGGCGCAGCGGCATGTATTCTCACCAAGCTCGATGAAACCCCACAACCGGGCGCGGCGCTCGATAGCCTGATTCGTCATCGGCTGCCGCTGGCCTACGTCAGCAGCGGTCAACGCGTACCGGAAGACTTTCATCTTGCCAATGCCGCCTATCTTGTCGACCGGGCGCTGAAGGGCGGACAACTTGCCACGCCTTATACGCTGGAAGCCGAAGATTGGCCGCTGTTTGCGGGCGTGGAAGCCGAGCGTGAAGAACGCCAGGCTTCGGCCAGGGGGTTCAATGCAGGTTGAATGGTCAGATCAGGCGGCTGGGCTGCGCCGCCGTAGTGCCCGGATGCCGATTGCCTGCACCTATTGTTTTTTTGATACAGCCAAATGGACGGGCAGGCTGGCCGCTTCCCTGCATCATGCTGGGCGAACTTCCTTGCTGATCGACCGGCAAGGTCGCTTGTTCGGTACCGCTCAAACACGCAGTTTGTTCAGCTGGAAGCAGCAGCTTGAACGAGGTGAGTTGCACACCCTGCCGTTGAATCCTGGCGAGGGTTGGCATGCGCCAGGAGTACGGGCGGACGATCCAGCTTTACGCGATGTAGCGCGTGCCTACGATCATCTGCTGTTTGACGAAGAACCGGGCGGAGCGGCGTTGATCCTGATGCCTGGCGCGTATCACGCCTTTCTTGTCGAGGTTCAGGCCACGAGGTCATCCATGCTGCGTGCGTACACTTTGCTTAAAACCCTGTCGCATCATGTAGAGGCGGGCATGAACGTGAATTTGCTGGGCGACCAGACTGCTTGCGCACAGGTTCTCGGTGCTGCGAGCCATTTTCTTCCCCTGCCATTTGCTCAGGCAATCGACTGCATGGCGCACGCTGATACTGCATTTTCAGCGCTTGCCGTTAGAATGCCCGGCGAGGAGACGAGTCAAGCGACTCGTTTTAAAACAGAAAACATGAAAGCATGGCCTTGAAAAATGGCTGATAAACCCCTGTCCCAAGACGAACAGATCACCAAATATGCGCCGCTGGTCAAGCGCATTGCCTATCACATGATGGCGCGTCTGCCTGCCAGCGTAGAAGTTGACGACCTCATTCAGGTCGGGCTGATCGGCTTGATGGACGCGGTTGGACGCTTCGACGGTACCCAGGGCGCACAGTTTGAGTCCTATGCCACCCAGCGCATTCGCGGTTCGATGCTCGACGAACTGCGCGAAGCCGACTGGCTGCCACGCCATGTGCGGCAAAAATCACGGCAGATCGAAGCTGCCATCAGCAAACTGGAACAGCGCAACGGCAAGTCGCCGACCGAACACGAAATTTCCGCCGAGATGGGACTCGGGATCGATCAATATCAATCCATGCTGGGCGATGTGAAATGCTCGCAGTTACTGTATTACGAAGATTTCGCAGATGACGATAGCGCCAGTTTTCTGGAACGCTACCTGGTCGACGGCAGCAACGATCCGCTCGCTGTGCTTGAGGATGAAGGCTTTCGCGGTAGTCTGGTGTCCGCCATTCATCACCTGCCTGAACGTGAGCGCAGCATGATGGGCATGTATTACGAGCAGGACATGAACCTGAAGGAAATCGGCGTCGTGCTCGGTGTCTCCGAATCGCGCGTGTGCCAGTTGCATTCACAGGCTGTCGCGCGCTTGCGCGCTCAGCTCAAGATCTGGAAAAGCTGAGCGCGGCACGGGTAAAGCGGGGCGAAACACGAACAAATCCGCGATAATGGCGGCTTGTTTATCCAGCCTGCGTCTGCCGCCATGACCCCCGCCGAACTCAAGAAAAAATCCCTCGAATACCATCGTCTGCCCAAGCCGGGCAAACTTTCGGTGGAGTCCTCCAAACCCTGTTCCACACAGGATGATCTGGCCTTGGCCTACACCCCCGGTGTGGCGCAACCCGTGCTGGAAATTGCCAGAAATCCCAAGACCGCTTACGACTACACCAACAAGGGCAACCTGATTGCGGTGATTACCGACGGCACTGCGATTCTGGGACTGGGCAACCTGGGACCGCTCGCTGCCAAGCCGGTGATGGAAGGCAAGGCCGTATTGTTCAAGCAGTTCGCCGGCATCGACGTGTTTGATATCGAGGTGCATGCGAAAACCCCGCAGGAATTCATCAAGGTGGTCGAAGCGATCGCGCCGACCTTTGGTGGCATCAACCTCGAAGACATCGCTGCTCCACATTGCTTCGAGATCGAAGCTGCGCTGAAGAAAAAACTCGACATCCCGGTGTTTCATGATGACCAGCATGGCACTGCCGTGATTATCTGTGCCGGACTGATCAATGCCTTGCATGTGCAGGGTAAGGCATTGGACTTGGCAAAGATCGTCTGTCTCGGAGCCGGTGCGGCCGGCATCGCTTCAATGAAACTGCTGGTGGCAATGGGCGCGAAAAAAGCCAACATCACCCTGGTCGATTCCAAAGGGGTGGTGCACAAGGAGCGCACCGATCTCAACAGCTTCAAGAAAGGCTTTGCGCGCAAGACCAAGCTGCGCACGCTGAGTGAGGCGATGCAGGGTGCCGACGTGTTTGTCGGCGTGTCGGGCGCCAACCTGGTGAGCCCGGCGATGGTGAAAAGCATGGCCGACAAGCCGGTCGTCTTTGCGCTCGCCAACCCCAATCCTGAAATCCTGCCGGAAAAAGCCATGGCTGCGCGCAGCGATCTCGTCATGGCGACCGGGCGTTCTGACTTCCCGAATCAGGTCAACAATGTCCTGGGCTTTCCGTTCATTTTCCGCGGTGCACTCGATGCGCGCGCCAAGGAGATCACCGAGGCCATGCTGATTGCCGCTGTCCATGCGCTGGCCGAGCTTGCACGTGAGCCGGTTCCCGCGTCGGTTTTGAAGGCCTACAAGTTGAAGAAGCTGGCGTTTGGCCCGGATTACATCCTGCCGAAGCCCTTTGATCCGCGCCTGGCAGACCGCGTGCCGCAGGCCGTAGCCAAGGCCGTGGTCAAATCAGCCAAGCGCTAAAGCTGGTTGAACCTGTGGTCACACGACATAACCGGATTTCTTGCTATTTAAAAGGTGCTGTGTGAGTCCCCTGCCGCGCCCGGTCTACCTTGATCTTTGTCGTATCCACCTGCCGCTTGCCGGCTGGGTGTCGATCCTGCATCGCCTGTCTGGTGCAGTGTTGTTTCTGGGTTTTCCGTTCGCGATCTGGCTGTTGTCGATATCACTCGCGCATGAGTCGGGATTTGCCGAGGTGCGCGCGTGGCTTGCGTTGCCGCTGGCGAAGCTGGCTTTACTGGGTTTGGTGTGGCTGTTTGCCCTGCACTATTTTGCCGGATTGCGGCATCTGGCATTGGATGTCCATTGGGGCACTTCGCTGACGGCGGCACGACGCAGCAGCGTGGGTGTGCTGGTGTTGAGCGGTGCGGCGACCCTGGTGGCAGCCTGGGGCGTGTTCGTATGAAACCGGTGCTCGGCGCGCGTGGCGGCACCGGGAGCTGGCTGCTGCAGCGCGGCACGGCTTTGGGGATGGCACTGGCAGTGCCGTTGTTCATCGGTGCTTTAGTCCTGCATGCACCGTTTGATTTCACCAGTTGGCGGGCGTTTGTTTCCCTTGTGCCGGTCCGCCTGGCCTTGCTGTTGACAGGAATGGCGCTGGCACTGCACGCCTGGGTGGGCATGCGCGATATTTTCATGGATTACGTGCATCCGGTCATGCTGCGGCTGCTGTTGAAGGGGCTGGTCATTCTGGTCCTGCTGGCTTCTGTGCTGTGGCTTGCGACGATCATGTGGGGGGTGGCGTGAACAGGCGACGGTTTGATGCGCTCATCATCGGCGGCGGCGGCGCGGGGTTGCGCGCAGCCCTGCAACTCGCGCGTTCGGACTTCACGGTCGCGGTGGTCTCCAAGGTTTTCCCGACGCGCTCGCACACAGTGTCAGCGCAGGGCGGCATCACGGCCGCGCTGGCCAACGTCGACGACGACTGCTGGGAATGGCACATGTACGACACGGTGAAGGGTGGCGATTGGCTGGGTGATCAGGATGCGATCGAATTCATGTGCCGCGAGGCCGCTTCAGCCGTATATGAGCTGGAACACATGGGTCTGCCGTTTTCGCGACTCGACAACGGCAAGATCTATCAGCGGCCCTTCGGCGGCCAGTCCAAGAATTTTGGCGGCGAACAGGCCACGCGTACGTGTGCGGCGGCCGACCGCACCGGCCACGCGCTGCTGCACACGCTATATCAGCAAAACATCAAGAATCGCACGCAGTTTTTTGATGAATATTTCGCGCTCGATCTGCTGCGCGATGCCGAAGGCTATTGTCTCGGCGTCACGGCAATGAGCATCGAAACCGGTGAGCCTATGGTGATCGAAGCGCGCACCACGCTGCTCGCCACCGGCGGGGCAGGGCGGGTGTTCTGGAACAGCAGCAACGCCATGATCAACACGGGCGACGGCTTCGGCATGGTGCTGCGTGCCGGGTTACCGCTACAGGACATGGAGTTCTGGCAGTTCCATCCGACCGGCATCGCCGGGGTGGGTTGCCTGATCACCGAAGGCGTGCGCGGCGAAGGCGGCTATCTGTTGAATAAAAATGGCGAACGCTTCATGGAACGCTACGCGCCACATGCAAAAGACCTGGCTGGACGCGATGTCGTGGCGCGTGCGATCGCCATCGAAATTGCCGAGGGGCGTGGCTGCGGACCGCAGGGTGACTATATCGATCTCAAGCTGGATCACCTGGGTGAAGCGCTCATAGCCAACAAACTGCCCGGCATTCGTGAACTGTCCATCCGCTTTGCGGGTGTCGATCCGGTGCACGCCCCTATCCCCGTCGCGCCGACTGCGCACTACATGATGGGTGGGATTCCCACCAACCTGCACGGCCAGGTTGTTGCGCCGGCACATTTCGGGCCGGAAGAGCCGGTGCCGGGTTTGTATGCCGTAGGCGAGTGCGCCTGCGTCTCGGTGCATGGCGCGAACCGGCTCGGTGGCAATTCGCTGCTCGACCTGATCGTGTTTGGCCGCGCGGCGGGGAAACACATGCAGGATTATCTGCGCGACAACCCGTATCCGCGCTCGCTGCCGGAATCTGCCGCCGATGCCAGCCTGGCGCGGCTGGCACGCTGGGATCAACCAGGAAGCGAGCGGGTGGCTGCAATCACCGACGACCTGCGGCGCATGATGCAGGCGCATGCCGGTGTGTTCCGCACCGATGCGGTGTTGCGCGAAGGCCTGGCCAAGCTGGATCAGCTCGAAGCGCGTCTGCAACACGCCGGGTTGCAGGACACCAGCCGCGTGTTCAACACCGCACGCATCGAGGCGCTGGAACTGGAAAACCTGATCGGCGTGGCACGCGCGACGCTGGTGTCGGCACTCAGCCGCACCGAGAGCCGCGGCGCGCATACGCGGGAGGATTTCCCTGTGCGCGATGATGCGCACTGGCTCAAGCACACGCTGTATTCGCGGGAGGCGGATCAGGTGGATACCAAACCGGTGCGGCTGAAGCCATTGACGTTGGAATCGATCCGGCCAAAAGAGCGGGTGTACTGAACATGAAATTCCGCCTCTACCGCTTTAATCCGGAGTCGGGCGACAAGCCCACCATGCAGGACGTCGAACTCGACATCGAGCCTGCCGGCAAGATGCTGCTCGACGCCCTGCTGGCAATCAAGGCGCAGGACGAAACCCTGTCGCTGCGGCGTTCCTGCCGCGAAGGCGTGTGCGGTTCGGATGCGATGAATGTCAACGGCAAGAACCGGCTGGCATGCATCACGCCCCTGAGCGAATTGAAGGAGCCCATCGAGGTGCGGCCGCTGCCGGGCCTGCCAGTGATCCGCGACCTGATTGTGGATATGGAGCCGTTCTACAAACAATACCGCTCGATCAAGCCGTATCTGATCAACGAAGACCCTGAGCCCGAGGTCGAACGTCTGCAAAGCCCGGCCGACCGTGCGCTGCTCGATGGCGCCTATGAATGCATCCTGTGCGCCTGTTGCACCACGGCGTGTCCGTCGTTCTGGTGGAATCCGGAAAAGTTCGTTGGCCCGGCCGGCTTGCTGCAGGCGTATCGGTTCATTGCCGATACCCGCGACGAGGCGAGCGCCGAGCGGCTGGACAATCTGGAAGACCCGTATCGGCTGTACCGCTGTCGCGGCATCATGAACTGCGTCGATGCCTGTCCCAAAGGTTTGAACCCGACCGAAGCCATCGGGCGCATCAAGTCGCTGCTGGTGAAGCGGCGTGTCTGATTCATGTGCCAGTGACCGGATCGCCTGGCGTTGCCGCCGTGGCTTGCTGGAACTGGACATCTTGCTGGGTGGCTTTTGGGACGCGCACCGCGCTACACTTCGACCTGATGAGACAGCTGCATTTGAGCGACTGCTGACGCTGCCGGACATGGAGATTGCAGACCGGTTGCAAGCTAAATCGCCTGCGGGCGATGCCGATCTTGCAGCGATTTTGCAACGCCTGCATCCCTTTCAGGCTGCACTAATTTCAGGAAGCACGATGAAAAAAACCGCCACACTTACTTTCAGCGACGGCAGTCCGTCCATCGAACTGCCGATCGAGCAGGGCACCTACGGCAAGCCAGTGATCGACATCCGCGCACTGGCCGCACAAGGTTACTTCACTCACGACCCCGGCTTTACGGCGACGTCGAGCTGCAATTCGGCCATCACCTACATCGACGGCGACGAAGGCCTGCTGTATTACCGCGGCTATCCGATTGAGGAATTGGCCTACAAGTCCGACTTTATGGAAGTCAGTTATCTGCTGCTGCACGGCGATTTGCCGACGGCGGATCAAAAAGTTGCGTTCGAGAAGTCCATTCGTCATCACACCCTGCTGCACGACCAGATGGAGAACGTGTTTCGCGGCTTCCTACGCGATGCACATCCGATGGCGGTGATGGTGAGCGTGACTGGCGCGATGTCGGCGTTTTATCACGATGACATGAATATTTTCGATGCCCGGCAGCGCGCCATTGTTGCGCACCGGCTGATCGCGAAAGTGCCGACAGTGGCCGCCTGGTCTTATAAATACAAGGAAGGCCTGCCTTTCGTCTATCCGCAGAATCGCCTGACTTACGCCGAGAACTTCATGCACATGATGTTCTCGACGCCGTGTGAACCCTACGAACCTAACCCGGTGCTGGCACGCGCACTCGACCGTATTTTCATCCTGCATGCCGACCACGAACAGAATGCCTCGACTTCCACCGTGCGTTTGGCCGGCTCGAGTGGCGCCAATCCTTACGCCTGTATGGCCAGCGGCATGGCATCGCTGTGGGGGCCGCTGCACGGCGGCGCCAACGAAGCTGTGCTGAAAATGCTCGACGAAATGGGCGATATTTCGCGCATCCCTGAGTTCATCAAGCGCGCCAAGGACAAGTCCAGCGGCTTCCGCCTGATGGGCTTCGGTCACCGCGTCTACAAGAATATGGATCCGCGCGCGCGCATCATCCGCGAGACCTGTTACGAGGTGCTCGACGAACTGGGGCTGCGCGACGATCCGCAATTCAAGATGGCAATGGAGCTGGAACGCATCGCAATGGAGGATGACTACTTCATCTCGCGCAAGCTCTATCCCAACGTCGATTTCTATTCCGGCATCATCTTCCGCGCCATGGGCATCCCCACCAGCATGTTTACCGCGATGTTCGCGCTGGCGCGCACCGCTGGCTGGGTCGCGCAGTGGAACGAAATGCTGTCCGACCCCGCGCATAAGATTGGCCGTCCGCGCCAGCTCTACACCGGCGCAACCCGGCGAGAGTTCGTTCCCATGGATCAACGCGGCGCCTGATTGAAGCGCCCGCGAAGCAATTGCCGATGAACTCGCCTGACTGGTGGTCAAGCTCTCCGCTGTATGCCGGTAACGCGGCCTATCTTGAACAGTTTGGTGATGCCGCGCTGGAGCCCTGGCTGGCGCAGCCTCTGCCAGGCCTGGATGACTGTTCGGATGCCGCGCAGGTTGGCGTGCTGCGGCTCATCAACGCCTACCGCTATATGGGGGTGCGGCTTGCGGATCTCGACCCCTTGCGGCGCTTTGAACCGCCGCCCACCCCCGAACTTGACCCCGCCCATTACGGGCTGACCGAAGCGGATCTCGGTCGTACCTTCGAGACCGGTTCCCTTTTTGGGGTCGAGCGCACGACCCTGAGCGAAATTTTGCAGCGCCTGAACAGCGCGTATTGCGGCCATATCGGGGTCGAGTACATGCACATCACCGATGTGGCGCGCAAACGCTGGCTGCAGGAACGCTTTGAATTGGCACAGGGAAACTTCGGTGCCACGCCTGAGCTGAAAAAGCAGCTGCTGCAAAGGCTGACCGATGCCGAGACGCTGGAGAAATTCCTGCACACGCGTTATGTCGGGCAGAAACGCTTTTCGCTGGAAGGCGGGGAAAGCCTGATCCCGATGCTCGACCTGGTGATCTCGCGCTGCGCGCGCCATGGTGCGAAGGAAGTCGTGGTGGGGATGGCGCATCGCGGCCGCATCAATGTGCTGGTCAACATCATGGGACGCTCGCTGGAAAGCCTCTATGTGGAACCGACGCAGGCTGATACCGCGCCCTTGTCCGGGGACGTGAAGTACCACCAGGGCTTTTCCACCGATGTGATGCTGCCGAACGGGCCGGTGCATCTGGCGCTGGCGTTCAATCCCTCCCATCTCGAAATCGTGCATCCGGTGGTGCGCGGCTCGGTGCGTGCGCGCCAGGACCGGCGTGGCGACGTGCTCGGCTACGAAGTGGTGCCGGTGATCCTGCATGGCGACGCAGCCTTGTCGGGGCAGGGCGTGGTGATGGAAAGCCTCAACATGTCGCAGACGCGAGGCTTCCGTAATCACGGTGCAATCCATATCGTCATCAACAACCAGATCGGATTTACCACGTCCGACCCGCGCGATGTGCGTTCGACCCTGTACTGCACCGATGTCGCCAAGATGGTCGAGGCGCCAGTGCTGCATGTCAACGCAGACGACCCCGAGGCGGTGGCGTTCGCAGTGCGTACTGCGGTCGATTTCCGTTATACCTTCCACAAGAACATCTTCATCGACCTGGTGTGCTATCGCCGCCATGGCCACAACGAGCAGGATGAGCCGCTCGCCACCCAGCCCTTGATGTATCGCCGTATTCAGGCGCATCCCAGCACCCGCACCCTGTATGCGCAGCGTCTGGTGGATGAGGGCGTGCTGACGCAGTCGGAGGCAGACGACATGGTTGACCGCTGCCGTGACCGGCTCGAGCAGGGCGGGTCGCTGAACCCGCCTGCTCAATCCGACTTTAGCCAGACGTTTGGCATCGACTGGGCGCGTTTCAATGGCCAGGTGGATTCCGAGGTGCCGACTGCAATCACCGCCGGGCGGCTCGATTTTCTTGGCGAGCGCATCACCACCTTGCAACACGAAATTGAATTGCATTCGCGCGTGCAAAAGGTGCTGGATGACCGCCGCAAAATGCGCGCAGGTGACTTGCCGGTCGATTGGGGCTACGCAGAAAATCTGGCCTACGCCAGCCTGCTCGATACAGGCTACAACGTGCGGGTGTCGGGGCAGGATTCGGCGCGCGGCACTTTTTTCCATCGCCATGCGGTGTGGCACGACCAGAAGCGCGAACGGCGCCAAAGCGGGGTGTATATCCCGCTCGAACATCTGCACCCACGCCAGGGCAATTTCACCATTATCGACTCGCTGCTGTCGGAAGAGGCGGTGCTGGCGTTCGAATACGGCTACGCGACCGCCGACCCCGACACCCTCGTGGTGTGGGAAGCGCAGTTCGGCGACTTCGCCAACGGTGCGCAGGTGGTGATCGATCAGTTCATCGCCAGCGGAGAAGCCAAATGGGGCCGTTTATGCGGTCTCACGCTGATGCTGCCGCATGGACTGGAGGGGCAGGGGCCTGAACATTCATCCGCCCGGCTCGAGCGTTTTTTGCAGTTGTGTGCGCAGGACAATATCCAGGTGTGCGTGCCCACGCTGCCCGCGCAGATGTTTCACCTGTTGCGACGGCAGATGGTACGGCCGCTACGCAAACCGCTGGTGATTCTGACGCCCAAAGGCTTGCTGCGTTATCCCGCCTCGACTTCCTCATTGGCCGATTTGAGCAGTGGTGCATTCCACTCGGTGATCGATGACCCGCGCGCGCCGGTTCGGGCGAAACGTGTGGTGGCATGCAGCGGGCGGGTGTGGTTTGACCTTGAGGCGGCACGCGCGGCGCGCGGGCTCGAAGATATCGCACTGGTCCGGGTGGAACAGCTGTATCCCTTCCCTGAAGCCGCGTTCTGTGCAGTGTTGAGCGCCTATCCGCAGGCCACCAGCTTCATTTGGGCGCAGGAAGAACCGATGAATCAGGGCGCGTGGTTTCAGACCCTGCATCACCTGAACCATTGCACGCCCGATGGCCAGCGTTTCCATTACGCGGGCCGCCCGCCTGCGGCTGCGCCTGCGTCAGGCCATCTTTCGCGCCACCGGGCAGAACTGGACGCGCTATTGATCGATGCGCTGGAGACATCGTATGAAAGTTGAAGTGCGGGTGCCCCTGTTGTCCGACTCGGTGGCGAGCGGAACCTTGCTGCCGTGGCGCAAGCAGGTCGGCGAGCGCGTTGCACGTGACGAAGCCCTGGTCGATCTTGAAACCGACAAGGTGATCCTCGAAATCCCCGCGCCGGCATCCGGCACGTTGCTTGAATTGCGCCTGCCCGAGGGGGCCGTGGTCAAGGCGGATGAAGTGGTGGCGGTGATTGAAACCAGTGATGCGTTGGATATGCCCATTCCGCCGGTTCAACCAGCCCCTGTTGCCGCGCCAGAGCCGCCGCCTCAGCCCGCCTCTGACGTCAAGGCAGTGCTCATTGGAACCCCCGTGTCCGCTGCCGTGTCGGCACCCAGTGTTCCATTGCCCGAGACGCAGCAGGTGATTCCGCCGGGTGAAACCCGCCGCGAACCGATGTCGCGCCTGCGGAGCCGCGTGGCCGAGCGCCTGGTTGCTGCGCAGCACAGCGCCGCCATGCTCACCACGTTCAACGAAGTGAACATGCAGCCGGTGAACGAACTGCGCCAGCGCTACAAGAGCGAATTCGAGGTCAGATATGGGGTCAAGCTGGGCTACATGTCCTTTTTTGTGCGTGCGGTGTGCCAGGCGCTCGGGCAGTTTCCCATCGTGAATGCCGCCATCGACGGCAATGACATCGTGTGGCATGGTGACGTAGACATCGGTATTGCCATTTCCAGCCCGCGCGGTCTGGTCGTGCCGATTCTGCGCCGCGCGCAAACCCTCTCATCGGCTGAGGTTGAGCGCGCCATTGCTGATTTCGGCCTGCGCGCGCGAGAGAGCAAGCTCACGCTTGACGATCTCTCGGGCGGCAGTTTTTCCATCACCAATGGCGGCGTGTTCGGCTCGTTGTTATCCACGCCTATTCTGAACCCGCCGCAATCGGCCATTCTCGGCATGCATGCCATCCAGGAACGTCCCATCGCTGAAAATGGCCAGGTGGTGATTCGCCCGATGATGTATCTGGCGCTGACCTATGACCACAGGCTGATTGATGGCCGCGACGCGGTGCAGTTTCTGGTTGCGGTAAAAACCGCGCTGGAAGTACCCGAACCGCTGCTGACCCGCGATTGAACTGCGCTGCCACCTGGCTGGAACGTTACTGTTCTGGTTCAGTTTGGCCCGGAATTGCCGATATTTATGATGATGTCGAGAATTCAGGTGAATGCGCTGTGATTTGGGGTCAATTTATTTGCAGAAGGAGTCAGGCATGAGCCTGCCCTCTGCATTCATCAAAAATGCAAGCGCCGTGGCACCTGTCAATGATTCTTTCATTGACTACGCGTCCTTGCGTGCGCTGGTGGTGGATGATTACCCGGGCATGCGCAACGCCCTGCGTCTGACCCTGTCCAATTTTGGCGTTGTCAAAGTCCAGTTGGCCGCCAATGCCGCAGAAGCCTTGTTTCACGTCAAGAACAAGGCGTTCGATTTCATCCTGTGCGACTTCAACCTGGGTGATGGCCGCGATGGTCAGCAACTGCTGGAAGAGTTGCGCCATGGCAATTTGATCTCGCTGGAGACCGTTTTCATGATGGTCACCGCTGAGTCGTATTACGAAAAAGTCGCTGCAACAGCCGAACTGGCTCCGGACGACTACATGATCAAGCCGTTCAGCGCTGAAATCCTGTGTAGCCGCCTCGAGAGTATTCTGCTGCGCAAACGGGCATTTCGCGAGGTGTATCGGCATTTTCTCGCGCAGGATCTGGAGGCGGCGCTTGTGGCATGCGACGAGCTGATGCGCAGCAAGCCGAAATATCTGGTCGATGCTTTACGCTTCAAGGGAGAGATCCTGGTCACACTCGGACGCTTCGATGAAGCCGAGACTCTGTACAAGCAGGTTATTGCGATGCGCGCCATTCCCTGGGCACGGTTGGGCCTGGCGCGTTCGCTGCACCTGCAGAAAAAAGACGAGCCGGCAGAGGAAGAGCTGCGCGATGTGCTGGAACACGCGCCATCCATGGTGGCGGCCTACGACCTGCTGGCGGACGTGTGCCTGGCAAAAAAAGATGGCGCGGCCGCACAGGCCGCGCTGGAAAAGGGTGTGGCCATTTCCGGAAAGACCGTTCGCCGCCAGCAAAAACTTGGCGAGGTTGCCTACACCAATGGTGATCTGGATGCCGCTCGTACCGCTTTTACCAATACGCTGGAAAAAGGCCGTCACTCCATTTTCGTCACGCCCGCCGACCTCGGTAACCTGTGCCGGGTACAGGTCGAGCAGGGCGATCTGAAGGCGGTTGCCGATACGCTGAAAAAAAACAAATCAAGCTTGCAGGGCAGTCCGGAAGGCAAACTGGTGATGGCCGTTTCGCACAGCATGATGCACAACCAGGCGGGCAACCTGCAGGAGGCCGTGAAAGCCCTGGACGAAGCCGCGGTGTTGCGCAGTACAGGAACACGCTGCGATCCGCAGATGATGCTTGATCTTGCGAACGTATGCATGGCCACTGGCCGTGAGGGCGAGGCTGACGGTATTGTTGCCGAAGTGGCGCGTAATGCCCATGACAGCGAATTGTTGCTGGCCAAGGCCCGCAAAATCTATGATCAGGCCGGGCGCAGCGATGCGGGTGCGGCCGTACTGGCTTCGGCTACCGCTGATATTCGCAAACTCAATAACGAAGGCGTCGTCCTGGCACAAAAGGGCGATTACAAAACCGCTGTCGAAAAATTGCTTACCGCCTGTGACGAGGCCCCCTTCAACCCGCGCATTATCATGAACGCGGTCTGGGTGATCCTCAAATATATTGATCAGGTGGGCATGGATGAAAAAATGATGGCGATTGCCCGCAAGCATCTGGCCGAAGCCGAGCGCCAGGCCCCTGGCCATTCGCGCATTTCAGGGCTGCGTCTGCACTTGAAGGACGTAGAGATCCGTTTTGGCATGAACAAGACATGAACAAGGGCAAGCAGGCATGAACCTCGATGGCACCGCGCTGTATGCAGCCCTGATTCATGAGCTGAAAAACAATCTCGGTCTGCTATCGATGACGCTCGATAGCATTCCCGTGCAGGATGAGCCGCAGCACGATCGCAGCGTCGGTGACGCGCGGCTATTGTGCCAAAGCGTGATAGACCGGTTGCAACAGGCCTTGCTGATATACAAAGCGGATAACCAGCAGCTGGATCCGGTAATTGACGCCTATTCGCCGCACGATCTGGTGCATGAACTCATGGAGCGCACGGTTGCCTTGTCGCGTGGTCGCTTTCGCGTTGAAACCGAACTGGCGTCGGATGTGCCTGCCATCTGGTTTTTCGATCGCGATTTGATCGAGATGGCCCTGCTCAATGCGATCCAGAACTCTCTGGCTTATGCGCGTTCATGTGTCCGTATCGAAGCCAGCATGCTCGATGGATGCCTGGCGCTCTTCGTGCGCGATGACTCGGACGGGTACCCGGATCACATCCTGACCAGTGTGGCAACCCACACGCCCTATCGTTCGACCGGAACCGGCCTGGGTTTGCAGTTTGCCAAGATGGTCATTCAAGCCCATGAAAACAAAGGAACTTTAGGCGAGCTTCGGCTCTACAATGAAACTGGCGCAGTTTTTTGCCTGATTCTGCCCTGAGAGATAGAGGGCAATACTGGCGCGCACACCTGACAGCAATACCTGGCACATCCCGGGCCTCTGTTCAAAAAACCCCTCTCCGGGCTTGGCCCTACTCGCAACGGGCTTGAAAATCCCGTGTTGCACCTCAAAATACAGTATCCCATTCAGGTTTATTCTGGCTATGCCAACCAAGAGAGAAAGCACTACCCTGCTGGAACCGGTTACCGCAAAGGTCAAACCGCCGCCTTTGTACAAGGTCATGCTCCTGAACGATGATTACACCCCGATGGAGTTCGTGGTGCATGTTCTCAAGAAGTTTTTTGGCATCGATGAAGAACGGGCGACACAAATCATGCTCAAAGTGCATACTGAAGGCGTGGGGGTATGCGGGATATATCCCAAAGATATTGCGAGTACCAAGGTTGAACAGGTTGTGGATTTCGCGCGCCAGCATCAGCATCCGCTGCAATGTACGATGGAGGAGGTTTAAATGATTGCCCAAGAACTCGAAGTCACGCTGCACATGGCTTTCATGGATGCGCGGCAAAAGCGCCACGAATTTATTTCGGTCGAGCATCTATTGCTGGCGATGCTGGACAACCCTTCCGCGATGGAGGTTTTACGTGCGTGTGGCGCCAATATTGAGACCATGCGCGAACAGCTCGATCATTTCATTACCGAGCACACGCCCAAGGTGACCACCGAGGGCGAGGTAGACACCCAGCCCACGCTCGGTTTCCAGCGCGTGATCCAGCGCGCCATCCTGCATGTTCAGTCGTCCGGGAAAAAGGAAGTGACGGGCGCCAACGTGCTGGTGGCCGTATTTGGCGAAAAGGATTCCCACGCGGTTTATTTCCTGACCCAGCAGGGCATTACGCGGCTGGATATCGTGAACTTCATTTCACATGGCATCAGTAAAACACCGCACAGCGATCAGGCGCCGCGCGCCGACGAACCCGCCGAGGTCGGTTCCGAGGCGGCTGCGGCTTCACCGCTGGATAGTTTTGCCCAGAATCTGAATGTCCAGGCGCTGGCTGGCAAGATCGATCCGTTGATCGGCCGCGACCAGGAACTGGAGCGGGTCATCCAGACCTTGTGTCGCCGGCGTAAAAACAACCCGCTTTTGGTGGGTGAGGCAGGGGTGGGAAAAACCGCCATTGCAGAAGGCCTGGCGCGCCGCATCATCGAAGGTTCAGTACCTGAAATTCTGGCACAAAGCACAGTGTATTCGCTGGACATGGGCGCCTTGCTTGCCGGAACCAAGTATCGGGGTGATTTCGAGCAACGCCTCAAAGGCGTCTTGAAGCAGTTGGCGGATAACCCCAAAGCCGTATTGTTCATTGATGAGATTCATACCTTGATCGGGGCAGGTGCCGCATCAGGCGGCACGCTTGATGCCTCCAACCTGTTGAAACCAGCGCTTTCCTCAGGTCAGTTGCGTTGCATTGGCGCAACCACATACACCGAATACCGTGGCATTTTCGAGAAAGATCATGCGTTGTCGCGACGTTTCCAGAAAATTGATGTGCCCGAGCCTTCGGTCAATGAAACCGTGCAGATTCTGCGTGGACTGAAGTCGCGCTTCGAGGATCACCACGGCGTCAAATACACCGCTGCAGCGCTTACAACGGCTGCCCAGCTGTCGGCGCGCTATATCAATGACCGCCATTTGCCGGACAAGGCAATTGACGTGATTGACGAGGCCGGCGCGGCGCAACGGATCCTGCCGAAGTCGAAGCAGAAAAAAGTGATTACCCCACGCGAAATCGAGGACATCATTGCCAAAATTGCGCGTATCCCACCTAAAACGGTCTCTCTCAACGACAAGAACGCACTTAAAACGCTTGATCGCGATCTGAAAGCCGTAGTGTTCGGGCAGGATGTTGCAATCGACATGCTGGCAACCGCAATCAAAATGTCGCGCAGCGGTTTGGGTAATCCGCAAAAGCCTATTGGCAGCTTCCTGTTCTCAGGCCCGACCGGTGTCGGCAAGACCGAAGTCGCGCGCCAGTTGGCTTATGTGCTAGGCGTCGAACTCATCCGCTTTGACATGTCGGAATACATGGAGCGCCACGCGGTATCACGCCTGATCGGCGCGCCGCCCGGTTATGTGGGTTTCGATCAGGGCGGATTGTTGACGGAGGCAGTCAACAAGCAACCCTACTCGGTTGTTTTGCTCGATGAAGTTGAGAAGGCTCATCCGGACATATTCAATGTGCTGTTGCAGGTAATGGATCACGGCACACTGACTGACACCAATGGACGTAAAGCCGATTTCCGCAACGTGGTGCTCGTCATGACCACCAATGCGGGAGCAGAAATGTTGAACAAGGCCACGATCGGCTTTTCCAATTCACGTGAGAGCGGCGATGAAATGGGTGAAATCCGTCGCATGTTCACGCCGGAATTCCGCAACCGTCTGGACGCGATCATTCCATTCGCCACCTTGACCGAGCCGATTATTCTTCAGGTGGTCGACAAATTCCTGATGCAGCTGGAAGATCAGCTGCACGAGAAAAAAGTCGAAGCGGTATTCACCGACGCGTTGAAAGCCTACCTGGCCAAGAATGGTTTTGATCCCTTGATGGGGGCACGTCCCATGGCACGTCTGATTCAGGACACCATCCGCAAGGCGCTGGCCGATGAGCTGCTGTTCGGAAAACTGACCCAGGGTGGGCGCGTGACCATCGATCTGGATGCAAACGATAAGGTTTGTCTTGAATTTGAGGAGGCTGTACCCGCCTGATCCCTGTCAAGTTTTCGTCATGCATAGCCGTTAGCGTGTAATCGGCGGACGCGTGTCGTCAATTTTGGTTTCCAGCTCATTCCAGGTGAGTAAGGGGGGAAATCGAGCATAGCGCGTTCGCTGGATACCCTCCAGCCAAAAAGGAACACGCATGAAACTTGCTCTGGTGACTCGACTTCTCGCAACAAGCTTGGTCATTCTGCTGCCTGTTACCACCTATTCGGCAGAAGCAGCAGTGGGCAAGGCAGCAGCTGATAGCCCCACACTTTCTAGCGAGGATATGAACGCGATTAGTGAACGTATCCGTCAAACGGGTGCAAAGATGCGCGCCGACCTCAAGGAGGCACGAGCCCGACTCGAAGCGCAGCGGGTGGAGCAGGAAGTAGCGCGCAAACTGCAGGCGAAAAAAGAAGCGGCCAGTCAGGCGAAGGCTCATCAGGAGGCTGCGTTGCAGGCGGAAACGCGCAAACGTCAGGCCACCCTTGAGGCACAACGCACGCAGGAAGCCCAGAAGCAAGCCGAGCTCAAGCGTCAGGAAGTGCTGGCAAAGGCACAGGCTAAACAAGAAAAACAGGCTGCGCGGGAAAGGGCTGCGCAAGCCCTGCAGGCTGCTCGCCAGTCGGGAGGCGTGAGGGCCTTTGCCGAGAGCGCTCCCTGAGGATTCGATATGCGTCATGCAACGCGTTTGTATGACGCCACACCTGTGCTCATTTTATGAACCCATTCCTGTGTGAATTGTTCTTTCACTGGGGTGTACGTTCATTTCCCATTGAGGTGTTGCAACATCCTGACTTTGCAAACGGGCAAAACAAAAACGGCGCATTAAGCGCCGTTGAAACCTGGTGTGGCTGGAGGAGGAGCACCCGGGGAAACCCCGTACCAGGCAATCTACAAGGGAAATCTACTCAAGCACTGCGTCGATCAACACAGTTGTAAGCATTGAATTATTTAACGGTGTCGCTTGCATTTTCTTGATGCTATTTCAGGAAATTATTTTCCTGACTTGCTGCGGAAGGGGGAATCCCTCACCATACATGCCATTCGTTTGCGCGCCTGGCATATGCTCCAAGTCAAACAGCATCATGTGCTTTTTCAAGCGGCTGACACAAGCGGGTAGCGTAGCCGTGGCACCATTCCCAACACTGATAAAACTCATAACTGACTCCACGATATGACCACTATCCATCCTGTGATCCTTTCCGGTGGCTCGGGCACCCGCCTGTGGCCCTTGTCTCGCGCTGCGCTGCCGAAACAGCTGTTGCCGCTGGCGAGCGATTTCAGCTTGCTGCAGGACACGGTCAGCCGATTGAGAAGTTTTCCGGACATGGCCGCGCCGCTGATGGTGTGCAATGTCGAGCACCGCTTCATGATTGCCGAGCAAATGAGGCAGATTGACACCGTACCGCGCGCAATTGTGCTGGAGCCCGTCGGGCGCAATACCGCGCCGGCAATTGCGGTCGCAGCTCTGATGCTTAGCCGGGATGATCCTGATGCCTTGATGCTGGTTTTGCCAGCGGACCACTTGATTGGGGACGTCGAAGCGTTTCATGCGGCGATCCGAACAGCGGCTGTGGCGGCTCAGAAGGGTCATCTGGCCACGTTTGGAATCGTTGCGGCCACGCCTGAAACGGGTTATGGCTACATTCGAAAGGGTGCGCAGTTGGCAGATGTGGCCGGGGCACATCAGGTTGCTGCGTTCGTCGAGAAGCCCGATCTGGCGACTGCGCAACAGTATGTGGAGTCCGGTGAGTATTTCTGGAACAGCGGCATGTTCCTGTTCCGGGCGGTGGATTTTCTGAATGAACTGCAAGCCTTGCGCCCCGACATTCTGGATGCCAGCCGTGCTGCATTGGATGCGGCTTTGCTGGATCTGGACTTTGTCCGGCTTGATCCAGCAGCCTTCGAGGGTTGCCCATCCGATTCGGTCGATTACGCCGTGATGGAACACACCCGGCGCGCGGCAGTGGTGCCTGCCGATATGGCCTGGAACGACATTGGTGCCTGGACCGCGTTATGGGAAGTTGCGGAGAAGGACGGCCAGGGCAATGCCAGCCGGGGTGACGTGATGCTGGAAAACGCGCACAACAATTTCATCCGTGCTGAATCCCGCATGGTTGCCATGTTGGGGGTATCAGATCTGGTGGTCGTGGAAACAGCCGACGTCGTTCTGGTTGCGCATAAAGACCAGGTGCAGGATGTGAAGAAGCTGGTTGATCGCCTGAAAGCCGAGAAACGCTGTGAACATCTGGTCCACAAGCAGGTTTACCGGCCCTGGGGCTGGTATGAGGGCATCGATGAGGGCGAGCGTTTTCAGGTCAAGCGCATCATGGTCAAACCCGGCGAGAAGCTGAGTCTGCAGATGCATCACCACCGGGCAGAGCACTGGATCGTTGTATCGGGAACTGCACGCGTCACCTGCGGCGACAGCGTGATTTTGCTTAGCGAGAACCAGTCTACCTATATTCCGTTGGGGACATCGCACCGGCTGGAAAATCCTGGAAAAATCGACTTGCATATGATCGAGGTGCAGTCGGGCACCTATCTGGGAGAGGACGATATCGTGCGCTTTGAGGATATCTATCAGCGTACTTGAATCGGTCCGTCGGTTTAATCAAGGCTGCAGGTGCAATGCCTGCAGCCACCAGTCAAACAGGTTGTCTAAGTTTTTCTTTGTTTTCATGGGTTTTTTAATTTAATACGGCTGGTCTGTATTGGCTGCGTGCTTTTGGCTGGATTTGTTTGTAAGACAAACGCCAAGTGCTTGTAGGGTTATCTTCCTACAGTTTATTAGTTCTTTGTCTGTATTATCTTTCAATGGTGTCGTCCGATAACGATTTCACAACGCTGACTTAAGTGTGAAACCGAAAATAATTCTGCGAATAAGGACCGACAACATGAAACTCGACGAAATGATGGACGAAATACGTGATGTCAATCTCAACTATTTGATGCTGGCTCAACACATGATCCAAACCGACAAGACCGCTGCGGTCTTTCGCCTGGGGATCAGCCAGGATGTTGCCGACCTGATTGAAACCCTGACTGCCGCGCAGATCCTCAAGCTTGCCGGCTCCGGCATGCTGGTCTCGCGCTTCCGCTTCGACGATGGAATGGTGCTCAACATGTTGACCTCTTACACCAAAGACCGGGCAATGGCGCAATCGCATGCAGCCATCCTGATGGCCGGGCAGGCAGCTTTCGCCTGATTCTGACCGTAGCGTTTGAGGACTGTTCAAATGAGTAAAAAAAGCCTGTTGACCGAAATGCGCGACACCCAGTTGGCGATCGAAATGATCGAACTCGGTGCCCGCCCGCAGGTGCTGGAATCCGAAACCTCATTGTCGCGCGAACGTTTGCTCAAGCTCTACAAGGAGGTCAAGGGCGTTTCCCCGCCCAAGGGCATGTTGCCCTTTTCGACCGACTGGTTTTTGACCTGGCTGCCCAATGTGCACTCTTCGCTGTTTATCAATATCCATCGTTATCTGATCAAAAACAGCGAATGCAGCGGGATTGAGGCCATCCTCAAAAGCTATCGCCTGTATCAGGAATACCTGCATTCCAATCAGACCGAAGCCGTTTTGAGTTTCACCCGTGCCTGGACATTGCATCGCTTTTTCGAAAGCAACATGCTGGAAACCGCAGCTTGCAGCTGTTGCGGCGGCCATTTCGTGGTTCATCCTGACGACTTGCATCGGGATTATGTGTGCGGCTTGTGCAATGTTCCCGCGCGTGCCGGCAAAACCCGCAAGGCCAAGGCCGAAGCGCAGGCCGAGCTAGCTGCGGCCTGATCGACACTGCAGCTCCGGGTGGTGACGCGCCTGCCGGTTAGTCTTCAGTCGCTCATCGTTCAGTGTGCGGCTTTGCTGCTGGTGGCATTGCTGGCTGTTTCGCTCCAATCCGTTTTTTTATTTGAGCCTGTTCTATGGCAACTGGCTCTGGCTCAAGGCTTTGTGGCTGCTGGGTTGAGCTGGTTTTGGCGTCAGCCTGCCTGGTGGATGCCACTCCATCTGGGTTTCTTCCCCGTCATCTTGTTTGCACGGCAATTCAATCTGCCCGCCTGGCTTTATCTGGCGGCATTTTTACTGTTGGTGTTGTTCTACTGGAGTAGTTTCCGCACCCGAGTGCCGCTGTATCTGTCCGATCGCAAGGCTTGGCAAGCCGTCATTCCGTTGCTGCCATCGGCGACGCCATTCCGTTTTATCGATATCGGAAGCGGCTTCGGCGATGTACCGTTTTATCTGGAGTCGCGGTTTCCGCTTGCTGATTTTTACGGCACTGAGATTGCACCGGCGCCCTGGCTCATCAGTCGCGTGCGTGCCCGGTACAAACGCAGCCGAGTCACATTACTGCGTCGTGATTACGCGGCGCTTGATCTGGCCAGCTTCGATGTGGTGTTCGCTTTCCTTTCGCCGGCTGCGATGCCGAGTGTGTGGCTGCAGGCGCAGGCGCAAATGCGCAAGGGAAGTTTGCTCATCAGTCTGTCCTTCGATGTACAGGCGCGGCAACCGGATCAGGTGATTGATCTGGCCGAAGGGGCGCGCCATACGCTTTACGCGTGGCGAATGTGAACAGGCACTGGAATTCTTCGTGAGCGTGCCATCAAGTTTTGAGCAATCCGGTCGAAACTTCAGGGGTGGATCGGGATTAAACCCGATGCTGCTCACGACCGGTGAGTCAATCAAAAGGGATGGACGCTTGTGCTAGTCATTGTTGGATATGTTGTGGTGGTATTGAGTGTCTTCGGCGGCTTTGCGCTGGCTGGCGGGCATCTGGCCGCCTTGTTTCAGCCACTGGAGCTGTTGATGATTGGCGGTGGTGCGGGCGGTGCATTCCTGGTGGGCAACAATGCCAAAGCCATCAAGGCAACCCTGAAATCCTTGCCAACCATCTTTAAAGGTTCGAAGTACAGCAAGGCGCTGTACATGGACACGCTCGCACTCCTGTTCGAATTGTTGACCAAGATCCGCAAGGAAGGGCTGATGTCGGTTGAAAGCGATGTCGACTCACCGGAGAACAGCCCGCTGTTCACAAAATATCCGACCATCATGGCCGACCACCACATCGTTGAGTTTCTCACTGACTATCTGCGACTGATGGTGAGCGGCAGCATGAATGCCTTTGAAATTGAAAACCTGATGGACAACGAAATCGAAACCCATCATCACGAGGGTGAGTTGCCGGTTCACGTCGTCGCCAAGCTGGGGGATGGCTTGCCTGCGTTTGGCATTGTGGCAGCGGTGATGGGGGTGGTGCACACCATGGAATCAGTGCACCTGCCGCCGGCGGAACTGGGGATCTTGATTGCCCACGCGCTGGTGGGCACCTTTCTCGGTATTTTGCTGGCCTATGGATTTGTCGGGCCGTTGTCGGGTTTGCTTGAGCAAAAACTGCATGAATCAACCAAGATGTTCCAGTGCGTCAAGGTTACCCTGTTGGCCAGTATCAATGGCTATGCACCTGCGATTGCGGTCGAGTTTGGCCGCAAGGTTTTGTTCTCGACCGAGCGCCCATCCTTCAGCGAGCTGGAAGAGCACGTCAAGGGCGCGAAATCGCGCTGAGCTTTTTTCGCCAATTTTGAGTTTCCCCTATACCTTAAGGGCATAAATGAGCGAACAAAAAGCGCCCATCATCGTCAAGCGCATCAAGAAAGTGGCTGGCGGTCACCATGGCGGAGCGTGGAAAATCGCTTATGCCGACTTCGTGACGGCCATGATGGCGTTTTTCTTGTTGATGTGGCTGTTGGGCTCAACAGCCAAGGGCGATTTGAACGGTATCGCCGAGTACTTTAAAACGCCGCTGAAAGTCGCCATGCAAGGAGGCTCGGGTAGTGGCGACAGTTCGAGCGTCATCAAAGGCGGGGGTACCGATCTGTCCCGCAAGAGTGGGCAGGTCAAAAAGGGCGAGACGGTAAACGAAAGAAAATCCTACAACCTGGAGGCGGCAAAAGCCGAACTCCAACGGATTGAAGCGGAAAAGCTCAAATTGCTGAAGGGGCGTCTGGAAGCGGAAATCGACGCCAACCCCACCCTCAAGCAGTTCAAACGCCAACTCCTGCTCGACATTACGACCGAAGGGTTGCGCATCCAGATCGTGGATGAACAGAACCGGCCGATGTTCAAACTGGCGGGTGCAGAGCTGCAGCCTTACACCAAAGTCATTTTGCGTGAAATCGGCAAGGTGCTGAACGACGTGCAAAACCGTGTCGGCCTGTCGGGCCATACCGATGCCACGCCGTATTCCAATGCGGGTCGTGGCTACAGTAATTGGGAACTCTCGGCGGATCGGGCTAATGCTTCGCGACGCGAATTGGTCTTGGGTGGAATGGACGAAAAGAAAATGCTGCGCGTGGTCGGACTGGCATCGTCGGTTGCTTTCAATCAGGCGGCGCCATTCGATCCGGTCAATCGCCGCATCAGCATCATCGTGATGAACAAGCGCACCGAAGACGCCATCACCAAAGAAGCCAGCGGCGTCAGCATCGCTGACGAAGCCGCCGTGCGCGAATCGGTCAGCAAAGCCCGCGCAGTGCCTGCTGCGAACTGAGCCTGCTGCGCCGTCTGGCGCTAAATAGCAGGCTAAAACCCGCTGTATTCCCCTGATTGCCCAGCCCGGGCATGACCAATAATTCAACCTAAGAAAGCCCGTCTCGATTTGATTCGTGTGACGGGCGTCCTCTAGAGGTGAATCAGGGATGGCTGAAGAAAGCGATCAGGAAAAGACCGAAGCCCCATCGCAACAGCGATTTGACAAAGCGCGCGAAGACGGCCAAGTGCCGCAGTCGCGTGAACTGGCTACGTTTGTCGTTCTGATGGCGGGCGGCTCGGGCATGTGGATGATGGCCAGCGGCATGGGCCAGACGCTATCCGGGATCGTTCGCGGCGGTTTGCAGTTTGAACCGGAAATCGCGCGTGATAGTTCGTTCGTGATGAATCAGCTGTCGAGCCAGTTTTTCGAGGCGGCGCTGGCTTTGGCACCGTTTCTCGCCCTGGTTGTGATCGCCACGCTGGTTGCACCGTTCATGCTGCATGGCTGGCTGTTCAGCTCCAAGGCGCTGATGCCGAAATTCAGTCGCCTCAATCCACTGTCCGGCATCAAGCGCATCCTGTCCTCGCAAGGTCTGGTCGAACTGCTCAAGTCGCTGGGCAAGGTCGGCCTGCTGGGCGTGGTTGCAACCTGGCTGATCTGGTCCAACATCGATGCCATTTTCTCGTTGAGCCTGGAAGAGCCAGCGACCGCAATTCGTCACATGGGCGACCTCATCGGCAAGGTGTTTCTGCTGGCCTCGGGCGCGATGATTTTTATCGTCGTGCTGGACTTGCCCTATCAGCTGTGGAGCCACCACAACAAGCTGAAAATGACCAAAGAGCAACTGCGTCAGGAATCCAAGGAGTCGGAAGGCGATCCGCACCTCAAGGCGCGCATCCGCGCCCAGCAGCGTGAAATTTCACGCCGTCGCATGATGAGCGAAGTGCCCAAGGCCGATGTGGTGGTGACCAACCCGACCCATTACGCCGTGGCGCTTAAATACACCGAAGGCAAAATGGGCGCGCCGCGTGTGGTGGCAAAAGGTGCCGACGCCGTCGCCGCCAAGATCCGCGAACTGGCCGCCGAGAATAATGTGCCGCTGCTGGAAGCGCCGCCACTGGCACGCGCGCTGTTCCGTCACACCGAAATTGGCGATGAAATTCCTGCCACCCTGTACACCGCCGTGGCCGAAGTGCTGGCCTACGTGTTCCAGCTGCGCCATTTCAAGCAGGTGGGCGGGGTGTATCCGAATGCGCCGACCGCTTTGCCGGTTCCGCCCGAACTTGATCCGCTGCAGGCCACAGCATGAATGGCACGCTAAGCTTCTCCAGGCTATTTAACGCCACCAACGCCCGGTCGATGGCGGCACCTATTTTCATCGTCCTCATTCTGGCGATGCTGGTGCTGCCGTTGCCCACGTTTCTGCTGGATATTCTGTTCACCTTCAACATCGCGCTGTCCATCATGGTGTTGCTGGTGAGCCTGTCGACCAAGAAAGCGCTCGATTTCGCCGCCTTTCCCACGGTGCTGTTGCTGTCCACTTTGCTGCGCTTGTCGCTCAACGTCGCGTCTACCCGCGTCGTGCTGCTGGAAGGCCATACCGGCCCGGATGCTGCAGGTAAAGTGATCGAGGCATTCGGCCATTTCCTGGTCGGCGGCAACTACACGGTGGGCATCATCGTGTTCGTGATTCTGGTGGTGATCAACTTCATCGTCATCACCAAGGGTGCCGGGCGCATTGCCGAGGTCAGCGCGCGCTTCACCCTGGACGCCATGCCCGGAAAGCAGATGGCGATTGATGCCGACCTTAACGCCGGCTTGATCGACGAGGACGAGGCCCGCCGCCGCCGCGCGGAAGTCTCGCAGGAAGCCGACTTTTTCGGGTCGATGGACGGTGCTTCAAAATTTGTGCGCGGCGACGCCATCGCCGGCATCCTGATTTTGCTGATCAATATCATCGGCGGTCTCATCATCGGTTTGATGGAACACGACATGTCGCTGGCCGATGCTGCGCGCAACTACACCCTGCTGGCGATCGGCGATGGTCTGGTGGCGCAGATTCCGGCACTGGTGATTTCCATTGCCGCGGGTTTGATCGTCAGCCGGGTCAGCACGGATGAGGACATCGCCGGACAGGTGCTGTCCAACATCTTTAACAAAACCCAGGCGCTGTACATCACCGCCGCGATTATCGGCATGATGGGAATGATTCCCGGCATGCCGCACTTCTCTTTCCTGCTGCTGGCCGGTGGCATGGCCTGGATGGCCTATAAAGGCAGCCAGAAAAAGGAAGTGGCGCCGGAGGATGTACAGAGCGCGCCCGTGGCGACCGTCGAGTCGCAGGAAGCCAGCTGGGAAGATGTGGCGCCGATCGACACGCTTGGGCTGGAGGTCGGCTATCGCCTGATTCCACTGGTGGACAGCGCGGCCGACGGCGAGCTGGTGCGTCGCATCAAGGGCATCCGCAAGAAGTTCGCGCGCGAAATCGGCTTTCTGCCGCCCGCCGTCCACATCCGGGACAATCTCGAAATCAGCCCGAACAGTTACCGCATTACGCTTAAAGGCGTGGAAATCGGCAGCGGCGAAGTGCGCACCGGGCTGTTTCTGGCGATCGATCCGGGCAACATTACGGCGACTTTGCCCGGCGTGGCCACGCGCGATCCCGCGTTCGGCCTGCCTGCCGTGTGGATCGAGTCCGAGTTGCGCGATCAGGCCCAGGCGCTGGGCTACACCGTCGTAGACCCCGGGACCGTGATCGCTACCCACATCAACCATCTGGTGACGCAGCATGCGGCTGAGCTGCTGGGACGCCAGGAAACACAGGCACTGCTCGACCACCTGGGCAAAAGCGCGCCCAAACTGGTGGAAGACCTGGTGCCGAAAATGCTGTCGCTTTCCACTGTGCAAAAAGTGCTGCAAAACCTGCTGATCGAGGGCGTGGCGATCCGCGATATGCGATCCATCATCGACACCCTGCTGGAAGAAGCCGCCCGCATACAGGACCCGAGCGAACTGACCGCGCTGGTGCGGGTGGCGCTGGGACGCTCGATCGTGCAACAGATTTACGGCTCGGTCGGCGAACTGCCGGTGATTGCGCTTGACCAGAGCCTGGAGCGTTTGTTGATGCAAACCCTGCAGGCCGGCAGCGATGCGGCCGCAATGGAACCGGGCCTCGCCGATGCCCTGCTCGAACGCACCCAGACTTCGACCCAGCGCCAGGAAGCGCTGGGCCATCCCCCTGTATTGCTGACGCCGGTAGCGCTGCGTCCTTTACTTGCCCGTTTTTTGCGGCGCACCGTGCCGCAACTCAAAGTGCTTTCGCACGCTGAAGTACCCGAAGGCAAACACATCAAAGTCACTTCCCTTGTAGGAGGAGCAGCATGAACGTCAAACGTATTGTCGCCAAAACATCCCGTGAAGCCATGCGCCAGTTGCGCGAAGTGCTCGGGCCGGATGCCGTCATCCTGTCGAATCGCGCCGTTGATGGCGGGGTCGAGGTTCTGGCGATCCCGGCGGAAGACATCGCTGCGATGGCGCCCGCGGTGGTGGACATGCCCACCCCAAAACCGACGCCGCCGCGGGCTCCTGAGCCACAGGAATTGGCGATGGACATGCAGAGCGAGCCGAATCCCGAGGTGAGTTTCAAACGCCGTTTGGTCGAGCGGGTTGCCCTGCCCAGCGAGGAAGGCGCCCAATTGGCCAAAAGCGTGATCAGCGAAATCAAGATGATGCAGTCGCGGCTGGAAAACCAGCTGGCCGATCTGGCCTGGCGCGACCTGCCCGGTCGCGACCCGTCCGGTGCCACCCTGATGCGCGACATGCTGGCTGCGGGCTTCAGTGCCACCCTGGCGCGCGAATTGCTGGACAGCCTGCCGCGCGGCGAAGCACGCAGCGATACCGAACAGGCCCAGATCTGGATGCGCAACACCCTGATGAAGCGCCTGCAGGTGATGCAGAACGAAACCGACATGCTCGACGGCGGCGGCGTGTTCGCCCTGATGGGGCCGACCGGGGCGGGCAAGACCACCACCACTGCCAAGCTGGCCGCGCGTTTTGTGGTGCGCCACGGCGCCAGCAAACTGGCGCTGCTCACCACCGACAGCTACCGGATCGGCGGCCACGAGCAGCTGCGCATTTATGGCAAGATTCTCGGCGTGACCGTGCATGCCGTGCGCGACGCGGCCGACCTGCGGATTGCGCTGAAGGAACTGCGCAACAAGCACACCGTGCTGATCGACACCGTCGGCATGAGCCAGCGCGACCAGGCGGTGGCCGAGCAGGTCGAAATGCTGTGCCAGGCCGAACACCCGATCAAGCGCCTGCTGCTGCTGAACGCCACCAGCCACGGCGACACGCTGGACGAAGTGGTGCGCGCCTACCAGTCGCGCGGTCTGGACGGCTGCATCCTGTCGAAAGTCGACGAAGCCGCCAGCCTCGGCCCCGCCCTTGACTGCGCGATCCGTCACCAGCTGAATGTGCATTATCTGGCGACCGGCCAACGGGTACCCGAAGACCTGCATCTGGCCAACCGCCAGTACCTGATCCATCGCGCGTTCAAGACGCGCACCCTGTCCTCGCCCTGGCAGCTGGACGATAGCGAACTCGCGTTCGCCTTGTCTGGCCAGCAGTCCAGCCATCGTGAAAGCGCGGTGTCCCATGGCTGATTTCAAAGGCGATAAGTTCAACAGCGATCAGGCCGCCGGGCTGCGCAGCCTGTTGGGGTTGGGGCAGGCCGGGTTTCAGGTCATTACCGTGATGTCGGGGCAGCAGGGCGCGGGCAAGACCGCCGCCACCGCCAATCTCGCCGTCGCCCTGGCGCGCGGCGGCCGCGATGTACTCATCATCGATCAGAGCCACAAAGGGCAGGGCGCTGCCGCCGCGCTCGGATTGACGCCGCGCCACGACGTGATGGACGTGCTGGCCGGGCGCTGCACCCTGGATGCGCTGATTCTCACCGGCCCCGATAACGTGCAGGTGCTGCCGATTGGTGGCGGGTTCAGCCGCTTGGGTCGCCTGTCCGAGCGCGACCAGGAATGGCTGGCGCAAAGCTTTACCCAGCTGCAATGCGGGGTAGACGTGGTACTGGTTGACATGGAAGAGGCCACCGATCCCGACGCGTTGCCGCTGGGTCTGGCTGCCTCCGAAATCATGGTGGTGCTGCCGCCGGGCAATACCGCCATCACGCAGGCTTACACCCTGGTGAAACGCCTGTCGCAAAACTTCGGCAAGCGCCAGTTCCGCCTGCTGCTCAATCGCATCGAATCGCCCGAGCAGGCACAAGCCGTCGCGCACAATTTTTCGCAGACCGCCGAGCGCTATCTGGGGGTGTCGGTGGATTACCTCGGCTATGTGCCGCTGGACGAGCGTCTGGATCGCGCCAACCGGCTGCGTACCTCGGTCGTGGATGCCTTCCCGGTCGCAAAATCCACCTCGCAGTTTCGCAAACTGGCCGATGGCCTGTTGCGCTGGCCACAGCCGGCCAGTCTGGGTAACGTCGGTGGCTTCATGCAGCGCGTGATCGAAGGCGGTCGCCTGATGGAATCCTGTAGAAGGGGGTAATCCCCAAAACCATGGTTGACCGCTCTTAATGAAATGGAATTCAGCATGGATACTGGCATTCTTCAATTCAATTGCATTCGCTGTCAGGGCACGTTCGCCACGCATCCGCTGGCACGCCTGGTCGCGCGCCTGCCTTTGTACCCGCAAGGGGTAGGCCGGATTCGTAAAGCCGCTAAAGCGGCAACGACTCCGCTCTCGCTCGTTGTTGCAGGCCCCGGCCTGCCGCCGCCTCGCTTCGCGGCAGTCACTCGCCCAGACGCGCCATCGGACGCGTCCAACCACGGTTTCTAGGATCATGTACACCGCAAGCGGAAAAAGCGAAAAAAGCGAACTGTTGACGCAATACATGCCGATGGTCAAACGGCTGGCGCATCACATGATGGGGCGGCTGCCGCCCAGCGTGGAGGAAGACGATCTGGTGCAGGCCGGCATGATCGGCCTGCTCGACGCCATCAGCCGCTATGACGAAGCGCAGAGCGCGCAGTTCGAGGCCTATGCCATCCAGCGCATACGCGGCTCGATGATCGACGAGCTGCGCCATTCCGACTGGATGCCGCGTAGCGCCCGGCAGTCGATGCGCAAGATCGAGGCGGTCATCGGCGCCTTGCAGCACAAACTCGGGCGACAACCGAGTGAAACGGAAATCGCCGAGTCGATGAAAATTCCGCTGGGTGAATACCAGGACATGCTGGGCGATGCGCGCGGCCATCAACTGCTGTATTTCGAAGACTTTGGCGAAGCCGACGAAGATGACTCCTTTCTCGACAAGCAATCGGCGAACGAGGCCAGCATGCCGCTGCCGCAATTGCTCGATGCCAATTTGCGCGCCTGCATCATCCGCGGAATCGAGGCGCTGCCCGAGCGCGAGCAATTGCTGATGTCCCTGTATTACGAACAGGAGCTCAACCTGCGTGAAATCAGCGAAGTATTCGGCGTCACCGAATCGCGTATTTGCCAGCTGCACGGCCAGGCCATCGCGCGGATCCGCACCAAACTCAAGGAGGATGCATGGATCGTGGCAGCCTGATTGGTCTGGTGCTGGGGCTGGCCGCCATCCTCGGCGGCCAGGCGATGGAAGGGGGGCATATCGGCCTGTTCCTGCAGCCGGCCGCCTTCGTGATCGTCGTCGTCGGCACCCTGGCCGCAGTGTTGCTGCATTTTCCGTTGCCGGTTTTCCTGCACGGCATGCGCATGTCGAAATGGGTGTTCCGGCCGCCCGAGTCCGATACCCAGGCGCTGATCCGTCGTGTCATCCTGTGGTCCAACACCACGCGCAAGGAAGGCGTGCTGGCGCTGGAAAGGCACGTCAACATGACCCATGACCCGTTCCAGAAAGGCGCCTTGCAGTTGCTGGTCGATGGGGCGGATGCCGACAAGCTGCGCGAAACGCTCGAGGTGCAAATCAACAATTTTGAAACGGTCGAACGCCAGGCGGCCCGCGTGTGGGAGGCCGCAGGCGGTTATGCGCCGACGCTCGGCATTCTGGGCGCGGTGATTGGCCTGATCCACGTCATGGAAAATCTGTCGGACCCGAGCAAACTGGGGGCAGGTATCGCCGTCGCCTTCGTTGCAACCATTTATGGCGTGGGTCTCGCCAACCTGGTGTTCCTGCCGATCGCAAACAAGATCAAGTTCACCATTGCGCGCCGCGTCACCGAGCGCGAGATCATCTGCGACGGTCTCATCGGCATCGCGCACGGCGACAATCCGCGCATTATCGAAGCGCGGCTGAAAGGCTATGTTTGATGCGCAAGCGGCGGCGGATCGAGTTCGACCATGAGAACCACGATCGCTGGCTGATTTCGTACGCCGATTTCATTACCCTGTTGTTCGCTTTTTTTGTGGTGATGTATGCCATCTCCGCCGTCAACGAAGGCAAGTACCGCGTCCTGGCGAATTCGCTGGGCGATGCTTTCGGCAACCCGTCCCCCGAGGACGACATCAAGGTGCCGGAGCTGCCAACGGTCAAGCTGCCGCCCGAAGTCAGACAACGCACGCTGAAGCAGCAGCAGCACCTCGAAGAACAGACGCACATGACCGATGTCGCCAACACGCTGCTCGCCGCCATGGGGCCGTTGATCAAGGAGGGCAAGGTGCGGGTCACCCAGAGCCGGCGCGGCGTCAGCATCGAAATCAATGCCAATGTCCTGTTCGAGCCCGGGCAGGCGCGATTGCATCCGCATTCGCTGCAAGTGCTGCAAACCGTTGCAGCCGCCTTGAAAAACGAGCCGTTCAAGCTTGAAGTCACCGGCCATACGGATAACCGGCAGATCAGCAATTCCACGTTTGCCTCGAACTGGGAGCTCTCCGCCATGCGTGCCACCAGCGTGGTGCGCTTGCTGGCTGCCAACGGGATCGAACCGGAGCGCCTGCTGGCGATTGGCAGCGAAGCCAGCAAGCCGATTGCCTCCAACGACACCGAAGACGGGCGGGCGCGCAATCGCCGCGTCGAATTGATGGTGTTGTCCGGATTGCCTGATATTGTTGAAGAAATTCCGCTTGCACCCTCCGCGATGCAAACAAACACCCCGGCCCGACCTTGAAAAGCAGCAGATAAGCTCGATACTTCGGACTGGGTGTCTGATCACCCTGCCTGAATCAACACGAGAACAATAATCCATGCCCAAGCCGTCTGCTCCTGAAGATGAAGCCTCAACCGAGCTGCAATTGCCGGTCGATCCCCTGTTGCCGAGCGAGCTCTACCTGCTGCCGCTGACTGAAAAGCCTTTTTTCCCGGCGCAAACCATGCCGCTGCTGATGAACGAGGCACCGTGGCTAACCACGGTCGAGGCCATCGGAGAATCCAACCACCACATGGTGGGGCTGGTCGTGGTCAAACCCGACAACACCGACGAGGTGAAGCGGGGGGATTTCCGCAGCATCGGCACCCTGGTGCGCATCCATCATCCGGTCCGCTCCGACGGCAAGATGCAGTTCATCGCCGAAGGGCGGCGCCGCTTCCGCATTGTCGAGTGGCTGTCCGAGACAGCGCCGTTCAAGGTGCGGGTCGATTACCCGAGTGAAATCGGCAAACCGGATTCCGAGGAAATCCGCGCGTATTCCATCGCGATCATCAACACGATCAAGGACTTGCTGCCGCTTAATCCGCTTTATTCTGAAGAGTTGAAGTTCTTTCTCAACCGTTTCGGGCCGAATGAGCCGTCGCAGTTGACCGATTTTGCCGCCAGCCTGACCACCGCGTCGAAGCAGGCTCTGCAGGATGTGCTGGAAGCATTCAGTCTGAAAAAACGCATGGAGAAAGTGCTGGTTCTGCTGAAAAAAGAACTCGACGTCGCACGCCTGCAATCGGACATCCGCGACAAGGTCGACGAGAAAATGAGCGAGCATCAGCGCGAGTTTTTCCTGCGCCAGCAACTCAAGGCGATTCAAAAGGAACTGGGTATTGCCAAGGACGACAAGACCGCCGAACTGGATACCTTCAATGAACGTATCGCCAAACTGACCTTGCCCGAGGCGGCCAAAAAGCGCATCGACGAGGAAATGCACAAGCTTGCGCTGCTGGAAACCGGCTCGCCGGAATACAGCGTCACCCGCAACTACCTCGACTGGCTGACCGTGTTGCCGTGGGGCGTGCATACCCAGGACAAGATCGATCTCGACGTCGCACGCAAGATCCTCGACCGCGACCATGACGGCCTCGACGACGTCAAGGACCGCATTATCGAGTTCCTCGCGGTGGGTGCAATGCGGGGCGAAATGGCCGGCTCGATCCTGCTGCTGATCGGGCCGCCCGGTGTCGGCAAAACTTCCATCGGCAAGTCCATCGCCGAAACCCTGGGGCGCAAGTTCTATCGCTTTTCGGTCGGCGGCATGCGCGACGAGGCCGAGATCAAGGGCCATCGCCGCACCTATATCGGCGCGATGCCCGGCAAGTTCGTCCAGGCGCTGAAGGAAGTCGGCTCGGCCAACCCGATCATCATGCTTGATGAAATCGACAAGATCGGCGCCAATTACCAGGGCGATCCAGCCTCGGCCTTGCTGGAGGTGCTCGACCCCGAGCAGAACGCCGATTTCCTCGACCACTATCTCGACGTGCGTTTCGATTTATCCAAGGCGCTGTTCATCTGCACCGCGAACGATTTTTCCATCCCCTCGGCGCTGCTCGACCGGATGGAAGTCATCCGACTGTCGGGCTACATCACCGAGGAAAAAATCGCCATCGCCAAACACCACCTGTGGCCGCGCGTACTGACCCGCGCCGGGCTGAAAAAAGGCCAGCTCACCATCACCGAAGGCGCGCTGCGCCACGTGATCGACGGCTACGCACGCGAAGCCGGCGTGCGCAACCTGGAAAAACAACTGGGACGGGTGGCGCGTAAAGCGGTGGTCAAAATTCTGGGTGGGGCGGCGACACCGATCAAAATAGGCATCAAGGAAGTGGAAGCCTATCTCGACAAGCCCGTGTTCACGCGGGAAAAACCGATGAGCGGCGTCGGCATCGTCACCGGACTGGCATGGACTTCGATGGGCGGGACGACCTTGCCGGTCGAGGCAAGCCGCGTCCACACGCTTAACCGCGGTTTCAAGCTCACCGGCAAACTGGGCGAGGTCATGAAAGAATCGGCCGAGATCGCCTACAGCTATGTCGCCTCGCACCTGAAGTCCTACGGCGCGGACACCACCTTCTTCGACAAGAGCTTTGTACACCTGCACGTGCCGGAAGGTGCGACGCCCAAGGATGGTCCCAGCGCTGGCGTCACCATGGCGACCGCGCTGCTTTCACTGGCGAAAAACGCCAAAATCAACCGCCCCCTCGCAATGACTGGTGAACTCACGCTCACCGGTCAAGTACTACCGGTAGGCGGTATCCGTGAAAAAGTCATCGCTGCACGCCGCGTCGGCATCAACGAACTGATTTTGCCCGATGCCAACCGGCGTGACTTCGACAAGCTGCCCGACCACATCCGTGCCGGTCTGACCGTACACTTTGCCAAGCGCTATCAGGATGTGGCAGCAGTGGTATTTGGAGAACCATCCGGCAGATAAGCGCCGGTCAGCCGGGTTCTGAGCCTAGGCTCATGCGCCGCAATGCTGGGCGTGATAGCCGCGCCGTTGAACTTCATTTCGTAAACCCACGGTGCTAATGCGGTCAGGGTCATAGGCAACAATCATCAGGTGCGTCCTGCGATCATTGAATCGCGGGGCGATCACCCCATCAATCGTGCGCATTTGATTTTCCAACTCGTGCCGTGCCTGTTCATCCAGCGCCTCGTTCACATGTAGTACTACGTCGTTGATATACATGATCAATTCCTTTCAACCCCACAATTGGTGAAGCTGCCACTAAGACTAGTGCGCGGGGAAAGCATGGCAAATAATGATTGCTGATGGTCTCGCCCAACTTGACCCGCGCATCAGAAAAACTGACTGGACACTGAGGCTCATGATCCGGCTGGCAGTGCCCAACAAGCCGAAAAGACTCAGATAAACAGACACACGTCCGATTTCTGCGCCACCGGCAAAAAGCTGGCTGCACCGATCCAGTCCTGGATTTCGGGGATGAAAGCATCGTGCGAATGGCCGAAGAGTTCGACCGTCATCTGACAGGCAACCAGCTTGACGTCGGCTTCTATGCAGATGGACCGCAGTTCTTCGATGCTGGCCACCCCATTGTTTTTGACCGTTTGCTGCATCAGGCCGGTTGCCATTTTTTCGAAACCAGGCATCCCTGCCATGACGACATTCGGAATTTTCCAGTTGATGTCCTTCAGCCATTGCGGGCCGAACGGCATTTTCATGGGCATGCTCGGATTGCCGAGCGGGCTGATTTCAAGATGCAGATCCTTCTTCAGTAGTTCGAGCCCATAGAAGGTGAAAAAAATCGACACGTCCCACCCCAGTGCCGATGCGGTGGAAGCCAGGATGAACGGGGGATAGGCCCAGTCGAGCGTGCCCTTGGTGGCGATAATGGCCAGCGAAGGGACGTGCGCGGCTTCGCGTTCGGCCATTTTGGATTCAAACCGCTGGTCAAACCATTGATCCAGTTGTGATTTGTGCAGGTTGCTTGGAATGATTTTATCGATAGCACCCATGATCGTCTCCTTAAGCTTTGCGGACGAGGAATACAAATTCGCCCTGATTTGCGTCGGAAGAAACCAGCTCATTCCCGGTTTGTTTGCAGAATGCCTGCATGTCCTTGATCGAGCCCGGGTCGGTCGACGTAATGGCCAGCGTTTCGCCTGTGTTCAGGCCGGACAAGGCTTTTTTGGTGCGCAGAATGGGCAGCGGACAGTTCATGCCGCGTGCATCCAGGGTTTGCGTTGCGTGTGTGTTCATCGTGTGACTCCTTCAGCTTGTAGATGACCGTACGGTCAAGGAAATCGGCAAAAAAATGCCGGGCGAAACAACACGAATAGCGCGAAGCGAAACCACAAAGTCGATTTCAAAAAGTAGACTGGTCATGTCGCTAGACCGGTCGGTTTATATTGCGGCCATAAAAAAAGCGCCCGACTGTATGGCAATCAGGTGCCCGGTAATTCGATGCGCAGGGTTTTGATTGCGGGACCCAACCGATAGAGTAACTCGGGGTCATTTTGCGACTTGGCCAGCAGGATCACCCCTTCGAGATAAGCCAGCATGGCTTCAGCAGTTAACAAACTATCCAGAGGGGCGATACCACCCTCTGCAACTGCCTGATCCAGTGCATCCTTGAAGCGGAATTTGGCCCGCGTGAAAATGGCCAGCAACTTGGCGCGCAGGATGTCGTCCTGCGTGCTGACTTCGAGCGTCAGATTGCCGAAGATGCAGCCCAGCATCCGCCCATGGACTTCCTTGATCGATTTTTGCCAGAAATAAGCGGCGTCGATCAGGTAGTCGATGCGTTCCATCGGGGGCAATGCCGGGTCAAACGCTTCGGCCACAAATCCATTGGCCCAGTCATCTGCGAACTCATCGATGACCGCCAGTGCCAGATCGCGTTTGGACGGGAAGAAATGATAAAAGCTGCCTTTTTGTACGCCGGCGTTGTCGCAAATTTCCTGGATGCCGACGTTGGCATAACTACGCGAATGGAAGCGCGTTTTGGCTGCCGCTACGATTCGGGATCGGGTGTCGGTTGCAATATTCATGTGTCAAACAATAGTTGACCGACCGGTAAAATGCAAGCGGCAAGCTTTCAGTCGTTGGAAGGGAAACCTGAATCCGCTCACTTTGAGGCGGTCGCTCTCGGGTAAAATCGCGCCATGCTCGCTGCTGAATCACTTCACACCCTGATCTCCGACACGCCGCATGCGCCTGTCATCAAAGTGCGTGGCGAGCCGCTCACCGAACTGCCGCAGGATCTTTATATTCCGCCGGATGCACTCGAGATCTTTCTCGACGCCTTCGAAGGCCCGCTCGATCTGCTGCTGTACCTGATCCGCCGCCAGAACCTCGACGTGCTGGACATTCCGATGGCGGCGCTGACCAAACAATACATGGCCTACGTCGAGGCGGCGCGCGCAACCAGGCTGGAGCTGGCAGCGGAGTATCTGCTGATGGCGGCGATGCTGATCGACATCAAATCGCGCATGTTGTTGCCGCGCCGCGAGCAGGCCGAGGAAGCGAACGAGGGCGACGATCCGCGCGCCGAACTGGTGCGCCGCCTGCTGGAATACGAACAGATGAAACTCGCCGGGCAGCATCTCGACGCCATGCCCCAGGCCGGTCGCGATTTCGATACCGTCAGCGTGTTTATGCCCGCAGCAGCCAGACAGCTGCCGAGCATCCATCCGGAAGAACTCGCTGCTGCCTGGCTGGCGATCCTGTCGCGCGCCAAAAACCGGACGCATCACCGCATTGGCCGGCAGGAGCTCTCCATCCGCGAACACATGAGCCGGATTTTGAAGCGATTGACGCCCGGTGAATTCATGGAATTCAAAGACTTGTTTCCTGAGTCTTCGACTGTACATGAACTGGTTGTCACCTTTCTGGCGGTGCTGGAACTGACCAAGGAAACGCTGCTCGACGTCTCTCAAGCCGAGCCTTTTGCCCCCATCTACGTCAAGCTGCATACCAACCTGCATGAACCTGCAACCGAATAATCACCCAGAGGATTTGAAGCGCGTGCTGGAAGCCGCGCTGCTGGTGGCGGTCGAGCCACTCTCACTGGCCGAGCTGAAACGCATGTTCGAACACGATGAATCCGATTCGGGCTTGTCCAATGACGGGTTGCGTCGCGCGCTCGACGCATTGCGTATGGATTGGCAGGATCGGGGCGTGGAACTGGTGCAGGTGGCGGATGGCTGGCGCTTTCAGACCCGTCCTGAAATGCAGCCCTGGCTTACCCGTCTTAAAAATGAAAAGCCGCCGCGTTATTCGCGTGCGGTGCTGGAAACGCTGGCCATCATTGCTTACCGCCAGCCGGTCACACGCGGCGATATCGAGGATATCCGCGGCGTCGCAGTCAATCCCCACATCATCAAGACGCTCGAAGAACGCGGCTGGATCGAGGCAATCGGTCATCGCGACGTACCGGGACGTCCTGCGTTGTTCGGCACCACGGATCACTTTTTGAGTGATCTCAATCTGCGTACCCTATCCGAGTTGCCGCCGCTGGATGAGCTGGGCACACTGGTGACGCCGGATGAAACTGCATTGATTCCGGAATTACGCGCTGAATTGCTGGACAATAGCTCCCCCCAGACGGTCGGCGCGGTCATTGAAATTGCCGGCGCCGCAGTTATCAGCACAGTCACCGAGACTCTTTAATATGGCACGCCCTTTATCCCCCATCCGCCGTTCGCCTGCTGCCTCCATCGGGCGCGCGGCAAGCCGCCTGCAACAGGCGATCGCCCCCGAAGCCGCCAGCGAGCGCCTGCAAAAGGCCCTGGCTTCGGCCGGCGTCGGTTCGCGCCGCGAAATGGAAGAATGGATTGCCGAGGGGCGGGTACAGGTCAACGGCGAAACCGCCACCGTCGGCTGCAAGGTTGGCCCGCGCGACGTGGTCAAGGTCAGCGGCCGTCGCGTCTACCTGCGCTTTGACGAGAAGCGCACCCGCATCCTGATTTACCACAAGTCGGACGGCGAAATCGTCACCCGTGACGATCCCAAAGGCCGCGCCACCGTATTCGATTCCCTGCCCAAGCTGCGCGGTGCCAAGTGGATTGCGATTGGCCGCCTGGACTACAACACCGATGGCTTGATGATTTTCACCACCTCGGGCGAACTGGCCAACAATCTGATGCACCCGCGTTTTGAAGTCGAGCGCGAATATGCCGTGCGGGTGTTGGGCGAACTCAGCGAAGACATGATTGCGCAGTTGATTGCCGGGGTGGAACTCGATGACGGTCCGGCCCACGTGGAAAGCTGTTTTGCTGGCGGCGGCGAAGGGGTCAACAAGTGGTATCGCGTCATCATCAAGGAAGGCCGCAAGCGCGAAGTGCGGCGTCTGTTCGAGCATTTCGGTCTGACGGTTTCACGACTGACCCGCGTCCGCTTCGGTCCGATTGCACTGCCGCCGCAACTGCGCCGTGGCCAGAAAATGGAACTCGAAGACGATCTGGTCGCGCGCGTGCTCGAGTGGGCCGAAATGGCGCCCAGCCCACGCCGCCAGATTCGCGGCGTCCCTGACAAGCATGCGCGCAAGCCGCGAATGCGTTAAGTCAGTGGATGGATCCAGCCTCGGTTAGCGATGACCGAAGTCGGGAAAAAAAAGGCCTGCGCAAACATGCGCAGGCCTTTTTTTGAGCCTGGACCAGGCTTATTTCTCGGTCAGCTTTTTGATCACGCCAGCCGCCCATTCGCGCCCGCCCAGTCCGAATGCCAGCGCGAACGCCAGGCCGAGCGCGCCGAAGCCGATCTGGAAAGCAGCAGTCAGCAGCGTGGTGCCGATCGCCAGTTGTTCCAGCGCGACGAACACGACAAAGATGATGACGCCATATTCCGACAGGGTGCTGATGGTGAGCGCACCCTGCACGCCGATATTGTTGAGGTAGGCAAACACCAGACGGTTGATGAACCGCGCGACCAGCGTACCGAACACCAGCACCAGAATGGCGACGATGATGTTGGGGATATAGAGCACGATCTTGTTGAACAGATCCGCCACCATATGCAGGCCGAGACTGTTGGCAACGGTGACCATGACAACGAAAATGATGACCCAGTAGGTCAGTTTGCCCAGCAGGCGCGACAGCGACACGTCGAGATTGCCTTGTTTGAGAAAGGCTTCGATGCCGGTTTTTTCGGCCAGGCTGTCGAACCGCAGCACGTCGAGCAGTTTCATCACCCCGGTTTTTGCCAGATTGGCGAGCAGCCAGCCCACGAACAACAACACCAGCGCGGCGAGCAATTGGGGGACAAATCCGGCCAGTTGGGTCCAGAAAGCAGTAAACGAAGCGACAAACACGTCCAGTTGTTGCTGCATGACACATTCCTCCATCACAGCCAAAAAGGCATTATATCCAACGAACATGAATGGACTTCCGGCACGGGCGACAGAAGCAGAAAGGGGCAGCGCCAATCAAAGACCTGTTCCGCCGGGTGCGTTCTGCCTACACTGTCAAAAAACGCCTCGGGGTGCCAGTCGATGTTTTCCTCTACCGAACAAGCCGGATTCCTGCCCCTCGTACGATTGCATTCCCTGCTGGCCACACTCATGGAGCGAGGCTACCAATGTCTGGGCCCGACCGTGGAGAACGGAGCCATCGTCATGCGCGAACTCGCATCCCCCGACGCCTTGCCACGAGGCTTGCAGGCAGGGCAGGCACCCGGTCACTACCAGTTGGACCGGGATCCGCTCAACCGTTACTTCGCTTGGGCCAACGGGCCGCAGGCAATCAAGCCCCTGGCATTTGCGCCACAAGAATCCTTGTGGCAAGTGCGGCGGGACGAGCACGGCAAACTGAGCTTCGAGGCGGTGATGCCGGATGCACCCAGGCAGGCCATCATCGGCGTGCGCGCCTGCGATCTGGCGGCGCTGGCCTTGCAGGATGCCCA
>Ga0208375_1000563_pt1 | contig 52843 bp, 63 predicted proteins | sample RifOxyD1_FD_184038 | JGI IMG/M metagenome (GOLD analysis project Ga0208375, IMG submission 184038) | Soil microbial communities from Rifle, Colorado - Rifle Oxygen_injection D1 (SPAdes) | ecosystem: Environmental > Terrestrial > Deep subsurface > Rock core/Sediment | place: Rifle, Colorado... | reverse complement strand
TGACCCGGAACGGGGGAAAAAGGCATCATTGAAACTTTGGATATTATTATCTCGGACGAGATGGGAGATAGGCCTTATGAAGGCTATTCCGGCGGTGAACAGTTCCGGGTCAATTTCGCCATCCGCCTGGCCCTGTCAAAACTCTTAACACATCGGGCCGGGGCAAAACTGCAATTTTTGGTAATTGATGAGGGCTTTGGCACCCAGGATGCCCAGGGAAGATCCAGGGTAGTTGAGGCCCTAAATGCCATCAAGGATGATTTTGAAAAAATCTTAATCATTACCCACTTGGAAGAACTCAAAGAAGAATTTCCAGTCCGGGTTGAGGTTCAAAAAGGCCCCTCCGGCTCAACTTTCGAAGTGGTGGGGACTTAGGCTAGTTTAGCCCTGTGGGTTAGGATATTAGCCCAGGTGAGCATATCTTCTGCCCAATATTCATCCAGGATAACATCCTTTTTTAATTGATAAAATTTATTTCTAAAGGCCTGAAAAGTTGGATTAAATCTATCGCTTTTGGGGGCATTCTCCAGCTGATTTACATAATAATCAGTATCTTCTAAAAATTGGTTCACTCTTTTTTGCCTTTTTTCCAAAGCAAACTTGGATAATCTATTTAAATTAACAGCAATGTTTAAAGTTAAATCTTGGGCATTCATCTAAGTAAGCTCCTCACAATTTCTTCAACTTGCTTTCTAATTTCTTCAGATATAACCATCCAAATCTTCCGCTACTTTTTTTAAAGTATCTTCATTGGCTTTAGATGAAAGTACAATTATCATGCAGTCATTTTAGCATTTTCGTCTTCCAAAGTAGCAACCCAGTCTTTTTGGCAATCATCAAATGAGGCCCCAAATTTTTTAGCAAACTCTTCTTTAAATTCATCATATGAGTTATTCCACTTTAAAGATTTATAAAATCCCAACAATTGTTCTTTGCCGAAATGTTCAAATAGGTAATGAGTGAATAGAAATGCCTGGTAGTAACCCGGCTTATTATCCCAGTCACGGGGAGTATGCAAAGTAGCAAAATCACGGACTTGTTCCTTTGCTAATTTTTTATTTTGATATTGACCTGCAACTTGCCCAGGCAAACCTTCCATCAACCATTTGGGGTATCTACTTCCGCATACTTTTTGTATAAATAAATGGGCCATCTCATGTGCCAAAGTAAAAGGGAAGTTGGTTTTAGGATGAGGTGATACTTTATCAAAAACTTCCGGGCTAAATATATTTACCTCACTATTGACTGTATTTCCAACAACCCATCCCGCAGTTTTTTGATTCAAAAGTTGATCCATCTCTTCGCGGGTGTAAAGAAAGTTTACTCTTATCTCCATATCTTGCCCAAAAAATTCCCGGTTAGTAGCATAAGCCTTTTCCACTGCCTCCCTTAACGATTCTTCAGAATCAATATTTGGATCAAAATGGGTAATTTTGAAATTTGAATCCATATCCTAGACGATTATAAACAATTCACGATATCATATACCATAGGAGTGATAAATGTAACGTTTACCCAAGTGGAACAAATATTCATAGTAAACATCTTCCGGTCTGGATTATAATTAGAATATGCCCATATTGAAAAGGGTTTTTCCAGTTTTATTTTTTGGGGGAATTTTGGGTCTGGTCATCTGGCAAATCGTACCCCCGAAGTCTTTTGATATAGCTTCCTATTTTCAAATAATTGTCTTTTGGGTTCCCTTATTTTTACTGTTATTTTTTATATTAAATTTATTTATCCGGTTTTTTCTCCGAAGTTTTATTATCACATTGGGCATTATCCTTCTTTTAGTCATCAAAACACTTGATATCTTTAATATACTAACCGTAATCCTTACTATTTTATCCATCATTTTTTTAGTAAAGACTTTTAAAAAACCCCGCAGAAAATTTTACCGGGGGAAAATTCCCAAAATCTCCAAGCTGGCAAAACAAAGATGAGTGTTTTAAAATACACATCATGAACAAATATTACATAACAACGCCAATTTATTACGCCAACGACAACCCGCATATTGGGCATATCGCCACGACCGTTTTTTCAGATATTATTGCCCGCTATCATAAACTTCAGGGTGAAGATATCCTTTTTCTAACAGGGCTGGATGAACACGGAGAAAAAGTGGCACTGGCCGCCCAAAAAGCCAAGAAAGACCCCCAACAATTTGTAGATGAGCTGGCTAAAAAATGGCAATCATATTGGGAAAAACTAAACATTAAATATGATATTTTTATGCGAACCACTAACCCCGAACACGCCAAGATAGTCGGGGAACTATTAACCCAATTAAAGGAAAATGGCGATATTTATAGAGCGACCTACAAGGGAGTTTATTGTATCGGCTGTGAGGAGTTTAAAGCCGACCGCGATTTAGTTAATGGTCTTTGTCCGGAACACCACCCTGATCAAGTTTGCCAAAAAGAAGAAGAAAATTATTTCTTCAAATTGTCAAAGTACATTCCAGAAATTAAAAAAGGTATTGCCGATGGGATAATTCCATTGGAACCGGAAAGTAAAAGAAAAGAAATTCTGGCCAGACTTGAAGAGGAGGTTCGCGACCTATCAATTTCCAGGCAAAATGTGCCATGGGGAATAAAACTTCCTTGGGACGAGATACAAACTGTCTATGTTTGGGTAGAAGCCTTAATAAATTATTTTAGTGCCACCAAAATATACAAAAAAGAAGAATTTTGGCCGGCTGATTTACATTTTCTTGGTAAAGGCAACAATTGGTTTCATTCTGTAATCTGGCCAGCACTTTTACTTGCCTTAAAATTACCTTTACCTAAGAAGATTTTTGTTACCGGTTATTACAATATTGGCGGCAAAAAAGTAGGAAAGTCACTGGGAAATGCTATATCTGCCGAAAACCTGCTTGGAAAATATGGAGTTGATGGGACACGTTACCTTTTGACCGCCAGTATGCCATATTCCACTGACACTGATGTTGATTTTCCCTGGTTTGATGAAAAATATAATAGTGATCTGGCCAATGGTTTGGGTAATCTTGTGGCCCGCGTGGCTAAACTTTGTGAGAATAATAATATCAATATCGGCAATGAATTACCTTGTGATCATTTTGATGTTCCAATAGAATTAGCCTTAGAAGAATTTAAATTAAATGATGCCTTATACCTTATTTGGGAGAAAATCTCACTGGTCGATAAGGAAATTAACCTAAGAAAACCTTGGGACTTAAAAGGCGAGGATGTTAAGAGTTTCCTTATTCAAACAGTTTTTGAAATTCAAGATATCGCATATAACCTTCAACCCTTTTTACCCGAAACTTCGGAAAAAATATTGAAACAATTTTCGGGCGAGATAAAATCCGCCCCAGCCCTTTTCCCCCGCTTATGAATTTAATTGATACCCATGCACATTTAACTTGGGAAGATTTTAGGGATGACTTACCTGCTGTTTTACAAAGGAGCAAGGAGGCCGGAGTTGAAACTGTCATAAATATTGGAGCAGACTTGGATAGCAGTACAAAAGCCCTTCGGCTAGCTCAGGGTGAACCGCAGTCACAATCAGGAATTATCTTCTATTCAACTATTGGTCTTCATCCACATGAAGTGACCAAAATGCCTTCTGATGTATCCATACATGAGAACGTAGGCAAGTTGGAAGAAATATATCAAAGTAATCCTAAAAAAATAGTCGCAGCGGGAGAATGCGGGCTGGACTACCATTTTGCAGGTGTGGATTTCTCCCCCACTACTATTTCAGAAGAAGAACAAAAGGCTTTGCAGAAAAAGTTATTTATTGCCCAAATTGATTTGGCCAAAAAGTTGAATTTACCCATGATTATACACAGTAGGGATAGTTGGCAAGATATCTTCGTCCCCCATTTAGAAGGCACCCGCGGAGTTTTTCATAGCTTTACCGGAACTTCGGAGCAAGCCCGAAAAGTTTTAGCTCTGGGGTTTTATTTAGGGTTTACCTGTATTGTCACTTATCCGAAAAATGAGACCTTGAGGCAAATTATCAAGGAAATACCATTGGATAAAATTTTAATTGAAACTGATTGTCCATACCTCCCCCCACAAAGCATGCGCGGGCAAAGAAATGAGCCAGCCAATGTTTTGGAAGTTGCCAAGGTAATTGCCCAAATGAAAAATACAGCCGTGGAGGAAGTTGCCAGGGCGACCCTTGAAAATGCCTGCAAACTGTTTAATTTAGAGTATAATATCTAAAGTTATGCGCTTTATTGCAGTATTTTTGGTGGGAGGGCTCCTTGCCTTTTATGTGACAGAAGTGCTCTCCCAAATCTTCAAAAAAATCCACCCCAACCCTTTAAATTTTAATATTCACCATAGTATTTTAGGCCCGGTTTTATTCTTAGCAGGTATAACTTCGCTTCTGTGGGGTCAAATTATCCTGGGCAGCCCCAATAATCTGCTTTTAGCAATTCTCCTGTTTGGGGCCGGTTTGGGAATTATTTTCCATCATTTATTGGTTGAAAGTTTTATATTTTCCGAAAAAGCAGAAAAAGACTTTATTGCCAAACACGACAAAGGAATTGAGCGCCTCCTGGAAATTTTTCCCGGGGGTTTAACCTGGATTGCCCTGACTTCACCAATTTGGCTTTCCTTTACACTACCATATGCCGTTGCTTATCTTATTATCATTGCCGATATTTACTGGTTCATTACGGCCATGCGGATTGCTATTTTGATCTTTATCGGCTGGCGGAAAATGGACTTTGCCAATAAACAAGACTGGCTGAAAAAAATAAAACAGGACTTTCCTGCCGGATGGGAAAAATATTCTCATTTCTTTGTTTTGCCAACCTATAAAGAGGGCCTGGAAGTCTTGAAGCCTGCCTTTGATGCCATTGTCAATGCCGATTATCCGAAAGACAAAATTTTTATCGGAGTGGGGTTGGAGGAGCGTGATGACCCGGAAAAGATTACTGCAGTCCAAAAATACTGGCAGGAAAATGCCCGCAAGATCGGCGGGGCCTTTGTTACAGTTCACCCTTATGGTCTACCTGGGGAACTGGCCGGCCCTGCTACCAACCGCAATTTTATAGTTAATAATGCTGCAGCAGAGTTTAAAAAAAGAGGTATAAATGTAGAAAATGTATTTGTTACCACTTTGGATGCTGATTTTGTTATCCACCACGAGTTTCCGGCCGGAGCTTTGCATAAATATTTATCTACCCCAAAAAATATCAGGGATAAACGCTCTTTTACCGGAGCATTTTTGTACAACAATAACTACTGGCAAGCTCCAACTCCAATGCGGGTGTTGGCGGCAGGAACCGCCTTCTGGCAATTGTCAGAAATGGTAGGAAGCGATAAATATATTAATTTCTCCTCTTTGTCTATCAATATGCGCTCCCTGCTTAATATTGGCCTTTGGATTCCCAATAAAATCAACGATGATTCCGGCTTTTTTTGGAAAGCTTATTATTTTTATAAGGGTGACTATAAAGTTATCCCCCATTTTATGCTCATATCTGCCGATGCCTGCCTTGATATATCCCTTTGGAAAACTTTCAAAAACCAATATTTACAGCTTAAACGCTGGGCCTATGGAGTAGAACATATGCCTTTTATCATCAGGCAATATTTTTCAAATAAAGATTTAAACTTTTGGGATAAAACAGATAAATTATTTTTTATCACCTGGAGCTATTTTAAATGGGGGACCCTGGCACTATTTGTTACATTCGCCGGTTTATTTATTCCGCTTATCAATCCAGGTTTTTCCCAATCTGCAGTAGCTTACAATTTACCGGTACTTTCTTCCTGGATTCTAACGGGAGCTTTTTTGAGCCTTTTCTCAACTTATTTTGTTCATGAAAAAACTGTCCCCCCGCGGCCTCGGAACTGGTCCTTTCTTAAAAGACTCTGGTCTTACCTGCAATGGATTCTCGTACCAATAGTCCTTGTGACAATTACTTCCATCCCGGCCATTGACGCTCAAACCACCTTGATGCTCGGCAAATACATGGAATTTAGAGTGACTAATAAAGCCAGGCTTTCATGAAAAAACAACTTCTACGTTTTTGGCAATCTGATAAATTCTTCAAGATCCCAATCTTATTTTCCGTTCTTTCGGCAATTTTCATATTAACCCTCCTGCTATTTTTTTGGGGCAGCCTGCCGGACCGTGTACCGCTTTTTTATTCCCTTTTTTGGGGCGAAGGGCAATTGGCCGCAAAAGAACAACTATTCCTTCTGCCGGCAGTTATTTTAGTTACTTCCACCGTCAATATACTGATCGCTTCACAACTACATCACCTGCAATATGTGTTGAAGCGGGTTTTGACAATCGGTTTGAGTTTAATTGATGTCATTATTCTGGTGACGGCAGTTAATATTTTACTGATTTTCATATAAATAATTTATGAATATAATTTTCAGTTTCCTTCTCTCCTTTATCACTACAACCATCGCCATACCTCCAACTATCTGGCTTGCCAAACGTTTTAACCTTTTAGACAACCCAAAGCTCCGCCCTCATCCTGCCCATGTCCAAAACCGCATCATCCCCCGTGCCGGGGGGATAGCAATATTTTTAGGAATCATGGCAACAGCAATGCTATTTGTACCTATGCAAAAATACCTCATTGGCATCATTTTAGGATTAATTGTACTTCTTGCAATAGGGGTTGCCGATGATAAGCTCAAATCTTTCAACCCGTATTTAAGACTGGGGTTGCTTGCTTTGGCCGCCCTTTTACCAGTGGCCAGCGGCATCAGCATTTCATTTATCACCAATCCGCTCCAAAGCGGGGAAATATTAAAGTTTGACAAACCAATTGCCGATTTTTTGGCCATACTTTGGATTGTGGCTTTAACCCAAATTATCAATTGGTCAAAAGGTGTTGACGGGCAAATGCCGGGAATTACCATGGTAGCTGCGGGAGTATTGGGAGCTTTGTCTATAAAATTTTATCTGATGGGTGATATGAGCCAAATTGACATTGCCAAATTGGCATTTGCCACTTCAGGTGCATCTTTAGGGTTTTTAATTTTTAACTGGCATCCCGCAAAAATTTTGCCCGGGTTTTCCGGCTCAACAATTTTGGCTTTTATGCTGGCGACACTGGCAATATTATCCGGAGCTAAAGTGGCCATATCTTTACTGGTTTTAGGCATTCCCACAGCTGATTTTATCTACACTTTTTTTAGAAGAATTTTTGAAGGACATTCCCCCGTTTGGGGAGACAGGGGACACTTGCACCATAAACTGCTAAATTTAGGATGGTCACATCAAAGAATCAGCTTGTTTTACATGACAGTATCTGCTATGTTAGGGGCAGCTGCCCTGACATTTGACACAAACAGCAAAATATTTGCATTGTGTTTAGTGGCGGTTGGTTTTGTGATATTTGTTTTATGGATAAATTCATTTGGGGGTGTATTAAGACATCCCGGCCCAGACAATGGATAAAAAACTTTGCCCTGTTCGCAGGCCTTATTTTCTCCGGGCAACTTGACAATCCTCTATCCTTACTGCTGATTTTTAAAGCTTTTCTTATCTTCTGCGGACTCTCCACTGCTACTTATTTTATCAACGATGTTTTTGACATTGAACGGGATAAACAACATCCTTTTAAAGGAAAACGGCCCATCGCCTCGGGGTTAATTTCACCTCAATTTGCCGTCGGTTTTGCTCTACTTTTAATACTCACCCTGCTTCCCCTTTCATACAGAGTTGACCCGTCGCTTTTTTACGCAGCCTTAGGCTATCTTCTGTTACAGCTTTTTTATTCTGCCTACCTTAAAACAACAATTTTGCTTGATATTATGGTAATTGCCGCCGGGTTTGTCCTGCGGGTTTATGCCGGAGTTTGGGCAATCAATGCCCATCTCAATGTCTGGTTCCTGCTTTGTGTCATCTCCTTTTCCCTCTTTTTGGCAATCGGCAAACGCCGTTCGGAGCTAACGCTGATGAGCCAGCAAATTGCGGCCAAGCACCGCGAGACCTTACTCCATTATCCGGAAGCGCTGCTTGATATCCTGACTTCAATGTTTGCCAATTCCACTTGGCTGACCTATGCACTCTTTGCCTTCCAGCAGCCGCCGATTATCATTAAACCATTTTTTGCCGGCCTTTTTAATACCACTTCCCTGCCGCTTATTGAAGCAAAATACCTGATGCTGACAGTGCCACTCGTCATTTACGGAGTGATGAGATACCTCTATATTATTTATGAAAAAAGAGAGGGGGAAAGCCCGGAACGGGTCCTCTTAACAGACCGGCCGTTACTTTCCGCGGTACTGCTTTGGCTGGTAGCGGTTTTAGTTATTATCTATTACCTGGGCGGATAAATTATTGTTTCTTAATATATTGTGAGGAGACATAGCCTTCTATTCCGTCTTTTGTTTTTATTTTTACCCAACCCGGCAGTTCTTCCACCAAAGTCAATGTATCTCCGGAACTGACCCTGGCAACTTCTTTAGCCGAAAGTGAGGCTTTATCCCGCACCCTCAAAAACCCTGTTGGAGTGGAAAGGACTGTAAGTAAAGGCTCCGGGATTGGGGTAGGCGAACTTAAAATAAAGGTTGAGGAAAGTGCCAAATCAGCATTGATAGAAAGCCTCATCCCGGGAGGCGAAGTAGCCTTAATACTCCTTGAGATAAAACCGTCGGCAGAGAGGAAAAATACATGTTCCCCGCTTTCAAGCGAGGGGAGAGAAAGAGGTGTTTTGCCGGCAAAAACACCGTCAATTGTTACCTCCGCATCTTTTGAATTGGCAGTAATGTAAGCCCCCGCTCCTTTCTTTAAAGTCACAACCTCTCCTGTCCCTTCCCTCAAATCCCGGTTAACAAGAGCTACAGTACCGGGAGCGATGTCCACCACTCCCTGCCAAATCCCATCTTTTGCTGAAAGTTTAATTTGATGCTCCCCCGGCCTTAAATTTTCATTCTGGTATGGTGTATCCCCCACCTCTTTACCGTCAAGTTCTATCTTACCGGGCGCACTGGCAGTTATTCGCAGTCCTGCCCTCTCCCCAAACCCCAGGGCATCAAGTATAGGGTTAAGCCCGAACTGTAATCCTAAAGTAATAATACTTACCAGCACCGCTATTTTTAAAAGTGTTTTCATACCGTTTATTTATTATATACCAAACCTTTTTGATTTGATTTTAGGTGCGAGAGCTGGTATACTTTGCATTTGTGATCCGGCAGATTCAAAAACTTCTGCCTAAAAAATCAGGCAAAAGGGTCGCCCTAACTTGCCTGCTTTTGAAAAAAAGCTTTAAGTTTAGGGGTTTAAAAAAGCTACCGATAATCTTCCGTTTTAAATTTTCCAAAGCGCTTTTGGGGAGCTTTTTGGCCCTTTACCTTTTGGGTTATCAGCCAACACTGGCCATCCCGCCTATAAAGCAAAACCTGGCCCGGGCCGAACAATTTTCCCAAACACAGGATATCCAAACCACCAAACTGGAATTTCCATTTGCCCTGCCCCACCCCGGGTATCTTACAACCTCTTATTCCAGTTGGCATCCGGGTGTTGATATTGCCGCAGGCTTAGGCATGCCAATTAAGCCAATTGCCCCGGGTAAAGTGATAGAAACCTCCTATGGTTTTTGGGGACTGGGACATTTTGTGGTGATTGAACACGAACAAAGTTTCAGGTCAACTTATGGCCATATGGGCCGGATTTTCGTCAAAGCCGGGGACACAGTTTCGGCTTTCTCGACCCTGGGAGAAGTTGGCATGACCGGGAGGACTTCCGGCCCCCATACACACCTTGAAATTACCAAAAATGATAAGTACGTTGACCCGAAAACTATCTTACCGGAAATACCAAATTGGTCAAAGTTTGCTTCAGGAAAAAATGCGCCGCAGGGTTCAGCTAATTAATCCTCCAATACTTCTCCTTCCAGTGTGGTAATTGGCCCTACCCCCCGGCCGTATTGCTCCCTCTCCCTGTTGATTAACCTTTCAAGAAGGTTTTTAAGCTCAATCGGGTAATCTACATACTTTAAGGCAATTTCAGCTTTATTCATGCCGGCAGTATTAACAATGATTGTGCCGTGTTTCATAACTAATTTATCAAGGAAAGACTGTTCAACCTCGATGTGGGTAATTTTATCAAACAGGGCCGAGGTCAATTTGACGGCAAAAATACCCTGCTTAATAATTACCCGCCGGGTGGTCAAAAGGTAGCGGTTGGCATGGTAGACATGCATGGTGTGAAGCATGGAAAATACCGCTCCCAGCGCTAAACCTGCCAAGATACCCAAACTCAAATTAAACCCGGCAAAATAGAACAGAGCTAAAGCCAATACTATAAAAATACCCCCCGGCCACATGATCCCGACTATGAATTTGGAACGGAGATAGGCACGACCCAAACCGGTAGCCAGTATCAACTCCTCATCCTCTGCCAAAACCGGGGCAAAAGCCTTTTTTTCATTCTCTGTCGGGGATTCTTTGTAATGCAACTTGGCCATTACCTATATAATACTATATTGGAACTTTTGAAGTGGGATGTGGGATATTTTTGATCTTTTCTAGCTTTGTAAATAGTTGTTGCAATTCAATACCTCTAATCTTATTGTTTAAGTCATTCACAGGATCAATTATCACGAGTTCATTACATCTTCCTTTCTGAGGATGTCTCTATTTTACCAGATAGTAGTACTCTGTAATCTGTAATCTGTAAGAGAAGTGCTATACTAAAAATAAGGAAGAAATGAAAGTATACGACTATATTTCATTTGGTCTGATTTTTATTTTAGCAACCCTTTTGTTTTTGCCGTCTGGAATAACAACTACAGATGGGCAAAATATCAGCTATTTTACCTTAGCTTTGAATTATGGCTCCTTGAATTGGAGCTTTTATTACTTCTATTTCATATCTTTTTTGTTTTTAACAGGAATAACTTGGGCGTTAATTTATGGAAGAGGGAAAACGCCAGATCAGTATTCTAAAGTTGCTTTTGTATGGCTTACCGCCTTGGTGGGATGGGTTGTGTTTTATGTTAAGCAGCGTGATTTTATAGAAAAGATACAACCACAAATGGGTTTAATTATGCCCTCTAATAACGCAAGTGGTGGTATTTACTTTCTTGCTATGCTTTTTGGGCTATTAATTATTCTTGGTCTTCAGAATTATAGTGCAATATTATCTGTACGGATAAAAAATAAGTCATTAAAACTAAAGCAAGAAGAAGATTTAAATACTTATATAGGGAATAAAGAGCGTTTATACGAAAATACTATTTTACTCAATCCTCCTTGGTACGCTTCACTTACTACACCGCAACGTTATAAAGTTGTGGCTACAGGTAAAGAACTTATTATCAGTACAAGCCCCTTAACTATTATTCCTTTATCTTCAATAAAAGATGTCCAGTTTTGGAAGGGATTTGGTTTTCCTACCACATTTGATGTTAATTTACGAAGTGGAAAAGTGCTTAAAATGGCTTGGGCTCCCGAAAATGAAGCTGTCCCCTATAGTCTACCAACAACGACCTCAGTTTTTAATGTAATAAATAAAATTGTAACTAAAAGTCAAAAAGGGGAGAGTATCGAAGCAAAAGATATTGAAGTAAAATCCAAACACCCTTATCTGTGGAGTTTAAGTTATTTAGTTGTGATAATTGTTGGTCAGATATTAGGAGGTATAGCGGGATTACTTTGTGGTTTTGTGATTATTTTCGGGCTTAATAAAACTTGGAACAATCCTACCTATAAGACTTCAAAAAAGGTTTTATTTTCTTTCCTTTATGTTATGTTGGGAGTTGTTGTTTTGGCTGTAGCATCGCTTCTGTTTAGTGCGTTGTTTTCTAATACATAATTAAGGACTATGTTAGAAAGATTACTTAAAGAAGAGTGGCAATTGTTGATTCTGATTGTTATTTTAACAGTCAGTGGAAGTTTGTTACTTGGTAAGCTCCAAGAGAGTTATTATTGCGGGAACGTAGATAGTTGTATAGTGTGGGGTTCAAAAGCAGGATTTTGGATAATTAACTTTTTCTATGCTCTTTTCGGATTTTTAGCTTTAAAAGAAGTTTTAATCAGTAAGTTCACTAAAAGACCAGTTTCCCAGACTGCGTTAGTAATTTTAGCGATCTTAACTGCTGTTTATATTATCTTTATTTTAGCTTCTTTTCGCTCATACATAAAAGTCACACCTAAATATTTAGAGGTTGGGGATTTTACACTTAATGCAGTAAGCTCAAAAGCTATACATCAAGTGCTTTGGGAAGATATAAAGGGAATAGGTATTCAATTATCTAAGGGTAAGTATTCGTGTCATTACTACCCTTATCTTTTCTTAAAAGAGGGTAAAAGTTATGAGTTACCAGCTAACCTTATTGATGACCAGTCGGCTCTGTTAAGGTATTTACGTGATTTTAAGGGATTCCCAGTATTGGAAACAAAAGGTAATTGTTAGCTTTAAGTCACAAAGTGATGTGTGTTCCAGCTAGGATCATGAACATTTAGCTCAGTAAAAAGGATTTATAGATACCCCCACCCCTTCTTTACACTCAGTAGCGGGAATCTCTGCTAATCTTTTGATATCGGATTTTTGATGTCAAGAATTCTTGAATTCAAGATTTCAAGTTCTCACTTCACATTTCTCACTTCAAGACATCTATCTAGTATTCCATTCCCGGGGGCATTTGGGGCATAGAAGGAGCCGGATTTTTCTCCGGAAGGTCGGTTATTAAAACCTGGGTAGTCATCACCATGATGGCAACCGAGGCCCCATTTTGCAGGGCTGAACGGGTTACTTTGACCGGGTCAATGACCCCGGCTTTAACTAAATCTTTAACAACCCCATCAAGCACATCAATTCCATTATTCCCATTTGATTCCAAAACTTTGGACAGGGAAATACCTTCATCAAGCCCGGCATTTTTAACCAGCCTTCTGAATGGTTGTTCCAGGGCCTTTTTGACAATTTCCACCCCCACTTTTTCCTCACCGGAAACTTCCAGTTTATCTAAAACATGTGACGCACGAAGCAGGGCTATCTCCCCTCCCGGTACAATTCCCTCTTCAATGGCAGCCTTGGTTGCTGCCACGGCATCAATCACCCGCTCCTTTTTCTCCTTCATTTCCACTTCGGTGGCCGCCCCGACATTAATTACTGCCACCCCGCCTGTTAATTTGGCCAGTCTTTCCTGTAGTTTTTCCCTGTCAAACTCGGAATCCGAGGCTTCCAGTTCCCGCCTGATATGGGAAATCCGGGCATTAATTTGAGCTTTTGCCCCCTTGCCATCAACTATCAAGGTATTATCTTTGGTGGATGTGACGCGCCCGGCCTGTCCTAAATCCGACATGTCAATGGCATCCAGTTTTTTGCCAACTTCCTCTGAAATGACTGTGCCCCCTGTTAAAATGGCAATATCATTGAGCATTTCTTTGCGGCGATCCCCAAAACCCGGGGCAGACACGGCCAGGATATTGATCACGCCCCGCAGTTTATTGACAATGAGAAGTGCCAATGCATCACTTTCTACCTCATCGGCAATAATAACCAAATTTTTACTTATCTGGACAAATTTATTTAAAAATTCCACTAAATCCGAAGCCGAAGAAATCTTTTTATCAGTAATTAAAATATATGGGTCTTCAATAGAAGACTCCATTTTGTCGGCATCAGTCACAAAATAAGGGGAGGCATAGCCTTTATCAAACTCCATCCCTTCTTTGTAATCAACATTCATTTCCATGGTCTTACCTTCCTCAACTGTAATGACTCCGTCCTTGCCGACTTTGGCAATGGCATCGGCAATAGTTTTGCCAATTTCTTCATTTTGGGCGGAAATGGTAGCTACCTGCTCAATTTCTTCACTGGTGGTCAGTTTTTTGCTCATTTTTTTAAGTTCCAAGACAAGCGCGTCAGTGGCTTTTTCAATGCCGTGCCGCAGTATCATGGGATTGGCCCCGGCCTGGATATTTTTGAGGCCCTCGGACACTATGGCCTGGGCTAAAATAGTGGCGGTGGTTGTGCCATCTCCTGCCACATCATTGGTTTTGGAAGCTGCCTCTTTAATAAGCTGGGCTCCCATATTTTCAAAGGGGTCTTCCAGCTCAATTTCTTTGGCCACGGTTACCCCGTCATGGACTACATTAGGTGCACCCCATTTTTTATCCAAAGCCACATTGCGACCCTTGGGGCCCAGTGTTGAGGCCACAGCATCTGTCAGGATATTAATCCCTTTAAGTAATGCTTCCCTTGCAGCTGAATCAAATTTTAAAATCTTTGCCATATTTTATCCCTTTAAAAAACTTACCATCTTCTGTGTTCTGGTTCACATCCTCTTACTTGACATCCCCACGGCCCTCGCGCAGAAGCTTCATAACTAGCCGCTACATCTTTTGACCCTTGTTCTTCTCCTGCCCTAATCTTTTTAATATCCATATACATAAAATCTGCTCCCCCATCAGACTCAACCCTTGCTGCCGCACTTTCCAAACCATCTTCTTCTCCAATTAACACCCATATTCCTAGATTATCCGGCGGGTATCTCAAATCCCCCGTCATACCCAACCCAACTACTTCTGCCGCTAACCCCAGCACAACCCGGCCTCTTGGGTCTTGATACATCTTGTCATATGCTGCTTTAGCTCTGTCCAGTAAATTAGTGCCTGGTTGAACCCATTCCAATTGTCCTGTTGATTTATTATAAGGATTCAACCTTTCAGTGACCAAACCCCGGCAGAAATACCACCGCCCTTGTCGATCTTTAGCTACCGGAAGATCTTCGATGGCGTAGTTATCACGCCCCATCACTTTTCCAGGGCATACAGTTGTAGGATCTATTGCTAATAATTGTTTTTCTTGGTCTGCCATATTTTATCCTTTTAAAAAATTACGGGCTATTTACCTCCCTCATTTTCGCTCTCTCTTCCCTCTCTCGTAAAATAGCGGCTTCATCTCTTACTTTTATTCCTGTTCCCAAAAGGAAACCATTTTCCGCAAATCTGGCAGGCAAATCTCCACAACCAAGCCCTAAACCGAGCCCAAACATTTCCAAATGCTTAAGCCTTAAAACCAGCGGCAGCAACAAATCTGCATGAAAAGGAGCTCCTACTATAGCTTTAATATCAACTTTTACCCGCGTCTCTGCACGATCAACCTGACGCACAAGATCAATTTTTTGCAGATCTGTTAATGCTTTTTCGCCGTCTGATATTTCTCCCATATTTTATCCCTTCTAAATATTAAAATCCCCTCTTCCAATTACAGGCGGTTTCAACCCCTTGAAAGAATCTGCCACATTTACAGGAATTTTCCGTCCACCAACTTCTATGGCCTCCGGAGGATTACCTATTATCGTAGCTTCTGCCGGCTGTTCAAACACCTCTTCAGTTAGCGCATCCAAAACATCAGTAAAATGCCTTGCATGTTCATACCCTAATTTTTGCCAGGTTTGCAAGTCAGTAAGTGGCACCCTTCCACTACACACTAGGGGGATGGCAAGCGACATTTCCATTCGTTCTACAAAAGATACTATCTCGTCCATTCTATCCCTAAGACTTGTCATTGATTCTCTAATACCTTCTGGCTCTGCTGCTCTAAAATTTCTTTCTTGATTTGCCATACTTTATCCTTCTTCTTTACCAACACTAGCGGATTCTTTTGTTTTCATATAATTCATTACCGAAATTAAACTGGAAATTTCATTTTCCTCGCCCTGCAAAAACCGCAGTACTTCTATTCTTTCTCTCAATCTGGCCTCCATTAATATCCCCGCAAATGTTGCATCCAGTCCGAATCCAACAACTTCTCCCATCGCAGAATCAGTTGGCCCTTTTTTGAGACTTTCAAATTGCGCTTTGGTAGCATCAAATACCGATGCTATTTCTTCCGATGTTCTCTTTATTTCAAATCTTTCTGCCATGTTTTTATTTCCCCTCCTTAGGTTTAATTGGAAAATCTCCATCCGTACGATGGACAACGATATTCTCGATTGAAACTTTTCCTAAGGCAAGACGTAAACCTTCTTGAATATTTAATAAACCGGTCATTATTTGCTGCTCAGGAGTGTTGGAGAGCCAGACTGATCCATATGGGTCAATACTGGCCCTTGTATTTTTTCTCGCAGTTGCTATTTCTTGCTCAAAGAAAGCTTCAAAACTCGCTCTTTGTTCATCAGTCAATCTTTCTGCCATATTTTATCCTTTTTATTTACTATCTCCACGGGCAAGGATACATTGGTGATAAGCCATCTATTCTTTGTCCATCTTGGTTAAATCCAATTCTCACCGGCCCACCCAATATTTCACCATCTCGAGGAACTCTCCCTAGTAAACGGCTCGTCGATGCATCTGGAATTCCCCCGATTCCGTTTATTTTTGCCAAAGATTCACGGAGAGGATCTATAACAACAGCATTTAGGTAATCTGCTGCCCTCTGCCTTCCTCCTTTTACAACCAAAACTGCCTTTAGTTCTAAATATGCAATATTTTGTTCTGTTTGCAGAGCAAGCTCACCTAGGGTGGGGTCACTAAAAGATAGACCTGAACAACCATCATATATTTCCCCCCACAACTCGTCGCGCCGGCACTCCAGGTCAGAGACATCCAAGTTTTCATATCTAGCCGGAATTTCAAATGTTGTCAATCTTTCTGCCATATTTTATCCCTTCTAAATATTAAAATCCCCTCTTCCAATTACAGGTAGTTTTAACCCCTTGAAATCATCTGCAACATTTAAAGGAATCCGCCTATCGCCAATATTAACAGCAGCAGGGGGATCTCCTTCTAAAATAGCTTCCAGAGCAACAGATGTTTCTTTCAGCCCTGTATCCAGAAGTACCTGAGGTAATGTCTGTCTATGACCAAGCACATATTCTAACACCTGTTCCATTACTTCACATGTACTCACCTGGGTAGTAATTTGTTCCCGATATGACAAATTACAAATCCGAGGGAGTGGTTGCTTCAATTCCTCTTTCCTCCATCTCACACTTTTTAAATCTCGTTCAAGTTGTTCTTGCGTCCTCATTTTATTTATTTCTGTCATATTATTTCTCCACAATAGCCATTAAATCATCGAATTTTACAAGTTTTAATTCTTTACTATCAATTTTAATTTCATCCCCACCCCATTTTTTATAGAAAACCATATCCCCCGCCTTTACAGGACATTTTAAAGTCTTGCCATTTTCTAAAACTTGATCCTCACCGCAGGATAAAATTTTACCCAGGCTGGGTTTTTCTTGTGCAGATTCAGGCAAAATAATGCCGGAGGAAGTTTTACTTTCAGCTTCCGATGGTTCAATTAAAACAAAGCCCGCCAAAGGCCTAATCGAGGGTTTAGGGTTTAGGGTATAGGGTATAGTTTTAGGTTTTCTTCCCATAAAATCTGGCAGGAGATTAACACGTCTGCTATTTTAGCCAAAAATTATAAGCCTGTCAAGCCCCGCGGTGTTGTATAATTATTCCATGCAAAATGTGCCTTTGAAAAATTATTCTACTTCAAGGATTGGTGGAGGTGCCAAGTATTTTGAGATTGCCCAAAATGCCAATGATTTAATCAGGTTTGCCAAAGTAGCCATTGCCCAAAATTTACCTTACTTTATTTTAGGTAGCGGCAGCAATATATTATTTGGCGACCACGGCTTTCCCGGCCTTATCATCAAAAATGAAAATAAGGGCATTAGCCTCCAAGGACTCTCCTTGCAGGTTCAAAGCGGTACATTATTTAATGAACTGGTTAAGTTTACAGTAAAAAATGGGTTTTCGGGGATGCAAAATATGATAGGTATCCCCGGCACTTTAGGCGGGGCAATTGTTGGCAATAGCGGAGCCTATGGACAATATATTGCCGATCATATCAGCAAAGTTGTCTGCTTTGACCCTTCAGCTTCACCTTTCACAACGGGCATTATTACTTTAGATAAAAAGGGATGCCAATTTTCCTACCGCGACAGCATCTTCAAAAAAGGAAAATATATTATTCTGAATACCCATTTTAACTTTCCCAAAGGCAAGGCAGAAGATTTACAAAAAGAGATGGATGAAACCCTGGCCAAAAGGCAAGAAAATTACTCTTTTACAGCCCCCTGCCCGGGGTCATTTTTTAAAAATGTTTTAGTTGAAAAAGTGGATAAAAAATTCCTGCCTTTAATCCCTAAAAAAATAATTAGGAATGGCAAAATTCCGGCCGGATATCTTCTGGAACAGGTCGGAGCTTGTGGAAAACGGATTAAGGATGTCCAGGTTTCCAAGCATGCCAATATTTTTGTCAATTTAGGAAAGGGCAGGACTATCGATTATCTTGAGCTTTCTGAAATGCTGGCCAAAAAGGTTAAGGATGGTTTTGGTATTGAACTGGAAAGGGAAGTGCAGATAGTGGGAAACTGTTAAATAATATTGCTTCCCAGCAAAAAATCTTTGACAATTTCAAAAAATGCTTTGTGCCCTTCAGCAGTTATATGCACCCCATCTGCCAATAAATCTGAATAATCTTTATCAATAAACCGCTTATAAATTTCTACAAAATAGATATCTTGTTCTTTCGCCACTTCCTCCATAATTTCATTAAATTTACTGACATATTCATTTTTATATGACCTACCTGGAGCCCAGGGCATTGGGTCAACTCTTTTATCGACTGGCATTGATCCAATAACTACAATTTTCTGTGAATATTTTCTTGCCAAGTTTATCAGCCGTGTTAAGTTCTCTTTAAACTCTTCCAGAGAACACTCCACACTATTCATTTTCTGATTGAATATTGCATCATTAATCCCAAGATGGAATAGAATAATTGTTTCTTCTTCAAGATCAAATCTGGCCTCCATCTCTCCTTCAAACCTTTTTAAAATATCCCTGCTTTTATCTCCTGAAACTCCTAAGTTATAAACAAGATGTTGGTCCCGATAATTTGAGGTAATAACTTTTTCATCAAAAAACTTCCGGAGTCTTGCGACCCAACCACCCTCAATGTCCCAAGCTCCATATGTAGTACTTGCTCCAAAAATTAAAATATTTTTCGCCATATTATTTCTCCACCTTAAACATTTTCCCATGTCCGGGGATTATATAATCTGCCAACTCTAAAAGCTTTTTTCTACTTTCTTTTAGCTTCTTCATATCAGAGGCATACGGGTCAATTTCTGGATAATTTTCTTTCCAATACACATCACCGCAAGTAGCTACTTTTCCCTTTTCCGTAGATGCCAAAAGAGTTATCCCGTCATAATTATGTCCCGGCGTTTTAATAATTTCCACATTTTTTGAAAACTGGCTCCGCCAATCATCAACGGTATCCCTATCCCACAAACCCCAATAATCCAAAGCCTTAGCTTTAGAGAACATCCCGATGTTTCTGTAATGGTCCATGTGGGAATGGGTTATACAAACTACATTTACATCATCTACACCCAAACCTTCTTCTCTTAATTTGTCAACCAAGTTTTTTTGATCTCTTAGGGTTCCCGGGTCGACTACCATCACTAAATTTCCATCTTTTATTAGAGTAACAGTTGAGCATGATGACTCTTCAGGAGAATCCGCACTTGTGTATCCTTCAATTAAAACCTTAACTTCAGCCATACTCGTATTCTATCTTATCTATAAATATTATGCCCACCTATATTAACCAGGATGATTTTATTGTTCATTTGTAACTCAAATATCACCATTATTTTATAATTTATTGAACAAGCCCAATAATTTTTTAGTTTTCCTGATAATTTATGTGTTTTTAAATCTGGACTAAATGGATTTTGGCGGAATTTTTTCTCAAATTTAGAAAGCAATGATTTTTCTTCCGGGGTTAATTTTTTAATTTGCTTTGCAAAATACGAAGAGTAAAAAATCTGCATAAACGCATTTTACTCTGCCAGCTTAGCTAATCCTCCAATAGATAGTTCCTTTAATTTGCCGCTCTTAAATTCTCTCCTGCTAATGCGTATGGCCCGAAGGGTGTCTGCAATTTCCAGTTCTTCCAGTCTCTTTTCTTTTTCGGTTAAGACTTTGGCATCAATAATTGCCACATCAGGTTTATTGTCACGGAGGACCATGACCGTTTCTTTGGTCCTTTTGGCTTTATCAAAGACCTTGCGGTAATCTCTTTGAACATCAGATACAGAAACAAAATTTCCCAAAGGTATATTCATATTACATATAATTATACATAAAATTCTATGTATGTCAAGCGGACAATATCATACATCCGATGTGTGATATTTTATAAATCCTCTTCATCTAATAATGGGTAAATATCCAAGGCCACTTCCTCATATGGATGAACTTTTTTAATGGCTGAAATTACATCTCTAGCTTTTTCTTTTGGACAAACAAATTCCACTCTTTCCTCTTCTAGCTCCTCCAATTTCCCAACACTACCAATAAAAGGCTTCGCACCTTCGAGCGGCCGGAATCTTCCTATCCCTTTAATAGAAAAGGTGCAATGAGAATAATTGCCAATTAGACCCGCCCCGGCGTTACCAATTGCTCCAAGTACAATATTGACATAACTTATTGGTACAAAAACAACAATTTTAAGTAATTCCATTTTAATTAGTATTATACGGGATAATTTCTATTTCTTCCTGCTTAAAATTAAATTTAATCTTGAATAGCTCAAAAAAACCGTGTTGGCCAAGCAAGGCCATTTTTTCATCAAGGTCAGTAAAAACGATCTTCGTCTCTGAAGTGGTTTCTCCAATTTGTAAGGCTACCTTGCCGACAAAACCAACAACTGGCTCCCCTGTTGCCCCTGAAAAATAAATTTTTTGTGCTTTTTTAAAATCCAAGCCCAGTTTATTGGCGATCCCTGTCGGGAAAATACAAAAATCAGCCCCTGAGTCAATCAAAGCTTCGTAATGAATCGAGTGCTGTTTATATTTTAAACTAACCGGAATTATTGGTCTTAATAATTTCTGCTTTTTTGAGAACGGGGAAAATAAATCTACCCGCCTATATTTTAATTTCACTTTTTGCAACTTTCCCGACAAAATAAGTTAATTTCTTGGGTACGTAATAGAAAATGGGCTCCTTAAAGCCTTTTTTTTCAGCTTTCTTTGAAGTTTCCTTCAAGCTTTTTCCAGCAGAGATCACAGTTACCTCATCATCTTTTAAGGCCACCCAAAGGCCTTTGTAGTTTTTATAAATGTGAGTCCAATCAATTGCCAGCATAAAGCTATTATACTATATTTTCATACAATCTTTTTGACTTCGTCCAAATCAAAAACTTCTTCAATAGTTATTAAAATGGCATGTTTGGTGGAATATTTTTTATCCGACTCATTACAAATATCAAAATATCTGCCCGACTCAAAAATCTCAACATTTCCTTTTATTTTAAAATACTCCCCACCCTCTTTTACCACCACACAAATTTTATTATTCTCCTGCAGATTTCTGATAGTTGTTTCCATCTTGGCATCCGCAATGAGCAACTTACCATCCACAAATCCCAAGGACAATACAATATTGGCATTTGGTTTCCTATCCAAAGAACATGTCGCCAAAGTCAATTCTGTTCCTTTCTTAAATGCCTCTTTCCAATCCATATTCATTTTGCCACACCATAAGTTTTTAAAGTTTCTTTTATGGAGGCTTGGGTTACCTGCAAGGAAGACAAAGCATCCTTGCCCTGCAAAACTCCATTGACGGCCCCGGCATAATTTTTAATCATTTCATCATTGATCCATCCAACACCCGAATTTAAATACCATCCTTTATAATATGGCCCCTGGAGAGCAAAGCTTGAAAGCTTCGGATCTTTTAAATCAGGAGGATTTCCCGAACTTAAAAATTTTGCCAAATCCCAAGCCTCCGCAGAGTGTTGGGTTGTTTTTGACACCCCCCAAACCCAAACTCCTCCCTGGGTTATGACCCTCCCGGACAGTTGCGGCACCACAGCCGTAGCAAAATTTAAACCCGGAGCAGTTTCATTTAAAACTTGTACCTCACTTCTTGGAGCAAAATAAAAAGCCAACCTTCCCTGGGCAAACATTTCTGAAGAAGAAGGCAGGGTTGTATCCCAAACTTTTTTCTGCGGGTCAAGCACAAAGGAAGTGTAAAATTTCAACACATCTGCTCCGGCTGAAGTCGAGGGAGAGGAAAGATCTGCCCCGGGTTGTTGCAAAAATAACAGGGACAAAATCTCCGGCCAAAAAGAAACGTTTTCTGTCGTTCCCAAGGCTGCACCTGCTGTCTGGATTTTGCCCTCCGAGTCTTTAACTGTTACAGCTTTCGCCGTCTCGGTAAACTCTGACCAGCTCCTGGGCACCCCAACACCTGCCCCTTTTAAAATATCAATGTTATAAAACATTGCCAGCCCTGATACCTCTTTTGGCAAACCATATATTTTTTTGTCAGCCGTTAAAGTTTGGCTGACAATCGGCAAAACAGTAACAGCATCCGGTACTTCCTGCAGGAGGGGCAAAAAAGCCGGCCAAAATGAGCTATGGAATAAAAATATGTCCGGGGCACTCATAACTTTCGGCATAGCACTAATTTGAGTCTGTACACGGGGCACATAATTTAAGAGTGATTGTTTGACATATGTAATATTTACGCCGGGATTGTTTTGTTGGTATAGAATAAGCTGTGGTTTTACTGTTTCTTCCTCATCAAACCCCCAAACAATTAAATTAGTTTGACTAATACTTCCTCCTTGCAAAAGTCTCGGCAAAACCCGCCAAAAGGCAATTCCTGACAGTATTGCCAAAACAACAACCAAAAGAGAGATTTTCTTCATGCCCAAATTATATCATTTCTGTTACAATACTGATATGAAATTTACGTTAAAAAGGATAAAAAAAATACGGCTAAATCTAAAATTTTTACTGATATGTATAATTTTAATTTATATCTTTCTAGGCCCCATTTTTTATTTCAGTAATAAAATCTTACCCAGAGTAAAAATTTCGGGAACCAATGTAGGGGGACAAGCTACCCTCACAGCTCAAAAAACTCTGGCGCGGGAGTACAATCAAAAAGTATCTATCCTCCCCCTTGCTTACCAAAACCAAAATTTCACTTTAGACCTTAAAAAAGCTGTTCCTAAAATAGAAATTGAACAGGCTGTAAAAGATGCATATTCCCCGGGCCACGGCAGTGATTTTTTCAAAAATATCTATGAGGCAACTTACATCCTGCTTTTTGGCAAAGATATTACCCCAAAAATATCTTTTGGAAACCTAAATGCCCTGACTTTACAAATGAACCAAATCAACCTGGAAATTAAAAAGGACCCAAAGCCTGCCCAAATTATTTTGGGTGAAAAAGTTACTGTTGTCCCGTCAGAGGAGGGCTTGGAAGTTGACAGAGAAATACTCATTTCGCAAATCCAAAATTACCTCAACTTGACAGAATCTCCCCCAAAAAATTTACCCACCCGTTCCTCCCAACCCAAATTTACAACAGAGAAAGCACAGGATTTTCAAAAAATACTGGAAAATATGAGCGGAAAAACACTAACTTTACGTTTTGAAGAAAACTCCCTGGAAATTAACCAGCAAATCCTGCTCTCCCTTTTAGACACTAAAGAGGGAAAAGACATTATCAGCCGGGAAAAAGTTGCCAAATTTTTAGAAGATCTATCTTTGCAAATTAACCGTCCGGTCCAGGATGCTAAGTTTGTTTTTGACCCAAACACCAAAAGAGTCAGGGAATTTAAACCGGCTGAAGAAGGAAAAGAGCTTGATATTTCACAAACCGCGGAAATGCTATCACAAACTCTCTTAAACCCAGTGGCCTCTGCATCCGCTGAAATTGCCTTGCCGGTTAAGGTAACCAAACCCCAAACCGGTACTGCCGAAACTAATTCTTTTGGTATTACCGGACTTTTGGGAGGAGGACTGTCGCATTTCGCGGGTTCTATTGAAAACAGGATTTATAATATCAAATTGGCAGCCTCAAGAATTAACGGAACCTTAATTGCCCCCGGGGCAGTTTTTTCATTCAACAGGACTGTCGGCGATATCTCCGCCGCATCAGGCTATAAACAAGCCTATGTGATAAAAGAAGGCCGGACAGTTTTGGATGACGGCGGAGGAGTTTGCCAAGTTTCAACCACTTTATTTCGGGCAGCACTTAACTCTGGATTGCCAATCGTCAAGCGCACTGCCCATGCTTACCGGGTAGGATATTATGAGCAGGGTTTCCCCCCCGGTCTTGATGCCACGGTTTTTGCACCAAGTGTTGATTTCCAGTTTAAAAATGACACTGGTGCCCATATTTTAGTTCAAGCCTATATCTATGGAACCAGTTTATATGTTGACTTGTATGGGGCACCGGATGGAAGAACTGTTTCAATTACCAAACCAGTTGTGGCAGATCAGACTCCGCCACCCCCAGAGCTTCGCCAGGATGATCCAACCTTACCCCGCGGAGAAGTCAAACAGGTTGACTGGCCGGCCTGGGGGGCCAATGTTACATTTTATAGAACAGTTAAAAGGGATAGCGAAACTATAATTTCAGATAAATGGTTTTCATCATACAAACCCTGGCAAGCAATCTATCTTGTGGGGACAAAGGAATAGTTGGTATAATACTATTAAGTTACCCAAGATACTTAGGCAACTTAAGCAACTTATGAGATATTTCATAGCTTTGGAAATTCCTGAAGAATGTAAAAAACAACTCGAGGTTGTCCAGCACAAAATCGGGGAGCTAATCCCCGGTTCCCGTTTAACTGATAATGAAAAACTTCATTTAACCTTGGCTTTTATTGGAGAACAGCCCGATCAAATGAAAGAAACGTTTGTTGAAGTGATCAAAAATGCCGTCAAAGATATTCCCCCTTTTCTGGTTACTCCGGCCTATATTGACGGCTTCCCGCACCTCGATAATCCCCGGACCCTATGGGTGGGTGTCAAAGGGGATATTGAAAAGTTGTTCATTGTCAGAGAAAGGATTAAGGATGGGCTAATTGCCCTCGGTCTGGATATTGATGAACGCCGTTATATCCCGCATATTGCCGTGGCTAAAACTTCCAATGGATACGAATTATTACCACAAGTCCAAACAGAATTTGAGCGCATTGCCTTGGTAAACCAATTTGAGCCGATCATCATCTCTTCAATTAAGCTTTTTGAGTCAATCCCCGAACACGGCTTCCATACTCACAACACTTTAGCAGAAATTTCCTTGGGCTAGTTTGACCGCGGGTTTGATTTACTATATAATCCTCCCATTATGACAACTGAAATTTCCAGAGCCCAGATCAGACAACAAGCGTGCGAATCAATTGCCGATGCAATTATGGCGCAACAACCACACTATGAACAAAGCACAGTTGTTGAAGCTACTGATATAAAAGCAATGTCGGGAATTATCAGTTCTGAAGTCAGATTCACTCTATTTTCATACTTGGCACAAGGGCTAAAAGACGCTGCTGCACAATCTACGGAAGGTTATCAGACAGTATCATTAAGTGTAGGTGTTGGGATGTTAATCACCCCCCCTCCTAATTTGGCTCTACTGTTTTACCAAAACTCCAGTCAAATTGAAGAAGCGATGACCAGCGCAAGAAATACAGCTACTCACATCATCCTCACAGAAATTCAAGGTGAAACTCCTTTACTTCCTTATAAACGCAGAATTTTGGAAAGGCTCACTCCTATTTTTGGAGGTGCGGGTAATTGCACTCTTGGTTTTTTACCTACCAGGTTAGACCATGTTGATCTTAGATATCTTTACGAGGAGGGAAATGAGACACCCCATCTATCTCTAACTTTCCTGCCATTTACCAGCAACCGTTTGGATATTACAGGTTATAGGTAAGCTCTGTAAAAAATAATCCCCTGTTTCTCTTTTTGACCAAAGAAAAAACTTCCGCAAATCCGGACATAAATTTTGGGTCTTTGGGGTTATTAATTTTTTCCCAAAAACATTGTCCTATTTCTGATCTTTGTATCAATTCCCCTTTGGTATTTTTGCTCGTAAAAACATGGCAAAACATCTGGGTAAAAACTTGGCCATTTTTGAATATGGTCAGGTAAACATCACCCCGATGCACGGGTTTTGTTTTAAGTCCGGTTTTTTCCAAAAGTTCCCTTTCTGCCGCCGCAGCAATTTTCTCCCCCAGATGGATTTTCCCATAAGGAAAACCAATAAGGCCCAAGAAAGGCTGTTTGCCTCTTTTGTAAAGCAAAAATTCTCCTTTATTGTTCTGGCAAACAAGCAAAGTGACAATTTTGGGCTGGATCCGGGGATTTAAAGTTTTCAAACTTAAGCTGTCAGAAAAATTCTGGCCTTCCAGGGTCAGTTCATACTTACCATCATCTCTTTTTTGTACCAAACCATCATTGGTTAATTGCTTCAAGTGATACATAAAAATATTTCCTTCCAGCCCTTCAGGCTTAAGTTTGGAATAAGATAAAAAGGAATTGGTAATTAAGGCATGTAAAATTTGTTTTTTGATAGGATGCATGCTCGGATTGTATCATGGCGAAGCCAAGTTTGACTTGGTCAAAGCTTTTTGAGTCAAATTCTATGAACTGGATAAAAATCTGGTAAAAAATTATTCTGTTTGTGGGAATAACCAAATGGAATGTTTAACGAAAGCCAATACATTAACACTGCCCGGGAAACTTTTATACAAAGCTCCAACTTGTTGGAGTAAAGACAGGCTATGGTTTGATAAGGAACCTCATAACTGGGATTTTGATTTTAGTTTGGAGAGAGCACTGGTAGCTTCATGTATTAGAGAAAATCGCTGCCCGACCATTGCTGAATGGGCGCATTTTTGTCTAAGCGGGGCCGTTGTGGCAGCTTTAAGGGGAAAATACATTGTCCCGCCGGAACCGGAACCTTGGGATTGGGCAGCAAACTTGGAGCATTTCAGCTGGGAAGTGCTCTGGGAAGCTGATCAAAAGCATCCCGAAGTGTTGGATAAAACATTCAAAGCAAGCCTATTCCGCGACTTTCTGCCGCGCGAGCATTACGCGCCTCCTGATCATCCTTATTCCATGAGTAATTTTCAACAGTGTTGGATCAATTTTTACCCTGACACCCTCATGGACTCTATCGGCAATATCAGGCTGGCACGGCTTAAAGAAGGCTGTAAAATTTTCCTAACACTGCCCGAAGAAATACGCGCCTCCATTGACCTTGTAGCCAAACATACCCCAACCATGCTGGAAATTGCCACCTCGCGCTTTAGAAAAAAATAACTTATGTTGATTAGTCTGCAAAAAGAAGTCCGAGAGGTTAGCAAGAAATTAAATCTTGCCAATACCCCGGAACTTTGTTGCCTTGATCTCTCAAGTGAAGTGGGGGAAATTGCCAAAGAAGTTTTGGAATTGACCGATTACGGTAAAAGGGGCCACATTTATAATCCGGATCTGGCCAGAGAGTTGGGCGATGCCTTTTATTCTCTTATCAGCCTTGCCAATACTTGCAACATTGACCTGAAAAAGGAGCTTCGGACAAGTCTTGCCAAATATAAGGTTCGGGAAACCCAACGACAAACCTCCAGGGGAAAATTAAAGGTTAAGCTCAAACCTATTGTTTTGGCTAAAAACTTTTTATGTTTGAATGCCGTTGCAGGATGCCGCAATAACTGTGTCTATTGCTATAAACACGGCTGGGATATAAGGAATAAGTTTATTCCGGAAAAATTTTGCGAGGTTTCTGAAATCTTGGACAACTTAAAAAGTCATAAATATTACCACCCGAATATTCCTCTGGCCATTCACAACAGTGCCACTGATCCGTTTCAAACTGGTGTGACCGGGACCACTTTTGAAATACTTGACGGCCTGGAAAGAATGAAGCTTACCAATATCGTCGGTTTGATCACCAAAGAATACATGACGGATCAAATCATCACCCGCCTGCAGGAATATAAAAATATCCGGCCGATTATCTTTGTGACATTCTCCTGCCTGCCCCAAAAATATGAACGAGTGGTAGTAGAAAAAAGGCTTCTGACCATGAAGAATTTGTCAAAATCGCGCTTAAAAAAGGTACTTTATTACCGCCCCATTATCCGCGGCGTTAACGATTCCGAAAATTGTGCCCGGAAAATAGTTGATTTAGGCGAAAAGTACTTTCATTGCATTGTCCGCTCTCCCATAAAACTGGATGTCAACATTATTGAGTACATGGCCAAACAGGGTATTTTTATTGACCCAAAACATGACATTGGGCTTAACATCCATGATTCATGCAAAAAAATGCTGCCCGAAAGCAGAAACATGGTTGATGCTATTTTAGCGAAAGCGAAAATTCCTTACTTTAAGAAAACTTCCTGTGCCATAAGTTATCTCTTCAACCAACCGGACTATAACTGCCAATGGATCCGACAAAAATATTATTGTTCCCCGTCTTGTCCCGTCTCCCAAAAAAACATTTGTAGAAAGGCAATCAAAAGACAACCCGCCCGCGAGGACATAGATAAACTACATCAACATCTGGGGTTACAAATAAATTATCAAATAGATAAAGACCATATTTTACTCAAAAGCAAACAAGTTTTTTATTCGGATGTTAAATATTTAAGAATGGCTTTAAAATTTCCGGTGCTGATAGATGCAAATGGCGAGACATTAACAGCAGAAGAGTATGACAGCAAATATGTCAATGCCGACAGAGACGAAGTCAGAAAATTAATTAAAAAGATGGGGATCCCGAATTATTCTTAAAAAACTATTTTGATAAAAAGAAAATTTCTTTTTTGAAGTTGTGATCTGTAAAAACCCATTCTCCTTTACCTGCTAAAATCTTTTCATAATCCCGGCATTCAAAGCACCCTTCATCCCCGCGGGGACACTCCCATTTCCCCTCCTTTAATCCCTTTTCAATCTCCAAACCTCTTTGGGTTAACTCCTCAATTTTTGGCTCAAGGGGATCAAGCACAATATCTTTGGGAGTATCGTCCCGGTCAAGGTACCAAAAGCTGGCACAAGTCACATCCTTACCATAATTATTTTCAGCCAAAATGGCATAAATGTAGAGTTGAATGGGGTCATCCTCATCGCGGGTTCCGGTTTTAAAATCCACAACATGCAAGCTCCCGTCCGGCAAGGCTCCCACAAAATCCATGTTGCCTGTCAAAATAATATTATCAGTCAGGGGGTATTTGGGAAAAGAAACAGGGGGCATTTTTGCTTCAAGCTTTTTCCAGTTCTCTCCGAAATTTGAAAGCATTTCAAGGCCCCGCTTACCAAATGAAGCCTCTTCTTCTTTGGATGTAAAACCTCCTCTTTTGCCTTGGAATCTGTGCCATAAATTGCGGTATTGTTCTTCCAGGGAAGATAGGGGAAGTTGCTGTCTACTGTCCAGAAACCACTTGATTGTTTCATGGACTAAAGTCCCTAAAGTAAGATAAGGGGAAGCAATCTGGATCCTATAACCATTACGTGGGTCTTTGTAAATATTTTTCAAATAATACGCCCTGGGACATTTTATAAAATCCCGCAAGGAAGTATTGGATAAAAATATGGCATCTTTAACAAAACCAATATGTTTTGGGGTTATCATCTCCTCTATTTTAACCTTTTTTGTCCGGGGAGATAATTTAATTTACTGACAACTTTTTTGCCGGTTTTTTCTTCGAGTTCCAATCTGGCATTTCTGGCAATTCTACCGCCTTTTTGAGCCGGAATTTTATTTTCTTCCAGACCCTTGGTTTGATCTACCTCTGCGATTTGGCGGGTAGAAAGTTCCGCCAGAGCAGTAAACACAAGTTCTGCGTCAGTCATATGGTCGCGTAAATTTTCAGTTTTTAATTTCTTTAATTTTTTGTGCTCTTTCACAGTTAATTCGCTCCACTCCTCATGAATGATATTAGTCAAAATTGCGTATTCATCTTTTTCTTTCACTTCATTATTCTTCCAGTAATCGGTTAATTTATTGCGGATTTCCTGCCCCATCATCCTTTGCTGAATCCATTTTCCACTCCTGCCCATCCTTTGCCAATAATCACGGCTTCTATTAAGTGCTTTTTCGGGATCCGCCATTTCCTGAATTCTTTCTTGCGCAACCTTGGCAAGCCAAAGTTTTATTGGTTCTGCTTTGGGGCTAGGAACGGATTGAATGATGCGGAATAAAGTTTCGACATCTGCAGCATCCGTTAAATACTTTTTTCCATCAGACGCTTCCAATTTCAGTCGGTGACAATTTGTCACCACCTCGCTTCCTTCCTTCCTAAGCCTTTCATTAAGCTTATTCCAGTACTTGCGGGCAATTTGAAATTCCGGCTGGTCAATTAAAGTCTGGATAATATCCACAACAGAGAAGTACCATCTTTCTTGTTTTTTATCCCAATACTTGCGGATTTTTTTACCTTCAAAAATTGCCAATCTATTATTGCTCATAAACTTTCATTTTAGCCCAAATACTACCCAAATGTCAACACTTTTTATGATTATTGATCATATATTTTGTATAATAAATATCATATGACAAAAATATTTCCACTTAAACTGGTTCTATTAATCTTCTCTATCGGTTTTTACTTCTATTTAAGTATGCTTATAGACGGAGCTGGGAGTCTTTACACTTTACCAGATCTATCCATACAAGAAGCGGGAACGCCTAAAATCAATAATCCATTTCTTCATCAATTCTCCCAAAGCTTTATTTTTCTACCGTATCATTATTTTTGGTCTAATATACCGGATATAATATTACTTTTAACCGTATTCTATCTTTTTCCAACCCTAGAAATTTACGCCGTCACAGGATTAGTCATTCATATTAGATTAACTAAGAATTACACACATAAAATATTCTTAATATTAACCGCTTTAATTTATTTACCAATCCTAATATATTCTTTTAATGGTATAAAATATACATTCTTTTATTGACTTTAATCTTAAACTAAAGTTTCCTGGAAACGCCGTGGTATTCAAAATATTTTTTTGCTTCTGATTCATCTTTTTTCATTTGGATAATTAATCCTTTGGCAGAAGGAAATTTTTTATTGTTGCGGATTTTCTTAATTAAACTTACCGAAATCCATCTATCGTAAATATTTTTTTCAAAATCCAAAATATATGTTTCTGCAACCCCAATATCCAGAAGGATATATCCGCCAATTTTTAAAGCGATGGGCATTGAAACCCCCACCAGGCTAGTTTATACCTCAACCTACCCCAATTTTGATCTTGTTTTAATTGACCCAAAAGAATTTTAATTTAAAATATTCTTTCATCAACCCTGAATTTCATAATTGAAGCGTAATGAAACTAGACTAATCCCCTAAAACAATTTTTATGTCAATCACTTAATTATTTTCTCTTTAAGATTAATCTCATAAACGAGCCCGTTATATAAATATAAAACTCAACGATTTCGGGGGATAATCCAGAAACTCCCGCCTCGGAGATGGGATTGTGTCATAAATCTTACAATACTGAACGATCGTTGATTGTTGTAATATTTCTGGCTAGGGGAATTCGGGCTCTTTTCTAAACTCAATTATTTGAGCTCTGGGGGCTGAAGAATTCGCCCACCGTTGACACCCCCGCAACCCCCCTATATTAAAAGCACCTCCTCTAGTTTCCTCCAAAACCTCTTGGGTGATCCTCCCTTCAGCTTCAGGATCAACATAAAAACCTCCTTCAACTTCAAGCCCTTTAACACACCCTTTAACTTCAGGTCTTTGAAATGGAATTATCCCGCACGGAAATAGAACTATCTCACCCATTGACTAGATTATAGCAAATTACACAACCCGAATTCTATTAAATTTTTTATGCTATGCTGATTTTATGGCAGAGGCTGGGCACAGATCCCTCATTAGCTATAAGTTGGCCCAACTTGCTTTTGATTTAGGCTGGGATTTTGTACCCAAATATTATTCTAAATATGAAGACTCCAGGCAAAGGGACTAAATAAAACAGGCCCTCCGTTCCTATAAACAAAATATAGTCGAAGGTTCGGCAGAAAGAAGTCTATCTTCCAAGCTCAAATTATACGATGTAGCCAAAGCTTCAAGCGTGGAAGTCCTGGAAGATTTTGGGGACATCGTCCGTTTAGAAAGACTTAGATAAACAAATTAATGCTGTTGAGGAAAAACACAAAAGAGAGGGCGGGTACCGCGAAAATCTTTTAAAGAAAAGACTTCAGTACCGTCGGGGTTAAAAATTTTTGGGATTTGGTACAATAGCAACATGAAACCAAAAATAATCCTGGGAATAGAGAGTAGTTGTGATGAAACGGCTGCTGCAGTCGTTCAAAAAGAGGGAGATAGAGTAACTTTATTATCCAATATCGTCGCCTCCTCGGCTGATCTGCAGTCTAAATATGGTGGGGTTATCCCGGAACAGGCTGCCCGGGAACAGTTAAAATCCATTATTCCGGTTATTGAAGAAACACTGCTTAGAGCTTTTGAAGTGGGAAATGAGAAGTGTGAACCTGATTCTTTGAAGTCAAGAGATCTTGATATTAAGAATTCGATATCAAAAACATCTCACCTCTCACATCTCATTTCCAAAATAGATGCCATTGCTGTAACAGAAGGCCCGGGACTGATCGGCTCACTACTCGTTGGTGTTGAAACTGCCAAGGTCTTATCCATAATCTGGCAAAAACCTTTAGTGCCGGTCAATCACTTACTGGGTCATTTTTATGCAAATTGGATACAACAAGAGGAAAGTTCTCGACTGCGCTCGAACAATAGTTCTTCTTCGAGAGAGTCTTCGAATCGAGAAGCTCCTATAACCCCCAGCTTCCCCTGTATTGGCCTTCTTGTTTCCGGAGGGCATACAGACCTGGTTCTCTTTAAGAGTCATGGCAAGTATGAATATTTAGGAGGAACACGGGATGATGCGGCCGGAGAATGTTTTGATAAGTGCGCCAGGCTTTTGGGTTTAGGATACCCCGGAGGCCCCATTATTTCCAAACTGGCAGAAAAAGGCAACCCCAAAGCCTACAAATTACCCCGGCCAATGATTAATTCCAAAGATTTTGACTTCTCTTTTTCGGGACTCAAAACAGCGGTACTTAATTTAGTTCAGGAAATGGAGCGAGGGGTGACGCGCAAGAGGGCTCCCGACGCCGCGCCCGCAATGACGATGAGGACGGACGACGGGAAACTGGAGCGGCAGGACCCCGAGCGAGAACAAATAATGAATAATCTCTGCGCCTCTATACAACAAGCCATCCTTGATGTATTGATCACAAAAACTATTCAGGCCACAAAAGTTAATAATGTGACCCAAATTGTCGTGGCCGGAGGGGTGGCTGCCAACCAAATGTTGTCCAGTCAGCTCGTTGCAAAGGCTAAATTAAAAATACCACATGCCGGGGTTTTTAGCGCGCAAGCGCGAACTGTGTTCATGCCTCCCCCATCTCTTTGTACAGACAATGCAGCTTACATCGCAGCGGCTGCTTTCTATAATTTTAAACCAGCCGATCCCCTAACCCTCCAAGCCAACCCCAACCTGTCACTGTCTGGATAGAAAGATAATTTAGGCAACAGTTGACCATAATACCTCTAAACCCTATACTTAGCCCTGTATGGGCAAAGAGCAATTTCAATCATTATTAATACTTTCAGAACCAATTGTCATCACGAATGAAGACGAAAACGTAGAACTCGGACAAGTAGATTTAATCAGTAAGGGAGGAGTATATATACCGGGTGAATGTGATGAGTGGTTAACTCATGCAACCCTCCCATATTTACTGGCAATAACACATTTTTATGAAAACTGATAATCAGGAAACGGAACAAGACTGGTATAAGCAGAGCTTGAAAATGGATGAAACATCCATTTATAAATTTTGGGAAGAAAATGGCCTGTTTCGGGCTGACCCCTCATCTTTAAAAAAACCATACTCACTCCTCATGCCTCCCCCCAATTTAACAGGGGAACTGCACTTGGGCCATGCCATGCAACATGCCATTTTGGACGCTACAGCCCGGTTCAGAAGAATGCAGGGATACGATGTTTTGCTTTTACCCGGAGTTGATCATGCCGGCATTGCCTTCGAGGGAGCCCTGGAAAAACTTTTGACTAAAGAGGGATTATCAAAAAGAAAATTAGGCCGGGAAGCCTGGCTTAAAAGGGCCTGGCAGTTTAAAGACGAGGTCTATGAATCATTTCGGAGTAACTGGACAGTTTTTGGAATTTCTGCTGACTGGTCCAGGGAAGTTTTTACTTTTGATGAAAAGAGGCAAAAAGCAGTTTTTGAGGAATTTAAAACTTACTATGACGCGGGCCTTATTTATAAAGGGACCTACATTGTAGAATGGTGCCCCAAATGCGGCACTGCCATTGAAGATGTGGAAATGGAATACCAGGAGAAAAAGGAGAAGCTATATTTCATAAAGTACCGAATCGTTGGCCGAGGTACAAATGAATACGTTACAATTGCCACAGGCCGTCCTGAAACTATCTACGCCGATGTAGCAATTGCAGTCTACCCAAATCATCCGAAATACAAACAGTATATTGGGCAAGAAGCTGAAAAACCCCTCTATAAAGAAAAAGGGGTCGGGGGCAATCGCGTGCAGATAATTGAAGACAGACGGGTTGATAAAGAATTTGGCACAGGAGCCTTAAAGATTACCCCGGGGCATGATCCTTTGGATTTTGAAATAGGCAAAGACAACAATTTACCCATCTTACATGCAATCGATAAAACCGGCCGGATGACGGAACTTGCTGGAGACTTAGCTGGCTTAAAAATCGAGGAAGCAAGAACCAAGGCGGTTGAAATCTTAAGAGAAAGCGGTGCTATTGAAAAAGAGGAAGAATACACTCATTCGGTGCCAGTTTGTGAAAGATGTAAAACCGTCGTCGAACCACTTATCTCCGAGGAATGGTTTGTCAAAATGGAGACTTTGGCCATACCGGCAATAGAGGCCATTAAAGCGGGCCAGATTAATTTTTACCCCAAATCCTATGCCAAGATTTTAACCGATTGGCTCAAAAATATTCATGACTGGTGTATTTCAAGGTCTTTGTGGTGGGGACACAGGATTCCCATTTGGTACCGGGGCGATGAGATAAAAGTGTCACTGGAATCTCCGGGTGAGGGTTGGGTACAGGAAGAAAAATTACTTGATACCTGGTTTTCCTCGGGCCTTTGGCCCATTTCCACTTTGGGCTGGCCAGAGAAGAGCGAGGAAGTGAAAAGATATTTTCCCTGGGATTTTGAGATTACTGCCCCGGAAATAAAATATCTCTGGATTGCCCGGATGATTATGATTTCCCTATATTTTAAAAAACAAGTCCCTTTTAAAAACATGTTCTTCCATGGCATGTTACGCGACCTTGAGGGCCGCAAGTTTTCCAAATCCTTGGGTAACGGCATTGACCCCAATGTCCTACGGGAGGCTTGGGGTACGGACGCTGTCCGGATGGCGCTTTACACTTATTCCATCCCCGGCCGGGATGGTAAAACCTCAAGGCAGCTAATGGATGAAAGATGCAAAAACTTCAGGAATTTTGGCACAAAACTAAAAAATATTTACAAGTTTATTTACGAATTAAAGCCGGAAGATGCCAAAACTTCTTCTGATTTCTCACACAATGAGGATACTGAAATCATCCAATATCTAAATGGATTAGTGGATATAGTTACTAAACACCTGGAAAATTATCAACTCCATTTGGCGGTTGATGAACTTTATGATTTTATTTGGCATAAGTTTGCCGATAGTTATGTGGAATGGTCAAAAAAAAGGAGAAATGAAGCTCAGCCATGTTTGGAGTATGTTTTCAAAACCTGTTTATTGCTTCTCCATCCATTCATGCCATTTATCTCTGAGGAACTTTGGCAAAAATTTTCTCAGGAAGGATCAATTCTGCTTGCCCATTGGCCTGTTGAATCTTGTGCCTGAATTTACCGCAAATTTAACTCACTTTTACCGCTTGGGGTTCAAAAAACGTCTCGGCTAACACTTTCAATGGTTCTGTATCTTTGGCTAAAACAAAATGATAATAGACATCCCGGCCATCAATATAATGAGGTGTGGACCCTAATAATTTTGCTCTCCTAAGACAATTAACAATCTCTCTCATTCTCATGCTACCCGGACCACACGTCAAATTGGCTCTTTGTGTCAATTTTTGGACTGAGATAAAAAGGGGATCTTCCCCGCCTTTATGAATTTGTAAAGTATGGTGTTTAACACCCGCAAGAAGCCGCCGCTTTTCTTCAATCGGTACGCCGGAATCCCTTAATTTATCAATTAAATCAAGACTTTCCGCCACAACTGATTTTCCCAGCAGTCCCCAGGCTCTTAGTCTGTTTTTCAATACTATTTTTTGGCGGGGGTTTGTGAAGTCCAATACTTGCATAGCTTGGGCTACATCTCCCCCTGTTTTATTCATACCCTCAACCACCGCTCCAGCCAAACCATTTACTCTGATAGATCTGGCAACCCTCTTAGAAAGGGACTCCGGTTTGGATTTTAAAAGACCTTCTAAAGAATATTTTCCCTGAATTCCCTGCGGCAGCCTCCCATGTATTATCCGGACACCTGTACGCAAACGGACGTCAACAGCCTGACGGCTTATCCGCGGAGAAAATATTTCACTTAAATCTGTCACTGTCAATGGAGTTCTGCCATAAATTTGGATGATTCTTAGTGTAGTTTTCCATGAATTAGGAGCTTTACCCGGGGGGGTATGTGTTAATGCGCCTGTCATTTCCGCATCAGATAAAAAAGCGTGCCAATCAGGCACTTTTATTCTTTCCATGAATGAATTTATTGTCTGGATTTTTCTTCGGCTGGTTTTTTTTCTGCCTCGCCCTTCGATTCTTCAGGACCATTGCCCTCCGCAGCTTCACCTTCCGTAATCTCACCTTCTGCAGGAGCTTCTCCCTCAGCAGCAGCTTCCCCGCCGGCTGGCGGGGCGGCAGCCGCTGCAGCTTGTTCTGCCGCCTGCTCTTCCATTAGCTTCTTCATCTCTTCTGTCACAGCATTATCAAGTTTTACCACCACCGCTTCAGGGTCAGTCACAACTGTCACACCTTCCGGCACCTTCAAGCTAGAAACCAATATTGCATCATCAATGGCGCGAAGTGTAGTAATATCAACTTCAATTTTTTCCGGTAAATTATCCGGTAAAGCCTCAACTTCAACTTCCATAAGAGGTTGGATAACAACAGCTTCGCCGGTATGGACAATCTCCGGTTCGTCCCCAATTAGGCTCACCGGAACCGCCACTGTTACTTTTTCCGACAAATTGACCTGGTAAAAATCAACATGAAGTGGAGCATCTGTCAAAGGATCGAGTTGGACTTCACGGATCAGTACCGGACGGACTTCCTGCCTGCCGGCAGGCAGGTTTCTGCCGCCTATTTTTAAATCAACCAAACCTGTCTCCCCTGCCTCACTGTAAACTTTTTTAAACTCCAAAGTATTGACTGACACATGTTCAGTTTCAATTTTGTTGCCAAAAACATGGGCCGGGATTAAACCATCACGGCGGAGCCTGGCCACTTTTTTACCAAGTATTTCACGTTCCACAGCCTTTAAAGGAATTCTGTCCATATATTAAGTATACCCGTAACAACGTAATTTAACATATCTGAAGCTACTGCGCAAGGATAATGTCAAAGTCTCTATCTTGGGCAAGATCCGAGGTAAAGGAAAGTTCCTGGGGAATATTAGCCTCTCCCCCTCCAGATTTTGCACTATACCCTGCCGGATAGCGCAGCTTAAATTCCAAAGGAGTACTGCCCGCCCCCACTTGTTTGGCTATATCAAGAATATAATCCAGCTTTCCCTTTGTAAAATCCGCCTTCTTTTGGCTGGTAAACTCTAAAACTAAATTCTCTGCTCCCACATTTTCAAACTCATACCCTACCCTGCCAAAATCGGACAAAGACTTGGCATTTAAGTTTATAAGCTGCTCCCCCACCTCAAGGTATACCCTAACCTTGCCAAAATTTGCGCCCAAACTACTTAAAACCAGTTTTGTTGTAACCTTTCCGTCAGTATTAATTATTTTCTCCACCCCAATTTTGTGAAGAGGTACTCCTTCCGTCAACACTGACAAAAAATCCCGCCTCATCCCATCCTTTTCTTTTGGTTCCAGAAACATCCGGCCCCCAAAATTTTCGGATAACAGATAACTTTCTATCTCCGGATCTACCATGTATGCAACCGTGTGTTTACCGGCAAATGCTTCGTTTGGCCCCCACAGGGCAAATAAGAAGTTCCTGCCCGGAAGATAAAATAACTCATTTAAATCCTGGGCTGCAACGTTGTCCCAGGCTATCACTCCATCCGCTGCCCGACCGGTTTGGCTTTGAAAGAGTGCCAAAATTGTTTTAGCGGAGCTTGGGAAATCAGGCTCGGCCATGACAGATAAAACCTGTTTATTCAAATTCATACTATCTTCCTTTATTTCCAGAAGTTTTCCGTCCTTAAATTTAGCTTCTGATAATGATTTAATTTCCCCTCCTCCGATTTTCAAATTATTTTCATCAAACAAAACTATCAGGTAAATTTTCTCCCCCGACTGCGGAATTATTTTGGGTAAAAATGCAACCGCTTTCCTTACCCTCTCGATATAGAATGTATCACCGCCTAAATTACTTATTTTTTGCTCTGCTTTGGCAAAATAAGCATCCGCCCGTTCCAGGTGCCGGCTTATTTCATCACCTTTTCCCCCACCTGAAATAACCTGCAAGGCTTCCATAATTTCCCTTTCTCCCCTGGCGGTACTTCGTTTGGCAGATAAAACATCAAGGTCTGAAGTGATATTTCCCGGCAATATTCCCCCGACATCTAACCTTTTAAAAGAAGCCAGGGCTCCTTTTACTTCAGCTTCAGCTTTATCTGCCTTTTCAAAAAGGAAAAGCATATTGGCAAAATTATGTTCCCCGGAGGCATTCTCCCCCTGCTTTGTATATTGCCCTATTGAAATGTAATTCCAGGCAAGGGCGCCTGCCGGGTAAATAACTGCTGCAGTAAATAAAGCTAAAATAACCAGAGTAAGCATAAACTTAAAAGGCCCTTCCATATTGATTTTGTCCACATTTTTTTTTACTTCCCTCTCACCCATCCTGAATTCTTTTATGAGTTGTTCCCTTTCTTTGTTTTTCTCGTTGTCAGCCTTTTCTTCCTGCTCCGGCCAGCCTGCGCCACCTTGAGCTTCCAAATATCCGGGATTATTCAGCAGAAAATGCAACGTGCTTTTCAAAGCTTCAACCAGTTTGGCTTTAGGTTTCCAGGAAAGCTCCGATACGGTTTTTTCCAAATTTGGACTATTCCAGGGAGGAAGTTCTGTCGGCTCAAACTTTTTCATCTCATGCCAGACAGGATCAAGCAGCACCTGTTTAATTTCTGCTACTTTCACAGGAACAAGCCTCGCGCCGTCGTAGATTTTTTGGGCGGTTGCCCCATGCAGGGTTGATTTAAGAAGTAAGTCCGCAACATCAGCAATATACAGCGCACGGGTGGTAAAATCCAGAGGCGTGGGCTCTTTTTGTAAAGCATCCGTGGCTGCGGCAAAAATCAGTTTCAAAATCGGGTCGGTTCCCCTAAAATGCATCCTTGGTCCAAAAACAGAGGCCAGTCTCACCACCCTGGCATTGGCGTTTTTCTCTTTGGTAAATTCTGCTATGCGTCTTTCCGCCATTTGCAAAACCGCACTTTCGCCCTTTTCCCCATATAGATCAATCGATGAAGTAAGCACAATTTTGGGTAAGAAATTATTGCAAACCTTTAAAAAATTATCCAAAGCCCCACAGTAATCGTCCCTATCAGATGTTTCGGAAATAATAAAATAGGCATAGTCAAGCCTGGGCAAATCAACCGGCAGCAAACTGCCCATATCCTGGTTTAGAAAGTGGAACTTTTTAGAGCGGGAAGCGGTATCAAGGTTTTCTTTTTTCCCGGTGGATAAATTATCCACCCCCACTACCTGGATACCCTTTTCCAGGAGTTTATCTGCCACACTGGAACCGATAAACCCTGCCGCTCCCACGACTAAAGCTATTGGTGTGTTTCGTGAAAGGTTTATCATATTATTCTTTATGATATTTTAATACATTTTTACACATGATGTGCCTTATTTTATATAAAATCAAGAGAGAGGAAAGGTATATTAATGGTTCAGGTTATTGGTACCTGTCCAGAGTTTGGTTAACCAGGAAGTCTGCCTGAAAATTTTCTTCCCGGGGAATTAAAACATAAGAAACCCTACTGAAATTTTGTTCAAGTGTTTTGACACCTTCAACCAAAGCCTTCATCCGGGGGTTTTTGACCTTAAAATTTCCCCTAAGTTGTTCCACCGCCAAACGCGAATCACACCTTACTTCCACTCCTACTCCTGCCCTTCCCATTTCCATAAGTTTGCCCAAACCCAATTTAACTGCTTCATATTCCGCCTCATTATTAGTGGCAATTCCTAAATAATTGCCATCCTCATATACTTTCTGCCCATCCTCATAGATAACATAAGCTGCAGCAGCTTTGCCCGGATTATTTCTTGAACCTCCATCAGTAAAAAGTACAATTTTTCTCATAAGTCTTTCTTCCGCAGGGCAGGTATCAGTATGGCTGCCTGCACCACTAAAATCAAGTATTCGCTCATCACAGTTATCCATGAGGCTGCCAGATAAGAATATCGCGGGATAAAGATAAAATTAGCCAGAGCATTAACTGAAAATCCCAGAAGATAGATTAGCAGAAGAGTTTTGTATTTTTTAAAGATTATCTGTACCCACATCAAAATAGAGGTCAGGAAAAAAGCCGGAAACGAAAGGGATAAAATACGGAGGGCTGAAACAGAACCGGTAAAATTATGGTTTCCCGTAATTACACTGATGATAAACGGCGCCAGCAAATAGGCAAAAGTAGTTGATACAAAAGACAACCCGGTCATTATAAACATTGATTTTTTCAGATTGGCCAGGAATTTATTTTTATTTTCATTAAAATCTGAAATGAGTAAGGGATAGGCGCTATTCATGATATAGCCGGGAATAAAAAGAGCCGCCTGAAAAATCTGATAAGCCACATTATAAACTCCCACCTCGGCAAAACTTTTGTAAAACTTCAAAATAAACGCATCGAGCCGGAAATAAACCATATTGACTATCATTGTTAAAGCAAGCGGCCAGCTGTTTTTAAAAATCCCTGCCATATAAGAAAAATTAAAAATGGGGGAGAGTTTGATAAATCTGCCCACCAAAATTAAGGCTAATGATGCCATCACTACCGAACCGGATAGTTGAGCAAACATCACCCCTAAAACTCCCAGATTTAATTCAAGTACAAGGTAAATTATCATCAATGTAAAAAGGGAAGAACTGATAAGGGTAAGGGCAGATAAGTCATAGCGCAACCTACTTTGAAAAAAAGCCACTGTTGTCAAATGGATGGCATAGGTCATAATCAACCCGTTTCCCGCCAAAACCACAACCTTAAATAACGGGTCAAGTCCTGGCCAAAATAAGATTAAAATCACAGAGAAAGCCAAAAGCAGTATCGAAAGAAAAATCCGGAGTCCTAAAAACTTACGCCACTCCAAGGAAGACTTAGGCAGTAAAAGAAAGGGTACTATATGAGCGTTAATACCTAAATCCGCCAGTAAGTTAAAAAAGGCCAGATAAGCAAGAGCTAAAGTATATACTCCGGTATTAGATACCCCCAGGGAACGTGTGATAAAACCCAAGGTGACAATAGAAACAACAGTGGATACAACCCGACCCAATATTTGCCATAAAGTTTGTTCGGAAATTTTCCTGATTCTTCCCACTAAATTATTCTACAGCCTTTGGGGTTTTTTTGAAAGATTTTTTAGCAGGTTTCTTGGGAGCAGATTTTTCCACGGCAGTTTTAATCACCAGATGTCTATCCCAGCCTTCACCAATACTTTCTGAGGTTACTCCTTCTACTTCTTCAATTGCCAAGTGAACAATTCTCCGCTGCCATGAAGGCATGGGCTCAAGCTCCATCTCTTTGCCCGATTCCTTAACCTCCTGGGCCCAACCCTTGGCGCGTTTAGCTAAATCTTCCTCTTTATTCTTTCTCCAACCTTCCACGTCTATCACAACTCTCTTGAAATCACTGTCCGGGTTTTGGCGGGAAACAATCTGGTTGACCAGAAGCTGCAGGGCATCCAGGGTTTCACCACGGAAACCAATTAATCTCCCCGGATCGGCTGTTTCAATAGTTGCCCTGACATCTTCTTTGTTTTCCTCAACTTCAAAAGACCCTTCCAGGGCCATCATGCCAAGTATATTTTCCAGAACTTCTGAAACTTTATCCTCCATGAGGAGTAAGTATAGATTAAATCTTGGGATCAGTCAATGAAGAAAAACTTTACACTTTTCACTCTTGTCCCGAGCGAAGCCGAGGGGTTAAACTTTGCACTTTTTTAATCCATCCTTCCAATCCACCCCAGCCCGAAATCTTATGTTGCTGGACAATTCCCAAAATAGTAAAAGTGTTCCAGTAAAGGGCAATGCCTATGGGGAACTGGAAAGCAAACCATCCCACCATTAAAGGCATCATATACATCATCTGGCCCTGCATGGCTGCCATAGCATCCTCGCTTTTCCCCTTTTCTTTTATTTCCTTTGGTTTATCTGTTTTGTAAACCGCCACAGGTTTTTGAGCCATCATTTTTGACTGGGCAAATTGCAATCCGGCCGTAACAAGCGGGACCAGAATAAAAGCGGAAACCAAAAAATCCGAAGGCTTGGTAGCCAAATTCAGGCCAAAAAAGGTTAAGTCCGGGGCAGATGGCAAATGCCAGGCAGGCAGGTATAAAGCCTGGTTAATTTTCTCCAAACCCGACCCATCGGAGAAAAAAGCAAATATTGTCTGATACAGGGCAATAATAATCGGGAACTGTAATAAAGAGGGGAGACACCCGCCGGCCGGATTAACCCCATGTTCCTTATAAAGGGCCATCTGGGCGCTGGCAAAAGCTTGTTTATCACCTTTATGTTTTTCCTTCAGGGCATCAATGTGGGGTTTAAGTTCGGCCATTTTTTTAACAGATTTCATTTGAGAGGCCATTAGCGGCCAAACTGCCAGTCTGATTAAAACAGTCATTAGAATAATTGCAAAGCCCAATGCCCCGGGAAGATGGACAAAATTCAAAGCATGATAAATCCCCACTAATACATTTAAAATAGGGCCGTAGAAAAAAAGATTAAAAATATCTCCGATTACCTGCATGATAATATTCTTTTAACTCCCAAATACAACCCTCTAACTGTACCATACTTTAGAACCATTTGTCTTGTATACATAGAGCAGGTAGGAGACTGCCTGCAAGCCCCACCCGGAGAGAGGAATGACAATAACCCCCGGTCAAAGGATAAAAAGTTTCTATAAAAGTCTATTAAAATAATGACAAGTATTTTCATAATTAGATGTTTTGACGTGAGATGTGGGATATTTTTGATATTGAATTTTTGATGTCAAGAATTCTTGAATTCAAGATTTCAAATTCTCACTTCTCATTTCTCACTTCAAAAGATCGTTTTTCATTAGTAATTCTTCCAAGTCCTTTATTACTTCCCCAGACTTTTTATCCAGAATTCCGGCCTTGGGCATAGCCACAATATTCAGGTTCCGGGGTATTTTATCATAAAGTCCCTCAAACGCTTTGGAAGTTAAGCGTCTTGCCCTGTTTCGATCAACTGCTTTTCGAAAAACCGAGGTTGATAATGCAATCCCAACTGAAGGTCCTGAGCCCTTCGACAAGCTCAGGGTAAACTGAGTCGAGGGATCACAAGATCTGTAAAAAATCTTCATTAGGGAATCTTCTATTTTTTGTCCAGATGCCACCCATTTAAAATCCTTCTTGAGATTTAATCTTTTACTTTTAGGAAGCATACAAAATAGGGTATAGTTATTAGTGTCTAGCGCTTAGTTGTAAACAATTATTGTTTTAACTATACGCTATACCCTGAACGCTATACACTTAACTTCCTCCGGCCTTTAGCCCTTCTTCTGGCTAGAACTTTTTTCCCATCAGAAGTTTGCATCCTTTCGCGGAAACCATGCTTTCTTAGCCTTTTTAATTTTTTGGGCTGGTAAACTCTTTTCGGCATGGAGAAATTCTAACATAATTAAAATAAGTTCACCAGTGGATAAAAACTAATGAATGTTTAATTTATCTTCTACCACAGATAAAAATTCTTCAATATCCTGCAAATGCTTTTGTAAAACGTCATAAATAATTGTAAAATCCAAATCCTCATAATCACGGGAAATGATGTTTCTAAATTTGGCCATTTTCACCAGCTTTTCTGTTAAGTCCGGGGAAATAAGTTTCTCCTCATGTAAAATATCAAAAGACTCGCTATATGTTTGCGGGCGGCGTAAATCTTTAAAAGAAATTATAGCCTCTGCCAAATCAAGCACGGACTGAGTCAGTAAATAAAGATAACGTTCAGCTGACCCCCTTAAATGGACGTCTCCTTCTATTTGTTTCTGAGAATAGTTTTGGAATCCTTTTAAAATTTGCAGATATTTTTGAATCGAGCTTATCTTGGATTCAATAATAAAATTGTCCGTCATATATTTTTAGTTAAACCATATCTTTGGAGACTATCAGTAAAATCAAAATATTCACTTAAGATCCGTGGTTCAATCAACACCTTGTAAGGCTCCTTCTTATAAATCAACCGGCCACTAGATATGATCGAATATTTTAACTCCGGGCTTTGAATATCATTTAGAACGGACAGGTCTATATTATCAGTTCTTAACTCCCGGGAAAGCTTGTCTAATAAATCTAACCTTACATTAAATCTTTTTTTAACATCCTGTTCGTCTATGTAGGCTGCAAAATCATAATCACTTAGGGGACCTTCTTGACCAACAGCCCTGGATCCAAACAAATAAACTAATTTTACTTTGGGAAAAAGTTGAAAAATCGAGTCGAATTGATAAACTCTTTTCGGCATGAAGAAATTATACTTGATGAACTAAAAACTATCAACCTGGAAAAAACTTGATCCACTTCGTGATATTTTAGCTCTATTGCCATGTGGATAACTTATCCACTAAATTACATACTGTGGATAACTGGAGAAGAGTTCTGGAAATAATAAAAAACCAGGTTTCTACCTCTAATTTTAAGGCCTGGTTCGCCCAGACAAAAGCCGAGGCAGGGGATGGGGTTTTAACAGTGGAAGTACAATCTGCCTATATTAAAGAGCAGCTTTCAACCAAACTGTCAAATGTTTTAGGTTCAGCCGTGGGGGAAGTTTTTGGCCCTGAAATAAAGGTGCAGTTTAAAGTCAACCCGGGCCTTATCCAAAAAGAAGATTTAATGGATATAGATTTCGCGCTTACTCCAAACAAGTCCCAAACTGCCGTATTAAATTTAAATCCAAAATATACTATGGAATCTTTTGTCGTGGGGCTTTCCAATAATTTAGCCTATGCCGCAGCTCAAGCAGTCATCCAAAATCCGGGTGTTTCTTATAACCCTCTATTTATTTACGGCGGAACCGGAGTAGGCAAGACCCATTTAATGCAGGCGGTCGGCAATAGTTTAGCCAAAAAGAATCCCGGCATAAAAATCATCTATTGCTCTTCCGAGCGTTTTACTAATGATCTTATTGAGAGCATCCAAACTAAAAAAACTAATCCTTTTAGAAATAAATACCGGTCCTGTGATTTGCTTTTAATTGATGATGTACAGTTTATTGCCGGGCGTGATTCCACCCAGGAAGAGTTCTTCCATACATTTAATGAGCTCCAGGCAAAAAACGCCCAAATAGTCTTAACATCGGATCGGCCACCCGGGGAAATGCAAAAATTGGAAAGCCGCCTGGCTTCGCGTTTCCAGGGAGGACTAATGGTTGATATTCAAAATCCGGATTTTGATACCCGGGTTGCGATCCTCCGTGCCAAATGTGCCGAACGAAAGGAATCTATTGCCGAAGAATGTTTAACTGCTATCGCCGAGGCTATGCCCACCAATGCCCGGGAGCTTGAGGGAAAACTTATCCAAATTATCCAGACTTTAAAACTTTCAGGCAAACCTGTTTGTTTTGATGAAGTAAAAAAACTGCTTGGACATCCAACCGCGGCGGGGCAAAAATTAGATTATAAAAAAGTTATTTCAGGAATTAACCAGTATTTCAATATTAAAATGGCTGATATAATAGGGCCAAGGCGCAAGAAGGAATTAGTCTTACCCCGGCATCTTATTATGTACCTCCTTTACCAAGAGTGTAAATTGCCTTACGAGCGGATCGGTGAACTTTTAGGGGGACGGGACCATACCACCATTATGCATGGAGTGGAAAAAATTTCCAAAAACAGGGATAAAGACAGGGAACTCCAAAGAATACTACTGGAAGTCAGACAATCTTTACAATAATGATTTTATCCACACCAATACACAACTTATCCACCAAGATATCCACATTTATGGTATACTTTTTACACACGAAATTAATGCAAAAATTAAGCCTGTTTTTTTAATATGCCCACATATACACCATATCTATTAGTACTACTACTGATTATAGATATAAAAGTAATTTCACGTAAGTTGTGGATAAATAAATAATGGATACTAATTGGGTCTATTTAGTTGTTATATGTTTAATTGTTTTAGTTGCCTATTTATTTGGCAGGTTACATAGAAAAGGAAACCAGGAAATTCCAACAGATTTAATTGGTTTATATAAAAATGTTCAGGATCTGCCTGTTAGAGTTTTACAAACCATTCAGGGTTCAATTAATCCTCAAAAAGGTAAAATGGCCGAACTTTTAACCTATGCCGAGCTCCGCTTGGATTATGACCGGATTATTCCTTTAGGCTGGCCGATTGATTTTATTGGGATTAAAAACAACGAGCGGATTGATTTTATAGAAGTGAAATCCGGTAATTTTCCTACCTTGACAGACGAAGAGAAACATATTAAAAATTTAGTACAAAATGGCCGGATCCATTTTAGGTTGATTAAAGTCACCGAAGAAGAAGTTCACCGTTTTGTCACTACTAGAAAGGATCAGGAATGAAATTTAGTATTCTTCAGCAGGATTTTTTCCCCAGCCTTTCCTCGGTAGCACGCTCAATAGGTGTCAGATCTACTTTGCCGGTTTTGGGCAATATTTTAATCAGCGCCGAAAAGGGAAAATTGAAGCTCTCCGCCACTAATTTAGAAATAGGGGTAGTCAAGAAAATATCAGCAGAAATTATTGAAGAGGGGGAGGTGACGGTACCGGCCAAAACTTTGGTGGAGATGGTAGGAAATTTAACCGGGGAAAAACTGGAATTTTCATCCGACGGTCAGAATATAGAAATTTCCACTCCAACTTTTTCTTCTACTTTAAATGGTATTTCAGCCTCTGAATTTCCCTCAATTCCACTCTCCGGTAAAGAAGCTGTGATAATTGAAACAGAGGTTTTGGTAAAGTCTTTACCAAAGGTAACTTTTGCCGCGGCCGCCGATGATTCCAGGCCGATTTTAACAGGAATTTTACTGGAAATTAAAGGTAAAAAACTGCAGCTTGTGGCAACGGATGGCTATCGCCTTGCCCATAAATTAGTACCGACAGGGGAATCTGCACTGTTCCGCGCTTTGGTGCCGCGCCGGACACTGGAGGAGGTAATAAGGCTAATTTTGGAAGAAAAGAATATTTTGGGGGGTGAACCTGATGGAGTAAAAATCGCCACGTCTGATGATGGCAACCAGATGGTTTTTTCTTTTGGGACAACCCAGGTTTCAACCAGACTGATTGATGGCCAGTTTCCGGCCTGGGAAAAAATTATTCCGGAAAATTTTAAAGCCAGGGTAATAGTGGATAGGGAAGAATTTTTAAAAGCGGTTAAATTAGCGTCGGTACTGGCCCGCAGTGAAGCCAATGTAGTTAAATTACAAAATAAAAAAGATAAATTAATCCTCTCCTCTGAAGCCAAGGAATTGGGCAGCCAAAAAAAGGAAATCGAGGCGTCTGCCGAAGGGGAAGAGTTGGAAATTGCCTTCAATACAAAATTTTTACAGGACGTCCTGACTGCTGCTACGAGCGGTCAAGTCAGTATTGAGTTGTCCGGTAATTTATCAGCGGCCATGTTTAAACCTGTCGGGGAGGAAGATCTTTCTTATATTATTATGCCCGTTAATCTCTAAACCCCTTTGTAGCCGATGGTATTTAAATGGTAAATCAACTCATGATCGAGCCTTTTACCCCCGTCGAATTTAGAATCTGTTTTGATAAATATGGTAAATCCGGCACCCAGTTTATAAGTAGTCACAGGAGTGATGGTTGCAGTTTTTCTATCATTGGATAATTTAACATTGATGTTTACAGCCGGGTCAAGTTGGTACTTAAACTCGCCGACATTTTCCAGAGGCTTATTGAAAGTAATTTCAATAGTTTGATTAGGTAAGAGGGTAATGCCATCCAATGGGTCGGGATTAGTTGAAACAACTTTGGGATTTTCATCTAAGGTTGTTTGGGGGGTTGGGGTTGTTTGGGGTATTTGGGAGACAGGCTGGGAGTATAAACCCCGCTGGGAAATAATTATTAAAATAGCCCCGATTATGGCAATTACTGCAATCACCAGTTTTTTTAAATTACTCATATTTTAATTGTACTACAGACCTTCCGAGTCAGGCGGAGCTATTTCCGGAAAGTCCGTATTAATTTTATAAATATAATCTTCCTGTAATTTAATTCCGTCCGCCGAACCTGTGCCTTTTAAAATTGTGATAGTGGTCAATCCCTTTGTCCACATTAGATCGGGAGATAAAAGCATAATTTTATCCGATCCCTCTTTAAACCGGATATTAGTTTTGGTAGACGGATTAACTGTGTAGCTTAGGTTGGCTGGATCAATTGGAAGATTAAACTCAATTTCTATCTGTTGGATGGGGATGAATATTTTACTTAAATCTTGAGCTGGTTTGGTTGAAACAACCCGGAATGATTGGACGGGGGTTGGCGAAAAAATAACCGGGGTAGTAACCGGAGTAGTAATAATGGTTTCCCGGCCCTTTGATGATTGCCAAATTAAGATGGCAATGAGCGCGGCGAAAATTACTACCCCCAAAACCAGCATTATTTTAAAATTTGAAAATATTTTAATCATTATTTGCAAAAATATTGTGCGCTATCCAGCCAACTGCCTGATCCGTCAGCCAATTGTACATGGAGGTGGGTATTGCCAATATTGCATCCCAGGCAAATTTGTCCTGCCAAATCCCCGGAGATTCCGGATTTCCCGTTACCACTGCCACTTTGGGTATGATGGAAATAAAGCAGATATGAGTCGCCAATGGCGTTTTTGCCGATGTATTTTTGAATTTGCCCATTAGTACCACCCAATTCACTGATGTATGTCCATTGTATAACACGGCCGTCAATTGTTGGTAAGAAAAATTCCTGGCCGGAAGTTCCGCCAATATCAAGAGCGTACTGGGTCCCGTCGTAACCGGCTTTACCCCAGGGTGGAGGGCAAAAGGCTGTGGTATATGGTTCGTAGCCTGCCCCGCAATGGCTGCAACTTGCCCTGGAAGTGTTAAGGCTGCCACAGGTTGCTACCCCTCCCGGAATCGGGCATGAGGAGATAGTGGCAGAAGATGGGGGTAATGGGGCAGCCGGTTTACAATTTTGGATACTCTCCCAGACGTCATCCCCATAGTTGTAAGGGCCGGTGCATTTGGTCGGATCGCCGCCGCCGTAATTTAGGCATCCATAATAACCTGTGACCAGTTTGTCAATCATTTGTTTATCTCCTGTCCAGGCAGGATCCCAGGAAGTTACACCCATTTTATAAAGCATAAAACCGGCGCCCATGATGATACTTGTGCGGATGTCACAAAAATCCGCCCGGGTCAGGTTGTTGTAGGTAAGCCCTAAAAGTTTTGCCCCCTGGGCCACACCTCCCGGGGAGTGGCCGACAGTACCGGCAGGCTGGATTTGCATTACCCCTAAAGCTCCGGTAGGGCTTTCTGCACATTGGTATCTTGACAGGGCCTCGTCGGTGTAAGAAGTAAGCCCGGGGGATTCAACCCTCATAAAAGCTGCCAAAAGAGCCGGGGGGATACCTGTTAAATTTGAAGCTTCTTGAAAGTAAGCAAGTAGTTGTGTGCTTTGATAGGAAGCGCCTTTGGGGCTATGATCACTTCGGACAAACTGGCAGGAGGAAATATCAGAAGACGGCTCGGAAGACCCCGGAGGAAGATATCCCGGAGGAAGGACGGCCGTCTCAACTGCTCCGGGAGGAGGAAAAAATGCCAGTTGTTTGTTTAAGCCCAAGATTAAAGGTAGAATAAAAAGGCCTCCGATTATCCCGATTACCACATTGCGGACTGTCTTGCTGGTAGCCAGTGTTACTCCGATGGTAGCAACCCACCCGACCGGGCCTCCTCCCGCACCTGCTGCCAGAAGACCAGACCTTACTGCTGCAGCCCCGGCAGCTTTTGTGCCTGTCCCAACTACGGCTTTAGTGCTTGCTCCTAAAAATCCCCGTAAGACACTGTTTTTTAAAGCGTTGGGGAAGACTAGGCCAATACCTGCACCGACTAAGCTGCCTCTGACGCCAAAGAGCGCACTGCCAACAAGACCCCCAATTGTGCCGGAAAAAATATTCGGGGCAAATTTAACGATTAACTTCCTAGCCAAAATTTTGGCACCTGAAGCTAAATTTTTGACGAAGGATGGCATCTGGAATCCTGGGCTACCGCGTAGCACTGGAACTTCTGCACTTTCTATTTGGGAAGGGGTTTGGGTTGGGGTTACGGTTTCTTTTACAACATCTTCCAATTCAGTAATTTGCCCCTCTTCCTCCTTTTGTCCTAAAATTTTCTTAATGGAGGAGGTAAGACTCTGCCCGGTACTTTTATCATGCAGTCTGGAGACCAGCTTTTTATGCCCCTCACTTTTTTGAGGTACTTCTTCGATTTGTTTAGCCAAGGCTAACTCCTCTTTCGTAAGTCCGGATGTAAATTGGTTGAGGGTAAAATCCCTGTGCAATTTGGCATAACCCGATGGATCTTTATAGAAATTAAAAAATAACTCCTTAGTGGCCTCGGAATTTTTTTTGATCTCATTAAAATACCGTTTATACCTGGTGGTAGTGGTTAATACTTTGATATAGGTTTTAAGAGGTAAACCACGGAAAGTAGCCCATTTATTGGGAAGATTTTTATCAAAGGTTTCCCTAAATCTGCTATTTTTATTGTAAAGTTCAACCAGATCTAGGGTTTTGCGCAGAATATTAGGTTCAATGTTTTTGAGGTCAAGGACTGCCATATCATTTTCCTAAAATTTCCGTTGGGTTGGTGGTAATCAATTTATGCTCTTCGTCTGATGCCACAACTCTCATGGCAATATGGATATTGCCGGCAAAAAACAAACCCCTGCCCACCCCGGCAGAAAGCAGCAGACGTTTCTCCCCTTGTGATAAATTAAACGTCTCGCCGATCTTTTCAATGGAAATCGGAGCCTGCTTAAAAAGCACTTGCATTGAGGAATTGGCAATAATTTCCTTGCCGTGGTTTGCCCCCCAAAAATCCTCAATATCCTGGCTGATGGTAGTAACCCCCAGAAAATATTTGCGGGCGCGCTTGACCATTTCGACAAGGAAGCTGGCAGAGTCGGGGTATTTCATTAGATACCAAGCTTCATCCACAATCAGGATTCTCTTTTTTTGTGTATGCCTGATTTTGGTCCAGATATAATCCAGGATCAAGTAAATTGCCAGCGGCCGGAGGGCATCAGGCAAGTCCCGCACGGAAAAGACAGTTAATTGATTTTTAATTTCAATATTGGAGCGGGAAGAGAAAATGCCGGCCAGCGATCCTTTAATAAACCGTTCCAGCCTGGCGGCCAGACCCTGGGAAGTTGCATCTTCCATGCCTAAAAGCACTTTATATAAATCTTCCATCAAAGGCGGTTCAATTTTGTCATAAGGTTTGCCCGCTACTATGCCCTTTTGCCGGTAGGTGGTATTTAGAGCCCGGTCCAGCAGGGCAGCCTCGTTTTGAGTCAAGTCGCCCAGCACCAGTTTTAAAAACCCGGTTAAAGATAATATCTTGCGGCCCAGCTCATCTTCTTCGCTGGTTTCCATTTTTGGTAGGTCAAATGGATTGATTTTGACCGGCGAGGAGGTGGAAAAGTTGATGTAGTCACCCCCAATGGCTGTTGCCAAATTAACATACTCCCGTTCCGGGTCAACAATAATCACCTCGGCTCCCAGCATTAAAGACCGGAGAGCTTCCAATTTAACAAAATAGGATTTGCCGGCCCCGGATGTGGCGAGAATTACAGAATTGGCATTTTCCTGGGAAAACCTGTCAAAAATTATCAGGGAGTCATTATGCTCGTTGATCCCATAGACTACGCCGGTAGGCGAAGTCAACTCGGAGGTGGTGAAAGGAAAAGTGGTGGCCAGGGAGGTGGTATCCATATTATGGACGAGGTAAAGAGGATCCTCGCCTAAAGGGATGGTGGAGGTAAAACCGTCGTTCATCTCCAGAGTAGCGGGCCTGGCAGTAATAGAGATACTGCCCAGTGTTGAGGAAACAAGTTGTGAAATGTTGTTTAGCTCGCCGGGCGTGCCCGCCGGGACTGTGACATAAAGGCTATATTCAAAAAAGCGTTCCGCACCGCGTACCAGTTGGGCCTGGAGTTCCTGCGCGTCTTCTAAACTGGCCAAAACCGAAGGGTCAACTTCCCGGCCGCGTTCTGTGTCTGTTTGAATAGTGGCTTCCATCTCGGCAATTTTCCGCTTTAAATCTTCCAATACTCCGGCTGATTTACTGGGATAGATAAACATGGAAATACGCAGAGAGTGTTCAAAATCTATTAATGGCTCCAGCCAGTTTGGCTCAACAAAGCGGGGATAGCCTGATACAAAAAATGTGCGGTTCAATGTCTGATTTAGCCGGAGATGGTTAAAATCAAGTTCCAAGCTTTCCGGGGCAATAGTATCCTGGATGTTATTCATCCGGCAATTCCTCCACAACAAAAGGGGGAGAAAGGGGGCTGTTGGTTGGTCCTCCTACCGGACGGGCAGTGGTGGGGGGAGATGGGGTAA
>Ga0208375_1000562_pt1 | contig 52873 bp, 51 predicted proteins | sample RifOxyD1_FD_184038 | JGI IMG/M metagenome (GOLD analysis project Ga0208375, IMG submission 184038) | Soil microbial communities from Rifle, Colorado - Rifle Oxygen_injection D1 (SPAdes) | ecosystem: Environmental > Terrestrial > Deep subsurface > Rock core/Sediment | place: Rifle, Colorado... | reverse complement strand
CCGGAACAGATGGTAAAAGACACCAGGAAAGTGGCTATGATGAATGTTTGAAGATGAGATTTTGATTCGCGCGTATTCATTTTATTTAATCAGATCGTAAACCGAGCGGACGTCTCCACCAAGTTTAAATCGTCAGGGGCGCACTGTTTCAACCCGCCACTGCAAGCGGTGGAAGGTCAGTTTCAGTCATTCCGTGTGGGCGAGAAAGAGACGATGGTGGGATCGATAGTGAATGTGATGGCGGGCGGGACTGGTTTGGAAGTTGGGCGGTTACTTAAGACTGTCGGGGGTTCGATAAAGCTATCTCGAAAAGATCCATTGCTAAAACGCAGACGGTTTCTTCCTTAGCTTCTTTGATGATCGGTTCGGAGGTCTCAATGGCTTGCAGTAGAATTGTGCGGATCTTTTCAATGGCTTCCTGGGACAGGCTCATGACCGAAGAATAGTGAAGGCTTGATGGGTGGAAGCTGTCCATGGATTGAAGGGCTTGCAGACGCCAGTTGGAATGGTGTTTGGTCACGAGCGGCGAGTCGGCCGGGAGATGAATGCGGGTAGGACCGCAGACGTATCTGTTTCCGCTCAGCTTTGCGAGCCCTGTTTTGAGAAGAAAATTTAGAACGGAACTGACCCTAGATTGGGGAAGCTTGAGCGCGGCGGCAATGGCGGATTTGTCCTGAAGGTGTGGAACCATGAGGCACATGTGAATTGCGGTGAAGTGCCACGAGCTATAGTAAGTGAGCTGATCTGCTTCAGAGAGCTGTGTTGTTGTATCGACTCGTTCCTTGATTTCTCTGCGCCGGATTTGAATGCCTTGGATTTTTTCGCGGTAATAGGTTTCGAGGTCCTTTGATCCGGCGCGGGCGAGATGAACCAGAAGGAGAAAATAGTCGCGCTCTTCCGTATCATGGTTCAGAAAGCGGCTAATCTTGGCTGCGTGCTCGAGGCTGAAATGAGAACTGCCGCCGAGTACAAGCGAAATGAAGGCGCCTTGGCAGTTGAGCGCTCCGGCAAGTTTGGCGCGGGCGCCGCGGTCTGGTCCTTTGACGGGAAGCGCATTTTTCAAATATTCCCGGTAATTCAGATAGTCGAAGACAGTCTTCGGGTTGCTCACTAATCATAAGTGTATGCTTAATAAATCGCATGAAAACTAAAAAACAATATAACGACATGCCGTATGTTTTCGGGTAAAGCCTCTCCCGCGCAACACGGTTTTTACTAAAAAGTTAAGTAGTTCGGGGTTTTGTCATATTGACTAAAAAAGTCAGACAATATAGGGTCCACCTGTTTCCGTGTGATGCAGGTGCATGACGTGGGAAGGAAGCAAAATATGAAGATGAAACAGCTATTTATTAGTGGTCTTGCTGCTGGAATTATCGCGGCCACTGGGCAGGTGGCGTTTGCTGGTGGAGCGACGAGTGGTGGCGGCAATTCGGTAGTCTGTTTTACTGATTTGAAAGCCCGCGATGCGGTATACGCGGAACTAGACAAAGCGCCGGTAGCAGGTGTTAACGCACAGAACCCGTTCTCAAATTCAACAGTGATGGCTCAGGTCGTCAGCATCGAATCTCTTGATCTATATTTGCACAAGCTTCCTCGCGGTCGTGCCGGTCAGCCGATTTCGCGAGGTGTGATCCGGGTTGCGACCGATGAGACAGCTGAGTCGATCGTAAAGAGAGTGATTGCACGACTGCGGACGAAGACGGTTTTTGCCGATTATATTACCGCAGCACTCGATCAGCTGGAACAATTAAATTGGATTTCGGCCGATGGTGTCGTGCGGATCGCCGATACGGGATTGCCGGTTATGGTTGCCCCGGAGTGTTTGATCGCCCAAACGGCCTATCGCAAGGGTGAATATGTCTACTATGACAAAAATCTCTTCGAACGAATGGATGAAATGAGCAAGTCCTCTCTCATTCTCCATGAAGTGCTTTACGCCATTGCCAAAGAACACGGGGCGAAGGATGCTTCTGCGGTTTATCATGCCCTCAGCGCGATCGTCGTTTCCGATGAGGAATTTCAATCGATAGATCCAACGAGGACCGTCGCGCCACTCCTCGCGCTCATTGATGATCCGAAGTATACCACTTCGATCATCTCCAGTGCTCGTTACGCGAATGGCGAGCCGATCACTTTTTTTCGTCCTTTCAGTCGTCAGGATGGTCTCAGAGATATTTTTTATTTTAACGGGCGCCACTCCTTGGATGTGGACGGGTTCCGGGTAATTTTGGATTCCGATTATAGGCGCACAACGGCTTACGGGATTGTGAACGGGCGCCTTGAGGGGGCGACGTTTTACTCTAGTGAAGGGCGTCTCCTTTCACCTCCGATTGCAGGGGAGGTGGCCGTGGGTTACAGAAGAATTCGTCTCAGTATGTTGTCATTGTCGGGACGTGGACCTGAGGCCTTGCAGGGTGAAGTCGGGGGCAATGGCGACGGATATGATCAGAGTCCTTCTGGTGCTGTGCATGACGGAACATTTTCGGTTCAGGTGCCGACGAGAGCAAAAGTGGTGATTGATAAGGGATATGTAGCTTTTTCTTCAGATATTGGTTCGAAAGTGATTTTGGTTTCGTACCATCCAGGAAAATCGACTGACAGCAAGTTTCTCAAGTTGAAATCAGTCCTGTTCGATCGTGAAGGTAATCTGTTGCGCGGCGTTCTGGCGGAAAGCGCGTGGTTTGGCTTGCGACATGTCAAGGCGGGCACTGCTGTCTCATTTAGCCGGTCAGGCCCCGTGAGTGGAAAGGTTGAAGAAGTGGGCGCCGAGTAATTCTGAACTTCAGAATTTTGAGGTCGAGCCTCTGATTCCAGCTTTCACTACGCTCGAAGAACGCAAGCGGTGGAAGGTCAGTTTCGCGAGCCTAGAGGCGAGGGGCAAGTATCAGAACGTGGGTAAAATGATTGAGATTGACGCGAGTGATTAAAAATTGGAGTTGGATAATTTGTGATAACTACGAGAGACGTCGTTAGGAAATAGGGGATGGGCTGCTGGAGCCTCACCCCCGTAACATATTTTCTATTTAGAGATAGCTCACCCAGCAATACATGCTTACACCTTTGTCTTCGACAGTGAGAGTGCCTTCGAGGCGTTCGTTGGCAGGCATTTGTTTTTTCGCTAAAATTTCTTTGGTTTTCTTGTCTACTGCTTCCATACGGAAGAACAAGCGGCGTTCTCCATTCAAGAAATCTGAAATAAAGTAAGCGAACATATCGATCCCGCGGTTGCCGAGAAGGTAGGCTCCGTGAAACGCGCTGCTCGTGGTTTGTCCGGTCTGTATTCCGTCCTTAAATTCCTGACAAGTGATGTCGTCATATCCGCTGCGATAGGAGCGAGAGGGGGGATTGGCGATCAAAAAATCAATAGTTGGCCCTGACAGACGATAGTTTTGGTCATTGAATCGAAGAATTCCTAAATACTCATGGAGGATTAAAATCGAGAAAGTTTTGGTTCCTTGAAGTCGTTCGACCGAGGCTTCCGAAAAAACAATGCGGCCTTGGTCAGGATAATTGATGGCATCGACAGCGTTCCCGTCGAGTTCGAGTGGCGTAGGGGAAATTTGAATTTTGGTCTTTTGTATGGCGACATCAAAAGAGCCGTAGTTAATCTCTCGAAGTTCGCCAGGGAGCGAGGAGTTTCTAAGGGCTTCCGAGAGTCGGCTGGCTTCCTGAATAATCGAAATTGCGGAGCCATTGCCGCCTCCCCCGTGGACGCCACCATCGTCAGCTTTTGCCAGTGCGGCGTACGTGAGTGAAAAGAACCCTACCCAGATGGCTATTAAAAACTTCATAATTGACCTCCGTTATCATGTATTAGGTTTTTGTTCTACCCACCAGTTTTTCAGTTGCGAGTATGAGTCGAATTGAACATGGGGCGGCCTACGGCGATAGATTAAGTTATTAAAGTATTCACGATAAAGTAGAGGAAAACTAAACTTATGGATAGAATAGTTGAAAATGAAGAATGTTTTTGAATTTAAGGAATATCGGTCTTACCTGCAGTTGCGCCTTGGATCGAGAGGGCAAAGAACGGGACAGCGGTTGGCTGCCGCGAAGGCGATGAGGTGCCATAGTACCTTTGTTTCTCAGGTGATGAACGGGCGAGCGGAGTTGAGCCTAGAGCAAGCCACTCTTTTGAGTGAGCACCTCGGTCATACGGTTGAAGAAGAACACTATTTCTTGTTGCTCGTCCAGGAGGCTCGAGCGGGTAGCGTACAGGTTCGTCACTACTTCAAACGCCAGCGGGATGAGATATTGAATCAGCGAATGAGCATTCGAAATCGGCTCAAAGACGCCGCCGCGCTTTCGGAAATGGATGAGGCAAAATTTTATAGTAACTGGCTTTACTGTGCAGTGCATGTGTTGACCACGATTGAGAGGCTGCAAACGGCAGAGGCATTGGCGGACTTTCTTGGGGTGTCGCGTGGCCAGGTGAATCGGATTTTGGATTTCTTGGTTTCGCTGGGTTTGGTCGATCAGTCAAAAGATGGGCGTTATCAAATGAGCCAAAAGCATATCATCTGTCCTCGCATTCCCCGAATATATCCAAGCACCACACGAACTGGCGTATGCGCGCGATCGACTCTTTGGATCATCCGGGCGATGAGGATCTGCATTACTCTGCTGTGATTACGTTGTCAGAGAAGGACGTCAAGACTTTGCGTGAGAAAATGCTTCAATCATTGGAGGAAAACTTGAAGCTCATCAAACCATCGCCGTCAGAAGTGCCGTATGTCTACTGCATGGATTTGTTTCGACTGGGGCAGGGGGTGTGATTGGACTCCAGCTTTCACTTCAGATCCGCTTGTTAAAAATGATTCGTAAGTGGAAGTTTTCACAAAGAGGCGCGAGCCAAGCGAAGAAGGCGAAAAAATGCGACCAAAACGTATAGAGACATACGTTGCGGGAGCATTTTTGAGTCTGATGAAGCTTGGCGAAGCGGATCTGAAGTGAAAACTGGAGCCGATGCCCGGACTCGAACCGGGGACCTACGCTTTACGAAAGCGTTGCTCTACCAACTGAGCTACATCGGCGCCGCATAGAAGCTAACATAGATTAAGTAGCTGAAAAGAGCCGAATTCGCCAAGTGAAAAATAGCCCATTTTGACTCGCATCGCGGGTTTTGATAGAAATCCGGAACGAGGATAAGTGATGCAGATCTTATATATCGCCGGTTTTGGGGTGCTCGGTGTCCTCGCACGCTATTATTCCGGACTGTTTGTTGAGAAAGTGCTGTTCCCGCCGTTTCCCCACGGGACTTTTCTGGTCAACGTTGCGGGGTCCTTTCTGGTCGGAGCCATTTACGTCCTCACGGCTGAGCGGATGGCGGTTACCCCGGAGCTTCGCCTCGGGATCATGGTGGGATTTCTCGGGGGCTTCACGACTTTTTCCAGCTATTGCCTCGAAGCGATCAAGTTGCTCGAAGCGGCCGAATATTTCTATGCGGCTCTCTATTTCGGGCTCAGTCCGGTTCTGGGGGTCTTTGCGGCCTTCGGGGGTATCTTCCTCGCTCGTAAACTTTTGGATGTGGCTTTGTGACTGAACGCGAAAAAGTCGAAGTCTGGATCTATGCCCGAAAGAAAGGTGAGGCGCCAGAAGCGCGCTCTTCGGCAACTCCGGCCATCCAAGTTCTTCTCCTGAAAATGCGTCCCGATCGTGGTGGATTCTGGCAACCCGTTACCGGGAGTGTCGAGCCGGGAGAGGCGCTTGCGTCAGCCGCCCTTCGCGAGGCGCAAGAAGAGACCGGGTTGGAGTTTGCCGGGCCTCCCCAGCCGCTCTGTTACTCATTTACTTTTGAAGGAACAGGAGAAAGACGGGGCCTGCGGTTTCGCGAACACGGTTTCGCGCTTGAGGTGCCCGGCGCGACCGAACCCGTCAAGCTTGACCCGCATGAGCATGTTGAATACCAGTGGCTCAGCGCTGAAGAAGCTTTCAAACTGCTCCATTTCTCTTCCAATGCCGATATGCTACGGATACTGATCAGGAACTTATCGAAAGAAAGGTGATTTATGAGCCCCGCGCGAACGATCGAACAGGAAAACTTGGGCCTTGGAAAGGGCCTTTACGCCATTTTCGAAACCTCCATGGGAGACATGATCTGTCGCCTTGAAGAGGAAAAAGTGCCGGAGACGGTGAAGAATTTCGTCGGCCTCGCGACAGGCGAAAAAGAATATACCGACCCCAAGACCAATCAGAAATCCCATGAACCTTTCTACGACGGGACGATCTTTCATCGCATCATCAAGAATTTCATGGTGCAGGGCGGAGATCGCCTGGGGCAGGGAACGGGTGGACCGGGTTATCGTTTCAAAGACGAATTTCATCCGACGCTGAAGCATTCCGGCCCTGGGATACTTTCGATGGCCAATGCCGGCCCGAACACGAACGGCAGCCAGTTTTTCATTACCCTTGTTCCGACGGCTTGGCTGGACGGGAAACATTCGGTTTTCGGTCACGTCGTAAAAGGCCAGGAAGTCCTTCAGGCCCTCGGCAACGTCGCGACTGGGTCGGGCGATCGTCCGCGCCAGGAAGTCGGGATCAAGAGGCTCAGGATCGTTCGCGAGAGCTGAGCCGCTGGGACTTCGGTAGAATAGCTGAAGAATTCGTGACCCGGCGTGCTAAATCGTTTGAACTCGGCGCGCGGGTGGGAATTGCTTGTTCAGCCCGGAATAATGAAGATCTCGTCGCGGGTGGGCGATGAAACCGGCGTGTAGTGGTGAAATTCGCTGGTCGAGCATCGCACAAGAAAACTGCTGGCGAGGTGAGAGCATGCGGTTGGTGGGCGTGCGTGCGTTTCGGTGGTGAGCTGGGGTTTGAGGCGCAATTCGCGAGAAGAAGAGTTTTAAAAGAGCGGGGCGAGCCCCGAAGGTCCAAACGGTCCAGAACGCCGCGGAGTCCGCCGCCGGCGGAGTCGGGAAAAGGTGCGCATCAATTCGGACGATATTTTTTGCGAGATTATTCTTGACGACATTTCGGCTCTTCAACCGGGTTGCTATCGGATTCCTTCTATAAAGGCGCTGAAATCAGCGCTGTTTCTTTCATTTGAAATGTTTAGAGCTCCTCGTCCGCAGTTTCATCGCCCTCCAAACTTCTCGCTCTCAGGGCAACGTCGTGCGTTTTAGAGACCCGAATTTTCCGTGTTAGAAATCTTCCTATGAAACACCTCAAATCCCTTTTTGATTCAGATCTGCTCAACCAAACCCGGTTGCTTGTCGCGCGAGAAAGAGAGGTGACGACTGAACTTCTGTGGCACCTCAGGGAAGTGGAGCACCGGCGTCTCTATGCTGAAAAAGGATATAGCTCCCTTTTTGACTATGTCAGGCGGGGGCTTGGCTATTGCGAGGGCAGCGCGGATCGGAGGATTTCGGCGATGCGTTTGCTTAAGGACTTACCGGAGATCGAGCCTGCATTGAAAACCGGAGAACTCAGCTTATCCAATGCAAGCGCGCTTCAGCACTTCTTGAAAGGCGAGGAGAAGGATCGGGGCAAAACGTATTCCCATACCGCGAAGAAGGAGCTCGTGGCGAAGGTCACCGGCAAATCACGTCGAGACTGCGATCGGCTTCTCGCGGAGCTTGCGCCCGAGGCACCCAGACCGGAACATGCCCGGCCGATTTCAGCGACCCAAACCGAAATTCGCTTCACTGCTGAAGAGACACTCCTCGCCAAAATCGAGAAACTGAAGGCTCTCCTTTCTCATCGCAACCCGAACCCTTCCTACGCCGAACTGATTGAGATGCTCGCGGATATGGCGCTAAAGCGCTTGGATCCCGAACAGAAGCCCGAAGCAAAAGAGGCACAGGAGCCCAAAGAAAAGACGGAAGGAGAGAAAACGCTCGCCGCCACTCCGCCGGCGGAGAAATCAAAAGCGAAACAGACCCGGCATATTCCTCAAAAGCTGAGAAGCGCCGTATGGAAGCGAGACCAGGGGCAATGCACTTTCATCAATAAGGAAACCGGGGTGCGCTGTGATTCCAAACATCTTTTACAAATTCATCATCTGAAGGACTTTTCCTTGGGAGGCAAGCATACGCTCGATAACCTGACGCTTCGATGTCAATGTCACAATGTCCATGCCGCGATTCAAACGTACGGGAGTTCGCTGATAAATCTATATCTGAGAGATCGAGCGAGAGTATCAGGCGCGTGATTCGGCTCTTCCGCCGCACGCGCGATTTCAACTCATTCCCCCGGAGTAATCCCCCCTCGCTAGCGGTTTTCCCCGAACCACGCCAAACGGCAACCCTCCTGGATTTCGAGCGCGGCAACCTAAAGAGCCCCGCGCGCAACTGAAATGCCGGGGACCCACGTCGCTGTTTAACTTTCATACAGCTGTGATTGTTTTGATCATTACGAACAGCTGTCTGCCAGGAATAGCCGTAATATTTCAATGGCTTATACTGGCACCCCGAATGCATTCTCGGTAGGTATCGGGTAGGGGGAAATATGAAATCATTCTTTCTTTTTCTGGTGATCACGACGCTGATAGTGATCGCCCCTTCCAGAAGTTTTGGTAGCGCCGCTTACAAGTATGTTGAGGCGAACACCCCGATCGCGATGACCGCGGGCGGGGGTGTTGAAATGATGCCCAAGGCCCCGCAGAGCAGGCCGATGGTCCTGAGAATGCTGGATGCCGATCTTCGGCAAAAATTCGTGACGCTGATGAAATCAGGTAAGTACGAGCTCGTTCCTGGACGCAGTCTCAAGGAAACCGTAAGGGTAACTGAGCTGACCTACTTTCCCGATGAAGAGGGCACCGGCAGACGGCAAAAGGCTAAGAAGAACTATCAGTACGATTACGTTTTCTATAAAGATGCCGCTCTTCGCGATCGCACGACGGGAGAATCGATTCCGCTGAATGATCTGATCAAGAAATGGAAAAGGCAAAAACAGCTCGAAACGGGCCGGTACGGGCTGCATTTATTCCAGAAGATGCTCGACATAAAAAACCGAGTAGGCGTTTACAGCTGGAAGGAAGACAAAAAAGTCACCACCGCGGAGGAGAAGCTGCAGAGCACCGATCAACGACTGGTGGATAACACCGGGAACGCCGCGAACGGGATGACGCCAAGACCGGCTCAGGCCGGAATCGCATTGATGCCGTAACTTGGGGGCGCGTATGGGCGAAAAACTCTATTTCGTTCTTTCATTGGTAGTTGTGTCTTCCGTTATGAGCGGCACCTGCCTTGCCTCGGGAGATGATGATCGTTTCGAGAAAGTCGTCCCCGGTGACCGGGTGTTTTCAAACAAAGACGACAGTGCGGGTACCGTTCTGGAAATGTCCGGAAGCATGATCAACGTCAAGTATGACCGGGGTTTTACTCGCGTGACCAAAAGACGGGACCTCGGGAAGGCGAGTTCTTGCTATAAAGACAAAGGTCCGGTTGCGCTCATCTGTAAAAACGAGAGGGTCTACAATACTGAATACGGGTTCGGTACGGTCGAAGAGGTGTTCAGGGGTGCTCCCAGAATCTTCTCGATTTTCGGGCACGCGACGGTGAATTTCGATCAAGTCGGGCGCAAGTACCTTCCCACGCATCATTTGAGAGACGTAGTAAGAGAAGCAAAAGTGAGTGAAGGGGAAAAGAAAGAGTCCACTTCGGATAAGATTATCAACAGTCTTCTGAGCCCGGTCGCGAATAAGGTCGCCGAGAAGGGCGCTGAAAAGAAGGCCAAGGCCACGAAGAAGGCGGCCAAGAAGAAAACCGCCCGTTCCGCAGCGGCTGCCGCGAGCGTGATTTCCGAGCCGGCGTCCTCGACCTCAGGCGTGGCCTTTTAAGCTCAGGCGCTCCTCCTGACGAGTTCAATATCCAGCTCTTTTTTGCAGAAGTACCAGTCAACGCACTCGTATCCTTCATGGGTTCGCGATGCTGCTTCGTCCACGGTTCCCGGTGGGGGGACGATGACCTTTTCGCCCGGCTGCCAGTTTTCCGGTGTGGCGACACCATATTGATCGGTCGTTTGCAGCGCGGTGAGCAGTCGCAGAAGTTCCGTCACGGACCGCCCGTTTGTCATGGGATAATAGACCATCGCCCGCATGACGCTTTTCGGATCAATGAGAAACGTGGCGCGAACGGCCGAAACCTGGCTTGCGCCCGGATGCACCATTCCGTAAAGTGTTGCCACTTTCATCGAAACATCCTCGATCACCGGGAACGGGATTTCGACGTGAAATTTTTCCTGAATATTCTTCACCCAGGCGATGTGCGAGTACTTACTGTCGATCGATAGCCCGAGCAATTCGCAACTGAGCGCCTTAAATTCCTGATGGTGCTTCGCAAATCCAATAAACTCGGTCGTGCATACCGGCGTGAAGTCCGCTGGATGCGAGAATAAGAGCAGCCACTTGCCATGGTAATCGCTGAGTTTCACGATTCCCTGGGTGGTTTTGGCCTCGAAATCCGGCGCGCGCTCGTGAAGCCGCGGCAAGCGGCCAAAGTTGGACATGGATTCTTCGTAAAGTTCTGGCATCGGTCACCCCCGGACGGCTTTCGCTAGCAATTCCCTGGCCATGGGCGCTCGTATCAATGCGAATGACGCAGCTGTTCATCCATTACTCAGTGCTCGTCGGAATGGCAGCTTTTTTTTGTCCTGGCGCGAAACTCCATTGCGCTGATTGACTGTTGTTGTTAGAGATTTCTCACCGATGTCACACAAAGAGAAAGTAACTGAAGTGAAATCTTCTTCGGCCGGACGTTCGCAAAAAGAGGTCGAGGAATTGGACCAGATAGTCATTCGGTTCGCGGGTGATTCCGGCGACGGAATGCAGCTGACCGGCGATCAGTTCACTACAGCATCCGCCATGATGGGCGACGATGTTGCGACGCTGCCGGATTATCCTTCCGAGATCCGAGCGCCGGCAGGAACGATCTTTGGTGTTTCAGGATTTCAGCTTCGGTTTGGCGGCTCCGAGGTGTTTACGCCCGGAGACACGATTGACGTTCTGGTTGCGATGAATCCCGCCGCGCTCAAGACGAATCTGCCCAGCCTCAAGGATCAGGGCATCATCATTTTGAATGAAGACGCGTTTACGCCGCGTAATCTTGAAAAAGCCGGCTACACATCCAATCCCCTCGAAGGAAACGAACTGCAGAAGTTCAAAATTTTTCGAGCGAACATCGGTAAGTTGACCCAGAACGCTCTGACCGGAAGCACTCTCAGTCCCAAGCAGGTTGACCTTTGCAAAAACTTCTGGGCACTCGGGTTGACCTACTGGCTCTTCAATCGATCGATGGAGCCGACAACCCGTTGGTTGAAAAAACGCTTCCAGTCCAAACCGGAAATTCTCGATGCCAATCTCAAAGTGTTGCAGTCGGGGTTTGATTTCGGTGAAACCGCTGAGATGTTCACGACCACTTACGCGATACGAAAGCACGAAACCAAGAGGCCCGGCACCTATCGCTATGTGACCGGGAACACCGCGGCCGCGCTGGGATTGATCGCGGCTTCGAAGCGCGCGGGGCTCAAACTTTTCGTCGGCAGTTATCCAATCACACCCGCGACCGACATTCTGCATGAACTCGCGAAGCACAAACAATTTGCGACCATTTATCAAGCGGAAGATGAAATCGCCGCTGTTGGCTCGGCGATTGGGGCCTCTTTCGGCGGCGCGCTTGCCGCGACAACAACTTCCGGCCCGGGGCTCTCGCTCAAGTCGGAGTTCCTCGGTTTGGCTTGCATGGTTGAACTTCCGCTGGTCATTATCGATGTGCAACGCGGCGGACCTTCGACGGGGCTCCCGACGAAGACGGAACAGTCGGACTTGTTTCAAGCCCTCTGGGGGCGGCACGGAGAATGTCCTTTGGTCGTTCTCGCGGCCAGTTCGCCACGTGATTGTTTTGATATCACCGTCGAAGCTTCGAGAATCGCGCTCAAATATATGACACCCGTGATCGTCCTGAGCGACGGTTATCTCGGGAATGGCGCGGAAGTCTGGCGGATTCCTGGCATGAAGGATCTTCCGGAATTTAAAACGATGCTCCATACGAACGTGGAAGGCTTCAAGCCTTACCTTCGTGACGAGACGACGTTGGCACGCCCCTGGGCGGTTCCGGGAACGCCGGGTCTTGAGCATCGCATCGGTGGTCTTGAGAAAGAAGATATTTCGGGAAACGTGAGTCACCATCCCGGTAATCATCAGAAGATGGTCGAATTGCGGGCCGAAAAGGTCGCCCGAGTTGCCCAGGAAATCCCGTCCATGGTCTCGTACGGAGATCCGAAGGCGGAAGTTCTGGTTCTCGGCTGGGGCAGTACGGCCGGAGTGATCAAGGAAGCTGTTCACGCGCTTTGCGAAAAGGGGCTCCCGATCGCTTGCGCGCATCTCCGACACCTGAACCCGCTACCCAAAGATTTGAAACCGTTTTTGAAGAAGTACCCGAAAGTCCTTATTCCTGAGAATAATATGGGGCAGCTCTGGTACCGCCTCAGGGCAGAGTATCTGATGGATTTCGAGAAGCTGAACAAGGTGCAGGGCCAGCCGTTCCGTGCAGACGAGATCGAAGCCAAAATCATGAGCATGCTGGGAGGTCGCCGATGACTACCACGGGTACCCCGACGAGCACGGGCACGAAGCTGATTCGAAAAGATTTTCTGAGTTCAATCGATCCGCGTTGGTGCGCGGGCTGCGGCTGCTATGGTGTTTTCAAGGCGATCACGAGTGTCTTCCCGACGATGGACGTTCCGCGTGAAAAATTCGCGATCATCTCCGGGATCGGCTGTTCGTCTCGTTTTCCTTATTACAGCAATACCTATGGCTTCCACACGATCCATGGCCGTGCGCCCACGGTCGCCATGGGTTTAAAACTCGCTCGCCCGGACCTGTCGGTTTGGGTGGTCACCGGCGATGGCGACGGCCTGTCGATCGGCGGTAATCATTTTATCCATCTCATGCGGCGCAATCCCGATATCAAGGTCATCCTCTTCAACAACCAGATCTACGGGTTGACGAAGGGCCAGGCTTCGCCGACGACGGCTGTCGGAACCAAAACCAAGACGACGCCGTACGGTTCGAATGACATTCCGATGCAACCCTTAGCGATGGCCATCGCTTCGGGGGCTACGTTCGCGGCACGTGCTCACGATTCAGACAATGAGCTTCTGACCGAAGTTATGACCGCGGCCGCCCGGCATAAGGGCGTCGCTTTTGTCGAGGTCATGATGAATTGCGTGATTTTTAATGACGGCGCGATCGAATCCATCACGAGCAAGACCACTCGGGCTGAGAACACCATCCGGCTCAGACAAGGTGAGCCGATCATGTTCGGTAATGACGCGAATAAGGGAATTCGGATGGGAAAAGACCATAGACCCGAGATCGTTCAAATGGGTCAAATGGCGGGGGGCCCTTCCAAGAGTGGCCTGATGGTTCATGACGTGACCGCTTTCGATTCGTCGGCGGCTTATATGTTGTCCCTGCTGTCGTCGCCAACGGCGTTCGGTGTTTTCAGACAGGTGAATGTTCCCAGTTACGAGCAGCATTACGAGGTCTCGGTGGACCCTGACGTGGACAAGTTGTTACGCAGCGGCACCACTTGGACGACCGGAGAAGACGGACAGAGTCGCCCGGTCGAAAGTTCGAAGCAGTCCTAGAGCAGTTCTTCAGGAGTAAATCAATTTATTATGGATTATTTTCTTATTGTCCCTTTTACGCTTCTTGCGGCTTTATTCGTCTTTGGTGGACTGGCGGCTTCCTTCCTTTTGGCGCCGCACCGGCCCGGCAAGGTGAAGACCGCCCCTTACGAGTGCGGCGAAAAAACGATTGGCACTTCCTGGGTGCAGTTCAACGTCGGCTATTACCTGTTCGCGTTGATGTTCCTGGTGTTCGATGTTGAAGCCGCGTTTCTCTACCCGTGGGCCTTGGTCTTTCGCGAGTTCGGGGCGGTCGCTTTGATCGAAGCCGGCATATTCATTCTCGTCTTGATCGCGGGTTTTATTTACGCGTGGAAAAAAGGAGCGCTCGAATGGGTATAATTACCGAGAAACTCCCCTGTTACATTGAGCCGATCCCGGGCGGTTCCCTGCTTCTGACGAGCATGGATGCCGTGATCAATTGGTCACGGGCGAATAGCCTCTGGCCTTTGACTTTCGGGACGAGCTGTTGCGCGATTGAAATGATGATGGCGACCGGGGCTCCCCGTCACGACACTTCGCGCTTTGGCGCCGAGGTTGCCCGGCCGTCGCCGAGACAGGCTGACCTCCTGGTTATCGCGGGGACGATCGTCAGGCGTATGGCTCCGAGGCTAAAGACGTTGTACGAGCAGATGGGCGAGCCGCGTTACGTGATGGCCACCGGATCTTGCGCGATCTCGGGCGGTCCTTTCATGTACAACTCGTATTCAACCATCAGGGGCGCGGACGAAATCATCCCGGTCGACGTTTATGTTCCTGGTTGTCCTCCTCGCGCTGAAGCGTTCTTTTACGGGTTGCTCACTCTTCAGAAATTGATCAAGGAAGGCGAAAGCGTTCGCAGACCAGGCGAGCGGAGAAAGCCGGTGCTGTCGGCGCTGCCCCCCGGGATCACGCTTGATCAGATCAGGGCAGAAATGGCCGCCGTTCTCAAGTCCGATGCGACCGTGAATGTGGAGCAGGCGGCGAAGAAATTGGAAAAGGAGTCACAAGATGGACAGTGCGAATCTGCTGACGGCTGTTGCTGCAGCCGAACCTAACGCGAAGCCGAGGGAAAAAGCGGATCGCGCCGCGGTCCAGGTTCCTGTCGGGAATCTTTCCGCGCTGATGAAGCGACTCCGCAACGATTCCACGTTCGCGTTCGACATGCTCTGCGATCATACCGCAGTCGACTGGTCGGAGCAGGGGACCTTCGAGCTTGTTTATCAGCTCTATTCGACGGTCCACGGGCATTATCTGATGGTGACCACCTCGGTTCCGAGGGTTAGCCCGATTGTGCCGACCGTGCGCGAATTTTGGCGGATCGCGGAGTTTCAGGAACGCGAAGTCTACGACATGTTCGGGGTGCTCTATGACGGCCATCCCGATCTTCGTAGGCTCTTTCTCGAAGACGACTGGAAGGGCTTCCCGCTTCGTAAGGATTACACGGACGATTTTATGCTGGAGAGACCCGAATGAGTGTTCATATCACGACTTTGGATGATCGCGTTCGATTGAGACAGGACGATTCCAGTCCGCTTTCGACGCAGGAGTATTTCGTCAACATGGGGCCGCAGCATCCGTCCACCCACGGCGTGCTTCGTCTTGTTCTGAAGCTCGACGGAGAGACGGTTCGCGAAGTGATTCCGGTTCTCGGGTACATTCACCGGGGAATCGAGAAGATGGGCGAACATCAGAGCTATCGACAGTTCGTTCATTTGTCTGACCGGCTCGATTATCTCTCAGCCCTGATCAACAACTGGGCTGTGTCGATGACCATCGAAAAAGCCGCGAATATCGAGCTGAACGACCGGATTCAGGTGATCCGGACGCTCATGGCCGAGCTTCAGCGCATCCAGAGCCACCAGCTTTGGTGGGGTGTTTTCGGGATGGATCTCGGCGCGTTCACGCCGTTCCTGTACGGGTTCAGAGACAGGGAAATCATCGCTGACATTTTCGAAGAGACAGTCGGCGCCCGCTTGACGATGAACTATATTCAACCGGGCGGGCTTATGTACGACATTCACCCCGGCTTCGTGAAGCGGGTGAAAGCGTTCCTTCAATATTTCAAGCCGAAGCTCGCGGAATACGAAACACTTCTGAGCGGAAACGTGATTCTCCAGGAACGTCTGCGCGGCGTCGGCCGGATGGACGGACAGACGGCACTTTCGATCGGTGCCACGGGTCCCGTTCTCAGGGCTTCGGGAGTCCCGCTCGATCTGCGCAAGTCCGAGGCTTACGGTTCGTACGGCAAGGTTGCTTTCGATGTCGTCATCGGCAAGAACGGTGATTGCTGGGATCGCTACTGGGTTCGTCTCGAAGAGATGCGCCAATCGATGAAGATCGTCGAGCAGCTCATCGACAATATTCCCGAAGGCAAGCACATGGTCATGAAGCCGGCGGTCAAGATCAAGCTTCCCGAGGGCTGCTACTACAACCAGGTCGAAACGGCTCGCGGCATCCTGGGTGTTTATATTGTTTCAGACGGCAAGGAATCCCCCTACCGGATTCATTTGCGTACACCGAATTTCAACAATCTCTGGGCTATCACCGAAACGGCCGCTAACTGGAGGCTCGGCGATCTTGTCGCGATCCTCTCGTCGCTTGACGTCGTCGTGCCGGATATCGATCGCTGATTTAGAGAATGGAATCGAATTTTATGACAGGAATTACCGAAAATATCTGGCAGGCAAAGACAGTTGCACAGCGCGCGGCGGAAGCACTCCCTGAGAGCGTCTGGTTTGCCTTGGGCTACATGGTTTTGGGCGTGGTCGGCGTGGCGGCGTTTATTGCCGTCCTGGGAATGGGCCTGATCTACGCCGAGCGCAAGATCGCGGGACACTTTCAGTGCCGGCTTGGGCCGATGAGGGTGGGTTGGCACGGCATCTTCCAAACGGTTGCTGACACCCTGAAGCTTCTTCTCAAGGAAGACGTCGTTCCGGCGCAGGCGGATAAGTTTTTGCACATTCTCGCGCCGCTTTTCACGCTGCTCGGGACGATTCTGGTTTTGGCCGTGCTCCCGATGAGCCCGATTGTACATGTTTCGGACGTCAATATCGGGGTGGTTTATGTCGGTGCGGTGAGCGGTTTCGGCGTGCTCGGGATTCTCCTCGGCGGCTGGAGTTCGAACAATAAATGGTCGCTCCTCGGCGCGATGCGAGCCGGCGCGCAGATCATCTCGTACGAAATTTCGGCGACCCTGGCTTTGCTCGTAGTCGTGCTGTTCTCTGGTACTCTGCGTCTCTCCGAGATTGTCGAAAGTCAGGCGGCCGGCTGGTGGATCTGGCGAGCGCATGGAGTAGGGATTGTCGCGTTTCTCCTTTTCTTCATCGCGTCTTTGGCCGAGATCAACCGTACGCCCTTCGATATTCCAGAAGGTGAAAGCGAGCTGACGGCTGGATTTCATACCGAGTATTCTGGAATGCGGTTCGCGTTTTTCTTTCTCGCGGAATTCATCAACATGTTCATCGTCGCCGCGCTGACGGCGACTTTGTTCCTCGGTGGTTGGATGCCGTTTCACATCGGTGATTTCGCGGGCTTCAACGCGATCATGGATATGATTCCTCCGGGCCTCTGGTTCACCGGGAAGACGGCTTTCCTCGTGTTCCTGATCATGTGGTTCCGTTGGACATTCCCGCGATTGCGCGTTGACCAGCTGATGCGGCTCGAGTGGAAGGTCCTGCTCCCGATCGGTTTCGCCAATCTGATCGCGGCGGCCGTGGTCGTTTTGTTCAATTTTTATTTCTTTCCGGTGCGCTAGGCCGGTCTTTGGTGAGGTCGAATTATGATGCAAGCTACTGACAAGCAGGAAAACCCGACCCGATCCGGCCTGGTGACCGCGCCTGAACTCAAGCGTCACGGCTTTTTTCGGAATGTTTTTTCAGGAATCAAGTCGCTTCTCGAAGGGATGAAGGTCACGTTCCACTATCTGTCCCACCCCTCAACCGTGGTGACTCAGCAGTATCCCGAGAATCGCGCGACGCTCAAAATGATGGAGCGTTATCGGGCTCTTCTCACGATGATTCATGACGAGAACGGGCTCCATAAATGCACGGGTTGTCAGATCTGCCACGACAATTGTCCGAACGCTTCGATCAACGTGGTTACCCGGAGTAATCCGGTTTCCGGCAAGAAGGAACTCGACCGTTACATATGGCGCATGGACAGTTGCACCTTCTGTAATCTTTGCGTTCAGGTCTGCCCATTCGGCGTTCTGAAAATGGACGGCAGTTTTGAAGGCGCCGTGTACGACCGCCGGCTCTTTGTTTTCACGCTGAATCATTATGCCGGACCGGCGGCTGGCCTGCTCGCGAAGGTCGCCGATCCCGAGGAACGCAAAAAAATGATCGAGCCACGCGACCGTTATTCCGGACCCGTTCCGCTGAACGGCCAGGAACTCGCGGGCGTCAAAGCCTTGAAGAAAGCCGAATCGGGCTGTTGCGGAGGTTCGGGCGGCTGCTGCTCCGATTCGCAGGGTTCACAGGGTTCGAAGGAGATGAAGTAATGACCACTACCGTTTTAACTGCCTTGTTTTATGTTCTTGCGGCCTGTTCGGTGCTGCTTGCCCTTGCGGTCGTGACCACCCGGCGCATTCTCAGGGCTGCCGTTTATCTGATGGGAGTTCTCCTGATGAGCGCGGGCTTCTTTTTGCTCCTTGGGGCGGAATTTCTGGCCGGTGTACAGATCCTTGTATACGTCGGCGGCATCGTCGTTCTGCTGGTTTTCGCCGTGATGCTCACGCGTTCCGTCGAATTGTTGGAGGACGAGCCGAGCATCGGCCGCAAGCTTCTGGGCTATGTCGTCGCAGCCGGCTTCCTGATCATGAATGTGGCGCTGCTCGCGACCACGGAGTTCAGAGTGCTGCGAGAGGGCACCTTGCCAGCGGGCAATACGGCGGCGCTCGGACGCAAACTTCTGGACTACGGCCCGCAGGGGTACGCGCTTCCCTTCGAGGTCCTGTCCATTTTGCTTCTCACGGCGATGATCGGCGGTATCGTGATCGCGCGCAAAACCGGGCCGGTCGCGACCGGTAAGCTGGAACAGCCGGGTCAGGGCGGCTCCGATCGCTTCGGCGCGCAGACCACCACGATTCAGGGGAGTTAAGGAGAGTTATGATGTCGTTTTCGGAAATATTCGTGCAAGCCCCATCCGCCGTACATTGGCTGATCCTTTCGTCTCTTCTTTTCTCGATCGGCATTTACGGGATACTGACCCGAAGAAATGCCGTAGGGATTCTGATGTCGACGGAGTTACTGCTCAATTCGGCATCCTTGAACTTCGTCGTTTTCAATAAATTCGTCGCGCCGTCTTCGGTTGACGGGCAGGTCATGTCGCTTTTCGTGATTGCCGTGGCAGCGGCCGAGGTCGTGGTCGGAATGGCGATCTTCGTCGCGCTCTTCAAATGTCGTAAGACGGTCGACGTGACTCAAATGAACCTGATGCGGAATTAGGCAGGGGTAACACTATGATGTTTCAAAATCTCGGTTTCATGTTGAATCATACCTGGCTGATCCCGGCGATTCCGTTTTTTTCGTTTTTGCTGGTAGGTCTTTTTATCCGGCCGCGCTCGCCGAAGCTCGCGGGAATCGTGGCGACTGTCGCGGTATTCGCGGCGGCCTGTTGCGCCTATGTGCTCGCGTGGGAGTATTTTCATCTCTTCCCGGCGGGCACCGAGAGGCATGCGCTTGTTCCCTGGAATTTCGAGTGGCTTCGCTATCAGGAGCATCTCGCGGTCAGGGCCGGCGTACTCGTGGACCCCATCTCGGTCCTGCTGATGGTGGTTGTCACAACCGTCAGCGCGCTCGTTCATCTATATTCGATCGGCTACATGCATGGTGACCAGGGCTATGGGCGATACTTTACCTGGCTCAATCTCTTCACCTTCAGCATGCTTGGCCTGGTCGTCGCGCCCAATATTCTCCAGATGTATGTTTGCTGGGAACTGGTCGGCGCGAGTTCGTTCCTGCTGATCGGGTTTTATTATGAAAAGCCTTCGGCGGTCGCCGCGTCGAAAAAGGCGTTCATCGTCACCCGGTTTGCCGACCTTGGTTTTCTGCTCGGTGTTATTATTCTCGGGTACTATGGCTACCACTTTTTTGGGGAACTCTCTCCGGCACTGGCTCAGCAGATGGGGCAGTACACGGCGGGAGGTGTGGTCGATCCTTTTGACTTCGCCTACTTGACCCATCCCGAAGTGCTTTCGAAATTCGTCGGTCTTGGCACTGGCTTCCTGGGCGTGAGTTTGCTCACGATGGCGATGGTTCTCGTATACATGGGGGCGGCAGGTAAAAGCGCCATGTTCCCGCTCCATATCTGGTTGCCGGACGCGATGGAAGGCCCGACACCGGTTTCGGCGCTCATTCACGCCGCGACGATGGTCGTGGCGGGCGTTTACCTGGTCGCGCGAACGTTCCTTGTTTTCGCGACATCGGGCGACGCTTTGATGGTAGTTGCCTATATCGGCGCTTTCACCTCGCTCTTCGCCGCGGTGATCGGCTGCACGCAGGATGATATCAAACGGGTCCTCGCGTTTTCGACTTTGAGCCAGCTCGGTTACATGATGTTCGCTCTTGGCGTCGCGACCATGGATCATCCGCTCGGGTACACTGCTTCGATGTTCCATTTGTTCACGCACGCTTTTTTCAAGGCGCTTCTGTTTCTTGGAGCGGGAGCGTTGATCCATGCGGTTCATAGCAATGAGATCTGGGACATGGGGGGGCTTGCGCGTAAGATGCCGATCACCCATGCCACGGTCCTCATCGCGACGCTCGCGATCGCGGGAATCTGGCCGCTGGCCGGCTTCTTTTCGAAGGACGAAATCCTCGTTTCGGCGCTGGAAAACCAACACTACGGGATTTTCGGCCTCGGGCTTCTGGTCGCCGGGATCACGGCTTTCTATATGTTTCGCATCTACTTCGTTTCGTTTTGGGGCAAGGCGCGAAGCAAGCATGCGGAGCACGCGCACGAAGCGCCTCTGGTCATGCTGATTCCCCTGATGATTCTGGCCGTGCTTTCGGTTGTGGCGGGCTGGGTGCCGATGGGTGAATTCGTTTCGCTCGGCGGTGCCTCACACGGCGCCGCGGAAGGCGCGCATCACGGGATCAATTGGGCGGTCGCGGGGCCGAGCTTATTCGTCGCGGCGATCGGCATTTCCGTCGCATGGTTTCTCTACGGCTCGGGTCACGAGGAGCGGTCGAAGTCAGTCGCGTCTTCTTTGGGCGGGGTCTATACCACGATCAAAAGGAAGTTTTACTTTGATGAATTGTATCTTTTCATCACGCACAAGGTGGTCTTCCGCTTCGTTGCGGCGCCGATCGCCTGGTTTGATCGGCACGTCGTGGATGGCGGGGTGAATCTGAGTGGCTGGATCACACGGACTTCCAGTACCGCTTTGAGCCGGCTTCAAACGGGGCAGGTTCAGACGTACGGCGCCTGGTTTGTGGGCGGATCGATTGGCGCGCTTTTGGTTCTCTGGCATTTGATGTTTTGAGTGAGGATGATTGAAATGGGTTTGCTAAGTTGGCTGATACTTTTGCCGTTCCTGACAGCGCTTGCGGTGGTTTGCGTTCCAGCGAGACGCTGGATGATGATCCGCTGGATCGCCCTCGCAGGCACGGGGTTGCACCTCATCTTGACGGGGATTGCCACGTTCCGATTCTGGGGACTGGCGATGCCCGATGTTGCCTCTATGAAGACGGCGACTCTGATGAAGCTTTATCTCGTCGAGCAGGTTCCCTGGTTCCAGACCCTCGGAATTCAATATCACGTGGGAGTGGACGGGATCTCGATGGCAATGGTCATTCTGACCTCGATCATCATCTTTACCGGGGTTTTGGCGAGCTGGAATGTGAAGGAGCGGACGAAGGAATTCTTCGTGCTGCTTTTGACGCTCGTAACCGGGGTGTTCGGCGTCTTCTTGAGCTTTGATCTGTTCCTTTTCTTCATGTTCTATGAAGTCGCGGTTCTCCCCATGTATCTGCTCATCGGGATCTGGGGAACCGGGCCGAAAGAGTATGCGGCGATGAAGCTCACCCTGATGCTCCTTGTGGGGTCTGCCTTCATTTTGGTCGGCATTTTGGCCCTTTACCACGCGTCCGGGCTACACACATTCGATCTGACCCGGCTCGCGCAGGTCAGCTACTCGACGGATCTCCAGTACTGGGTTTTCCCGATGCTCTTTGTGGGATTCGGGGTGCTCGGCGCGCTTTATCCATTTCACACCTGGTCACCGGACGGGCACGCTTCGGCCCCGACCGCTGTCTCGATGCTTCACGCCGGCGTGCTCATGAAGCTCGGCGGGTATGGTGCACTTCGAATTGCCGTTTATCTTTTGCCGGATGGCGCGAAAGATTGGGGCCTTTTCTTCATGGCTCTGACCACGATTAATATTCTTTATGGTTCGTTCGGCGCTATTGTTCAGAAAGACTTGAAGTATTTCACCGCGTATTCGTCAGTCAGTCATTGCGGTTTCGTGCTCTTCGGCGTCGCCGCGCTTAATCTGATGGGGGTTAAGGGTGCCGTGATTCAGATGTTCAGCCACGGAATCATGACGGGGCTCTTCTTCGGTCTGATCGGCATGGTTTACGGCCGAACTCATACCCGCATGATCAATGAAATGGGCGGTCTGGCGAAGGTGATGCCGTGGCTTGCCGTTTGTTTCTATGTGGGTGGTCTAGCCTCATTGGGCCTGCCCGGCTTTTCGGGCTTCGTCGCTGAATCCCATGTTTTTCTCGGGGGCTTCTTCGGAAATCCATGGACGAACGCGGTGGCCATGAAAACTCTTACCGTGATCGCGACCTTGTCGATTGTCGTGACTGCGGTTTACGTTCTCCGCGGCCTCGCGAGAGTTTTCCAGGGACCGATCGAGAATCATCATTTTTTGGAACTGACGGATGCCACGCTGACCGAAAAGATCAGCACGGGGGTTCTGGTCGCGACCCTCGCTTTCGCGGGCATCATGCCTTGGTTTCTGATCGATCTCATCGAATCTTCGATTATGCCGATCATCAACCGGCTTCACGCGACTGGAACGATGGTGGCTTTTTATTAGGGGGTTTTGTGACAACGAGGCCCGTGCCGCTCATGAATAGAATGTTTTGAGGATAGAAATATGTGGATGTTACCTGAATTGATCATCATTGGAACGGCGTTCATACTGCTATTCACCGATCTGTTCTTGACCGAACGGCGGAGAATAGTGCTGGCGCCGTTGGCTCTGTTCGGAATCGCGGCCGCGACTGCCGTGACACTGTATCTTATGCCCGGACAGGGCGAGATGCTGGGCGGGCGCTTTGCGGTCGACAGTGTTTCGTGGTGGTTCAAGTTGGTTTTCCTGCTTTCAGGCCTGCTGACCGTCGCGATTTCAATGGACCTTTTTGACTCGCGTGTTGCCGTCAAAGATCCGAATATTCGTGCGAGGGGTGAGTTCTACACCATTCTTCTGTTCTCGCTCGCCGGCGCGATGTATCTCATTTCGGCACGAGACATCGTTACCCTGTACGTCAGCCTCGAACTCGCGACGATTCCGCTCTACATTCTTGCCGCCTGGAAGCGTGATTCGCTCTCCGGTGAAGCCGGTTTGAAATACGTGATTCTCGGCGCGCTTTCCTCCGGGCTGCTCCTTTACGGGCTTGGGCTCATGTACGGCCTGACCGGGGAGACCCATCTTGATATGATCGGCCGGACAATGACCCCGGCTCCGGCATTCTGGCTCGCAGCCGCGATGATCACGGCTGGTGTGGGATTCAAGCTCACGATTGTTCCTTTTCATATGTGGGCGGCGGAAGTTTATCAGGGAGCACCGACTCCTGTTACCGCTTACCTTTCGGTTGCCTCGAAGGCGGCCGGGCTTGCGCTCATGTTCCAGCTTTTCTACCGCGCGATGGGGCAATTCCTCGATCATTGGAGTCTTCCAATCGCGCTCTTTGCCGCATTGACGATGACCCTGGGGAACGTCGTCGCGGTGACCCAGCAGAATATCAAGCGATTCATGGCGTTCAGTGCGATTTCGCAAGCGGGCTATCTTATCATGGGCTTTCTCGGCACCTCGAGTGAAGGCGTGCCGGCCATGCTCTTTTACATGCTCGTTTATATCGTGACAAACTTGGCTGTTTTCGCGGTCATCATGTTTTACTCGAACCAGACAGGGCGAGAGGACATCAAAGACTACCGCGGGCTCGCCCGGGTTAATCCGCTCGTTGCTTTGGCGATGATGGTCGGTTTGTTCAGTCTTGCCGGGATTCCGCCGCTTTCGGGATTTGTCGGAAAATTTTTTCTATTTAGCGTGGCGTCAAAAGCGGGCTTCCATTGGTTGGTTGCTGTCGCGGCCGTAAATTCCACGATTTCACTCTATTATTATTTGCGGATCGTTCGCCAAATGTACATAGAGCCGGTGGGCGCGGGCGACCAGGCACTCACCGTCACTCCGGCTCTCGCGATCACGATTACCGTGACATCGTTGTCAACTGTAGTGATGGGGATTTTGCCCATGTTTTATGAGTCGGTTCATGCTCAGACGCTGACCTGGTTTCTGCCGTTCATAAAATAAAGCCGTCGGGAATAGCCCTCGGGTTAGGTTGCATTTAGAATAATTCGAGATAAGCCACCGGGAACCCGGTCGAGGCCGACCCAATCCGTGGCTATAAAATCTCCATATTTAAACTGCTTTTTGCGTAACTTCTGACCTTACTGTTGTGGTAAGGTCGGGCCAGTTAACTCAATACTACTTATGACGGAGGCTCCACACATGACAGAAACGGCAGGGCGTTTTCCATTCCCCGGGATTCTGACCACCGCAGACGGTTCGGGCGCAGTTGTTTGGGTCGAAACCCTCGCGACGACCGGCGCGGCGGCGTATCCGATCACCCCATCGACGAATATGGGTGTCGGCTATCAGCAGGCGGTTGCTGATGGTAAAAAGAATGTCTGGGGTGAGACCCTCGTGTTCTTTGAACCTGAAAGCGAGCATTCAGCGGCCAGCGTTTGCGAAGGTTACGCTCTCACGGGTGGACGAGTTTCGAATTTCACGTCAGGTCAGGGCCTCCTGCTGATGAAGGAAGTTCTGTATACGATCGCTGGCAAGAGACTTCCCGCGGTTTTCAATATCGGCGCTCGCGCGCTGACGGTTCATTCTCTCAATGTTCACGCCGGTCATGACGATGTCATGGGCGTGATTGACTGCGGGTGGGGCATGCTCTTCGCCCGGAACGCGCAAGAAGCGGCGGACCTTTGCCTCATTTCTCGGCGATCGGCTGAAGACGGCGCGACTCCGTTTCTGAATATTCAGGACGGCTTCCTGACCACCCATACCGTGGAAACGGTCACTCTGCCGGAGCCGGAGCTCGTGAAGAATTATCTGAAGGCACCGGCCGATGCGATTCCGAATCTTATGGATACCGCGAATCCGGTCATGAGCGGAACGGTTCAGAACCAGGATGCCTACATGAAGGGCAAGGTGGCTCAACGCCAGTTTTACGAGCCGCTCAAGGGCATCGTGAAACACAACATGGAAGAATTTTACAAGCTCACCGGACGCAAATACGACCTGATCGAGTCGTATATGATGGAAGACGCCGAATACGCCATCATTGGCATGGGCTCTTACATGGAGACCGCCAAGACCACGGTCGAGTTGCTCCGAAAAAAGGGCGAGAAGGTTGGCGTGATTAACGTTACCTCTTATCGCCCGTTCCCCGGGGCCGAGCTGGTCGACGCTCTCAAGAACGTGAAGACCATGTCGATTCTCGAGCGCACCGACGAAAACTGCTCACCCGAGAATCCGCTCGCGCGCGATATCAAGGCAGCATTCCTCGATGCAATGTGGGGACACCCGGACTACACGAAGGTCAGCCGCGTGCCGGTCATCCAGCACGGCGCCGGCGGCCTCGGCGGGCGTGATGTTCGCACGAGCGATTTTATCGCGATCGTCGATAACATGAAGCTCGGAGCAAAGGGCAAGATCCGTTACTGCGTGGGCGTGAAGCACAAAGACGCGATTTCCTGGGACGGTAAGGAGCCGGATGTTCGCGCGGCGGGTTCCTTCTCGACCCGTGGTCACTCCATTGGCGGGTATGGTTCGGTCACGACAAACAAGATCATGGCCTCCGTTTGCGGCGATTTATTCGATATGAAGGTCCAGGCGTTCCCGAAATACGGAGCTGAGAAGAAGGGACTTCCGACGACTTACTTCCTGACGATCAGTCCCGAGCACATCGGCTTCCATCAGGAGCTCAACGTCGTGGACGCGGTTCTGGTGAATGACATGAACGCGTTCAAGCACAGCAACGTGCTCGCGGGTTTGCGCGATGGAGGCAGTCTCATTCTTCAGGCGACGCAGAAGGATCTGACGGCGCTTTGGAAGGGGATTCCAGAAAAAGTCCGGACAGAGGTCCGGAACCGCAAACTCCATGTGTACTCGCTCGATGCAGCCGGGATTGCACGGGAGGTCGTGACCTCGCCGGACCTGGTGCAGCGTGCGCAAGGTATTCTGCTCCTCGGCGTATTCCTGAAGATCACGCCGTTCGCGAAGGATCGCGGAATGGGTCAGGAGCAGCTCATGGGCGGTGTGGAAAAGGTCCTTCGAAAGTACTTCGGGAAGCGCGGTGAAGAGGTCGTTCAGAATAACCTCACCTGCGTGAAGCGTGGCTATACCGAGGTCGTCGAATTATCCCAGAACATTTTGGCAAATTAACCCGCGTTCAAGCGGGAGGTGACTATGGCTAAAGACGGAAAAGAAAATATCGAAAAAACCAATAAGGACTCCCTAAACCTGAACAGCTTCAGGAAGGATATCCTGGATCAGTACCTTCGGGGTAAAGCAGATCAGGAAGCTCCGGCGGATGCGCATTCCGCTCGCTCGTTGTTACCGCCGATGACGGCGACGGCGCGCAGCTTCGGTACGATCGCTTCGACGTTCCCGATGTATGACTCGCAGAAATGCGTGGCTTGCATGGAATGTCTGGTAGCCTGCCCTGATGCGGCGATTCACGCCCGGGTGACGACTCAGGAAGCTCATGACAAGGCAATGCAGTCCATCAAGGACCCGGCCTTGAAGCAGCATCTGGATTCTCGGTTCGTGAAAACCACGAAATACTGGAACGTCTACGAAAAGCAGGGCAAAACGCCTGGCTTATTCTCGCTCTGGGTGGATCCGGACAAGTGCAAAGGCTGCGCTGAATGCGTGAAGGTTTGTGGTGATAACCACGCGCTTTCGATGCAGACGAAAGAAGATTCCCACATGGCCCTAGAATCCCAGGGTGTCGGATTTTCGAAAGAGGTTCTTCCCGGAACTCCCGAGAATTTCGTGAACCCGAAGCTCCTGACCGACATGTTCCTGCATGATGACAAATGGATTTATCAGGGCGGGGCTGGCGCGTGCATGGGCTGCGGAGAAATCACGGCACTCAAAATGGCGATGGGCGCCACTTCAGCGAAGTACGGCAACGACATCGCGATCGTGGCGGCGACGGGCTGCAACTCCGTTTTCAGTTCGACCTACCCATACAACATCTTCAATGTCCCCTGGACGAATTCACTCTTCGAGAACGCGGCACCGGCCGGACTCGGAGTTCGGATGCGCTTGAACCAGCAGGGCAAGACCTCGACAAAGGTTTGGGTGCTCGGCGGTGACGGCGCGATGGCCGACATCGGGTTCCACACGCTTTCGCGCGTGCTGGCCAGCAAAGAGGATATTAACGTTCTCGTGATGGATACGCAGACCTATTCCAATACGGGTGGGCAGGCCTCGACGGCCACATTCTGCGGTCAAAGCGCGAAAATGAGCGCTCATGGCAAGGCGTCGCTCGGCAAAACCGAGCGTCGTAAGGAACTCGGCCTCCTCGCGATGATGCACCCGGATGTTTTCGTGGCCCAGGTCTCTCCGGCCTATTACAATCACTTCCTGAGAGCTGTTTTGGATGCTTTGGAATATCAGGGTCCGTCGGTCATTATCGCCTATTCTCCCTGCATGCCTGAACACGGCATCGCGGACGACATGGGCATGGAGCGAGCCAAGGCTGCCGTGATCAGCCGTGCATTCCCGCTCTTTGTTCACGATCCCCGCAAGGGCAAGACGATGAAGGAGCGGCTGGATCTGCGCGGTAATCCTTCCTTGAACGAGGAATGGCACAAGGACCCGAAGACAAATGAGGTCTTCGACTTTCTCTGGTTCGCACGTGAGGAACAGCGTTTTGCCCAGCATTTCAAAGGCGGCAAAGTCTCTGAGTCGATCATGCGTTCGCAGGAAGATCGTGCCATGAATTGGAACCTGCTGCGTGAGATGGCGGGCCTGACGAAGTAAGCTGCTTTATTTAAGCAAAAAACCTAACCGAGGAGTAACCATGTCTTATAAAATTACTGAAGATTGCACGAGCTGCGGCGCCTGTGAACCGGAATGCCCGAACAACGCGATTTCGGCGGGTGACGCCGTGTACCTGATCGAAGCCGCGAAATGCACCGAGTGCGTCGGCTTCAACGCCGAAGCACAGTGTGCGTCGGTTTGCCCGGTCAGTGCTCCCGTTGCCGATCCGGCACACGTCGAGAGCGAAGCCGCTCTCATCGAAAAGGCGAAGAAGCTTCACCCAGAGAAGAATTACTCGGGCGCGATTCCTTCGCACTTTCGGAAGTAAGCACTACTCTTTCAGGCGGAATTCGGCTTTCCTAGGAGAAGACTTCGACGGGAATGCCGAGTTCCGCCACTCTGAGCGCAAAAGCGTCCAGTTCTTCATGGCTGACGGGTTTAAGTTCGGCAGAAGTCGGTTTGCGCTTCAACGTCGTTAGATGGACTATTTTTGGGCGCAGGACGCGATAGAGGTCCAGTAGCTCGCGAAGGTTTTCGGCCACCCAGTTCTGAGCTCCGGGCTTGCCCTCGAATTTCCAGAGCGTCGTTTGAATCCCGAGTTTCGGGATTGTTCGGATTGCCCGAACGTGCGCCTTGTAGTCGTTTGCGTTTTGGGGCTCGGGACGGTTCGTCCGGTTAAAGAGAGCTTCGTCGGCGCAGTCGAGCTTCACCCAAACGTCATCAAGCAGGGCCAACGTTTTTTCCATTTCGGGATCATCAACTCCGGCAGCGTTGGTGAGACAAACGAGATTCCAGCTGGCGGCGAGGTCTTTTTTAAGCTTCAGAAGCCCATTCGCAAGGATGAATAAGTCGGGATACAGAGTTGGTTCTGAATTTCCACCGAGAATGACGGAGTTGACGGGCCGGGACTCCTTCATTAGCAGGCTGCGGATGCGGGTCAGGATTGATTCGGGGTCTGGAATCAGAGTCGCGGGTTGCGGCACTTTTTTGGTTTTCGCCTGCCGCCATTCGCAGTAGATGCAATGCCATCGGCAGCTTTCACCCGCCAGTCCGAAATTAATGTTGATGGCTCGACCGAAACGTCTGCTGTCAACCGGACCGCTCACCATTTTAAATTTGGGCATTCGCGACTCCATTGTGGTCCTGGGACCGTCATTTCCGACCCAAGCTAACACAAACGGATACGCATGATCACCTAGACATCGATGACGACCCTTGCCGTCCAGCCTTCAGCCGTTTGCGCGATGCCGAAATGATGATGCGTAATGGCTTTTACGTCGGTTTCAAGGAAATGACGGCTCGGGTCCATCACTTCGCCGAGGCAGACTGCTTCGAGTGCGTCGAGCCTTCCTCTGCTGTCTTGGCGAAACTTGATTTCAGAAGCGCGTAATAAGAGATTCTCCGCGTCTTTGAAATAGAGAAGCTTTTCGAGAAAGTCATGCAGCAGACATTGAGCGGTCTCGATCGGACGAGATACCGTGTCCACCGTCTCAAGTTTGATAACAATTGTTTTCCGTACTTGCGGGTGGAGGGCGTCGGGATTCGAAAGCATGACTTGAAGGACCGCATCGGCGCTAGCCCGGAAAACTTCCTCCAGCGTGACGCCACTCGCTTCAAACGCGACGTCGGCGGTGGTAATTCCCTCAAGGTATCGATAAGGCAAGGCGTTTATCCTTTCACGTTCCCGATTGGAATGAATTTAACGACCGGAATGCTCAGGCCGGCGGCAGCTGTCGCCGCAATCACCTGATCGATGTTTTTGTAGGCGGCCCCAGCTTCTTCGGCCAAGGCCGGGAAGGACGCCGTTTTCACGAAAATTCCGCGTTTCTTCATTTCTTGCGCGACGCTTCTGCCGTTGAATTGCTGTTTCGCTTTGTGGCGGCTCATCACACGTCCGCTCCCGTGCGCCGTGCTGAAAAAGCAGCTTCGCCCTTCGCGGCTCCCCACGAGGAGGTAGGAGGCGGATTCCATGCTGCCGCCTATGAGGACCGGCTGCCCCGTCTCACGGTACCGCCCCGGCACGCCTTCCATTCCGGGACCGAAGGCCCGGGTCGCTCCTTTTCGGTGAACGAGAAGCCGGCGCCGAACGCCACCCGCTTCGTGTTCCTCAAGCTTCGCCGTATTGTGTGAAACATCATAGATCATATTCAGGCCCAATTCCGCTGGATCGCGGTGAAAGGTCTCACTGAAGGCCTCCCGCACGCGATGAAGAATGACCTGCCGGTTCGCGAAGGACATGTTAATCGCGCATTTCATGGCTGAAAAATAGGCTTGTCCTTCGGGTGATTCAAAAGGAGCACAGGCAAGCTCGCGGTCGGGCATGCTCAGGTTGTATTTGCTTTCCATCACCCTGAGGAAGAGTTTCAGATAATCACTGGCGATCTGATGGCCGAAGCCCCGGCTTCCGCAGTGAAACATGATCACCACCTGGCCAGCCGAAAGTCCGAACTGCTTCGCCAAAGCGGGGTGAATGATATTCTCTTCCTTCACAACCTGGATTTCCAGATAGTGATTTCCTGATCCCAAGGTGCCGATCTGTCGGATTCCCCGGTCGATCGCGGCCTGGCTGACATGCTCGCTCTTTGCGCCCGGGCTGCAGCCATTGTCCTCGGTTAACTCCAGATCTTCGGAAGAGGCAAATCCCCGCTTTTCACACCATCTCGAACCGGATTCGACGATTTCCCTGAATTCATCGGTCGTAGGTTTCAGGAATCCGGAACTTCCCACACCGGTTGGAACGCGCTCGAAAAGGCGTTCGACAAGAGCGTTCAGCCGGGGGCGCACCTCTTCTTCGGTCAGATTCGTTCGAATCAGCCGCACTCCGCAGTTGATGTCAAAGCCGATTCCCCCGGGAGAAATCACGCCCGAACGCGGATCGGTTGCCGCGACTCCCCCGATCGGAAATCCATAGCCGGAATGCCCGTCGGGCATGCAGTAAGCGAAATCCACGATTCCGGGCAACGTCGCAACATTACTGAGCTGGTCGAAAACGGCGGCGTCCATGGCCTGAAAGAGCTCTTCGGTCGCGATGATCCGGGCAGGAACACGCATGCCCGGTTTGTAGGTTTGCGGGATTTCCCAGATTGTATCAGAGATTCTTCGGATGCCGTTTCGCATTTCCATGGACTTCCTCGGGAGCAATCGTCGAGCCGGGGAGAAGCCCGCCTAAACCGCCGACTTTTCTTTCTTTCGCGCAACCTTCTCGAGGTGCCGCTTGAACGACCGCATAATGACCAGGTGCAACTTGGCCTGGCTGAATTTGTAAATGGGCCACGCCAAGGCCGGGCGGTAATCGTGGATCGCGGCCAGAACCGCTTCTCCATCCAGGACTTTCCTGAATTCGAGCCGTCCTCGTCCCTCCGTTTTTGAAAGCAGCCCGCCTTTGACATAGAACAGCTGTCGATCGGGCCAGCTTCGGTTCGGGGAGCGTTGAAGAATGAGCAGAGGTAAACGGTGAACGGGTCGAAACGATATTCGAAATACTTCATTTTCACATTCCTCGATCGCAAGAAGGATGTTCATCCATTTCGGCAACCAGGTGAGATACTCACGCGCAATCCATTCAGCATTTTTGCCGGCAGGAACCGGGAATCGCTGAACTGACCTGACGGTAAAAGAGCTGACGGTCCGACCTTTGCCCGTCTGATAGGCGAGTGGATCGGCGGGACCTTGTGATTGAAGCACTTGTTTGGCGAGACAGACCGACTCGTCGAACCCCATGCCCGGAAGATTGGCCATCTCTTGGAGCCGCCGATCGCGCGCGAGCATTGGGTATTTCAGGCTTTCTATCAATGGCTCGACGAGTTCTCGAGGAGCCCCCGTGACGAGGGTCACGAAACGTTGGATCAAGCGGGTGTGATTGATGGGAACGTGAACGACGGGCTTTTTTAATCCCATACACCGTGAAATGGACTGAAGCATGCTCCGATAGGACATCAACTCGGGCCCGCCCACGTCGAAGGTGCCGTTATAGGTTCTTTCGTTTTCAAGGCAGAACTTGAGGAGCTGGACGATGTCCGAAAGCGCGATGGGATGCGTTACCGTGTCGCCCCAGGATGGGCAACAAAGAATGGGAAGCCGTTCGACTAACCGGAAAATCGTCTGGAATGATGAGCCCTCGGGACCGATGACGAGGCCGGCACGAAGAGTGGTCAGGGGAACCGAATGGGATCGGAGAGCCTGCTCAACTTCGAATCGGCTCCGAAGATGGTGGGACAGGGTCGGACTGCTTGGGACAAGGCCGCCGAGATAAATGATTTGCCTTATTCCTTTTTCACGGGCCGCGCGAGCAAAATTATCAGCCGCGATCAGGTCGAAATCCCAAAAATCTCCCTGACTGAGCCGCGTGCTTGGCATCATTGAATGAACGAGGAAGTACGCGAAGTCGGCTCCGTCGAGCGCTGCTTCTGTGTCTACCAGGGAGAGAAGGTCGCAGGTCCGCCATTCTTTTATACCCGATGTTCCGGCCGGTTTCGAGACCCGGCTCAGTCCGATCACGTCATAGTGGTCGTTCAGTGCTCGACCGAGGTGCTGGCCGATAAATCCGCTCGCCCCGGCAATGACGACCTTTTTGCGATCGCTTGCGTCAGCCCGTCCGTTCATCGTAACGAGTCAAGGGCGGAAAGTGAGTCAATCACGAATTTGCCGTCCCTGCGAACCAACTTGCCGTCGAAATAGAGTTCCCCGCCGCCGTATTCAGGCGTCTGAATCAGGACGAGATCCCAATGAAGGGACGAATGATTTCCGTTTGAGGCATCGTCGTAGCTCGCGCCCGGGGTGAGGTGAATGGAGCCCGCGATTTTCTCGTCGAAGAGCGTGTCGTTCAGGGGGTGATTGATATAGGGGTTCAATCCTATCGCGAACTCGCCGAAATATCTGGCGCCGGCGTCAAGATTAAAGATCTGCTCGAGTTCGGCCTGGTGCTGCGGGCTCGAGTACTCGGTAATCCGGCCGTTTTCGACCTTGAGGGTGATATTGCTGAAGAGCGTTCCCTGGTGCAGTGAGGTCGTATTATAAGCGATTGTCCCGTTCATCGAGTCCTTGACCGGCGCGGTGAATATTTCGCCGTCGGGAATATTCATCTTTCCGTCGCATTTGATGACCGGAATGTTTTTGATTGAGAACTCGATGTCCGTGCCGGGAGATACAAGTCTGACCCGATCCGTCTTGCGCATGAGCTCAACGAGCGGGTCCATCGCGCGCGACATTTTCGCGTAATCCAGGTTACAAACCTTGAAATAAAAGTCCTCGAAGGCTTCGCCGCTCTTTTTCGCGAGAATCGCCATCGCGGGATTCGGATACCGGAGCACGCACCAGCGCTTTTTCAGCCTCGTTTTGCTGTGAACTTCATTAAAAAAGTAGTTTTGTTTGAGACTTTTCTGCTCGGACGAGAGATCGCCGAGGTCGTAAGGATTCGTTGAGCCGCGGACGCCGATGTAGGCGTGCACTTTTTCCATGATCCCTTTGTGGAAGTCGGCGAAAAGCCGATTCTGCTCTTCGCTGGCCCTGCTGAAGAACGGTTTTTGAAAACTTTCGTCGAAGTCATTCCAGAAGGGAATCGCGCCCATTTCCGTCGCGATCCGGATCAGCTCACAGCCGAGCTCTTTCGTGTCCCTGCCGACAAGGTCGAGGTACACGGTTTCATTCTTCTTGAGTTCAATGCTGTAGTTGAGCAGGTTATGCGCCAGTTGGGTGATTCGCGAATCGATCTTCATAAGGCCTCCGTTGCTAACACCCTACGACAGGACAGGACCTGAGCAAATTAAAATGAGAGTTCAAGCCGCACCGCGACGATCGAGGCATTGGGAATGAGCGGGTCTCCGGATGGCGCAATCACGTATTGGAAGTCCGGTTGAATCGCGACACCGGGAAGGGCCTCGAACCGGTAATTCGCTTCGAGGGTGTCTTCAGAGGCTTTTGTCGGCAATTCAGCCGCGGTTTGTTCGTCGCGATACTCGCCCGCGAGGTTAACGCGAGTCCACGCAATTCCGAAGCGGTCATGCGGCCGGCCGGGGATCAGGCCCGCGTAAACCGTCCCGAGTCCCAGATTGGAGCTGAACCGGTTCAGACGCGAATCAGCGACCCCGTATCTCAGGAATACGCTCAGGTCTTCGCTGATGTTCTGGTCGGCCAGGAGGTATGCGCCATGATTAACGAAAGTCTCTCCCGGGGTCGGTTCCGTATAGGTCCAAAGCCCGAAAGCGTACTTTGCGGGAAGCTCCTTCGAGGAAGATTCCCTCCCTCGCAGATAGGCCATCTCGTTGATCAGGAGTACGCCATCCGAAGCCTTGAGTCTGATGTGAGTGCCGTATGGATTGGACGGATCTCCCGAAACCGCGTTAAAAATCGCTGCCTGGAAATAGGCTGACTTGCTTGGCTCCGTTCTGACGCGAATTGCGGGAGCGGTCGTTGGAAAAATGGAAGGACCATTGAGTCCGGTCTGCGATAATTCCCGTCCCACTCCAAAGCTGCTGTTAAAAAATAATGTGGAACTGTCCGTCACGTAAAACTCACTGTTGAGATCGTGAAGGCCGATGAGAAACGAGGCTTTCTCATCAAACGCGATTTGCTGGAACCAGGCCTCATAGAGCTTTGCCGTATTTGCGGGCGTCTCGATATTGCTGGTGCCTTGTTCATCACCGATGTTCTTGGTCGGATCGCCTCCGTAATTACCGAGCCCGTAGAAGAAGAAGCTTGCGCCATTCCAGTTCGCCAGCTTGGCCATATCAAGGCTGACACGAAGGTCGATGTTCCCGAGGTTCACCGTTCCCGGATTTGTGCCGCCCGAAAGCACCGAGTTCAGCTCCCATTTCGAAATCAAGGCGAGATCGATGCCTTTTTCGGAAAGGCGGGTGCGTGCCCCTCCCCAGTTTTTCGTCAGGCGTGTCTCGGTTTCTTCAGGACTCTGCGCAACCGGAGGTTCCTGCTGCGTGTCGCGAATTGCCGGGCGCGAAACGCTTGACTCCGCTTGGGCGGCAATCGGAAGCAGCGTCATGAACGCAAACGCGGTTGAGAGTACGATCAAGTTAACAGGAGCGGAGTTCTTTTGCATAAAGCTATTCTGTCGTGTCTGAAACGAAAGCTCAAAAAAAAAGCGCCGACCCGATGCGGGTCAGCGCTTTTTTTTTGAGCTTTGATCAGGATCTTACTTCAGTTTCGAAAGGTCGCCCTTTTCGTCTCTGACTTTCTGGTATTTCTTGCCGAACTCCGTGAGTTCCTTGTTCTTGCCGGCCGGATGGCAGGTTTTGCACGAAACGGTGCTGTCGCCGGTCGCGTCTTTCAGAATTTTCACATCGCTTGCTTTCGCAAAAGCCAGTGATGGAATCGCCAAAAATGCAAGTACGAGAATGCCTTTCATCGTTCCTCCTAGAACATGGTGCGCATACGCGCTGATGTGTTTGACAGGGCTATATTTCGCCAATTATGCGCGTGGATCAACCCTTAAATGTGATCCCGCCCTGATATTTTGGCTTCACGATTCGTTAACAAACGAATCTGGCCTAATAGGTCTGGTCCTGGAGCAGGTACTCAAGGGTTGAGTTCCAATCCGAATGCGACTGGAATTGAAGCGTCTTGTAAACAGAACTGTACTTCTCGTGAGTGGAACGCCGGCTCGGCGCCCAAATCGAAACACCCTGTGCGCGTGAAAACCGCCCCGTCGCCTGATTGATTACGACCATGTCTTTCATGGCTGTTCTGACCCCGGCCAGGGCCTCCGCGCTTACGCCCTCGATCTGCTGTTTTTCAATCAAGTTCAAATAATCACCGAGATCGATGTAATCCGAATAAGCGAAGTAAAGGGATTTCGAAGCTGCCGAGACGACTTTGCCGCGCGATGGTTTGTCGAGTGTCTTGAGGTTGGTTCCTAAAGCCGCGATTGCGCTATTCAGGCCCTGAATCTTGTTCAGATCGAAAGCTGAAAAGGTGACATCATATCTGCCGTTGGAGCCCCCGGAGTAGGAGAGGACGTACTGAGTTGTCACGATTTTCGCGACTTCGGCAGGTCCGATGGCAGGATTCTCGCTCCATTTCTTTAGAATCGCCTGATAAGGCCAGCCCGCACCTGGCTCCGAGTCCTCGGAACCGGCGAAGATATCAACGTAAGGAGCCATTTCGTCGGCGATCTCGAGCATCGCCATCAGGCAGGCGTCGCTCGCGTACAGATCGACTTTGTGACCGATGATTTTGGACGCTTCCGCCATGGCCTCGCCCAATTGCTTTGTCGTGATCACGTTGCCCGAAATGTCGTCGTAGCTGATTTCGGTCGGTTTAAATTGCTGAGTTCCGTGCCAGCCGTTTCCGTGGTTCCAAACCGTGATGAAATAGCGTTTCGCGGGATACCGTGCGGCGGACCACTGAATGAATTCGACCAGATTTCGCCAGTCGCCCATGTCCACGGTTCCGAGATCGGCGACAACCGGTGAAGTTACCGATGGTGAGTTGTCTTTTTCGATGTAGAGGCGTTGGGTTTTTTTGGTGTTAAGACTTGCCCACTGAACCACGACGTTGATGTCATCCGTGGAACCGACCTGTTCCATCTGGTTGATATTCATCGCGCCATAGTTATCCAGATTGTTATTGCCGTTGATAAAGACGAGAAAAGTCCATTCTTTGACCGGCTTTGGAATCGTAATTCCCGCTTGTGCGACGGTCATCGAGAACGAAACGATTAAATTGGAAATGATAAGAGCGAAAAGGGTTCTGCGCATTCGGGTCCTCCATGAGCAAGCGCATCGGCGATCCAGGTTCGCGAGCCCCCAAGCCTGCCATGGCCAGGGTTCCCGTAAAGCAGTTCTCAAGATTGTAACAGGTTTCGCTCACTCTGCACGCTGCGACCGGTCATTTCAGAATAGACCGAGGGGGTGGATGGGGTTTGCCGGTGGCAGCAGTAATCACATTTGCCGCAAGTTTCTGAAGCGGAACGATCACCGAAATAGTGCTTCAGGGCGTTTCTGCGGCATGAATCGGAATGGAGAAACCGGTAAACCTCAAGCAGCTCGCGCCGGCGTCTGCCCGATCCTTGAATGGTCCATTCAATCAAACGAAAGTCGTCATCGTCCCAGAGCACGAGAGCGTTCGCCCGGGATGAGCTTCGACCCACTCTGCCAATTGCCTGCGCCAACGAAAGCAGCGTCGAGGGAGCTTGCCACAGGGCGGCCCAGCGGAGGTGGGCGTGATCCATCCCCATTCCAAAGGCCGAGGTGGCGACGATGACATCCGTTTTTCGTTGCGAAATCATGTTTTCGATCGATTGCCGCTCTTCATTGCTCAAACCGGCGTGATAGGAAATCGCGTTCTTCCCGATGCTTTGAAGAATTCTCGTCAATTTCAGAGTCGCTTCCCGGGTCGAAACGAAAACGATTCCCGCTCCGGCCTGAATGCTGATCCAACGCAGAAGCGCCTCGGCCCGGTCCGGCCAGGGAACCCGACTGACTTGGAGCATGAGTTCGGAGGGGAGTTCAAAGGATCCGATCTCCGTCAGCGGTGAAGGAAGCCGGGTTCTGAGATCCTTGCGGGCATCGCGGGGTAGTGTGGCCGTCAGCCAGAGACTCCGGTGGAATGAGCCGATTCCAAGCAATTCCGGGATTCGTGAGAAAGCGGGCCGGAACTGCTCGCCCCATTCCCAGAGGCAGTGACATTCATCGACGATCAGAAAATCCGGGCTCCAAAGCTCGAGAGCGGAATGACGTATCGGGTGCATGAGCGACTCCGGACTTGCAATCCAGATCGCGGGCTCGTATGCCGGCGGTTTTTCCCGCGAGACACCGACCCCCAGAATCACCTTATTCGGAAGTTTCATCAGACGCTCTCGTTGCTGTCGCGCCAGGGCCAGAAGTGGCGTGATCAGGAGTGCTTTGGATCTGGGGTTCTGCTCGACAAAACGCTCGTAGATGAGGCTTTTCCCGGAACCGGTGGGCGCGATGCAGAGGACGTGACCGGGCGTTTTCAGCGCGGATAGGGCTTCTTTTTGGAACGGACGTAACTGGAACATGCCGGCCGGGTTTGCCAGCGACGTGCCTTGTTATGAGGGGCTAGGAATTCCTTCCGGCTCCTGGGTTCGGAATCTCAGGTAAACCAGTCCGCCGACCGCACCCACGCAAAGGTTAAAAAGCGCCAGAAGCGTGAATACGTCTGCGCCGCGTTGCGAGCCCATGAGCTGAAAAAGATATAGAAAAGCTGCGTGTCCGGTGCCCACGCCCGCAGGCATGATCGGAATCGCTGTAACGAGCAACCCAAGCGGGACCACGACGTAGGTCGCAAGACTCGGGATGTTTTGGTCGCCAAGGGCCTGGGCGAAATTCATACACGACCAACCGACGACGATGTGTATGAAAATCGAGAGAACGAGAACCTTAATCACGACCCATCGATGATCATGGTAGTGCCGGATCGATTCGTAAATCCGGGTCAGGCTTCCTGCTTTCGAAATCCGCTTCTCGAACGAGCGGAAAAGATAGAGCAGTGGGTCGTGGTGTTCGCGGACCAGGAACAGGTAACTGTAAAAAAGAATGACCATGACTGCCGCGGCGCTGATTACGAAACGCAGTCCGTGAAGCAAGGTCGTTCCTTTGAAGTCGTTGAAACCGATCGAGAGCGCGCCTGCCGAGACAATCGCGAGCGCCGAAAGTCCGGCGACCCGGTCGAAAAGGATTGTTCCGAATGCGCGGGATTTCCTTCCCTGAGTTTCCTTCCCGACATAGAACGCTTTAACGAAATCGCCGCTGACCGCTCCGGGAAGAGCGATGTTGAAAAAATTGCCGACAAAAGTGAGCTGAAGCGTTCTTCCCCATTTCAGTTCGATTCCCTGGGCTTTGAGCAGCCACTGCCAACGCAAGGCGCCCAAAAACGCGTTTGCCCCCATCGCGATAACGGCCGGCAGGAGTTTATCCCATTGAGTAAATGCGCGGCGTGTATCCTTAAGCGAGATAAAGCCCTTCTGAACAAGGAAATAGAGCAGTCCGCCGACGAAGAGCAGCTTCAGGAGGAAGGTCAGGATTTGTTTCCCGCTATATTTTCTTTCGCCGCTCATAGTTTGAAAAAGTTCCCGAATATCGTATCGCCGATTCGTGAGTTGTAGAGTTCCTTGCCTTTGTTCGGATAGAGGAGCCGGTCTGGAATCCCCAGACGCTTTCGCTCGGCCAGGGTCGCTTCCGCACTGGCGAGGTCCTTTTCCGGATGAAACTGAATTCCAAATGCCGGGTACTTCTCGACTTGAAAAGCTTGTACCTCACAAGATTCGGAACGCGCAAGGCGCTTCAGCCCCTTCGGGAGCTCGCCGACTTCGTCGAAATGCGACGAAAACGAATAGAACGACTGCGGCAAGCCCTCCATCAGGGGGGAGGGCTCGGTGATCTCAATCGTCGTCCAGCCGAACTCTGCCTCGGCCGCTCTTCTGACGTGTGCCTTTCCCCCGATGACCCGCGCCAAGGACTGGTGGCCGTAACAAACCCCAAGGAGGGGCTTTCGCAAGTCCAGAGTTCGTTGGATGAAGTCGTGCAAGCGGGATATCCAAGGTGCATCATCGAGGGCCGACGTTTTAGAGCCCGATATGATGACACGGTCAAAGTTTCGAGGGTCGCGCGGAAGATCATCGTGTGGCGCGCGTCGAACATACGCGGTGGCCTCCGGCACGAGCCGCAGATAGCGGCGCAGGTTGCGTGCGCCCCATGAATCCGGGTCGATATTGTTATCAATGATCAGTAGTCGCATTCTTGATCTCCGGGGACTGGTCCACCTGCTTCAGGAGTTCTGGTTCGAAAAGATAGGCATATTTCAGGAACATGCTGTGCGCCGCGTTCACGGAGATAATAAATCCGCGAATCCCGTCCAAAAACCCCCTTTTCAAAACATACGTCTCAAGGAATTTTCCGATGGGCTTCAAAATAAGCTTCAGAATGCTGGGGTTTTGGCCAGCGTGCTTCAAATCTTCCGAACCAAGGCGTGAAAAGCGGAGGTTCGTCAGGATCTGTTCATAGATCGACGGAAAGGCATAGTGATGGAGCGACCCGTTGAGTCGGAGCACCGGTCCGTCGGCTTTCAAGTCCTCGTGAACGTTGGGCTCAGACCACCTAGCGAGCCGCCTGTCCGCGAGTCTGACGAGCTGGTTTGGATACCAGCCGCCGTGTCTTATCCAGCGACCGAGATAGAATGTCTTTCGAGGGAAAGAAAACGCGGCTGCATGCAACCGTCCGGCAAACACGGCGCCGAGAGCATCCCGGATTTCCTTGCCGAGTTCGGGGGGGACCACTTCGTCGGCATCGATATTCAGGACCCAGTCGTGAGAGGCCTGCTGCTGCGCAAAATTCTTTTGTTGTCCGTACCCTGGCCATGGGTTCGGAATCAATTTGGCGCCATGAATACGGGCGAGCTCGACCGTCCGGTCGGTGCTCCCGGAATCAACGACGATGACTTCAGCAGCCCATCCGACGCTGTTGATCGCGCGTGCGATGTTGCGCTCTTCATTGAGAGTGATAATCGTCACGCTCATCGGAAATTTATCGGGCGCATGGTTCATATTGCGCAAACTAACACACAATTCAGCGCCCTGCCATCGTCGTGCTATCGAGCCCCATCGTGCAACGAATCCGGCCGCTTCTCTTGAGAAGCTCCAGCCGCTTGTCATTTGACGGCGTGAAGTCCCGGCGGGGGTGCCAGATATGGAATTGAAGGGCCAGGCCTTTCATTGACTTGATTTTGAGTCCCAAGTTCTGGAGCCGGATCTCCACGTCCGTATCCTCGCGTCCGTAACCCTGATAGGCTTCATCGAAGCCGTTAATCGATTCGAGGGCTGCTCGTGGAATCGAGTAATTACAACCCTTCATATCGGCGACACGGTCCATTTTGAGTAACTGCCGGAGCCAATGCCAGGGAATCCGGATGCTTCGGTTCAGGTACTCCGTATCGCCGCGAATCGCACTCAGAATCAGAGGGAGTTTTGGCCGGTCAAAAAAACCGCTTCGAATCAGCTCAGGAGTCAGCGTCAAACTGAGGTCACGGCCGAGTTCCACACGGCGGCCGGCCAAGTACCGACCGGGTTCCTGCTGGTTTATGTGGTCGAGAACATAGTCGCGATGCGGAATGCAGTCGCCATCCAGAAAGATAAACACCTCGCCACGGGCCTTTCGGACCGCCTGGTTCAGAATTTTGCATTTTCTGAAGCCTTTGTGTTCGTGCCAGATATGCTGGGCCGGAATCGCCGAACGCTGCGTGAATTCCCGGATGACGGTGGCGGTTTCGTGGCTGGAGCCGTCATCGCAGAAAAGTATTTCGAAATCCCGGGTGCTTTGGCCTTCGAGCGCCGCACAGACAAGTGTCAGATGTCGAGGCATGTCGAAAGTCGAAATGAATAATGAAGCCCGTGGCTGTGTCATGAATCGCATTCCTTTTGTGCTGGACGGAATTGAATCAATTTGTAGCTTCGGTATTCAAAAAAGCGATGGCCGGTTACTCTCTCTATAAGATCGAGTACGATTTTTTTTAGGTCTTTCCAAGTCCAGACGCATGGCGAATGATCGAGGTCCCAATGCCAGCCCTTTTCCCCAATCCGGTCGGTCATGACTTTGGGGTGTGAACCTTTATATGGACGAAGGCCCCAGAACCGCTTGTAGCGGTAGTTGTCACCGGTGTGGGGGATACGTTTTTCGGCGTCTTCGGGTTTCGGTGCTCCGTGATAGAGCTGGTCCATGAAGAAGGTCTTCTCCCGCATCGCTTCGGGAGTTCTTACCCAGCCGTAATGAAAAACCCGTGCTCCGGACCGTACGACGTTGAGCTTTTCACCCGAAGTTTTTCGAAAACTCTGGGCGTCGCCGACGCTGCGAGGTTGCGCGCTTCTCTTGACCGCCCGAACCTCCCGCCGGTACGTACCCCGCGATTGCTGGATAACATTGAATGAGCCGTAAAAATGCACGTAGTCGAACAGCAAACCCTCAACCCGGGGGTCATCCGCGGTCGAAGCGAGCATTGAACGAAGCTGATCGCGATCGTCCTCGTGAAAGACTTCGTCGGCCTGAAGGTAAACACACCAGTCGCCGACACACCGATCCAGCGCGAGATTGGTGTGTTCCGAAAGAATAAGACCACCCTTTCGTTTCTCGGGATTGTTCAGATCCCAGGTAGTCCCGAACCATTGGACTTTGCCCGCGCCCTCGTCGTCCGCGAAGCGCTTGATCCGGTCCATCGTATCATCGTCACCGATGCCGACGTCGATGATGAGTTCGTCCACGATTGGGAGCAGCGATCTTAATGATTCCAAATAAGGATAATCGAACTGGGTGCCGTTTCTGACCAATGTGAAACCGGAAACTTTCATTGATCCAAGCCTCTTTTCGCTTCCTGCTCGGATTGAATTTGCCACATTTTGACGTGACGAACGACGCGTGAAACCCCTTCGAGCAGGGAGATCACAAAGCCGTGCATGCCGTCCCGGTAGGCCTTGTAATAGAAATAGTTTTTGAGAAACATCGCCGGAAAGGCTCCCAACAACCGGAACCAGTTCGTTCTCTGGCCTTGCTTTACGCGGTCCTTCGCCTCAATGGAGGTATATTTGTTCATTTTTTCGAGGAAACGTTCGGGGGCGAAATCGGGCGAATGAATCAGGGATTCGTGAATTATCCCCGGCTTTTCAGGAAAAATCGGATATTCGTGGATATCGTTGACGTATCTGACTCCGGAACGATGAAAGAACCGGTCCTGATAGCTCGGGTTCCAGATCCCATAGTGAATCGGCTTGCCCAAAAAGTATTCGGTTCGATGGATTTTGTAAGCCCGCTTCGGCGGGCCGCCCGGCGTTTCCATTAAAGCCCGAAGTTTTTCGGCGAGATCGGGCGAACACTTCTCGTCCGCATCGACAATCAGAATCCAATCGTGGCTGGCCTGATCGAGCGAAAAATTTCTCTGGATACGAAAGCCTTCCCACGGACGCTGGATGAAACGGAGTTTTTTGGCCCACGGCACGTCGGGTGACTTGCAGAGTTCAGGAGTGCGGTCCGAGCTGTGGGCGTCGATGACGAGGATTTCGTCGGCCCAGGAAAGGGAGTGCAAGCACCTCTCGATGTGCTTTTCCTCGTTATAGGTGATGATCGCCGCGGTGATCGGCAGGCTATTCTGGTTCAAGTTCAACTCCCGGGGGTGCGGCGGGCGACCCTGCGGCATTCGGTCAAGACCTGCTCCACTCCGATAAGGTTCATGCATTTGTGGTCTTCGCTGCATTCAATGACACCACACCAAGGCGGCATTCCGGGGAGCGCGTCGCGACGGCAGTCGAGTCCATCGATGAAGAAGAACGGATTTGTCTCCCTTGCATAAGGATGCCATTCAAACGGGTCCTCGGGGCCGAAAAGAGTGACTGTCGGCGTGTTTACCGCGACTGCCACGTGTTTTGGACCCGAATCGTTGCCGGCAAGGACCGCAAAACGATTGAGAAGGGCCGCGAGCTCCCGGACGGAGAGGGAGTTCTCGGCTGTTATCCGGTTGCGGACCGAGATACGAGTCGTGCCGTCGGGAACGATGCGCGCCAGCTCCGCGTCTACGGCATCGCTAAAAAGCCGCACGATGTGATTTTCGTCCGGACCGGCTGTCGCGAAGACACTGCCTGATTCTTTCAGGCACCACTCGACGGCAAGCCGTGCGAAGCGGACAACGCTCCAGCTCTTCATCGGCCGGCTGGCACCCAGGCTTATTCCCAAAATCGGGTCGGGAAGCAGGAGATCCCGCTGCGTTCGAGCGGCTGCCTGGTAGACCTCGCTTGGGTCGAGGACAAGCTGCGGCAATCTGCCGGGAGGAATTTCGACTCCGAGCGCGCGAACGGCATCCATATCCCGTTCAATGACGGGCTTCACTGATCCTTTTCCAGGAATGTCGAGCGTCGAAAACCTGTTTTTGTCGAGGTGGCCGTGAAAGTGAATCGAGCGTAGCGGCGCGCCCGTCGCGCGGCTGATCATGGCGCTCGAAGGGCTGGCGTGGAAGTTAATCACGCAGTCGAAGCGCTGCTCGCGAAGTCGCAAGGCGAGATGAGCAGCGGCTTTGGCTCGAGCGAGACGTTCGTGGTGTCGTTCGTATTTCCAAATCCGGTCGATGGCGGGATGGTTTTCGAGGACCGGAGCCCAGCGGCTATCCGCGGCAACGTGGATAGCCGCATCCGGAAAAGCCCGTCTGAGTTCCGCGACGGGGGCCGTCATGAGAACGGTGTCTCCGAGCGCCCGGATCTTGATCGCGAGAATCTTCTTCGGTGCCCTTGGTTTCATGAAAAAACAGAGTAGCCTACGTTGAGCTAAAAAAAAACCCCCGTTCGGCAGTGCCGGACGAGGGTTTTTCGATCGATTGAAACTCCGAATTACTGCGTTTCGGTGGTCTGAGTTTCCTGATGGCTCTTGTGAGCTTTTTTGGACTTCTTTGCTTTTTTGGTCTTTTTCGCTTTTTTGGTCGTCTTAGCGGCCGGAGCTTCGGTTTCCTGAGTTTCCGTCGTTTGAGTTTCGGTCGTCTGAGCGCTCTGCTCAGTGCCGGTTGCAGGAGCAGTGTTCTGGTCCGTCTGCTCTTCAGCGAAAGCAACCATCGAGAATGCAAGAACGATCATAGCAACGATCAACTTCATGTGAATCTCCTTGTGCGTAAGAGTTAGTGGGTTCAATAAACGCCGAGCGGCTAAAGGCGGGGCGTTCATCTATTTAATGAGATGAACGGTGCGTCCGCAAGGAAAAACAGGGTCCGTTGAAAGTTGAAACATGTGGCGAAATGCAGCGTCCTAAAATTTCGAATTAAACGTATAAATGTGCCTGATGTCGATGTGCTGGAATCTGAGTCGTTTGAGCTTCATCGCGGCGAGCTGCAAAATCAGTTTTGTTTGAATCTTCTTTTCCTGGGAGCGCACCTTCTTGATCTCTCCGAGGATGAAAGACTCCATTTCGACGGGATGAAAGCAGAAACCCCGCGAAAATTCAAAGCAGCCCTTGAAAGGAATGATACGAGCCTCAAAAATATCGCCCCGCGCGAACCCGAGGTTTATTTCAGAATCGGTGACTTTGTAGGTCTTGTTCGAAAAGAGGTCGACGACGACGAATCCTTTTCTATTCCACGTGAAGCGCTTAACTCGGAATATCGAATGAATCGTTGAGCAGAAGTCCCGATAGATGTTCAGTTCTTCATTTGAAAACCGGTCTTTATTCTTGCGGAAGTAATATTTGATCGGAGGGAGATCGACGCCCGGCAGGTCCCGATCGAAGATGTACCAGTCCATGAAAATACACATTCGTTGTTCGAATTCGACGTCATCTTCGTAAACAACGCCGGCTTTTTCGAAGTACTCCTGCTTGGCTTCGTAAACCTCACGATAGTACTCGCCAGTGGAGAATTCCTCGATGATAGGTTCAAGATATTTCTGGTACATGGCCTTTTAGCGCGACCTCTCCCTCATAATATCCACAAAGCGGCGGAAGAATTCCACAGAATCATGCAGGCGGGGATAGATCCCAGCCCGTCCGGTACCGTTCAAAAGCCCGAAGCCGCACCGGGGCCTCATTTTACTGTTCAGCCGAATAGCTGATTTTGCCCGCGATGATGGTTGTGATCACTTGTCCTTTGAATTCCCAATTCAGGAATGGGGTGTTCCGGCTTTTCGAGAGAACCGTGTCTTCAGTAAATCTCCACTGGCGATCAGGATCAATGATTGTGATGTCCGCTTCGCGCCCTGGTTGGAGCGTCCCGTACGGAAGTCGCAGCAGTTGGGCAGGGCGAAGGGTCATGGCTTCCACCCAGCGGTTAAGCGTCAGCTTGCCTTCGGTCACGAGTTTCAAGGTAAGCGGAACCGCGGTCTGGAGACCGATAATGCCGCTGGCAGCCTGGTCATATTCGACGGCTTTGTCGATCAGCCCGTGCGGGGCATGATCGGTCGCGATCAGGTCGATCAGACCATCTGCAAGGCCTTTTTGAATCGCCTCGAGATCGGATTTGCCGCGGAGAGGGGGGGCCATTTTGAAATTCGTGTCATAGCTCCGGACCGACTCCTCAGTCAGCGTGAGGTGGTGGGGTGTCGCTTCGGTCGTGATCGGGAGGCCGGCATCCTTCGCGCGCCGGATGTGATCGAGCGCGAGCTCGGTCGTGACGTGCGAGATATGGACCGGGCAGCGTGTGAGGCGGCAAAGCGCGATATCGCGAGCTACCATGATCTCCTCGGCCGCGGCCGGATTTCCACGCAGCCCAAGTGCATTCGAGAAGGCGCTTTCATTCATCGCGCCCTGACCGACGAGATTCAGGTCCTCGGAATGAGTGATGACGGGGATGTTGAACGCTTTCGCGTAATCCATCGCTTTTCGCATCAGGTAGGAGTTCATGACCGCCATGCCATCGTCACTGATCGCGCGCGCGCCCTCCTCGATCATGCCGCCGATTTCGGCAAGTTCTTCGCCTTTCAGGCCTTTGCTGATCGCGCCAACCGGGAAAACACGGCATGACGCGGTCTGCTTGGCTCTCTCGCGAATGAAGGATGTCACGTGAGGAGCGTCATTGACGGGCTGTGTGTTCGCCATGCAGGCGACCGAGGTAAAGCCTCCGGCAACCGCGGCACGCGTGCCGGTCTCGATGGTCTCCTTGTATTCGAGGCCCGGTTCACGAAAGTGAACGTGAACGTCGATCAGTCCCGGAAGAATCCAGCAGCCTTTCGCGTCGATAATTTTCTCGGCCCGGCTCGTGGGTATCTGGCCGGATTTGGCGACTGCGGAGATTTTGCCGTTTTCGATCAGAAGATCGCCCACAAAATCCTGATTTTCTTTTCGATCCTGGGATGGATCAAGAATTCGTCCTTTTTGCAGCAGGATGGAATCAGCCACGGCTACCTCCAGTGGATTTCGGCATCCATTTCTCGAGTTCTTTGAGTCGTTCGGGCACGCACACGGACGCAAGAACGGCCATTCTCGTGATAACGCCGTTAAAGACCTGGTCAAGAATGACTGATCGCGGGCCGTCGGCGACCTCCGGATCAAGCTCCACGCCGCGGTTGATCGGGCCCGGGTGTAAGATGATCGCTTCGGGTTTGAGGAGCTTCGCGCGCTCGCGACTCAGGCCCCAGATCCTCGAGTATTCCGCGACTGACGGGATCTGCATCCGGTTCTGCCGTTCGAGCTGAATTCGAAGGGCCATCACCACATCGGCTTCACGAAGAAGTTCTTCCGGCCTGTACGCGTAATCGACTCCCAAGATTTCCGGTTTGGGGGGCAGGAGCGTTGGCGGTCCGCAAACCGCGACCGATGCGCCGAGCTTTTTCAGAATATGAATGTTCGAACGGGCAACCCGGCTATGCGCGATATCGCCAAGAATGACGACCCGTTTGCCGGCGATCGTTCCGAGTTTCTCCTCGATCGTGAAGCCATCCAGGAGTCCCTGGGTCGGGTGTTCATGAAATCCATCTCCTGCGTTCACGATGGGAACCGCAAGGGTGTGGGCCAGAATCGTGGGGCTGCCCGCGGAGGAGTGCCTGACGACGAGACAATGCGGGCCCATTGCCTCGATGTTCTTCGCCGTATCGATCAAGGTTTCACCTTTCGAAACGCTCGAGGTCGAGGTCGCGAAGTTCAGCGTGTTTCCGCCCAGTTTTCGGGTGGCGAGCTCGAATGAGATACGCGTTCGCGTGGAATTCTCAAAAAAGAGGTTCACGACCGTCTTGCCCTGCAAGAGGGGAATGGTCTCGCCCCTTCGAACGTGAGGTGCGAAAGCTCGCGCCAGGTCGAAAAGCTTTCGGATCTCGTCCGCGTTGAGATCAGCCGCCGCCAGGAAGTGTTTTATTTCTAAAGTCTTCATTTTAATCGATCCTCCGGAACATGCGCTCGAACCGAATTCGAGGGAACCACCCCGTGTGATCAAAACCGCGGGGTTCAATCGAAAGCCAGATACATATTGCCGAGCCCTTGAGTGAACTGAGAGGAACCATACCCCAACTTTTGGCTTTGCGGGGATCGGTATTCGCGAAAGGGGGAGCGGTTCGCAGGTCTCCGATCACGAAAACTGAATTAGAAGGGACTTTATCTGGACCAAAATCCTCAAGGAGTGGCGCTTCAGAGCATATGGGGTAAGTTTTTCCTTCCGGGAGTCGCTCTTTTCCGCAGGGGGCATTGTCTTTTCCGATCGATTCCAGAGGGAGTCCGTTCAGAAGAATCCGGTTTCTGCGGATCGCGATGGTATCGCCCGGAAGCCCGATCACGCGCTTGATGTAATCCAGTCGGGGCTCTGTTGGAGAAGAGAAAATGACGACTTCGCCGCGGGTCGGGAGTCGGCCTCGGGTGAGCGGGGCAGTCGCGCCCGGGAAGCGAAGCCCGAAGGGCCACTTGCTCGCAAAAATGGTGTCCCCCGGTTCCAACGTCGGTTTCATCGCATGACTCGGGATCCGATAAGCCTCGAAAAGAAAAAACCGGATCAGAAGAGCGACAAAAACCGCCAGAATGACAGCAAGGCCGTAATCTTTCAGTAACTGGCGAGTGGGGTTCGGTGAGTTGGCCGGAGTGTTTGACACGTATGAACCTCAATCCACCTTCAGTACAGCTAGAAAGGCCTCCTGCGGAACTTCGACGTTTCCGATCTGCTTCATCCGCTTTTTTCCTTCTTTTTGCTTTTCCAGGAGCTTGCGTTTCCGGGTGATGTCACCGCCGTAGCATTTGGCGGTCACGTTCTTGCGAAAAGCCGAAACAGTCTCCCGGGCGATGACCTTGGCTCCGATCGCGGCTTGAATCGCGATTTCAAACATTTGCCGTTCGATGATTTCCTTCAGCTTCTTCGCGAGTTCGCGGCCGCGGTAGGCGGCCTTATCCCGGTGAATGATGACCGAAAGCGCATCGACCGGATCACCGTTAAGAAGGATGTCGAGTTTGACGAGGTTGGATTCGCGGTACTCAGAGAACTCGTAATCCATCGAAGCGTAGCCCTTGGTCGCGCTCTTCAGCCGGTCGTAAAAATCAAAAACCATTTCGTTGAGCGGCATCTGATAAACCAGGGCAACGCGTTCCTTGGTGACGTAATCGAGCTTCTCCTGGAGACCGCGCCGGTCGTTGCACAGGGCCATTACGGCGCCCACGTATTCGGAGGGCATGTGAATCGTGAGGCGGATGTAAGGCTCTTCGAGCGTCAGGATCTTCGTCTGCTCCGGCAACCGTGCGGGATTGTCGATCATCGTGACTTCCCCGTTGGTCTGGGTCACACGGTAGACGACCGACGGAGCGGTCGTGATGATATTCATCGCGTACTCGCGCTCGAGGCGTTCCTGGACGACATCCATGTGAAGGAGGCCGAGAAAGCCGCATCGGAAGCCGAAGCCGAGTGCATTTGAGGTTTCAGGTTCAAAGGTCACGGCTGAATCATTCAGCTTCAACTTTTCAAGGGCTTCCTTCAGATCGTTGAAGTCATCCGCATCCACCGGATAAACTCCCGAAAAAACCATGGGTTTTGCTTCTTTGAAGCCGCCCAGGGCCGGGGTGTCCTGTTGGGTCGCATCGATGATCGTGTCGCCGACGCGCATATCCCGGATATCGCGGATTCCGCATACGACGGCGCCCACTTCGCCGCTCGCGAGGCATTCGACGTCAGTGAAACGGGGTGAAAAGGTCCCAAGTCGCAGGACCTCGAAACTCTTGCCGGCATGGTGCAGGCGGATTTTCATACCCTTCGTGAGCTTGCCTTCGAAAACGCGGCAGAGCGCGATGACTCCTTGGTAGGAGTCATACCAGCTATCATAGATAAGTGCCCGAAGGGGGTCTCCATCGGCGTCTTTCGGGGGCGGGAAATAATTGACGACGCCCTCTAGGATCTCGTCGATTCCGATTCCGGCTTTGGCGCTGCATTGAACGGCATGTGAGGTGTCGACAAGGCCGATCATTTCGTCCACTTCCTTGAGGACGCGATCAGGGTCCGCGGAAGGAAGGTCAATCTTGTTCACGGCCGGGAAGACTTCGAGGTTGTTGTCGAGCGCCATGAAAACGTTTGCGAGAGTTTGAGCTTCTACCCCTTGGGAGGCGTCGACCACCAGGATCGCGCCCTCGCAGGCGGCAAGCGAACGAGAGACTTCATAGGTGAAGTCAACGTGGCCTGGAGTGTCGATCAGATTGAGAATGTACTCCTGCCCGTTGTTGGCTTTGTACTTCAGGCGAACGCTTTGGGCTTTGATTGTGATGCCGCGCTCGCGTTCGATATCCATGTTGTCGAGGAACTGGGCTTCCATTTCTCGTTTAGTTACGGTGCCCGTACGCTCGAGAAGGCGATCGGCCAGCGTTGATTTGCCATGATCGATATGGGCGATGATGCAGAAATTCCGGATGTTTTTAGACATGGTTCTTCATTGTTAGCTTAAGTCGGACAGAAACTAGCAGAAGCGGTGAGAGGACGTCAATGAAAGGGAGATACTGTTTCGTCGATGGGGTTGGCGGGGTGCGTTAGGCGAACGACTGCGAAGGGGTGCCACCCTTCCTCTAAGATGCTCGTGTTTTTCTGGAAGGCAAAGGCCAACCATGATTTCGCCGCAAGTTCTCCACGGAGTTACGGCAACGCTAACCCGCCAAACGCACTCTCACGCGAGGTCCCGTGCAAATTTTTTAAGGGGTGGCCCGCATTCAATTCAGAGCCGCGTTTCGTCGATTCAGTCGGAAAGGAGTTTTTGCGCCTTTCGTTATGTGATTTAAGCTCCCCAGATTTAGCAAACGAGCAAAAACGAAAGGAAATAATATGAAAAAGACAATTCTGGCGAATCTGATGATTTTGGGAATCACTGGAATCACGATCTTGGCGACCGCGAATGCCTCGAACTACCCTCCTGATTATTGCAGCCCGAGGGTGAATGTGCGCTCGGACGGGCCGGCCTTCTTGGCCGACGTGCGCAGCGGATGCTCGAGCACCAAATATGTGATCGGTTACAAAGCCTCCGGAATGTTCCGTTCTCAAAACGCCGTCGATGCGCTCATTTCGGTCCGCTGCAGATCGTATGACGGACACCTAAATATCGTCTCACCGGTTTTCATTCGCCTCGGACGTGAGTGGCACGGCACAGGATTTCTTTCTGGAAGTATTTCCGAGGGTGACTCCATTTTCTCGCCTTGTATAAATGGTTACGTTGGTGCCATTTCGATCGCCTTTCTGGCCGAAGGGCAGTGGGATTCACGTTATGGCGCCAATTATTATTTGGACACGAATCGGATAAATGCGAGCTATAAATCGAACTCAGTGAATGGGTATGAAATCCCGCTGGATATCTGGGATTTTATCGTCGATGAAATGCGGCGCTAACCCGCTACATTTTATCGAAACGAGAGGGCTGGTACTTGACCAGCCCCGTTCCATTTCGCGGCGCACCTTTTCAAAGACGATCCGTCGGATTAAGAGATTCAGCGAACCTGAGATTGCGAAAACGCGATGTCGGTATTGGGAATCATGGCCCTGCTCGGATCGATCGCTGCTACGAACACCTATTCAGCCATTCCGTTGGAAGATGTAAGCCGCTTTCCTGACAAATTTCTCTACAAGGACCTCCTTAGCATTCAAAGCGCGAATTTAATGTCCGCCGAATTGGCGCCACGAACGCAACCATGGTCAGATGATTACTGGCCCACTCATATGGGGCGGCTTGCGAAGCGTTACGCCGATCCGGATTTCCCGTTTTCGCTGTCGCTGAAGGCAAATTCCGATTACCTCTTTTCGACACTATTCGAGAAACCTGTCGATATCCTTTCGCCAGCGGAAAAATACGATCTCCTGGTCGGTGATGAAACAGCAACCCTGACCCGAAGCATGCTTGACCCTGGCGACGAACTCGATGATGGGGCGATCGAAAGCTGGGCGGGTATTTGTCACGGCTGGGCCGCTGCTTCAATGATGCTGCCAAGGCCAAGAAAACTGGTCAATCTCAGAGCAGCCGATGGGAAACTTATTCCATTTTACCCAAGCGACATCAAAAGCCTGGGTTCGGCGCTCTGGGCGGCAGCTTTATACGATTACCGGATGATCGGGACTTTCTGCCAAAGAGAGTACGGCGATCTCGATGGCAATGGAAGAATGCTCAATCCCGAGTGCTTCGATCTAAACCCCGTGACTTGGCATCTGGCAATCGTCAATCAGCTCGGTTACGCGGGTCGGACGATGGTCATGGATGTGCAGTACAATCGCGAAATCTGGAATCAACCGGTCCTCGGGTACCGCTATCAATACTTTAATCCCGCAACAGGACGGATTACGGCCCAACTCGCCGAGAGTGCCATTCCGATCCAAAGCTATTTTAATGACCGCTTCCGCAAGTATCGCAATCCTCAAACGAGCTGGGTCGTCGGTATCGTGATGGACGTCACCTATCTCAATGAAACAACGCCCTCCCATCGCAAGACGGATTCAGAACAGGAGGACCTCACGGACAAAGTGCGTTACTACTACGATCTGGAGCTCAGTGCCGAGGGGGCGATTCTAGGCGGCGAATGGCATCACGAGCGCCATCCCGACGTACTCTGGCTTCCGGCAAAAACGGCGCGCGCTCTTTCCGTAGCCGACCCGAGTCTGCCGAACCTGCCTTGGGATGGTTCCACTCCGTTTCCCGTGGCATGGAAGATCCCCGCGACCCAAGCTTCCTCGTATCGACAGCCGCTCGCGCGAATCGTCGAATTGCTTTTCAGGATTTCATCGGAGTAGTCATTGCGTGCCCGATAAAAATTGCAAACTCGGGAACTCCGGCAGAATAGTCGAAAACTTTGTGGCGCTGCGGGCTTAAATCGTTTGAATTCGGCGCGCGTGTGGGAATTGCTTGTGCAGCCATGGCGAGGTGAGCGCGCTCGGTTGGGATGCTGGCGTACGTCTTGAAGCGCAGTTCGCGAAAAGAAGATTTTGAAAAGAGCGGGGCGAGCCCGGAACAGAACGCTGCGGAGTCCGCCGCCACTCCGCCGGCGGAGAAATCAAAAGCGAAACAGACCCGGCATATTCCTCAAAAGCTGAGAAGCGCCGTATGGAAGCGAGACCAGGGGCAATGCA
>Ga0208375_1000559_pt1 | contig 52986 bp, 57 predicted proteins | sample RifOxyD1_FD_184038 | JGI IMG/M metagenome (GOLD analysis project Ga0208375, IMG submission 184038) | Soil microbial communities from Rifle, Colorado - Rifle Oxygen_injection D1 (SPAdes) | ecosystem: Environmental > Terrestrial > Deep subsurface > Rock core/Sediment | place: Rifle, Colorado... | reverse complement strand
CTCTCGCTTGTATTCTGCTTTGAAGTCGTAATCTTGAATTTTTTTTACTAAATCTTTTAAATTTTCCATCCGAAAAATTTAGCAAACTTAGTACATTTGGCCCACTTTTATTTTACATAATTGGTATTACTAGTAAATATCCAGACGGGATAAAATACAGGTTGATATTAGCAAATCCAATTACTGGAAGAGTTTTAGTTCTCTTTGATAACCACTTTCCCAAAGGACATCATCGTCATGATTCCGAGGGAAATGAGTCCAGGTATAACTTTAAAGACGCAGAAACCTTAATTTCAGATTTTTTGAAATTAGAGAATACGGAGGTAATAAAATATGAAAACAATGAAAATCGAAATACTTGATAAAAAACAGGCCAACGATGACTTATTAAAAGCGGCCAAAGATTTTGACAAAAAACATAAACGCCAAAAGTTTTCAAAAAATACCACCTTTGAATCTCTAGCTGCCGTCAGAAAAGTTTTGACCGATAAAAGATTGGAGGTATGGAGGGCCATTCGTGACCTCCACCCAAAATCCATTTCGGCCCTGGCCAAATTATTAGATAGAGAGTTTCGCGCCGTTCATCGTGACGTTATTTTACTCAAGGAAATTGGGTTAATTTCGATAAAAGAAATTTCTAATACACGAGGCACGGCCCAAGAACTAAAATCAAATTATGATGAGTTACTGCTCGCAGTGGCATAGTTCGGAGTAGACTCATTAATCGGTGTGTTTAAACTCATCCAATAACAAAAAGGGCCAAGCGGCCCTTTTCATTTTTTCCTTGCGATTATATTATTTGACTGCTCATATTCCTAGTGGTTTAAAAAGTAGTATAACGCTCTAGAAGCTTTAGAGATTCAGATCTCTGGTATTTTTTAGCGATTCCAAGCGCTGTTTCTCCACTGTTTGATTTCAAATCTAACTTCGCACCATTCTCAAGAAGAACCTTTACGCAATCAATATTCCCCTCACGAATTGCAAGCATTATTGGTGTTTGGCCAAGATTATCTTGGAAATTAAGGACAATATTTTTTCGAGAACCAAAACTTGAAAGTATTTTTTGAATTCTCTTCGAGTAACCAGTTATTGCATAACTGCGGGCCAGAGCGATCAAAAAATCATCCGTTGTATCAATCCCAATTATTTTGAGCCAACGATACTCTTCAGTATCTAAAACCTCTTCGATACTTACTTCGTTGATCGGAAAATCTTGCATATAGCTGAGGCTTGGAGCACCACCACCGAAATAGACAATAAGCAACTCTTTTTTTGTTGTTGATTCTTCCTCTGGATCATGGTCGATTAAATGTATCAATTCATGAATCAATGTTTGTGCAATTTCCTCAGCGGAAGTTTTGAGCGTTTCTCTACAAATATGAATTTGCAGTTTTCCTTCCTTGTTGTACGATATTGAATCGTCGTTGTTTACAAAAGCAATTTTTCCTGCTGGACAATCAACTGTTAAAATATTTAGATCTTCGTTAATTGCAGCTCTGAACTTAGAAACCGTTTCATTAACCTCGGGAAATTTGTTTATGAAATCAATGCTAGACGAAGCATTTGTTACATAAGCAATCATCATCTGTTTTGCAAAATCAAGCTCACGTGTTGCGCCAAAGCCATTATTAATTGTTAGCATTGCTAGTAGCAAGATACTTACACGCATTTTCATACTCCCGGAAGCTGTCTATCTAAGAAATTTTTGAACTCCTGTTAGACACTACCATAATACCTCTATATTCAAATTCATAAACCTAATATTAAAAATCTGGGCAATACCCATTATTTCTCAGTTTTCGTGACCTTACTCAGAAAAGTTCGCTTTTCCGCGCAAAATCTATTATCCGATATTGTCCCAGAACTGATGTTTTTCGATATTCAAAACACACTCATAAATCGTCTATGTTTCTGAGTGTAGCATGCGAATCGAAGCCGATTCCTGGAAAAAATATTTTCATGTCCACAATTACATACTCTGTAAAAGAATTGTGCAGGTTTAACTTCTTATAATCTCGTAACTGCGCCGCTTTGGGCCTTGAAATTGGCCCCGCGGCGATCAATTCATAAAACTATTTTCTATTACTTCCTCTTAGAATCATTGGATATTTGCATTTTTTTAAATTTGGGCCGTGAGATTTTCGCAATAATGGGTACTAAAACTAATGAGAGCAACATTTATTCTCAAAGCAAGCATATGCGCTGATGAAATATAACAATGCTTTCACCGTGTCGAAAAAACTGGAATAGATAAACTAAAATCTAACCGCATTTTCAAAATTATCAATAGGTTAAATTCAAAACAGGTAGGCGCTATCCCATTAATGAGAGGAGAAAAAAATTTAACACAATTTTTCGGAGGAAGTTTAACATGAAAAAAAAGATCAGAAAAAAGTTGAACTACTGGAGTTTCAAACAATTATCTATAAAACACCCAGGCGCTATCCCATTAGTGAGAGGAGAAAAAATTTTAACACAATTTTTCGGAGGAAATTTAATATGAAAAATCAGAGCAAAAAAAAGTTGAATTGCTGGAGTTTCAGACAATTATCTACAAAACCCCTGGCCATTTTCCCCTTAATGAGAGGGCAAAAATATTTTGCCACAAAAAGGAGTCATCTATGAGCACGATTTACTTAAAAATTTTATCCAGCATTAAAAGAAAATTCTGGTGGCGGCCATATAGTTGTCTGGCCGCAGCCAAAAAACATTCAAGAGGCCCTCCTCGCCTTCCAGAGGAGATTTTAGGGGATAGGTGCGTCTTGTTAGTTCAGCTCACTCTATCCCAAAGGATTGGTGTTATATGAGGAAGTGCTATTTTGCTCCGGAGGGTGTTTATGTCGACATCCTAAACCACATTGCACAGTGGAGAATTTTGGATTGCAAAACGCTGTTTGATATGTTGAGTGACAAGCTCACCTACAACAACTTTCTAAAAAAACTTAGAAAGCTGGAGACGGCCTGTCTCATCAAGAGTGCCTTTGTCGGCAACCAGACCAAGCACATCTTCCTTACCAACAAGGGAGTCAAGTGGTCAGGGTTGGCCTTAGGTCATGAGTTAACGGACGCATGTGTGATGCACGATTTGACGATGGGTGTGGTGCTGCGTGCGATGATCGCCACTGGAAAATTTACTGACTGCACAATTTTCTATGAGGGATATTCTAAGCATTACAACCCTGATGCAAAAATATTTTGGTTGTCAAATGACAAGTCAGTGGAGCTAGACATTGAGGTTGAGCTGACTCAGAAAAGCAGGTCGCGCATAAGCGGAAAATTTTATAATGGTACTGACAGCTACTCTTCTAAGTACTGCATCTACTTCACCAACAAGCGTGGGCTCTATGACACCTATTGCGAAGTTTTGCAAGAATCAAGCGATAAGGTGCAGGAAAAAATTGTGATTGTTTACGATAATACGTTATCGACTACGGAATGCGATTTGAGTAAGGCAGTTGGTTTTTATAAGCAAAAAGAAAAATCGTTCAGTGATTTATTTAAGATTTAAGTAACGTTCCAATGTGTGTCCACTCTTTGGCCACTCTTGGATTATATTAAATTCCCCCGGCCAATCTTCACCAATTATTTTCGGCAATTATCGGCTCGCAATTCTTGACCATCCCCCTCCCACCAAGTTGGATGGGTATGGTCAAGAAGTTGCTTACCTATTGCCAGGTTTTAGTGGTGATTTGGGCCGGGGAAGAGTGGAAGAAATTCCAAAGGAGATAATGTTATGGATTAGAAGAGATTTAATAATTTGAATGGGGAGAGAGAAAAAGAGGAGTGAGGATATGATGTTTTATATCGAAGAGAGGCTAAGATTATTGTAGGACACCGGGGTTGTATTTAAGTCATGCCATGATGTTTTTGTGTTCTCTCTAAGCAAATTATAAATCGACAGATTCAATTTTATTCAGGAGCAGTGGTGAGATTAGTAAGGAGAGCAATTTTTTGGGGAGTTTATTTATGAGTGAAAATATTTTAGAACTAGATTACAAAGTATGTGCTTCGCGATATAGTGAGTCGTCCGAGTCGCAAGATAATGGACAGCTCTTTAACAAACAAATATGGCGAGCAGAAGACGTAGCAAAGTTTTTGAAGTGTTCAGTAGGGCACATCTACAACCTTGCTTCAGATGAGAAGATTCCGAAAAGGAAAATAGGTGGGATTTTATTTTTTGTTCCAAGAGAGATCCTTAATTGGATCTTGGGAGGAGGAAAAGTATGAAAGACCATCGTTACAAAAAACTAACACAATACAAAGGAATAAAAAAAGACTTGTTAAATGGAAGGTACTTGGCCATCAAGTATATCGACAACAAGGAGTACTCCAAGAAGTTTGACAATCTTCGGGACGCTATCACCTGGCAGGCCAATTTTCATCCATCAATTCCAGAAACGGTCGTGAAAAACATCTGCAAAGAGGGTATCCTTGAACAGTTGGCAATTAAAAGGACAACTAGAAAAAATGGTGAAGACCTTGGATACTATTTTCGTGATGTGTGGGAGCTTTACAAAGAGCTGCACATTAACGCACTGGAAAAATCGACGAGAAATACTTATATGGCAGTAGTGGATTTTTTTCGGCCGTTGTTTGATTATAAAATGGTCGATATCAACGCAACACTACTTGATGACTTCATGGCCAGGCACAGAGAAGATGTTATCAAAAATCATAAGCGCCGTCATAATTTTGATAGCGTGTTGAAATACTTGAAGGCCATCTTCAATTGGTATCGTGAAAACTACGACTCGTTTTTTATTAACCCTGTTTTGAAGCGTCATCGGACTATTGGGCAAATCAAACCACTTCCTCATAGGAATAAAAAGATGCGCCCAGAAGAAGTTCTAGCCTTTTTTAAGGAGTTGCCACAAGAGTGGCGTGACTTTGCCGAAACTCAGTTTTACATGGCCGGACGAGTTGGAGAAGTGGCTGGCCTGCAAGTTGAGAGCGTTAATTTTAAAGAGCGTATCATTACTGTTAAAAATGTTGCGGTGTGGGCGAGATCTACCAAGAAGTTTGACTACCTAAAGTCTATGCCAAAAAACGGAAAGATTCGATTTGTTTCCATGAATGATCGATTATTCGAGATTTTGCAACGAAGCATCGGGAAGAGAACGAGTGGATTTGTTTTTAGAGATGAGCAGGGAGAACCTCTCGTGTATCGTCGGATACAATATCAGTTTAACCATGCTTTGAAAAAGGCCGGATTGTTTCCAGAGTATAGCGCAACTCACATCATGCGCCACTCGATGGGAACCATTACGCGCAAAGTGACGGGAAGCTTAGATGCGGCACAGGCCGTCACTGGACACAAGGACATTAAGATGGTTCAGCATTACGCAGCTATGCCTAGCGAGGCAAATAGAAAGGCGGTAAATGATGTTGAGCGCTTTATGGCAACATTGAGCGGAGAAAATCCGCAAGATGAAAACAACGTTAGACGACTAACGTTGGTGCCATCACCGTCTAGTGATCAATGATTTTGCAGTTGTCTGGTCAAGCTGTCTGGTTTGACCAGACAGCTTTCTTTGGTTTCATTGTGTCGGAGACATCTGTTTGACGAGACGAACCAGACAGAACCAGACAGCTCAAAAATTTTTTGAGAAAAAATTCAATCTTAATAAATAGTTGGATTAAAAATGGCGGAGAACATGGGATTCGAACCCACGAACGAGTTTCCCCGTTACACGCTTTCCAAGCGTGCGCCTTCAACCACTCGGCCAATTCTCCGCAAAGAACATCGATAATTTTTGACAAATTAAAGCAAAAAGCTAGTTAAAAAGCAACCAATAAAACTTAGGGCTCGCTTTTTGATTATATAGCGTGTAATTTTTTATTATTAGAAAAACCACAGCATTTAAGAGGATTAAGAGGAGGGAGAAAATGAAGAAATATCTGTTTGCTTTTTTAATGGCTATTTTCATAGGGATAATCCCTTTTACAGTTTTTGCTTTTTCACCAGAATCATACTGCAGCATAAATCGACTTGATGTTACTTGCTCAATATACAATCCATGGGATCGCCCAATTATTTGTTCTGGCCGAGCAGATGCCATCACTGCCCGTGGTTGGCAGGCATTTGTATTTATGTATAATCAAGTGCTTTATCCTGGTACATATCGCTATATGTACCTTTACAGCAATTATTACGATCCTTTTGTGCGCGCACGTGCCAGATTGGATTGTAATTGGTGGTATTGGTAGTTATTGCTGAGATTTGGGCATGTTTTTTTTGTGCCTTTCTCTATTCTCCCGAAAAAAAGTAGAAAGTATTCTAGAGCATTCATAGTGCCGAATGCCGCCGATTACATTAAATTGATGGTTTAGTCTTTTGTCGTTATGAAGATTGTGGCCGAGGCTTAATGCCCCTCCCTTTAGATCATAAGCGCCAAAAACAAGTTGAGAGATACGGGCCTGAACCATGGCCGCCAAGCACATCGGACATGGCTCCAATGTTACATAAAGTGTAGTTCCGATTAGTCTCCAGTTATTTAGCAAGTTGGCCGCTTGACGAATAACTAGAATTTCGGCATGGCCGCAAGGGTCGTTGGCCATCTCCTTTAAATTTGATGATCGCACGATTTCTTTTCCATCTGCTCCGACAAGAATTGCACCAACTGGAACTTCAAAATTTTTATATGCTTGCTCTGCCGACTCAAGAGCGATGGCCATATGCCATAAATGATCTGAGAAATTCACAAAGATGCCTTTTGAGAAGGAGGGGCAGAAACCTCGCGAATTTCTCTAAACTTCATTTTTGAACGAAGTAAACTTTCTGTCTTCCAGTAGCGAGTAAAGTGTGCGAAGTCTTTGCGCATGGACGGATTATCAAAATGAAATTTTACGCCATAGGTTAGTCCGCGACCGACGGTGTATTCTCGCTTGCTAACTATTTCTGCCTTAAGATTAAAATTCATTATTTTCCCAACGACTTCTAGTTCGATGATATGTCCCGCATCGAATTGATCAAAAAGAATCACACATCCAGCACTACGCCTTAAGTCAGTTAAACGGCCATCATATTCTTTGCCGGAAAATCTTACCTTAACCTTGAGATCGTAACGATAGCGAAAATCATATTCCCACCAGCGAACACGTGGATAATATATTGGAGAGGTTAAAACATAAATCTGCAAACCTAAAAAGGGGAGAGTAGTTAAATATAGGTAAAAAATGGCAGCGGACTTAAATACAAAAAGGCTTTGAAATAGGCCAATTATACAATACAGTGTTACAAAAAAGTTGAAGCTCCAAAAAGTATAAAAAAGTTCTCGCAACGTAATATAAAAAGAACGATAGATGGCGAGTATAATAATAAATTTCAAAAAGGCAGGCCAAAGAGAGACGTGGCCACCAACTATTTCAAAGAACAACGCGACGATTATTAGGAAAAATGGCCACCAAAAAAGTTGCCTTACTTTTGCATAATCCTCGGTTAGTTTAAAATTATAAAATTTAACACCCATAAATATTAATTATGCCGGAATTTTTATCAACTCGCTAGATGAATTTAATTACGTTACTTGTTTGGGTTTTTTTAATATCGATGCTCTCGCCATTAAACCTTTTACTGGTAAACTTGAGAGACTCCTCGACTGTTGGCATGCTGATATTTAAAATTCCTTCAATGTTAGAGACATCCAATTGGTAGTAAGAGTCTCCGCCTGTATAGGTGCTGGTGGCAGAGGCAACATGAGGAAAAGGCCATCGCCCTTTGCTGATCAACTCTTCGGGGGCGCCAAAAATTTTACAATAAAGCTGGGCAAATTCAAAAAAAGTTTTAATATCGCGAGAACTTACCTGCATTAGGCGATTGGAGATGTTGTTATCGATACAAAGCTTAATCGCCATTGCCAGAAAGTAAATATCTAAAAATCCGGTGTGAACATAGTTGTCACAAGCACTGTTTTTGTTTTCACTTATTTTTTTTTGCAAAATTTCAAAGGAAGTCATGGAAAAAGAATTGATCCCCCGTCCATATAAAGCACTACAGCGAAAGAGCAAATAATCGAGTGAGTTTTTTTGAATATAAAATTCGGCAGATGCCTTAGTTTTACCATAAACAGTGGTGGCATCGGGGATATCCATTTCTAGATAGTATTTGTTTTCACCACCAAAAACATAGCCTGAGGAGATATAACAAATTTTACTTTTAAAGCGTTGGCCATATTCGGCAACATTAAATAGCCCAAGAGTGTTTAGTTTGTCAGATAAACTTCCTCCAATATTGGCATCAGTAAGTGAAGAAAGTCCGACAGCATATATTACAATGTCCGGTTTAATGGCAAACACTGCCAGTTGTACCTCTTCCTTTGATAAAACATCACAAGGAATAGTCATTATTTCTGGGATGGTTATTTTATTTGAAAAATACGTTCCAACAACGCGGAAATCTTTTTTTAAAAACTCGGCCAGGTTAGATCCTACAAAAGAAGTAATGCCGAAAATCAATATAGTTTTTTTTCGTGTAACCATTAATTTAGAAATTATACTCGCAATATCTTAAAAATATAAATATAAAAAGTGCCTTTGTCTTATTCAAGACAAAGGCACTCAGATAAGAAAGAAAAGAAAGCAGTTACCCAATCAACTTCAAAGCTATGCTCGGAAACTGGTTTGCCTGAGACAAAACCGAGGTTCCAGCTTGAATCAGGATATTTTTTCTCGCCAATTCCGCTGTCTCAGCTGCAACATCCACATCCCTGATTCGCGAGTTTGCTGCATTGAGGTTTTCATCGCTAATGCCAAGAGTGTTGACCGTCGAAGTGAGCCGATTTTGGATTGCTCCCAAATTGGCCCGCACCCCGTTGACTTGCACCAAGGCATCATCCAACTTCTTAAGCGAAATTTGCGCGGCTTCCTTAGAGGAGACCGTTTCGGCTGATAATCCGAGGGTTGCCATTGTAGCATCAGTGAAGGTTCCGTCATATCGCAACCTATCCAATACTGGATCATTGCGTACCCCAACTTGGAACTCCAAAAGTCCACTGGTTCCATCCAACAGCTTAATCCCGTTGAACTCAGACGATCTGGCGATTCGATCGAGTTCTTCTTTGAGTTGCTGAAACTCAATATCGGAAAATCCGCGTTCAGTCTGTCCAACGGTATCAGAGGCAGCTTGCACTGAGAGTTCTCGCAATCTGATAATGATGTTTGAAATCTCACTTAGCCCTCCCTCTGCCGTTTGTATCAAGGAAATTGCGTCACCCGCATTTCTCCCTGCTTGTTTTAATCCTCTAATTTGCGCCTTCAAGTTTTCACTTATTGCTAAACCTGCTGCATCGTCCCCACTTCTAGTTACTCGTTCACCTGATGACAACTTTCTTAAGCTATCATTTAAGGTGTTGGTAGTATTTCCTAAAGAACGTTGTGCTGCAAGCGAAGCAACGTTTGTATTTATTCTTAATCCCATATTTAACTCCCGTTATACATAAAAATTACCTCCTGTAAAAAGCGAACATACTGTTCTAAAGTTAGTATTAAAATTGTCCTGTCCTAAAAACTGTACCAATACTAATTGGGTACTTCTTTCTTGCTCTTCTTTTCTAATACAAACATATCTTTCATTATCGAGATTATGATGACCGAATCTTGCAGGATATGCGGCCACCAGATCTTCTCTTACTCACTATTAAAATCCATACAATCCTCCCAGTTCCAAACATTAATCTTAAACTTGAGAAGCTGAGCCAATAAGCTGCAAAGCATTCTTCGAGTAGGCATTTGCCTGCGCCAAAACCGAGGTACCTGCTTGTACCAAGATGTTGTTCTTGGTTAAATCGGCAGTCTCCTTGGCGATGTCCGCATCTCTTACTCGTGAGTTTGCAGAAGCAAGGTTCTCTTTGCTTACGTTAATGTTGTTAATGGTAGACTGTAGTCTGTTTTGTAGAGCACCAAAGTCTGCTCTAATTCCAGAAACAGAGATAATTGCTTGATCAATTGCAGACAAAGAGTTTTGTGAAGAAATCTTATCTGCAACGGATGCTAAATTTAATCCTAGCGCTGCGACGTTGACGTCAGCGCTGGAAGCATCAAATGTCAATCGGTCAGTTATTGGATCGTTGCGAGTACCAATTTGGATGTCAAATACGGCACCAGTTCCATCCAACAGCGGAACGCGGTTAAATTCAGTAGAGTTTGCTATTCGATCAATCTCTGATGTCAGCTGCTCAAACTCAACATTTAAAAACTTTCGTTCGGTTGATCCGATAGTATCTGAAGCGGCCTGTACGGATAATTCACGAAGACGAATTAAAATATTCGATACTTCTGATAGCGCACCTTCAGCGATCTGCACTAAAGAGATACCGTCTTGGGCATTTCTTTCTGCTTGATCTAATCCTCGGATTTGCGCCTTTAAGTTTTCCGAAATGGCAAGGCCTGCGGCGTCGTCTCCTGCGCGATTAATCCTCTGGCCAGACGACAATTTTTCCAGAGTTTGGTCCATTGCAAGTCGTGTTTTTCCCAAATTTCTTTGAGCGTTCAACGATGCAACGTTGGTGTTGATTCGTAGTCCCATAAAAATCCTCCTTGATTTTGGGCCTGACAAGACTCCTTCTTGTCAGAGAAGTTTAGCAGGTCCAACTCCCGCTAAATTTCTTCAATACACATATCGAACTTATTCAAAAGTTTTTTACTCATTTGTTGAGACCACTATTTTTTTTTATAAAAAAGATGAGAACAGTGGCCAGTTAGTTGTTTTTAATGGTTTTTTTCGGGTAGGAAAAAAATTCCGCCAAAATTATTAAACTGTGAAATAATAAATTATGGACCAAATTATATCTACGCTTGAACGCAATCCAGAATACTATGGTGCGGCCTTGGCACTTATTGAGAAAAATTTCAATTATCCAGCAGGCCAGCATTTTGACGTCGACTTTTATCTTCTAATGAGGAAAGAAAATCAATCTCATAATTTTATTATTATTGATAAAACAGACCAAAGAATTTTGGCCCATATCGGCGTTATTATAAGACAAATGTCATTGAGGGATAATTTTTTTCCGGTGGCATTTATTGGCGGGATTGCGGTAGATGAAAAATATCAAGGACGAGGATTGTTTAAAAATCTTTTTAATTATGTAATTAGTAAGTATGAAAAAGAGGTGTTGTTTTTTTTCCTATGGAGTGATCAGGATCAACTTTATCGTAAATTCGATTTTTTTCAAACGGGCGTTATACATCAAACTGGAATAGATCAGATATCTCACTATACTGGGACAATGTTTATCAGGCAGAAGTTGGCAGAAGTTAGGCCAGAAGATTTTATTGCAATGAAGAAGCTTTATCTTGATAATATTGAAGGAAAATGCTTTGCCATTCATCGAAATGATAGTGACTGGGAGGCCTTGAAATGGATTAGTTCTGCAGATTTTTATCTATACAAAAGCAATAATAAATTACTCAGTTATTTTGTGGCCAACAAAGGTGCTGATTTAAAAGAAGTAATCCATGAACTTGTCTGCGCTTGTGGTTATGAGCAAAAAATACTCGCAGAACTGGCCCAGTACAAACTCTGGATTCCTGAAAATTATTTTAAATATAATGGGGTTCCCGTACAATCTTTATATAGTGGAATTTGTCGCTTAGGAAATGGTGACTTTTTTACTCACTTTATTCAGTTGCAATCAATTGCTGTTACGGGCCAAAGTGATCCGGTATCTCTCTTACAGTCGCTTTGGGGGGAGCGCAGAAGTGGTATGACGAACATTAATTCATTTCCTCTTTATATTTCTGGATTAGATAGTATTTAATATTAAGATTGAACATTTATTCTAGTTTCTCGCTTGATCTGTTACTGTTTTTTCCCAGATTGGATCATTTTTATATTTTTCCAGTTTCCATTTTTCTTGCATTTCATCAACTTTTTCATATTCAGTTTTAAATAGTTTTTTTCTTCCCCACAAAAATAGATCAATCAAATTAACTCCGATTTTTTCTATTTGGGCCGCAGTTAAGATAACTTTATTAGCAAGATCAATTGGTCGATCTCCTCCATATACCCACTTATAAAAGAAAAAAGTACTATCTGATACTTCGTTGGTGAAATGGATTTCCTTTGTGGTAGAAATCTGAAAATTAAAAATCCCGGTAAATTCCAATGGCCGTGTAATTTGACTCAATCTTTGTTTTAGCTTAGCGTCTGAATTATATAGCGCCACTCTTAAAGTACGCGCTACGGCCACCTTCAGATAGTTTGAATTGCCATCAAAAGTACTAAATTTCTCCAGATATCCTTCTCCATTGCCTCCAAAAAAAAATTTAACTTTTACAATTCCCTGAATATTTCTATCTACCAACTCTTGTGGATAATCTAGTTTTTCCAAAATTGCTTGATAGATTTGAGATGTTATAGAAACACTTTGCTGTTTAAAAACAGCATAATTTTTATTCGCGCCATAACTGTTACTGTCGTTATTATTATCATTATCATTATCATTATCACGAACATTTTCTTTCGGGTTCCGGGATGAGTGATGTGCAATCATTGTATCCACTTGCAGGTCTGCCAGTGAAATTTTTTTTTTACCAGCGGTTGCGGTATTTGGTTTTGTCGTTAACTTTGCTAGATTAGTACTGGTGGAGGCCGGTGGCATTTCTGGGATGATCTCAAAAATTTTCTTATTAGGTGAGTGAGATGATTTTACTTGTTTGGGCCCTTTTGTACTATTAATCGAAATAAGTAACAGCAAGTGCAGGCCAAGCGATATTATAAAATATAAAGCGCTAATATATTTAATAACAAATTGTCTGTTTTGGGATTTATCCATTGCGCTACTTTAAGAAAATAGCAATGGATGATTGTCAGAGCGATGTAAAGTTTTGGTAAATTTGGGTTTTAATTAAATTCATTCTTCAATAGTAGCGAAAGAACAATATCCCTCAGTGTAAAAATCAACTAGTGCCTTTTGAGGGAAAATTCCATAGGTTTCCATATATTGGGCCTTAAGAGTGATTGAAAAATGGGCACGGCCTTCCTCGACATTTCCAATAGAAAGAAAAGTACTTCCATCTATTTCCTGACTACCGATGTTTGCCGAGATTCCTCCGCGGTATATTCCTTTATCCCACTTTGATATGTCGGTGTGAGCATCCATAATTGTTTTCAATTCTTTTCCATCTTTTAACAAGATATCTACATTTAGATGTCCGACAAAACCTTGATCCATATTTTTTGAAAGGATGATTTTATCGAGCATGTTGTTATCAGAATCAGGCGTGCACACTAATGCTTTAGCTGCCATGGCCGGATAGGCAATAAAAATAGTAATTAACGATAAAAAAATTGTTTTTTTAAAATTTTTCATATGTCCTCCTCGGAGAGTTGATTTCAAGATTACACATGAGAAGTATATCACACTGACGCCGTGCGACAAAGCTAGTAATGGTCACATTGTAATAATTACGCGATTAACCCAATAACTGCACAGGCCTTACCATCTACAATAATGTGTGGTGGATGGATTCGCACGGAGTGACTCTTGGCCAGCGGGACAAGGCCCGCCTCCGCATCATCGACCAGAATATCGTGAACTTTATAGTTTAAAATCTCTGGAAATTTAAAGTTTGTTTTGTTTTCCGAGGCATTATGTATGACTAAAAACTTTTGATAACTATAAGAAGGAGCATCCCCTTCTCTCTTGTCAATCGGATCAATGTAGTCAATGTTATTTACGACAAAAGCAATAAATGTCGGATGTTCTGAATTTTCTTCACCGGCCACACAATCCTTAAAGGCCAAATTAATTGTCGCCTTGTTAGTTGCTTTGCTTATCGACTGTGGCAAAATGGTATTGCTTCCATAATCGCTGTAGTGAGCAGAGACATAATCCCACTTACCGGCGGTATCGACTAATTTAAATTTTAGATCATCAACGGCCCCCCAGCTACCAATAGAAAATTTCTCAATATGTGCCTTAGTGAAAGTAATTTGGCCTCGGCCACTAGCATCAAAATCCACGAAAAAATCATTCTTGGTTGGATTTTTTGTTGCATCATCAGGTGGATGAATGCCCCCTACCATGTAAGAGCGCTTGCCCGGGATACCATTTATAAATTCGATAGTAAGGCCAGGAACTTCTGGCCAGTTATTGTATCGCCCGCTAGTAGAGAGATCGAAATATCGAGAATTAGGAATGTAATCAGAGACGAAGCGAAGATTATCGATGATCTCCTGAGTGGAGGAAAAATGAAAGCAGGAAAATTTTCGTCGTAGCGAAATTAGTCCACTGATATATTTGCGAAGATTGGTAAAACGTTCAGATCGTTCCCAGCGAAACATATTTGTTATATCTGGCGAGCGATAAGAGTTTTCATGAAAATAAGTAGCACCATCGTCGGCAATTACCCGATCAGAAGTGTGTGCGCGATTACTCGTTGGATCGTTGGGGGCAAGTGGTTTAGTACGTCCGATTTCTATTCCTCCTTCTAAAACAATTTTCCCCTGAGAAGTGAGTAAAATGGCCAAGGCCAATTTTTGTACGCGTTCTTTGCTATGTTTTTCGGATTTGTAAGATAGATTAATTTTATCCAAAAGAGTGTGCCCGTCATGAATACTGAGATAATTAATAGTGTCGGTTGGATGATTAGCAAAAGCATGCTGCTTATTTTTATCGATAAAAACATCCATTAATCCATCTTTATTATGATCTACAGGGTAATCTTTAATGCCACCAACAATGGAACTTTTTACCTTTGCGCCAGTGGCAAATCCTCCATGGACAAAACCCTGAATGGTTGGGGAGCCGGCCACGGAGTCACGAGCGGAATCATTAAAAACGCCAACGTCGCAGGCCGCAGGAAGATTGGTTTTAGTGGTGGCAAGATGAGCCGGTAAATCAGTAAGATCCCAACCTTCCCCATATAAAATGATATCTGGCCCTAATGCTTGGCGAATTTCTAACATGGTTTGATGATCAAGAAAACTCATCAGATCAAAGCGAAAACCATTAAATCCAAAATTGGCAACATAGTATTTTAAAGAGTCAATAATCATTCGTCGGGCCATTAGTGAGCGAGATTCAATGGTTTCTCCAGCACCAGTAGTTTTTGAAATAGTACCATTTTCTTCGCGACGGATATAACAGCCGGGGGCCAGTTGTTCAAAATAATCAAAACTGTAAGTGTGATTAAAGACTACATCTAAAATTAATCCCAGTTTTTGCGCAGTGATGGCCGCAGTCATTTGTCGTAACTCTTTTATACGAATAGTTGGATTGAATGGATCAGAGGTCAACCAACCAGAAGGAACAAAAAAATTAAAAACATCATAACCCCAGTTATAGTTCACTAGGGACGAAGGAATTTTTTCATCTTGCAGAGAGCGATTGGTTTCATCTACGGTACAGCAAATATGCAAAGGCATAAATTGCAGATGGGTTATGCCTAGAGCTTTCAAGTGATCAAGTTTTTCTAAAACTCCCAGGTAGGTTCCCTTGATTTTAGCATCAAGCGAAAGAGTCGGAGCAATGGTAAAATCGCGGACATGTAGTTCGTAAGCAATAAAATCATTTCTATTTTTCATAATGTCACTGTTGGCCAGCGACGGCAGGGGGCCCATTTCGTCTAAAAGAGATTCGATATTTAAAATTGCCATTTTGGGCACGAGGCGTTGCTTATCTGTGGCCAGACGTGCGGCAATAGGATGAATAGATTTGGCGTAGGGATCAAAAACATAGTTGGTGTTACCATGGGAAGTAACTCGATAAAGATAAAAATGGCCTAGCAAGGAATCAACGCCCAAAGCTTGAGGATTAATTAAAATTGACCAAGCACCTCGCGCCTGTTTTTTTAATGGACGGGCCTGGAGAAATTTTTCGGGGTCATCTTTGGCAAAAAAATGGATTTCAACTGCGCTGGCCGTAGGGGCCCAAATAATAAATTCTACGGGAGATTGAAGATCTGTTGATTGCCAAATTTGACCTAGCGGCCCTGGGTAGTAAAAATGCTGATTGATTAAATCTAAAGTTAAATAGGCATAGCAACTTTGATCTCCTAGGGCCATGCGATAGGTTTCATTTAAATCAAGAGATGCTTCTTCAGGAAATTCAAGCAGTAAAATATTCTCTCGTTGTTGGCATTGCCAGTGTGAGATTTTTTGGCCTTTGTGATTGAATATGGCCAAATCATTAAAGTTAATCTGCTCGTTATGTTCAAGATAGACTTTAAAAGTTTTGCTAGAGGTTATCCAGGCGAATTTTATATTGTTCATTATGGTGATAATTTAAGCAAAAATAGAGCAAAATAGCATCTTAAAAATTAATATCTGCGGATTCTTTACTTGAATAATTAAGTTGTTTGGTATTACCTGTTAAAGATGAGATTTAAAATTGGCCTTTTTGATTCTGGAGTGGGGGGATTTACAATTCTTCGCTCCCTTATTGAGCTGCTTCCGGCGCTGGAAATTTATTATATTGCAGATGATGCCTACGCGCCTTACGGGACAAAAAGTGATGAAGTGGTAGTTGATCGGTCAGTGAAAAATAGTGAACGATTATTGGAATTGGGGGCGCAAATGATCGTGGTGGCCTGTAATACGGCAACCGCAATTAGTATTAATAGTCTACGAGAGCGCTTTCCTGATATTCCATTTGTGGGCGTGGAGCCTTATTTGAATATTTTAAATAAAGAAGGCGCCCTCGATAAAAATGCTTCTTTGGTTGTACTAACTACTAAAGTAACAGGTGAGTCGCAGCGTTTTCGTGATTTGAAAAAAAGATTAGATTCGGAGAACAAGATTGATCATGTGATGTTTCCAGAGTTGGCCTCCTGCATAGAACATCTTTTCTATAATGGGGATAATGGTGGAATTCGTCAAAAAATAAATGATCAGCTTGATCTGATCTATGCAAATAAGAATGGGAAAAAATATACGCATGCGATTTTGGGATGTACGCACTATCCACTAATAGATAACTACATTGAGAGTTATCTGCACCTTAAAACTATTTCGCCAGGCCCCAATGTTGCCAATCAGATAAAAAATGTTCTAATAAAAAATGGCCTTTATCTTCCCGACAAGGTTGCTAATGAGAAAATTGAAAAAACTTCTGAGTTTAATTTTTTTAGCACTAAGGTAAATCAGTGGCAGATTTGGCCAATTTTCGAGCTTGAGAAAAAACTAATATTGATTTGAGAAAAAGAAGGGTAAGAGAGATGAGCACAGAGCTACAAGTAGAGAAGGTTTCGGTTGCCAAATTATCCGTTATATCGAATACCATTTTAGTAATTTTAAAATTAATGGTGGGAACACTTATTGGATCGGTTTCCGTAATTTCTGAGGCGATTCATTCGGCCGTTGATTTGCTTGCTTCCGTGATAGCACTTCTGGCAGTTAGAGGCTCTGGCCGGCCTTCCGATGCCGATCACCATTATGGCCATGGGAAATTAGAAAATTTATCGGGTTCTCTTGAGGCGCTATTAATTTTCTTGGCCGCTGGTTGGATTATCTATGAGGCAATTTTAAAACTTATGCATCCCTCGATGATAGAGCAGGCCGGTTGGGGGGTGGGAATAATGGCCATTTCCGCAGTTTTTAATTTTATAGTCTCTGCTAAATTATTCAAGGTAGCAAAAAAAAGTGATTCTATTGCGCTGGAGGCCGATGCTTGGCATCTGTTGACTGATGTTTACACCTCTGTCGGAGTAATGGCCGCAATGTTGATTATTACTCTTGGACCTTACTTTTTTCCGCAGGCCAACTTGGCCATTATTGATCCCATCGCAGCAATTATCGTGGCACTTCTAATTATCCATGCGGCATATGAATTAACAGTAAAATCAGTAAAAGATTTATTAGACGCAAGTCTTCCGGACGAAGAAGTTGAGTGGATAAAAAAAAGTGTCAAAGAATTTGCGCCAAAGATAAAAGGTTTTCACCGTTTGCGCACGAGAAAGTCAGGAGCTGAGCGCTTTATTGATTTTCATATTCAGGTAGACTCTGCAATAACAATTGCCAATGCTCATGAAATTACAGAAGAGGTGACGGCCTTTATTAAGAGACACTTCCCGCTATCTAATGTGATCATTCACTGTGAGCCTTGTGATTTAAAAAAGTGTAGTGAAACTTGCCTGGCCGGTTGTTTGAAAAAAGAGATTACTCTCCCCAAGGATCCTCTTCCTCACTAGGGCATTTATTCAGTCTTTCAATTTCTATTTTCTCAAAACTTTGGGCATCAACATTAATTATGGGGTTGGTCTTTATGGTGACCGGAGTATGGCCTTTACGACTTAATTGACTAGGTTTAAAAATAAATGTGTCTGAGGCCGTTCGAGTAATCGGAGTGGTGTTCATAAAAAGTTTGCCAGCGTTATCAATAGAAATATTAACGCTCCAAAGAGGCAGGGTGACATTTATTGATCCATAAGTAGGCAGTCGAAAAATCCAAGGGAAAGAAACAAAGCGGCCAGTTAGACTAGGAGAATCTTCTACACATTCTGGCAGTGCCGAAAAGAACATTTTTTCTGAGTAATTAGTGTTAAGTAGTTGTAGTTTCCAGGTGAAATATTTTTCACCGTTGCGTTTTTTCCAGGACAGAATCATCTCTTTTAATTTTACACTATCTTTTATGAAGGATTCAATTTGTTCAGCAGTAACAGTAGAGGGAAGCGGATTATCATCGTCATCATTATCATCGATACTACACTCAATAGGAGAGTTTATGCAGAAGATATTTTGGACGATCAGTTTGTTGCTTTGAGGTCCCGTTTCCCGAGTGTTGCGGATAAAGCCAATAAGTCGCTCCTCAATAACAACAGGCGTTCCGGCCGGAACATTGCCCACATTACACTCTTCTCCGGATATGGCAAAATGAGGGGAAAAAATTGGATTATTATCGCGTACTCCGCTGCTACTAGTTATAGGATCAATAGAGCAATTTAGGGAGGAGAGTTGAACATTTTTGCTAGTGTCAAGTTTGGCGATAAATAATTTGGCCAAACGAAACCGTTGAGTTTGTGGAGTCATAATCGGGGTAGGTGTTGAACTAACAGAAGCATCCAGCGTTATTTGGGCAAAACTGTCGCCGTTGGCGTTTTCTATGTACTCAATTTTAGAGATAGATCTTTTCACTGTCTGAGAAAGTGGCCCATACTCTCGCAGATAGACGGCCACCGAAGAAAAATTTCTTCCAACGACTGATTGTAGGCAACGGCCATTGGCCATAACCATTGAGTAGTCTACTAAAATTCCTGTGCAAAAAATATTGCTTTTTCCATTTAAAATCACGGCAATATTTGAGCGACACTCTTCATCGGAATTTTGGCACCTCAGTTCCGTCTCATTTTTAATGGGAGAGTGATTTTGGGCCTTGTCTTGCTTGTTGGCCTTGCCATTACCGCAGGATAAAAAAGCAGTCAGCTGCAGCATAATCAAAGGAAGAAATAATAAGGGCGATAGTAGCAGCGGTCGTTTGGTGGTCATTGCAAGCTCCGGAGCGGATATAATTAAGCATCTTTACTATACTAGATTTAATGATAAATTAATCTAAAATTGTTAAGAAAATGTAAAAATTACCTAAAATTTTTCTCCGCAAAAGGCCGGATGCAAGCAGGTACCAAAGATATTTTGTAACTTAAAAATATTATTAATGCCGGTGCAATGGCCAGGGGCAAAGGTGTCTAGCTCTAGTTTTTTTAGATAATCCACTACAAATTCAAAGTGTTCTTCCCCGGCCTCTTTAAGATGAGTTCCGCCAATAACGGTATGAATTTTTTTATGTGGAAGTTTTTGCTGAACATATTCTAAGCTGTTTATTACTCCGCGATGTGCGCACCCCAGTAAAACAGTTAGACCTTTGGGATCAGAGATAACTACGGCGTTATCGTCTTCAAAGGTGTCTTCAATAAAATCATCAATATTGTCACTGCCATTACTAATCTTAAAATGGCGAGGGATTTTTTCATATTTATTGGCCATCGGGATCGTGCCAGTCATATAGATATTTTTATCGATTTGTGTAAAATCCCGCGAGAAGTGAAAAGGGATTTTAAGTTTTTTTTCTAGATAGTCGCGCTCAAAAGGAATTCCAATGTACTCTTTGTTTTTTCCTCTGACAGAAAAAGTTTTATTAAATATGTTTGGATGAGCATAGATTGGACAGGGGCCAAAGCGTGTAATAATGGAGGCAATTCCTCCGGTATGATCATTATGTCCATGTGACAGAATAATCCCTGCAAGTTGCGGTATTTTTATCTGCATAACCTCGATATTTTTTAGAGCGCATTCGCCGGTGAATCCGGTGTCGAAGAGATAGAATTTATTATCGACAGCAATAAGCATGCAGATGCCATCTTCTGCGTAAGGGGTATGTAGCGCGTAGTTTTCGGCCAGAATAGTTATTTTACCATTCATCTTTAGTGTCCGTCATGCCCGTGTCCGTGTCCATGCTCATTTTTATCATGATCATCAGGAACTTCTTCAAGGCCAGTAATCATTGATTGAATGTGTGCCCAAACCGTGTGGCCGGTAGTCGTTAGATAAACATGGATCACTATAAACATGGCCAGCGCATAGGCGCAGGCGGCATGAATTATAGCAATGCGCTCAAGCGTTAAGTAATAGAAAAAATTTATTTCGGTATATTCGCTGGCAAACATTGCGAGAAAGTGGTTAAGGAAATAGTTAATATCGCTCCAGTTGTTGTAATAATAATACAAAACTCCACTGAATATTTGTAGTGGAATAAGAAAAAGTTTTAATTGCAGATAGGCAAGACGTTGCATAGGATTTAATTTGGAGTTAACAGACTTGTCTGCCGGGTGGTGCTCTCCTTTAAAGATTCCCAAAATGTAGTAGCGCATTACCGCTAATAATTTTTCGGTTGTGGGAATATATTGCTTCCATTCACCCGTGGTGAAATGCCAGAAAATAGCAAAAAGAATAAGAATCATTAGCAGCCACGCTAAAAAATTGTGCAAAGTAACGGTAGTCGTAAAGCCTAAAATTGAATAAGTTCCATGTATTTCAAAACCGCTGATAATTAAAAGCGAGATGAGGGTAGTTTGACTCCAGTGCCAAAATCGCTCGAAGCCCTTATAGATTACGATGGTTTTCATATTTATTTCCTTTTCATTTTTCTAAAAATTGAGGAGGTTAAGCGGATTCCACCATGAATAGAAACGCCCATCATTGTGAGAAAAATTCCCAAATAGGCCAGTAAATCCATTGGGCCTTCATAGTTACCGAGAATATATGGCCGAATAGATGATTCCAAAGCGGCCAATATGGTTGGGCCGTTTTTATGACAGTCCACACAGGCCAGTGCTTGCTCTTTGGGAGATACTCCATGATTAATTGGCCAGTAAGTTTTGGTGGCAGAGATATGTTTTTGTTTATCTTCGGCCGAAGTTGATTCTTCTTTAGTCGCGCGAAATGGAAAGAGTCGCGCTCCGGCCGTTTTTCTTCCGAGAGGAGTATTGCGCAGTCGCAAGAGGGTTCCATCAGGTAAATCATTATATTTTTCAGGAATGGTTACGCCGCTGTACCAGTGATATTCGATGGGGCCGGGTGTTCTTTTGTCGGTTATATGACAGGTTTGGCAGGCCACGATATCAGTATGGTCATTAAGTTTTTGATCACTTTTGTGGGGGTTTTGAGAGTGGCATGATTCACAAGAAGCAAAATCCATTCCGATGTCGCTATCGCCATCACCTCTTATTTTTAACTCGCGCTTATGTTCTAAAGAGGTCGTTTCACAGTTATCAGATAGAGTATGTTTAAAAGTTGAATGACACATACTGCATTGAAAATTTATTCCAGACTGATCCATGTGCACATCGATAGTTTTGTCGGGAGCAATGAAGGAATTATTCAAATCATTGAATATGGTATGCTCTTCTGCGAAGTGACAGTAGCCGCAGGTATTTCTGGTTGGATATCCAATTCCATTTCCAATTTTTTTCATTAATTCGGCAGGAAGCGGTGGTTCTTTTTTACTGTGGCCTTTTATGTGCTTAGCATAATTGTCGCTAGTATCGTGACAGATAAGGCAGTCAGCTTTTAGCGTTTTATTTGCTGGTGGAGTGTGTGTTTGGGAATAACTTTGAAAATCGCTGTGACAATCAATACAATCCCCACTCATGTCTTCGCCTTCTATCTGTACCCGCGTGTTGTTGGCATCACACTTCCATACCCAGTGCAACACTTCTTGAATGTGGCCCCCGGATTCATTGTGACAGGTAACACATGCTTTCATTACTTCATTGTGAGAATTAAAAGATTTTTGCAAGTTGGGAAATTTGGGGTGGTTAGCAAAAGTTTTGTCGATCTCTTTTGCGTCGACGGACATGCTAATTGTCGTCATTATTAAGAAAATAAAAAGGAGGCGAAAAATAATCATGTCAGTACTCTCTGGTTATTACTTATTTTTTTTACTTAGTTTTTTATGGTAGTTGTCGAAAATTGTGATCGTTCCTTCTCCATGGCAGGTAGAGCAAAATTGTAAAAGATCATCTTTTTTCTCGCGCAAGTAGTGTTTGGAGATTTGCTCATTATGAGGAGAGTGACAAGTTTGACAGGCCACTTGCTCATTTTCTAGGCGTATTTTTTTTGTACTGGCCAGGGCGGCCATCATCGGCATCGGCTTATGCATTTGTTTGCGTTTTTCGGTGTGACAATTCATACAAAGATTAGACTCAACATAGAGAGTTAGTCCTTGTTTTGCAAAATGCATGCTATGGCAACTAGCACAAGTTTCTACTGCAATATCAGGAGCATCTTTGGCCATTTTATTAATTTTAACATTGATGTGATTTTTATCATTGTTACCAGCGGCCGTATGACAGGTAAGGCACAACTCATTGTAGGGCATGCGCAATCCGGCCGGATTGCCTTTTTTATCTTGCGCTGTTTTGGCAGTTTTTCCATTAGGTGAATGGCCAATATGACAAGTGGTGCACCAAAATTTTCCATTTTTGGTTGGCAATTTACTATCCTTCGGCATTGGCATATTAATAGGATGATGGGTGTTAAAGGCCAGTCCCCAATTGGCAAACAGAAAGATTACTATTAGTAAAAATAGAAATTTTTTTTGCATGGTGTATTCCTTAGTTTTTTTTATCTTCGGGAAAGAGACGGTTATATTCTAATGGATGTTTTGCCTTTAAGTCATCTTTATTTATAAGGCCAGTAAAAATAGTTTTATCCATTGGAAAGGTTTCTGGCGCGAAATGTGCTCCATAGATGTGCCAAATGAGAATGAGTAAAATTGCCAGGAGTGCTTCGTTAGAGTGAGCGATGCGAGCTGCCGGGACTATTTGTCCGCTAAAAAACGTAGTCGCAAAAACTGGGGCAAGTAGCACTATTCCGGAGATTGACATTATAATTGCAGCAGAAAGAATACTGACATATTCAAATTTTTGTTTGTAATCGAAGGTGTCGTATTGCGGAGGAGTTTTTTTATATCCAAAATAATATTTTATACTAGAAGATAGATCGCGCCAATCTTGCATACGTGGAAGCAAAGAGAGCGAGATTTTTTTGAGAGCAATACCTATAACAATATAAAGCAGGTGTAGCATTAGCTGGATGGAAAATAAAATTCCTGTTAAGTGATGAATGGTCCGAGCGCGATCTAATCCACCAATTAGATCCATGAGATCACCGAGCCAGGCAGTTTCATAAAATTTTTGTGGCATACCGGTAATGGCCAAAATAAGGAAGGCCAAAATTATAAGGATATGTTCAATTCGGCGAATTAGAGAAAAACGTTCGATGAATATTTTACCGTTCTCGTCATGAATTATTTTAGGGCCGTGCATAAATTTGTCCTGTCTGTTTGAATATTACTTTTTTAGGCGATCTCCGCGACTAGATGCTCGCCAAATGTGTAAGAGAATGTGCAAAATTAATCCAATGATGGCCAGCGGAATCATTATTCTATAAAACCATTTAACTAGCCAAACCAAGGGAGCAGATTTTAGTGTTGGGGGATAGTGTGATAGCCAGGCGTTGGAGAAAGAGGGAGTAGCGTTCAGGTGACATTTTTTACACATCTGTACAATTTTGGCCCGTGCTTCTTCGTGAGTTTGTGATTCTTTTTTTGATTTTATATCATGTACTCCGTGGCAATCATAACAGGCGGCAATTAATTTCTCGGAGTGCTGTTTTTGCTGGGAATAAATACGATTAGAGGCCCCATGAAAATCATCCAAGTAGGAGGTTAAAATGTTAGTATTGAGGCCATATCGTTCCATCTTTTCTTGATCACCGTGGCATCGCCCACAGGTTTTATAAGCATTGATGTGAAAAGAGCTGTCATTGTGTTCTTTTATTTCGTGAGAGGTATGACAATCTGTACAAACCGGAACGTCTTGATTGTTTTCATTGGCCATAGCACTGCCGTGAATGGACTGGCGATAGACCTTGTCAATATCGTCGTGGCATTTCGCGCAGCGTTTCGTGATGTCAGTGCGCGTGGCCCCCGGCCGTTTTATATCATGGTGTCCATGACAATCGGTACACATCGCAGCATCTAGGTTTCCGGCCTTCAATTGTACATAGTGAACGCTATCCAGTGCGCGGGTGTAGTGAGAGTAGTGACAGCGCTGACAGGTTTTGACTTTATCCAGGGAGTATTGACGTTTGTTTTCAAAATGGCGCTTCTCATGGGGAAATCCGCCATAATCATTGTGGCAATCGGTGCATAGTAATTTGGGCCCATGGGCGGAGGAGTGAAAAGTGTTATCTTGTGGTAAATGACAATTACGACAAGAGTCATTTAAAACAGAACTCTCTCCCATTAGGGAGAGAGTAAAGGAAGAGATAAAAATCGATAACAGCAGTTTCATTATGTAATATTTGATCTTTCTATGATCCAGCTTCCTATTTTTTATTTCTACGTTCAGCAATTTCTTTTTCTAGATCCTTTAATTCTTCAGGAGTTTTGCGTATTTTGCCCTCTGGTACATTACCTAGATTTTTGCGTTTATTCAAATATGCCGTCATTGGTTCCCAGGTAAAGTGTCCCACATTTTTAACCACCATTTCGGAAGCAGAGCCGGCATTTACAGTAATTAATCTTATAAAATAGTATAGCGGTACTGTGCAAACCATCAAGATAATCATAAAGGGGAAGAAAAGGACAAACGCACCGCCAATGAGTGGGGCGGCAATTACCATTAGGGCGGTGGGAATTTTAAAATAACTGGCTTGTTCTTTTCCACCTAAGCTTTCTCCGTCTGCGCTGATAAATTTTATGTCCAAGGCGTTGATAGAAGCATATACTCCATAACTTACTACGTCATTTGCTTGATACTTTTTCATAATTACTCTCCGGGTTAGATTCTTTGAGCACGCATGCTCGCTTTGTTTCTTGTATCCAGTATCGCATCTTTCTTATTCAAACTATATTAGGCTGAGTACTTATGAATCTAGGAAAAAGTACTTAGTTGCTCTTAGTTTTTTGTGTATAATCATCTTTTCGGTCAGAACTATGGGAAGAATCATTTTTTTCGAAATTCTTTTGATGAATACCCTGCAAGTGGGTGTTGCCTATTTTTGGTTTAAGATGGTTATTCGCCTGCTGCGTCCACTTTCTCCGGTAATAGTGGCAAAATCCCTTGAATATATTGTTGTTTTTCCCGTGGTGGTCATAATTATAAAGACTCTTTTAGTGGTTTCAGGAAGCGATTTTGCTGTGCAGATGCCCTATCAAATGATCCGACTTAAGTTGTGGAATAGTGCTATCTGGGAAACTAGTTATTGGTGGTTAGTACTTATGGCCATATTGGCCGGAAGCACCTTTATATTTGTTTTTCAGGAATTTATTATTTTAGGCAGACGAGGTGGTGGCCAACATTTGGATACAAGTGCAGCAAAACGAGATGATAAATTGGAGTTAATTTTAAAGGCAGTTTTGCAAGGACTAGAAAAATCTAATTACAAAATTCCTCGTTATAAAAAAGTGGAAATATTTAAAGTAGAAGATCGAGAGCAGTTTGCTCTACTAAAAGGTATTTTTCATCATAAAATTTATCTCTCTAGCGCACTTATTGATACTTTGGATGAGGAAGAAGTAATGGCCACGGTGGCACATGAAGTGGCCCATGTGATCTATGGTGATAATCTTCGTACACTCCTAATATGGTCAATGCGTGCTCTTCAACCATTTAATCCATTCACGTTAGCAATTTTTCGCGACATTATAGAGGTAAGAGAATCGGCCTGTGATTATCTGGCAAGCGAAGCAACAAAAAATCCCATGGCATTGGCCTCTGCCTTGATTAAAATGCAGGGAGAGGTGGAACGAGTAGCAGGAGAGGTTTTGGTGGGAGCAGAGGAGTTGGCCCGGCGTGAACAAATTTATACTACTAAAAACAGAGTCAATGAACTTTTGCATTTGAAGAATAATCGTTTCAATAAAGATCCATTTATTCCAGTAATGGTTGTTATTTTTTTATTAATCATAATGTGGGGGATCACTTGAAGCATAGAGCAATCCTAATTTTTTGGACGGCCTTTTTAATTTTTGCGATAGGCTCTCTGGATCGTTTTTTGATCCGAGAGCATTCCGCAGATGTTTGGCAATTAATAGAGAAGACAAATATCAGTGAGGCAATTGCTCGCTTGCACTTTCGCTTCACCTATTTGCCCAATGTAGTTGGTTGGCCTCCGGATAAGCTATTTATTAAGCGCCATGCGGAAAGTTTTTTTTGGTTAAAGCTTTCCGCTATTGCCAACAATGATGAGGTTGTTTGGATTGGGAATGATATAAGTTCATATCCGAAGGAGATGAAGGGGATAGTTGATTGCCTAGAGGAAAAAGATAAGCAAAACAAGCAAAATAAACATGAAAACGGCCAGATATGTCCAGGCAAGATAAAAAAAATTACACATAAAGATGCCGGCGGAGGAAGTAATTACGCCGGCCCATCAATTATCGCAATAACTAATTTCTCAAACGAAGTGTCCAGCAAAATTTTGCATGGGATTATTCGCAAGTGATAGCTATTTTTTCTTCGTGCGTGGAATCTCTCCATCATCTCTGGGGTATCGCTCAACATTTTTTGGCTCACGTTTATTATCGTCGCCAAAAACGCTATTATCGGGAGTAGTGACTTCTCCCATCTTTGTGATTTCCGTCTTTATGCCGAATGCATGATAATCGGTAATACAAGTCCGTACATTTTTTATGGTATTGCAAAATTCCTGTAGTTGCTGCTTTCGCGTTTCAGTTGCAGCACATATCCCAGTCGGCGGTTTTGTGCAATGATCAGAATATATTGTAGATGCTTTTTCTAATAAAAAATTCGCATTAGTGTTAAACTTAGCAAGTTCATCGCTTTTCATTTTATTTATTTGGGCCAAGACTGTCGGAGAAACAGATACGTAGTTTACTGGGCAGAGCATTTGATGAAAAGACATGAGGCGTGGGGCGAAAAGATCAGAGGTGCCACAGGTAATTCCTACAATCGCGCGTTCAGCAAACGCAGCAAAAACTATAATCGCTGCCAAAATAAGTATAAACAAAGGGTTAGCAGCGGCATTTGGAATTAGAAAATCAAATAGTCGCATCACTGAACTTTTACTTTCGGGAAATTGATTTTTTAATTTTTCAAAAAGTATTCCTGGAGAGGACTCGGTATGCAATATTTTTATATCCAGGCCGTTTATTTTAAATGTTACTGAATCAATATCTATTTTTTCAACTGAAAAATAGGTCTCAACTCCTCCCCATGAAAACATCATTTCACCGTCATTGTATTTTATCGGTGGCAGGGCCGTGATTTTTTGCTGTTCTAAAAAGGTGTGCATCTCTTGGCCTAGCTTGGTATCTTGTTTGGAAAATTTGGCGACTATGGCCTCAGCAGTCAGATTTTTGTTGTAATCATCAACAATACTTTTTAAAAAGTTGGGTGTTTTAATTTCTCCCTCTTCTCCCGCATAGACAATTGATTGAGTCGTCAGAACAAACGACAAAATAAAGCTAAAAAAAGTTGAAAGGTGTTTGGACATATATTCTCCTTTGCAGATTGGTTAAGACAATGAACGAGTGTGCTTCTTTTCACTCATTATATGAGCAGAATTATCCCCCACGGTTGAAAAAAAAACAAATGCTATTTTGCGGAAAAACTTGCCGACAAAAAGAATATGGCCTATTGGTGAAGACACATTAAAAAAGTATACTATTTGAGTGGCGAGGAAAACTATTCTGTATTTGTTGGCGTTTGGCCCTTTTGTTTTAAACATGCGACTATTTAATACAAAATCACTATTTAAGATATCAGAAATTTTTTAGCTCCTAAGGAGTCTTTTCATGATAAGGAAGTTATCCTCTTCGTTGCGAGGAATTATAATTTATATTGTATTACTGCTTACAGGTTTCTCGCTTGCAATCATCGTTCACCAAGCAATAAGTGATTTTGAAAATGATATAGAGCAAACCAAAAGACTGGCGGGTAAGCTAGCGTCTCAGATTGCGTCAGAAGTTAATTTATTAGTTGGGATTGTTCGTTTCCAGGGAAAAACGTTTTCTTTATTGCCAGATGTGCAAAAACAAAATGCGGATAGTATGAATGTTTTACTTGCAGATTTTCGTTCTAATAATCCCATTTTTGCCAATGTAGTTTTGCTTGATCAGAAAGGAGATGTCTGGGCCTCCGGTATTCCCCTGGGCGGCAAGCATGTCTCCTTGGCGGATAGAAATTTTTTTAAAGAAGTTATGAAGACTGGAGAGTTTGTGGTGGGGGAATTTGTAGTTGGAAAAACTAGCGGAAAACCAAGTTTAAATTTTGGTTACCCAATTAAAAACGCTATTGGAAAAACTGTAGGCTGTGTGGCCATTGCCTTAGACTTGACATATTTTAAGCATCATTTTGAAAAGGCAGAGCTTCCTGCCAAGGCCTCTTTTGTCATTATCGATCATCAGGGGATCGTTCTTTTTCGCTATCTAGATCCAGAGAAATATATTGGGACAAAATTTCCAGTTAGTGAAATACAAACGATGTTGGATGGCCCGGAAGAATATGTGGACGTAGGAGCTGCGCTGGACGGTATTTTGCGAATTAGGGCCTCCGTAAAACTTTCCAAATCGCCGGGAGAGGCCCCATATCTTTTTATTCGAGTGGGTATTCCCTACGATACTCCAAAGATTAGTGCCATAAAGAGACTAATGTCCAAAGTGTTATTTCAGTTGACGGCACTTTTTTTTGTACTGACTGTTTTGTGGTATATCGGCAGACATTTTATTTTAAGGCCAGTTGAAATTTTGCGTGAGGCCTTTATTAAAGTAGGCCAAGGTGATTTCAGTATCAGACTAACCGGAGTGATAAAAGTAGAAGAGCTTGCGGCGATGGCACCTGATTTTGATAAAATGGTATCCGATCTATCTGCTAACATTACTAAATTAAAAAATGCCGAAGCAGATTTGCTTCGTAGTGGAGAATGGCATCATCAGTTGATTGAAACATCCATGGACGGTTTTTGGGGTGTTGGTTCCGAAGGTAAAATTAACGAGGTTAATGAGACTTATTGCAAAATGAGTGGATACAATAAAAGTGAACTTCTATCCCTGAAAGTTATGAATCTGGAAGCATTGGAGTGTCCGGAAGAGATAGCGGCACGTGTTAAAAAAATATTTGCAGGAGGTGATGATCGTTTTGAAAGTGCTCATCGCCGAAAAGATGGAACGATTTTTCCAGTGGAGGTCAGCATTCAATATCGAAAAATTAGGGATGGCCGACTGGCCGTTTTTATTCGAGATATCAGTGGGCGCAAAAAGGGAGAAGAGGAAAATAGGAAATTGCAAGAACAGCTTGCACAGGCGCAAAAAATGGAAGTTGTCGGACGTTTGGCCGGAGGAGTTGCGCATGATTTTAACAACATGTTGAGTATAATTTTAGGCTATACAGAATTAATTAAAGATGAATGCAAAGAAGAAGAACAACTCAATGGACTTTTGGCGATAGAAAAAGCGGCGTTGCATTCACGAGATATTGCTCGGCAACTTTTGGCCTTTTCTCGCAAGCAGCTAATTACACCAAAAGTGTTAGACATAAATCATGTCATTAGTGATGCGCAAAAAATGGTTTCGCGATTGATGGGAGAAGATATTTTGTTAGAATTAAATCTTGCTCCTCATATTGGGCCGGTAATGTTAGACCCTGCACAAATTGATCAAATTATTTTAAATCTGGCCGCCAATGCTAGAGATGCTATGACAAATGGCGGAAGAATGATTTTTACAACAAAAAATTTCCAAGGCGATTCTACTTTTTTTATGGAACATCCAGAAATTACTCCTGGTAAATATGTTCTTTTGCAGGCCGAAGATAGTGGAATGGGAATAGATGCCGGCACGATGAAACATATTTTTGAACCTTTTTTTACAACCAAAGAAGTTGGTAAAGGGACAGGTCTGGGACTTGCCACGGTTTATGGTATTGTGAAGCAAAATAATGGCCATATCTTGGTCAGCAGTGAACTTGGCAAAGGTACGATTTTTTCAATTTATTTTCCGCAACATATTGATGAACAAGCTACTATTTTCATAGAAAAAAAATTTAACCCAACTTTATTCGGCCAAGGTACAATTTTGGTGGTGGAAGATGAGCAACCTCTTCGCAAACTGATTGTTACAATGCTGGAAAAAATTGGATACACCGTACTTACTTCTTCATCTACAGAAGAGGCCATAGAGATATTTTCTAGAGAAAAAAATCAAATTGATTTGCTGGTAAGTGATGTTGTAATGCCAGGGATTAACGGAATTGATTTGCAAAAAATTCTACTTAGCAAAAAACCGGCCCTAAAAACGCTTTTTATCTCCGGATTTCCCGTAGAGGTGATGGCCAGCAAGGGACTAACAGATGCTACAATTCCTTTTTTACTTAAACCGTTTACCATGGCAAGCTTGGCAGAAAAAATTAAGGAGATATTGAAATAGACCGTTTGGGCCTACGCTATTTATCAATATTTAAAACTCCAACGCGAATGGCAAATTGAATTAACTTAGAACGATTTTTGATATTAAGTTTATCCATTAAGTTTGCTCGGTGAACCATTGCCGTTTTAACCGCGACATCCAACTTATCAGCGATTTCTTTATTGGATAATCCATCTGCTATAAATTTTAAAACCTGTTGCTCTCGGGCCGTCAATTTTGCGTATAGCTCTTCATCTGACACTCCCGTAGTGGCCGCAAGATTGGCGGAAAATTTGTTGGCCAAAATAGAGCTGGCCATAGTGGGGTCGATGTAGGTTCCTCCGCTGATTACTGAACGTATTGCAGATACCAGCTCTTCACCCCTGGCAGATTTTAAAATATATCCATTCGCTCCAGCTTCCAGTAATCGTTTTAAATAGATTGATTCGTTATATTGAGTAAGGATTAATATCTTTATCAGGCGGTTGTTCTTTCTAATTTCGATAGTTGCCTCATGGCCACCCATTTCTGGCATAGAGAGATCTAGCAAAAGTAAATCGGGGTTGTGCTTTTCCACTAGCAAGACGGCCTCTTTTCCAGAAGAACCCTCGGCCACCACGTCTAGAGGGAAGATTTGTTGTTCCTCTAGAAATGACTTAAGGCCGACGCGCAAAACGGTATGATCATCAACTAAAACTATTCTTGCTCGGTTTTTATTATTATCCATGATGGTATTTCTCCAGAGAGTCGCCACTGTCGAGAGGTGCATTAATTATAATTGAAGTTCCTCGGCCTGGGGCTGATTCGATCAAAAAACTTGCTTTGAGTAATTCGGAGCGCTCTTTCATCCCCAAAACTCCCAATCCTCGTCCGGCAGTGTTTATAGGTAAATTGGCCAATTCTTCAGGGTTAAATCCAATTCCGTTATCAGTAATAGTTAACTCGATGGAGGCGGGAAGATGTTTGACCAGCACCTCAAGCTTGCTAGCATTTGCATGCTGAGCAACGTTGTTTAGGGCTTCTTGAAAAATTCTAAAAAGAGAAATTTGTAAATCATGACTTAGTTTGTGTCCAGATCCTTCAATCTGAAATTTGCTAACAACTCCATGGTCTTGCTCCAGGCGTTCCAAATACCACTGTAGTGCTGGTAAAAATCCCATTTCATCTAAAACCGAAGGACGGAGATCGAGTAAAATTTTACGAAGGCCAATCAGCATCGCACTACTATTTTCTTCCAGATCTCTCAGCGATTTTTTCAAAAGTGTAGGATCATCCATATATTTAGGAGAGGAAAGTCGCTCAATCTTAAGACGATGAGCGGCCAGATCTTGTGCCAAAGTGTCATGTAGCTCACGGGCAACACGCAGGCGTTCATCCTCTTGTCCGGCCAATACCTTTTCTAAAAAATTTCTACTTTGCTTATGTCTTTTGTTAATCTCTGATTTTAATAATTGATATGCAACGCTGATGACAATCTGCTGCAAAATTGCCTGTAATTTTTGATGAGAAATATGAGTAAGCGTTTTTTCGGTGTCAGATAATAGGCAGGTAACATTTATTCCAGCGGTACCAGTTAATTTGCAAATAATAATACTTTTTTGTTCCGGACAGCAGTGCGGCATATTGTTTTCAGATTGATCGAAGGACTGTATTTGAATGGCCCCCCCCAATGGTGAGCGATTTTCATATGAGTCGACATGATCCATTAATCGCGCCTTATCTTTGAGAATGCATGATGCCTTTTTTTCGCTTAATTTTTCGTAGCTTTTAAATAATTGGCCATCGCAATCAACCCAAATTGCTCCCAAAGACAACCCGGAGCAGTCTAATAGTTTTTTTAGGCCGATATGTAAAATTTCTGCAGGGGATGATGTTTCTAAACCTAACATAGCAATTTGTTGTAGAGTGTCGAGATGATGCTTAGTAGTAACCATCTCCTCCTTGAGTGCTGCCTGCGATTGACTAAGTTGTGCACGCCAGCGATCGAGTGCGCGGGCCAGTTGACCTACTTCATCTTTGCCCAGTATCGGTAGTGGTCGATTAGGATTTTCTGTTTCTAAATTTTGAACTGCCGTCGTAAGTTTTACAATTGGGGCCACCACACTATTAACAGAGAGACCGGTAAAAATTAAAAAAAGAGCGATAAAGGCCCCTCCGAGCCAAACTAGTCGCCAGCGCAAAATAAAAGCAAGTTCAAGAGCATCACGCTCCGGTTGTCGCACGGCCATCCCTAAATTGATTGATGGTAGCGGAGAAAAGGCCAAAACTTCCAGCTTTTTATCATTAGAACTAGAGTTTGACATAGAAGATGAGATAGAATTTACATCTTCTTTATTTTCTTGTTCATGACATCCATGACATCTTCCCGACACAACTTGATGATTATCGATGGCCTTTCTCAGAAGATTTTCGTGGTCAGTGCGTTCAAATAACTTATTTGGGTTAGTGGAGGCGATAACGGTTCCAGAGTTGTCTACTAATTGAAGAACACTGGTTGATTTCTCTCCCATATTTTCAAAGGGCAAAAGTAAGTTGTTTGCGGCAGGATTTAATATTCCGCAAATGTAGGTTAAAATTTTTCCATGTGAGGATAGTGCCGGTTTAACAATTACTATCACTGGCCGGTTACCAACGGAGATTCTAAAAAGAATAGAACTAGTGGTGGCCTTGCTAATCTGTGTTTGTTGGAGGGCCGCAATCATCTCTGGATGTTGCAGAATTTCATTGGCATCGCGCTCAGAAGTTGATTCCAATATTTTAAAGTCATTATCCAAAATAAAATGTCCTTCTTGAAAAATAGTGCTTATAGGTTTTTTCAAGTTTGGGGCCAATTGCGAGAGGTCATGAGATATTACTTTCTCGACATAATTCCCGGTGGTACGGGCCAAATTAATGCGTTCTTGTAGTAGGCGTTCTACAGTATTATTTAGGACAATGTTTGACTGAGTTAGTATGGCCCCAAGAAGACAGCCTCCTCCAATGACGGTAAAAAAAATTGCTCGAGAATAGAGGCCCGAGAAAAGTTTTTTCTTTTCCCCTTTTCGTTCGTAAAAGTTAGTGATTTTATCTGGCATATAAAGTATGGGCATGTTAACACGCGTTATTTAGCTTTGCCATTTTTTTTAGATTGCCAATACCTTCAAATAAATTTTCAGTTGCAATCTCTAATGCGGAGGTCTAGCATCAATTTTCATGTTGTACATTTTTGTAGCAATTATCTCGCTTACTACTGGGGTGGCCCTGGCACTTTTTGTCCCTGGCAATCGCCAGCGTGCTTGGGCAACTATTATGACTCAAATAGTTGCTGTCGTTGCCATCTTGTTGGCGACTATTCCTATTTTAACTGGCGCGCCTTCAATTGTTGGTGAATTTCAGTGGAGTTTTCCCATCGATCGCATTGGGATAAAAGTTGATGCGCTGGGAGCTTTCTTTTTGCTTTTTTCGTTGCCAATGAACTTGTTGGGAACAATTTACGCTTTAGGATATTTAGCGCCTTCATTTGACAAACGAAGAATCGGTGTTCATTTCGCTCTACTTAATATGTTGGCGCTATCTTATATTCTAATTTATGCAGTAGAAAATTCTCTGGTGTTTTTACTTGGCTGGGAAATTGCCACTTTGGCAACTTGGTTGGCAGTTATTTTTGATTATAAAAATCAGAAGATTCGTTTCGCTGGTTTTAATTATTTAGTGGCATCACATATAAGTTTAATTTTTTTAATTGCAGCTTTAATGATTCTTCATAGTGCCACTAACTCTTTTGATTTTCCCATGTACGATAAGTTTTTAAAGTCTGATGTTTTTTTGCGAAATGCCACCGTTATTTTGCTTTTGACTTCTTTCGGCCTGAAGTCTGCATATTTTCCGTTGCACACCTGGTTGCCTCGTGCTCATGCAGTGGCCCCCGCACATATTTCAGCACAAATGTCTGGTGTTAAAAACAATGTAGGAATCTATGGCATTTTAAGGTTTACCCTATTATTAGGAATTCCAGATGAATGGATTGGGTGGACTATTTTGATTTTTTCCACTATCTCTGCGTTAATGGGAGTTCTTTACACGGTAACACAGCGAGATATTAAACGAGTTTTGGGTTACTCTTCCACTGAAAATTATGGAATTGTTGGAATAGGGATAGGTCTTGGATATTTGGGCCTCTCTTGGCATCAACCAACACTTATCGCTCTCGGGTTTATTGGGGCAACTTTGCACTTACTAAACCACGCCGCTTTCAAATGTCTCCTTTTTTACGCCGCAGGGGCAGTTTATAGAATGTGTCACACAGTTGATATGGATAGATTGGGTGGACTAATAAAGAAAATGCCCCAGAGTAGTTTTTTCTTTTTCCTTGGCGGGATTGCCATTGCTGCGCTACCACCTCTAAATGGTTTGGTCAGTGAATTTATTATCTATAGTGGATTGTTAAGTGGAATGGCGCCAAAAGGAATGATTCCAACGGTGGAGGCCTTCACTGTTTTTATTATTGTGGCCACCATTTTAGCATTAGTTGGTGCTACTTCTTTGTTTTCAATTGCTAGAATTTTTGGCCTATCTTTTTTAGGTACAGGCCGAGACAGTAGTGTAGAGTGTACAGGAGAAGCTCCCTTTTCTATGAGATTTCCAATGATGATTCATGCAATTTTTATAATCATTTTGGGCCTAGTTCCATTCGCGGGAATTACTTTGTTACTGTCGGTAGTAGAACAATTTTTAAAATTGGCAGGAATTTCCTCTGCATTGGCAATAAAATCCCAGATGCATAAACTAATTATGCCGTTAGGAGCAATCAATTTGGGATTGATCTCATTAGTTTTTGTAATTTTTATGTTGCGAAAAATTTTATTATCCAAGGGCCATCGCCGACACGTTACTTGGGGATGTGGATATACTGCAATTAATTCGCGTATGCAATATAGTGGTTCTTCCTTCTCTGATCAGTTTCTCTCTATCTTTCGTCCTCGCCTCTTGCAAATGGTATTCAAAAAAAAATTACCACATGGCCCTTTTCCTGAGAATGGATTTTTACAGACAAACTATCCAGATGTGGTGGAGCGAAGAATTTTTCATATTTTGAATGAAGGTGATGAAATTGTTACCAAGTGGATCTATAAAGTTGCGGATGATTCCAGATATGGATTGGCCGTGGGATTGCTTACCTTGATTATTCTGGGTATTTGGGTGGTGGCAAAATGATTAATGTATCGTGGGCCATAAATACAACTATTCATCTGCTCATACTTATCATTTGTCCAATTTTTGTAATTGGAATAATTAATCGAGTTAAATCTATTTGGTCCGGCCGCAAAGGCCCTAATTTAAATCAATCTTTTTTTGATCTATATCGTTTGTTAAAAAAAAGGTCGGTATATAGCGAAAACAGTTCTTGGATTTTCCAATTAGCACCGGCCATAATTTTAGCAACGGCCTTGCTGGCATCCCTACTATCTCCAATTGTTCCCGGAGTGGCCCCTATCTCTTTTAAATATGACTTTGTCTATTTTGTCTATCTTTTAGGATTAGGTCGAATATTTATAATTTTAGCGGCCCTAGATACCGGGAGCTCTTTCGAGGGGATGGGGGCCGGAAGGGAAGCAACTTATTCTGCTTATATTGAACCTGCCCTTTTTTTTTCCATTGGCACCTTAGGGATTATTTCAGGCAACAGCTCGTTTGAAAGTTTAGTGGTTGTACAAGCAAGTGGCCTTTTAATTTGGATAATAAAGTTTTTATTATTTTTCTCTTTATTTATTCTTTTACAAATTGAGGCGGCACGAGTTCCTGTAGATGATCCAAACACCCATTTAGAATTAACTATGATTCATGAGGTAATGATTTTAGATACAAGCGGGCCAGAATTGGCCATGATCCAGTATGGCTCGGCGCTAAAGTTAGTATCCTTGGCCGGCCTAATTGCTGCACTTTTAAATCCATTTCTTCTCCAAAATGGAAAAATTGGAGGGACACTATTTTATTTTTCCTGGATAACTTCTCTTCTTATTATTGTGGCAATATCTATCCTTATTGGACTAATTGAGTCTTGGGTTCCACGCTTTAAAATGAGATTTATTCCGGCCTATGCTCTGATGGCCGTACTTGCCGGATTAATAGCAATGTTACTGGCATCTTTAGGAAAGGCGGGGATGATATGAGTATGAATTATCTGCTAGGAAGTTACATAATTGCTATGTTTATGTTGATCTTCATTTCTTCCTGGAGGTTGGCCTTTATAACCTTGGCAGTACAGTTTTTTATTTCTGCGACTATTCTATTTAGCTTTGAGGGGATTGAAACAATCTCCTCTCAAGTACAATTTGTCGATCTCGTTTTAGTGCGCTCCTTGGCCGCGCCTCTGGGCACGATTTGGTTGTTAAAAAAATTTAACTTTAAAGCGGAGTTTGATGTAATTCCAGCGAATTTAGTAAGCTGGACGTTGGCCATTTCTATTATTGTCGTCGGATATTGGTGTGGGCAAGTAATTTACCCACAGCGTTTTCAACAAGCAGGTTTTTTTGGAACGGCCACTGCTTCCATTTTACTTGGAATTTATATCTTGGCCAATCAACGCTCTATCGTTGGGCAGATTATTGGCATTTTAATTTTTGAGGCCGGGATTATTCTTTTGGAAGCATTTAGTAAACATCAGGAGGCGTTTTTTATTCAAATTGGATTTGCGGTAGTTTTCTTATGGACAATTACTCTCTTCTGGAAGTTTTTGGCGGAATTTGCCTCAATCAAGGAGTTGCATGGATCCGATTATTAGCGCAGCAATTCCACTCGTTGGAATTTTTTTAATTTTACTCTTAGGGAAAAAAAGCACACTTCATTCTTCAATTATTTTTATGTTCATTTCTGTTTTGGTTTTTGTTACTTCAACATATATACTTCTTCAAAATCCAATTGATAATGTTATTCCTTTTGCAAACAATTTATTTCTCGATGACGCTATCTCCCGTTTATTTGTAGCGTTGGTTACTAGTGTTTTAGTAGGGGCCAGCTTTTATATTCACAATCGAGTTCTTGTTAATAATTTAACGACCACAAAGCTTCATGAGCTGGTTTTGCGCACACTTTTTTTCTTTTCTATTTCCGTACTTGCTATTTTGAGCAATCATTTGCTTTTTATGCTAATTTTGTTAGAGGCCAGCACTTTGGCCATAACCCCGCTTATTTTTCACGAAAAAAGCAAGGAATCATTGCAAGCGGCGTGGCGCTATCTGATGTTTTCACTAGTGGCCTTAGGTCTGGTATTGCTGGGAATTTTATGTTTTGCCAAGGGCCTACATGCTCGGCCAGGAATGGAGAGCGTTAGTTTCTTTTTTACAGATCTCTCAGGTATTGGATCTGTTTTAGGAAAACAACCATGGAGAGATTTAGGCCTTGTTCTAATATTTTTTGGGATATCAACAAAGTTAGGCCTTGCTCCTATGTATAACTGGCTTCCAGCGGCCTATGATCGCGCTCCCCAATCAACCACTGTAATGTTGTCGGCAGTACAATTTAATGTCGTGATGGTGATGATTTTCCGAGTGATGCAATATTTTTCTCCATTGCAATCTCCTATCGTTCGTTATTTTTTAATTACTGTTGGACTTGTTTCGATTCTGATTTCACTCTTGCATATTGTTGCCGAAAAACATTACAAACGTCTTATTGCGTATGCGTCTATAAATCATGCGGGGGTTATCGCTATTGGATTAGGCCTAAGTTTGGGTAAGGATTCTGCTTACGGAGTATTGATTTATGTAATTAGTAATACATTGGTTAAAGCAATGCTCTTTTTGGCCTGCGGGAATATTTTTACGATATATAAGACCGAAGAGATGAGCGGAATAAAGAAATTAATTAAACGCATGCCGGTTACTGGTTGGGCATTTTTAATTGGTGTTTTTGCGCTGTTGGGGTTTGCTCCCTTTGGAAGTTTTTTTGGAGAATTATTTATCATGAAGAGCATGATTGATGGACGATATTTTGCAGTGTTTGCCTCTTTTGGATTTTTAATGACATTAGTTTTCGTAGCAGTTGGCCGCACAACTTTTCCAATGATTTGGGGAAATCCGCCAGAAGAATTGTCGCCGGCCCCCGAATCTTTTTTCGCCTTAATGCCAATTATTTTCTTTACTTTGCTGCTTATCAGCATGGGTATTTATATTCCGGCCGGGGCCAACGAGTTGTTGCAAAAAATTGCGACTATTATTGGAGGCGGAGTATGAGCATTCTGTCTGGAAGGATAAGTCAGATCACCACCTTGGATATGTCTGTTTTTCAGCATCAAGTAGAGGAAATGCTAACCAGAGGGATGCGATTAGTTAGCTTTTTTGCTAGTCCGATCTATGGGTTTCCAGAAATTTTTTTGAACGCACTACTGGCAGATGATCGATATGGAAAACTGCAAGTTTTACGTGTAAAAAAATCTCGTGATTCCACTTATCCATCTTTTACAAAAAAATATTCCACCTTTCATTGCTTTGAACGTGAAATTTGTGAACAATATAAAATCACTCCGGAAGAGCATCCCTGGCCGAAGCGAGGAATTCGTTATCCAAATCGCAAGGGGTCCGGCCATTTAGGCCAATTTGAAAAATATCCTTTTTTTAAGTTAGAAGGCAAAGAGGTTCATGAAGTTGGGGTTGGCCCCATTCATGCGGGCGTAATTGAGCCAGGACATTTTCGCTTTATGTGTTATGGAGAGATGGTTCACCATTTAGAAATTCAATTAGGATATCAACATCGTCATGTTGAATCACTTCTTTTAAGAGGAGAAATGTCCAAACTGGCACCTCTTGTTGAGACCATTGCCGGTGATAGTTCGATTGCTCATACTTGGGCCTATTGTCGTGCCTATGAAAATCTTTGTGTTGCTAATATTGTCGATCTTGCTGATATTGAGTTAGTGCGAGGAGTTGCTTTGGAGTTAGAAAGAATTGCCATGCATTTGGCCGGACTTTCTGGCCTTTCCACCGATATTGCTTTTTTGCCTGGCGGGTCGACCTATGGCCGTTTGCGCACGGCCATAATTAATACCTCTATGCGCTTAGGAGGAAGTCGTTTTGGTCGAGGATGGTTGCGCCCGGGAGAGGTTCGGTCACCTATAACAAAATCACTCATAGACGAAGTGAGGATAATTCTTTCTTCTTTTAAGCAAGACATTGATAAAATAAATGATCTATTTTTATCTTCAAAGCTAGTGGCAAATCGTTTTTGCGGAGTAGGTGTGGTTACAAAGGAAGTGGCCATAGATATTGGAGCAGTAGGAATGGCCGCACGTATGTCAGGTGTAGTGCTGGATTTGCGACAAAATTTTGCCAGCAGTAATGCGCCATATGATAAATTGCCAATTGTTGCCATGATAGAAGAAAGTGGTGATTGTTGGGCCCGCGCTTGTTTACGTATTCGAGAAATTAATGAATCTTTGTATTGGATTAATTCTGCTTTCGATGAAATGGAAAGAAAAGATTGGAAGTTACAATTAAAAATAGAATTAAAGGCGCCGCAGAGTAATGCGTATGCCATTTCACTGATTGAAGGATGGAGAGGTGAGGTTATGCATTATCTCGAGACCGGCCCTTCTGGAAAACTTGCTCACTACAAGGTACAAGATCCTTCGATTCGCAATTGGTTTGCTTTAGCGCAATCTTTGCGAGGTAATGAGATTTCAGATTTTCCTATTTGTAATAAAAGTTTTGATCTTTCCTACTGTGGAAATGATTTGTGATTTTATAAGAGGATGTAATGCTAAAAACACTTCGGGTGAAAATTTCACAAGGTAAACAGTTTGTACCAGATGTAAAAGGCGCTTTGCCGCGAGGATTTCGTGGCCTTCCACAATTTTCTCCAACTACTTGCCCCAATACTTGCAATGTCTGTATGGAGGCCTGTCCGGTTAGTGGCGCTATTGCAACAGGGCCACTGCGAATGGATTTAGGACTTTGTGTTTTTTGTAATGATTGCGCGGCCGCTTGTCCTCAGAAAAAAATTAGCTTCAGCGAAAATTATAAAATATCTTCAGACTCACTGGAGGGTTTGATTGTTGATGAAAAAATAACAGGCCTTCAAGTACGCGCTAATGATGCTATAAAAAAAATATTTGGCCGCTCCCTGAAGCTTCGCTCTGTTTCCGCCGGAGGGTGCAACGGCTGTGAATTGGAATTAAATGCCGCCGGTAACGTTAACTTCGATATGGGCCGCTTTGGAATTGAATTTGTTGCCTCTCCTCGCCATGCGGATGGCCTAGTTATTAGTGGCCCTATTTCTGAAAATATGGCCGAGGCCTTAGAGTTGGCCTATGAAGGAATGCCGGATCCCAAATTTGTTATTGCTGTTGGGGCGTGTGCAATCACTGGCGGACTCTATAAAGATTCAGATGCTCTAGATCGTCGCTTCCTTGAACAGATCAGGCCGGTGCTTTATGTTCCTGGTTGTGCAATTCACCCTTTGGCCTTTATCAATGGGGTATTAGGATTGCTTGGGCGTTAATTTAATTGGTCCATTTCAGAAACCATGATTATTTCTGTGCGAAATAGCGAATTCCCATTATGTTATACGAATAGAAAAAAGATTGAACAATAAATCCAATAGAGGCCAAAGGATTGTCAGAAATTAAAGATATTCCGGCGAAGAAAAAACTAACAGAACCAACCCAAATTAAAAGTTTGAAATATCCACGAGCAAAAGATTTATTTGCGTAATAGAAGGCGTACATGACGAGATGAAACAAAACCGCACTGGCCAACATAGTAAGCGATACATTTATTATAAGTTGAAATTGCTCTGCCATTATATTGGCCGGGATAGTGCCAACATCAAAAGAAGGATCGCGAGTAGCAATCATTTTTTTCATTATTTCAACAAAAACAGGATAGTTATTTAAGCGGCCATAAATATAACTGGCAACCAGGACGTCCCCAAATATGCAGAAAAAAATCGAGATGAGCTTGAATTTTTCCTCTCCAACTTTTTCATAAAATTTCGCATAAAAACTTTGCATAAAGGAGGTCTCCTAGTCATAGTCTCCGCGCTGGATTTTTCGCTTAACATCTTTTTGGGCATTATCCGCGCGCTTATCAAAATGTTTTTTCCCTTTACCCAGCGCAAATTCAATTTTTACCGTAGAGTTTTTGAAGTAGATGGCCAAAGGGACAAGCGTCATTCCATCTGTTTTTATAGTATGTTCAATCTTAACAATTTCCTGTTTGTTCAAAAGAAGTTTTCGCTTACGACTTTCTTGATGATTATTTATATTTCCAAATTCATAATGAGAGATCAGCATATTAACAATCCAAATTTCGTAGTTGGCATCGATAGAAATAAAGGACTCCGATAATGATACCTTGCCGGCCCGTAAGCTTTTAACCTCTGTGCCACGCAAAACTATTCCCGCCTCATACTTATCGTGAAGGAAGTAGTCAAAAGAGGCGCGCTTATTTTTGCTAATAATTTTAATTCCCATTTTATTTTTCTCTTTTATCGCTTTCTTTTAAGTTGATCATGTTTCGTATAGATAAAAATAGATCAGTCACTTGAGAGAATGTCAACGTTTCGGCACGAACTTTTTTATCAATGCTATTTTGCACCAAGGCCATCTCAACCTTTTCTAATGGATAAAAGCTACGTAGTACAGAAAAAAGCTGCTTGCGCTTAAAGGCAAAAAGTTTGCGTAAAAAATTTTCAAACATATTAAATTCGTCGTAAGCGATGAGGGGCGATTCTTTTCTAGTAAAACTAATAACAGCGGATTCCACTTGAGGAGGTGGTATAAAGGATCCAGGTGCAACCTTACAGAGAATTTTTTTTTCAAAAAAATTTTCTGTAAGAATATTTAATGAACCGGCAGAGTTTTTAAGGGCAAAATGAGTAGGAACTATTTTTTCGGCAACCTCTTTTTGAAACATCAGTGTTAAAAATTTAATTGACTTAATTTTTGTGAATTTGATTAAAAGAGGGACACTTACGTTGTAAGGGAGGTTTGATACCAGCCATATTTTATTATTCTCATTAAAATTTTTTTGAATCAATTTATCCAAATCTAGTTCTAGGGCATCTGCAAAAAAAATTTGACGATCGGAGATAATTTCCAAAAGGCGATCAGAAAAAGAGTGATCTTTTTCTACAACAAAAAAAGGGAGAGAGTGCGCGGCCAATTTAGCAGTCAAAACGCCCGGGCCTGGGCCGATTTCAATAATTGCTTCTGCCTCATTTTTAAAATTGTCACAGATTTTGACAATTATGCTTTGGTCATTAAGAAAGTGTTGGCCTAATTCCTTTTTTGCTTGCGGGAAACGAGAAATTTTATCTTTTTTAAAGCTCATGGCGATGACTCTTGATTGGCCCCATCTCCGGCATCTAACTCTAAGCATGTCGGCATTGGTAGTGCATGTTGACGAATGCGATAGGCATAGTTAGCGATCATAGCTCCATTATCTGTGCAAAATGCAGGAGGGACAAAGTGAACATTAGAAAAATTTTTAGAAAGAACAGAGCGTAGTCGTCCGTTGCAGGCAACACCCCCACCAACTACTATTGGTAGTTGGCGCCAATCAGTTATTTTATCGCAAGCAATTTTTAATTTTAGTTTCAAGGCCTCAATAATTGATTCTTGGTAAGAAGCAGCAAGATCTTTTATATCTTGTGAAATGTGTGATGGTTCTATGTTATTGGGATCACCTGAAAAAACAAAGCTGGGATTTTTCTCTAAAAATAGTCGTAATGCCGTTTTTACTCCAGAGAAGCTTAGATTTATTTCTTTGCTATGTTGTAATCCGATGGGAAATTTATATTTAGATCTATCTCCAGCTTGTGCCAAGGTATCAATGATTCGGCCACCAGGATAGCCCAACCCCATTAATTTTGCTCCCTTGTCAAAGGCCTCGCCGGCCGCATCATCAATCGTTCCCCCCAGCAACTGAAAATTATTACTGGCCGTTACCAGGAAAAACTGACTATTGCCGCCACTTACTAGCATGCCCAGATATGGATAGTTTATCTCCGTGGCCAAAAAAATGGCCTCTAGATGCGCATGTAAATGATTTATGGCCACTATGGGTTTTTCGTGTAGCATAGCAATCGTTTTAGCAGCGTTAATACCAGTTAGTAGTGGACCTAAGAGTCCGGGGTGAGTGGTAACACCGATAAGATCAAGATCGGAAGGAGTTAGCGAAGCTTTTTGAAAAGAGCTATCCAGAAGAGGAGCAATTTTTTCCAGATGATTGCGAGCGGCAATTTCAGGAACAACTCCTCCCCATTTTTGTAAGATAAATTCCTGAGAAAAACTCTGATGTGCTAAAATTTTTGCCTTAGAGTCATTAGTGTACTCAATGATGGCAATGGAAGTATCATCACAACTTGTTTCAATTCCTAAGACTTTCATAGCAACATCCATAACCTTTTTCAATCAAGTTGTCAGTTCGCAGAAGGACAGGCCACTTTGTGCAGTCGTTCTTGAAATTTTTTATCAGGCAGAGCGCTATCTTTGGGATGACAGTTAAGACATCTATTTTTGCGCTCTAATGATTTTTCTTCTAAAATCTCCGGCCCTTGGGGCGAGTTTTTTACGTTAAAAGGGTGGCCATCGTCTAACTGGTGACAGGCCAGACATAAATTGGGAAGATTTCGATGTTTACTTTTTTGCCAAAAACTTATCTGTGTTTGATGACAGTCTTGGCATTCTTTCAAATTTTCTTCACTCATTTTTTCCATGTAAGAAATAGTGGGAGCCGTTTTTAAGATTTCTTCTTTCTGAATTTTAGTAATATTTTCCTTGTAGCGTTGCTCAAATTCAATCATGGGATGATCAATATATTTTATAACATGTTCCTCACGGACTTCATGAGTGATAAAGTGATCATCATTTTTTCCACTGGCGAGGTTCATCTGAATTTCCCCGAGATGTTGTCCCTTGGATAAAACTTGTACGATTTGGGTATTTCCAATCTTAAGAGGAGTTGTTGTGTGTGACTGAGAATGGGCACCAATAATCCAATCTATTTGAGGAAAAAGCAAAGGGAGCGTTTTATCAAAGTCGATTCCGCTATGTGATAATAGTATAAGTCGTTGGAAAGGGTTCTTTGCGTCATATCCATCATTTTCGATTTGTTGCAGGGCCTGAGCAATTGCAGAAAATGGGTCGGTGAGGAAATGGCGATTACTTGAAGTAAGAAGTGATGGTTCGATAATGCCCATGAAATAGATTCGACTAGCTCCTGAATCGTATTTATGCCAGGCAACATTTTGTTTTAAAATTTTGGAGTCACTGGCCAAATTAGAAATGACTGTCAGAGCACTGGTTTGTTTTTCTATTTTTTCCAAAATGGAAGTTCCTGCAGCGAAATCGTTATCTCCAGGAAGAAAAAGATTTAGGCCTAACAGTTTAAAGGATTGTAAAATATTTTCTGCAGAGTAGAGTGCAGATTTTTCAAATGTCATACTCATCTGCGGTGATGAAAAAAGTGCATCTCCCGTATCTACATAGAGTACCTTGTCACTATTTTGGCGGATAAAATTAAACTTAGCAGCAATCTGTGCAATGCCGCCCAAGGCATTTTCTCCACAATTACAAGAGAGCAATTGGCCATTGATGTTATGCGAGAAAATAAGCGAAAGGGTTTGGGGAGATTGAGCAGTTGATACTACGTGGCCATCATCGATAAAATTAATAAAATTTGAGCAGCTGGTTAAAGATGTAATTGATAGTATAAAAAAGATATAAAATTTATAATTCATCACTGGGTATTATGTTGCGCCAATAGAGCTTTTGCTTTCCGGGCAGATTCAGATTTTGGGTATTTTGACATGAGTTCATTAAAGGTTTGTGCTGCCTCTTCTTTTTTATTCAATTCTAAAAATGATTTTCCAAGATAGAGAAGGCCATTGGAGTTATAAGAAGCGTTGGGGAAGTCTGTAAAAAGTTTACTGAAATAGACAAGAGCATTTTGATAATTTTTTTGAAAATACTCAATCATGCCCAGATTGTGATAGAGTCTGGCAAGGCGATCACCAGTGATACTTTTGTCTTCAAGGAGTGCTAAAATTTCACCTTTGGCAGTTTTATATTTACCACTTTTATAATTAGCAATTGCCTGATCATAGGAGGATGTCCGAGGAGCAGAAATTTTATTAAGTGAATTTAAAACTTGGGTTATATATTTTTTTTGTTCGACGAGATCTTTTTTTAGGTCTTCAAGGGCATCTTGCAGTGTTTTGTTTTCTTCTTTTAGTAATACTATATCTTCATTTATATTTTGAATTTCTGTTTGCATTGCCGTTCGTTGAGCATAACTACTTTGTTCCAATGATCCGCGTAGCTGGGTGATCAGTTCTTCAATACTTTGCAATTTAACTGATGAGTCGGCATTAATTTTTTGAGACTCCACCATTTGCACGGCCAAGGAATCAACTAATTGCTCGCGCTGAATCTCTTCTGCCGTCTTACATCCAAAAAAGAACAAGAAAAACAACAACACCGTTAGGTTCACAACCATCTCCATCGTTATAACTATATAACTATGTAACTATATGTACGACTATAAATTTTCTAAGGCAGTTTTTCTTTTAGAAATAAATTCGGCCCTTTCAGAAAATTTCATTGAAAGAATAGCATATTGCTTGGCCTTGTTAAAATATTTTCTGCGGTAGGATGATTTAGCTTTCAAGTAATAAAACTCGGCCTTGCGAAAAAGGCCAGGAGAAAGATTTTGCGCCTTAGATTGCTTGGCGGCCATAAATGCCGAAGCGGCCAAGCTCATTTCAAGCTTAGGCCTGGTAGTCATAAGGCCACAGCTCTGGATTAGGAGCAGTAAAACAAAAAATCCCGACCTGACAGTCAGCATAATAAGCTTTATGTCAAAGGCCGGGATTTTTTTTAACATATTAGAAATCTTTTTTTCCATTACTTAGCAGTAATAACGAAATTTCCTCTTCTGTTTTGCGACCACGAATCTTCTTCATGTCCAAAAGCTATTGGGCGATCTTTTCCAAAAGAAATTGGTTTGGCAAAACGAGCTTTTGTGATTCCCATGGTTACCATGTAATCTTGTACTGTTTTAGCTCTTTTCATACCAAGCGCCAAGTTGTACTGAACACCACCACGCTCATCGCAATGGCCCTCAACTTGCAATTCAACTTTGTCATTTGCTTTTAGATACTCGATGTTTGCATCGAGAGTACTTTTAGTCGCGCCAGTTAAAGTTGCAGAGTTGTAGTCAAAATAAACAGTTCGTAGGCCACCAGCTTTTCCAGAATCAGAGTCACCGTTTAGTTCTATTGTTTCCGCTGCTGCCCCAAGATCTGTTACAGCGACATCAGTGACCGGTTCGGCCTTTTTTTCGTTGGATCCGCATCCTCCGATTGAAAGAGCGAGGGCAATAATTGTAGGGGCCATTAGCATTTTAAAAGACATCATCGTTTTCTCCTTGCGTTAGATAATCGTTAATTTATGTAAAATTCATATTTAGAATCTAATAATTAACTATATTAGTATCGCTATTACATCATATTCATTGTGAGAATGCAATGCAACTATTTTGGCCGATTAAAAAAGTCAACCAAGCGATTATATACTCCGGCCAGCTCGGGAAAAAAATCACCACTTCGCCAGGAAATGTGTTCGAAGTTGCCGGAGGTAATTGCCTCATCGACAGTTTTACCAAGGCGATAAATTGGGCCGGCGATATGGTGGGAAATCACAATTCCAAGGAGGTTAACTATAATAAAACAGCCAATGGAGAAGTAGACAAAAAACGCATTTGCCATTGCTTTTTGTCTTGTTATCAGTGCGAAGTAAGGATCGCTTCCGGAAAAACCAGCTTGAACTCCATATTTGCCGAGCTTGTAGAAGAGAAGATTGATGAAAAAATAGGTGGTCGCTGTGATAGATGCCGAGACTAAGATGAAAAATAAAAGCATGGCCAATTGAAAGCGGCGATTGATTATATAATTGTAGTTACTGCGAGTGGTTGGGAATTTGTTTTTCATTTGTTCTTTTGTCCTGTTTTTACTGTTTTTGTGGGTGATTTGATGGTTTCAGATTTTTTATGGTTGATCAAGTTTTTATCAGTTGTTTGGGTCGCAGAGATTATTTGGAGTTCCACCACAGATTCAAACCCGTGAGCATTACTGTGGCAAGATTTTTAATAATTATAAATTCAGAACAATTCACTCAACCCACTATATCCGACAATAAAACACCAGAAAAAACATTGGAGTAAATCGCTATGAGCGCGTATATGGCGTAACATATAAAAATAAATAACACCGGAGAATACAAGAGGCGAATAATTTTCTGCATTCCCTCGGGCAGTAAATGCTCGTAAAATTTACTAATGACGAACCAAACGACATTAAATTCATTTGTTGGTGAAATTCATTATTATCGAATTTATGATATTGGCTGGGCCGTCGATTTGAAAATTGCTACCGCCATGTTAGAGAAAAAAAACTCTGCACAAACTTTTAAATTAAACAAGAGCAATCGTAAGATGGTAATGAATGAGGCCCCACTGGTTATTTCGCTTGGCGATTGGACTATTACTATTTTTGATAAAACTTACCCTGTCAAATCCTTTGCTAAATTATGGAGCTTCGGGGCCCTTTCAATTACTTATCGTATCCAGGTTGGCGACGCAATTTCTATCGAAGAATTAAAAAAAATTTCGCGTTATCTCGAAGATGATCAATTGTTAACGGCCAACACCCTAGAGAAGGCCAGGGAAATATCAGAAGACTTAAAAGTGGCCATTCGGGGAATAAATATTTGGGATCAATTTGAAGATTATCTTATCTTTGTTGTAGATGCAAAAAAAATTCCTGCGCTAAAAATTGAAAATGTTTTGGCCGAAGAAAATATTTTTCAACTTCTCTTGCAAGAGCAAGATTTAAAGCTTGGACATCAAGTTAAAGATCATATCCGAGACAGCGTGTATCAGTATAGTGATAACGATTTCGTTATTATTGACTGGAGTAGCGCGCTTGTTTATAGCGAGGATGATAAGCAAGATATTGCAGATGTTATCGAATTCGCTCTTTGCCAATTATTAGAACTTCGTTACTACGATGACCAATTAGATCGTCAGCTGAACGTTTTATATAAATCAATACAGCAAAATTCTCCTTCGGTTTTTACTGCTAATTATAGTAAGTTTGCCAAAGAAGCTTCGCTAATTTATATCGACATGAGTGAAATTATAGAGAGAATAGAAAATTCACTTAAAATTATAGGTGATTTTTTCTATGCTAAAATTTTTCGGGCTTCCACTCAGCGATTCAGAGTGCAAGATTGGCAGCAGAGTGTTGATAAAAAGCTAAAAAATCTAGCTGATATTTCCGTTATTTTTCAAAATGAGATAAATGAAAAGCGAAATCAGATGATGGAAATTGTCATTATTGTGCTGATTGCCGTTGAAGTAGTTCCACTTGTTTTACGTTTTGTTTTCTGATTCGAGATACTCATCTTTTAGCTGTAGATAAGTTAAATATTGCATGCCATATTTCATTTTCTCTTCTTCAGAAAGGGCACGAACAGCAATGGCCGGAGAACCGGCAATAAGCTGGCCGGGTGGAAATTTTTTTCTCGGAGTTACTACAGACCCCGCGGCGACTAAAGAATTTTTTCCAATTTCTGCCCCATCTAGAATAATAGCACCCATTCCAATTAGAGTTGAATCGTCAATGGAGCAGCTATGTAAAATAGCGCCATGGCCGATGGTTACGTTTGCGCCAATTTTTAAAGGAATGCCTTGAGACACGTGCAACATGGCCAAGTCTTGGACGTTGCAATTATCGCCAATTTCGATAGCGTCTACATCTCCGCGGGCCACGGCATTAAACCATATGCTCACATTATTTCCGATTATAATGTCACCAATTATTGTGGCCGTCGGTGCGATGTAGCAATTTTTTCCAATGGACGGCGTGATATTTTTGTAGCTTAGAATAGTCATAATTGTGTCATGGGGGTTATGGATATTTCAATCATTTGATCTTTTATGGTGTGTTCTAATTTTTTTGTCTCGCCTATATTAACCAAAATATCTCCAGGAAAATCATGAAGAAGTTCTCCCAGGTTTCCAATAATTTTAACATGGAGTTTTACAAAATCAACAACTGCCACAGTTGGATTTTTTTCTACGAATTCCACTCCAACAATAATTGTTATCCCATGTTCAAATTTTAAACTTACAGACTCGTTGTTATATAGCTCTTCCATTGAGTGCAGTTCGCTCTCTAAAAAAAGACTCTTGTTGATTCCTTTTTTATGCGCTACTTCAATTTTTAGACGGATACCTGCCAAGGCGGATTGAGAAAGAAAAAGAACGGAAAAAAATAAAAGCATTCTGTAATGTAATAAGTGGCACATAGAATGTTAGTTTACGCCAGATGATTGATTTAGAAAACGCAAATCAATTCGTCCGTCAAATATTTTTTCTACCACTCCGGTTAAAAACACTTCAGAAAAAGCGCTGTTAAATTTCACCAGAAGCTCTCCTCCGGGGAAGTGAAAAGTTATTTGTTCGCGCATATTGTACCATTGAGCACAGGCGTAGGCCGCCGCCACTGCTCCGGTTCCACAAGATAGGGTTTCTCCCTCCACTCCTCGTTCAAAAGTGCGTATTTTGACATCATTTGCTAATCCCTTCATTCTTTCAACAAAGTTAACGTTGGTTCCGTCAGAGAAAATAGGGGCATGCCGGATTTTTTTTCCATGAGCTAGGACATCAAAATTATCCAAGCTGTCTCCCTCTTTTAATTGCAAAACAACGTGAGGAACCCCGGTGTTAAGAAAAAAACGACGCTCGAAGGCGGTGAAAGTATCCAGATTTATCAACGAAATATCTCGTATATGATCCATTTTAAGTTGCACTAAATTACTGGCCAGCACTTGGCCAAAATATATGCCGTCCATCGTTTCAAAACGATTAGCATTAATTCCTAGTTCTTTGGCAAAATGTAAAATAGCGCGAGCACCATTACCGCACATAGAAACTTCTTGTCCGTCAGCATTTAAGTAGCGCATTTTAAAAGGTGTTGAGTTAGAATTCTCCAATAATAAAAGTCCATCTGCCCCAATGCCTCGCCGGCGATCGCATAAATAAGCAACCCATGGGTTGAATGAATTTAGGACAGTAACCGCATTAAAACGATTGTCTATTAGGATAAAGTCATTTCCAATGGCAGAGTATTTAGTGAAATTTAAAGTTTTCATAATTAATTATCTCTTAATTTTCGATGGCCCCTGGAGGAGTTGGCCGCTAATTTTATATTTGCCAAAAATAATAGATGACGATATAACATCCTTCAGCAATTATTCAATATTATTTGGGATCATAGCTCAGTTGGTTAGAGCTCCCGGCTCATAACCGGGTGGTCCAAGGTTCAAGTCCTTGTGGTCCCACCACTATTTGATACGCAAAGGCCCCCGTTTCCGGGGGCCTTTCTTTTGTGCGCCGGGCATGGCAGATAACTAGGATGGTGCAAATCCATCTACCAACCTGATAGAGGTGAAGGTTAGTGAAACGCAAGGGCATTGCTGTGAAACAATGTCTGAAGGAAGCGTGTAGCAAAAGCCCTGCACTCTGTATGGCATTCCCAATAAAGTACTTCGATAAATCTTCAACCTCGTGGTAATAACAATCGGCCATCAACTCAGCTTGTCTTAAATAGAATGACTTAATCCAACTCATTTTTTTTCTTAGTTTTTTTTATGCGGCTCTCTTGCTATCTAAGTAAAGAGTGTCTGGGCAAAGGTCTTGTCCGTTACGCCATTGTATACTACCCAGCGACACCTTAACCGTTTTGAACTCGCTTATATTTTTCAATTCTTTAAAAACTCCAATCTCCAAATATGGTTTCATATCAAAAACTTTCACTTCATCGTTATCAAAAGTAATCTCTATGGTGAAATCATCATTTGGCCTTACCTTTTTTACTCGTGGATTCATCATATTCTCCTCACTACTTTAACGGATCAATTTTAAATATTTCATTGCCTTGTACTGCAAGTTGCCAGTCGGCCATTAACTCTTCTTGGTGAATTTCAATCCATGCCTGTACTAATTTCATTTTACTTTCTTTTATTTTTCCTTCGATGATGTTGCCATCTGGAATTGAAACAACCACCTCTTGTTCCTGATATTTTATATGTATGTGTGGTAAATTATGTTTTTTGTTGTCCATAAAATACATGGAAATAATTAAACCATAAAACATTGAGATGACTGGCATAGTGAGAACTCCTAAAAATTTTTAGTTACACAACCAGGCATTTTTACCATCGGGCTTTGCTATTGCCAACTTCTTACTCGATACTTGCAAAAAACAGTGACTACCCAATGACTACGGCCAATGGAAATAAACCGAAAAGGATAGAGCACACCAGTACCTCAAAAATGTATAACCCAATGCACTTAATAATAAAACACAATGATTCTACGCTCTTAAAAATAGCAAAATTATTGCTACCGAGTGGTCCAAGGTTCAAGTCCTTGTGGTCCCACCGCTATTTGATACGCAAAGGCCTCCGTTTTCTGGGGGCCTATCTCGATTGGTCAATCAGTGACTACCAAATGACTACTGTCAATGGAAATTGACGGTACAATAACGAACATATGACTCAGTTTGAAGCGACTAAATAGTTAACTGAACACCCGATCCTAGGCCCTTTAACATTGCGCCAAAATTGGCGTATAATTGACCATGGATATTTTAAAGATTATGCTCAAAATGAAGTTAAGCTGGCCACAGATGCCTGGTCGCATATTCAAGAAAAACATCCAGAGATCACAAAAGAAATTATTGCGAAAACATTGAGTGATCCCGATGCCGTAATTTTAAGCACGGCAAGGGAAGATGTTGAAATGTATTACCAGTTACGAACAAAGAAAAATAATAAGCTTAGATATCTTTCTCTGGTCGTAGTTAAAAAAGTTAAAAAGGAATTGTGGGTTTCAACATCAATGACTAAAGATAACATCAGTAAGGGACTGTCAAAAAATAACTGCTCATTCTTAAGATAGATCTTGGCCTCGTATGAATATTATGATTTAATATTTACGTGGATAAAAAACGTGAAGATAAACTAAAAATTAAACTTTCTGGGATATTACCAGAACTCAACGAGCGACAGCGAAGAATTTTA
>Ga0208375_1000555_pt1 | contig 53037 bp, 53 predicted proteins | sample RifOxyD1_FD_184038 | JGI IMG/M metagenome (GOLD analysis project Ga0208375, IMG submission 184038) | Soil microbial communities from Rifle, Colorado - Rifle Oxygen_injection D1 (SPAdes) | ecosystem: Environmental > Terrestrial > Deep subsurface > Rock core/Sediment | place: Rifle, Colorado... | reverse complement strand
ACCAAAGAAGCGATCACACACCTTGCAAAGGTCGGCATAGCGGATGCCCTTGGGACCCTGTCTCATCTCTTCAAGTATCTTGCCGATATCGCTTGGCATCCTGATATATATAGTATCAATAGTGATACTACTAGTCAAGTGCTTGTTTTTGCCTGTTTTATTCGAGGTCGCGGTAGGGACAGCCCTTGCTTCCAGCGGGTCCTTGATGCTCGCAAGCTTTCCGTTTGTGTATGTAAATTCCGTTGTCCTCTGCACAATTGATCCTTTTGTAAATTTATCCGCGACAAACAGACAATCTTCAAGTGATTGTCAAAACTGCTCAAACAAGGAGCCTAAAAAATCAATCCACCGTGATCGACTTCGACACGTTCTTCGGCACGTCGGGATGCACGCCGTGCATCGGCACGCCTATGCGGTCAAGATAACGCATTTTTTTGATGCTCATCTTGAGGGCGAGGAGCTGCAGGGCCGCCATGGCGGAGAAGGTGCACAGCAGCGTATCGTCCGTGCGCGGCAGCGGCACATAAAACGACCGGTAGCCGCTGCTTGCCGCGGGCACCTCCGCGGCATTGCGCTCAAGCGACGCGTTCTGCTCGGCGATCACAAACGTGCTCGCGCCGCGGATCTTGTGCGTGTTGATCTGAGAAATGGTGAGCCGCACGTCCCGCTCCTCGGGCCCGGTTACATACAAAAGCGGATAACTGCTCCCGAGCGACGACGCCACGGGATGATGTTTTTCAAGCGCGCCGAAAAAAGCCTTTTCCGTTTGCGGGTCAAGGTTGAACGGCTTTGACTTGTGAAACTCATACGCCGCGACATCGGCCAGGAGCTTTGCAACTTGTGACCTTTCCACGCTGCCGCTCCCGCCAAGGGTCTCCGAAACAACGGCCGCTGAGGACTTGAGCCATTTCCTCAAGACCGGCAATCGAGTTTATTCCGAGAATCGTATTGGGACCGTGTTTGAACTCCGAAGCCTCGATCCCCTGCGTGTGATTGAGCACGGTTTCGCGGATCTTGAGCGCGCCCTCTTCGGCAACCGAGCTGATCCGGGTGGCGAGAATATGCATGCTCGGCCGCAAAAAAAGCAGCTCCGCGAGCTTGTCGATCTTTTCTTCGGTGGTCCGCAACGTCTCGGCAATGAGCGCGGGGATGCGCGCGGCCGAGTCCCGCCGCGCCCTCGCGCCGGGCAGGTCGCGCTTTTCGGCGGCCATGATGGCAAGATGATAAAAAAGCATGACCTGGCTCATGTAACTCTTGGTGGCGGGCACCGAGATCTCCGGGCCGCACATTATCGGCAGGTAAAAATCCGATTTTTCCTGGCCAAGCGTCGAGTTCTCGTTGTTCACGACCGCGATCTTGCGGATGCCGAGCCCCAGACGCTCGACGTCGTTGAAGATATCAATCAAATCCTTGGTCTCGCCGCTCTGGCTGATGCCCACGAGCACATCACCCGTGCGAAGCGATTTTGCATACTGGCCGCGGAAGTTGCCGGGCAGCAGCGGGATGATGTCGATTCCGGCGATCTCATTGAAAAAGAGCGACGCCGTCTTGCTCGCATGAAATGAAGTGCCGCAGGAAATCGTATAAATCCTGGCGCGCTCGCGCCAGGCGCCGAGCACGGCTCCGGTAAAATCCTCCGCATGCTTCAAGAACTTCGCCGCTTCGGCCCGGCCGGCGGCCGCGTCGAGAAGCTTGGCAGCCAGCATGTTGCGGTACTTCATGTCCGGGGATTTCAATTCTTCGGCAAGATCCAGCAGCACCGGGGCATGCTTTGAAACAAACTCGCGGGCGATGAACTCCTTGCGGAAAACATCCTGCTTGAACGCCGGCAGCGCCTGGTTGACGGCCTCGCGCAGTTTTTCAAATATCTGCGAATCGCGAAACGCCGCAAACTCCTTCATGGATTCTTTGAACTCCTGCGCGGAAGCAATCCTCGCGGCCGCCTCATGCAAACCGTCAATGCCCGCGCCGCAGGCAACCCGCAGCAGCTCCTTGTTGAAAGGCGTTCCTCCCTCGAAAAGCCCGGAGAGCTTGTACGTACCGTCTACCGAAGCATAAATCTCCTGATGCATGTAGTATTCGAACGGCTTGCGAAGCCCGGTATCCTCCACGCGGAGCTTGCTGCGCGTTACCGGCGCCTCGATGCGCTCGCCCGCGGCATACACTTTTACGGCGCCGGTCTGCCGGGTCCTGACCTTGTGCTCGCGCAGCGAAAAAACCGCAAACTCACTGTCATTATATTCCACAAACTCGTCTTCATAGAGCTGGATGAGATTTTTTGTGAAGTTGAGCACGGCGGTGAGATCGGACGACACCAGCACGAACTCATTGCCCTCGTATGCCCCCACTCCGGCATAAAGACTGCTTCCGGATTTGATGCCCCAGGACCAGCCGGTTGCAGGATCGACAATCACCGCGGCATACGAGCCTTCCAAAAACCGGCTTGCCTCAAGGATTGCGGCGCGCATGCACTCGCGACGCGTCAGGGGATCGGCCTGGCGGGCGCTTTCATGCCTGCCGAGTTCAAGGGCGAAATGATGCTCGATCGCATGCACAAGCATCTCGCCGTCGTTGTCGCTGACAACCGTATGGCCGCGCCGGACGAGAAAATCCTTGACCTCGACCGTATTGGTCACATTGCCGTTATGCGCGCCATAGATGTGCGTCTTGCAGCGCACCTCGTGCGGCTGCGAATTTTCACGCGTGACCGCGCCGAACGTGGCCCACCTGACCTGGCCACAGATGATGCGGCCTTCAAGATCCTCGATGCCCAGTGTTTTTACGAGCGCGCTCGGGGCGCCAACGTCCTTGCGGAGAAAGATCCGGCCCTGGTCGTCCTGGCAGGCCACCCCGGTGGAATCGTATCCGCGATATTCAAGACTCCTGAGCAGGCGCGACGCAATAACGCCCATGTCCTTGTTGTGACGCCTGCATACCATTCCGATTACGCCGCACATGGCAGCGGCCTTACGTGCCGGACGAGTAATCGTCCGCGTATTTGACCTGCTCCGGGGTAAGCTTGTCGAGGCTCATGCCGATCGAGCGGAGCTTGATCATCGCGATCTCCTGGTCCTGCGCGGGATCGATGTCGTACACCGCGGGCTTCAAGCTCCGGCCTTCGCGAGCGAGCCTTGTCATGCCAAGAAACTGATTGGCAAAAGACATGTCCATAACCTCGGAGGGATGCCCCTCGGCGGCGGCAAGATTGACAAGCCTGCCCTGCGCCAGAACATAAATGCGATTGCCATTGGGCATCGTATATTCTTCATTGTTCGGGCGCACTTCGCGCATTTTGCGCGAAACGCCTTTAAGTTCTTCGAGATTGATTTCGCAGTCGTAATGACCGGTATTGCTCACGATCGCGCCGTCCTTCATCGAATCAAAATGACGCTTCACAATGATGTCCTTCATTCCGGTGGCGGTAATGAAAATATCACCGATCTTTGCAGCATCATCCATCTTCATCACTTCATATCCTTCGAGCACGGCTTTAAGTGCCGCCGTGGGCTTGACCTCGGTAACGACCACGCGGGCACCCATGCCCTTGGCGCGCATCGCGCAGCCGCGGCCGCAATGGCCGAAGCCGGCCACTACGAACACCTTGCCGCCCAGAAGAACGTTCGTGGCGCGGATGATGCCGTCGATCGAACTCTGGCCGGTGCCATAGACGTTGTCAAAATCCCATTTGGTCTCGGCGTCGTTGATCGCGATGACCGGATAAAAAAGCGCGCCGTCGCGGGCCATCGCACGCAACCGGTGCACGCCGGTGGTGGTTTCTTCGGTGCCGCCGATGATATCTTTTGCCATGTCCTTGTGTTTTGAATGAACCGTGAAAATGAGGTCCGCGCCGTCGTCAAGCGTAAGCGTAGGCTTGAGATCGAGCGTGCGCTCGATGGCCCAGTAAAACTCGTCGCGGTTCATGCCGTGCCAGGCAAAGATCGAAACGCCGTCGCTGGCGAGCGCGGCGGCAATGTCATCCTGGGTCGAAAGAGGGTTGCAACCGGACCAGGCGAGTTCGGCACCCGCGGCCTTGAGCGTACGAACCAGCACCGCCGTCTCTTTTGTGACATGCAGACAGCCCGCGATGCGCATCCCTTTGAGAGGCTGGGTTTTGCAGGCCTCCTCGCGAAGTTTCATCAATACCGGCATGCGGCTCTCGGCCCATTCGATCTTGAGCAGTCCCTGCGCTGCAAGGGCGATATTCTTCACTTTGTAGTTTGTATTGCTCACGTTAGTGACTCCTTTATGTCATTACTTATTAACGGCAGAGCGGGATGCGGACAAGGAAAATATCTATTTTTTAACGGGAGCCTTTGCCGGCGTACCGCCGTATTGAACTTCACTGATATCGCCCTCGCCTTGCACGACCGCCCTGCCGCCGGAAGCATCATCCGGATCAAGGACCGCATTCTTGCCCTTGCCCCTGAACTGCAATTCCTTCTGTATATTCGATCCATCAAGAAGAATTTCTTCCTTCGCGGGTACTTCCTTCGCGGGCCGGGGATCTTCCTTTCCGGCTTGAACCGTCACCCCCGTCTTTGCGTCCAGGTTGAAATTCTCCCGCATGATGTCACCAACCGTGCGTTGAACTTTTGCGGCCGCGGGAATGACAATCTGCTTGCGCAGTTTGCCGGCTTCTTCAGGGCTTTTGTTCGATCCATTGCGAAACGCCCAGTAAAAATCATTATACGCCTTGGCGGCATTATCTTGCGCATCGTCAAGGCGCCCGCCCCTGGCGCCGGGCATAATGCAAATAAGCCCAAAAAACACCGAAAATACCCCAATTATTCCAGTGCGTTTACCCTGTGTCATCTGTGACCCGCCAATATCAAATTAAATTTGTCAGATATAATATTCATCTTTATAATATATAGAATAGGCTTATTTCCAGCATTTGGGGACAAAAAAAACGGGGGGGTGCTGGCATGAATAGAACAACAATATTTTTATGTGCATTTGCGGGTATGCTTTTTCCTGCCGGACTTGTGCTGGCCGAGGATTTTGAGCCGCCCGCCGCAAGCGGCAAGCCGGATTTCAAGGCTTTCAGACCGTTCAAGCAGGTCGTGCTGACCGGCAAACCACAAACAAAAACGCCACCCATACCAACCATGGGAATACTCCTGGAAAACCAGCTGGGCATTTTCATCAAGGGCCTCTATGACGGGAAAGTGATCGAAACCATCGGCGCCTCCGGCACCCAGACCTCCTACCCGTACCAAGGCGGTCCCGTATGCAATCCCGTTGCCAATAAATACAACGGTTGCAAGGAAGAACTCGACAAGAACCACAAAGGACAGAGCTGCGGCAAGTGGGCCGATATCGGCGTAACGCTCGAACTGGGAAAGGTCAAAAAAGTCACCATCAAGTTCGGCGGCAAGGGCGTTGACGAAAACACCATGAAGGAGAACACCTATAAAAAAGGCGCATACATGCAAGCACTTTATCATTTTTCAACCGTCGTTTTGAAAGAACTCGAGGATGGAAAAATAAGCGTATCGCCTGAATGCAAGGCGGTGAAAGACGACACGATGAAAAACATGATGGGAGCCGCCCAGCTGCAGCAGCAGATCGACGCATCGGCCGGACCGAACCTCAAGTCGCTGACCGACGCATCGGCCGGTGAAATAGACAAATGCGAACAGACCATGGAAGAAAGCGAGGACACCGAAAGCGGCCCGGTCGCGCAGCTGAGATACAAGCTCTGCAACGCAAGGGCGGCAATTGAATCGGCATATGTCTATTTCATGATGTGTGAAGTCATGGCGCGCGCGAACAAATCCTATAATGCACTTCTTACGCAGCCGATAATGAACGACATCAACGCCATCGCCAACCGGATCAAAGACGAATGCAGAAAGGAATGCAAATCAAGCCCGACGCCGGGACGCTGCGCCGGACGCTGCGCGACGAAAAGCTATCAACCGAAAATCCGCGAATACTTCATCAACAAGATCAAATCCAGCTGGCCCGGACAAGGCAGTAGCGGATGCACGCCCTGGGTCCCCGCGGGCGGTATTTTGCTGGTCGTTCCGCGCAGCCGCAAAAGCCGGAGAATTCTTGCTTTCCTGCGGCGGGCAAAAGCACTGTTCTTTTCACTGCTGGCCATTGCAGGCATTGTTTTTTCTTCCGCGCTCCTGCCGGGCTGCCACGATGGGGGGGGCGGAACGGAAGAAATCTGCGAAGGCAATCCCACCCCCTGCCCCAAAAAAGGCTGTGGACAGAAGGATTTCGCGCTTTGTTGCAATCCGGACGGCACCGAAAAAGAAGGGCAGACTGATATCGCATGCCTTGACACGCCACCGCCGACGAGCCCGATTGCATCGGCCGGCGTAATGAATGGTGAAGCATATGGCGCGCTTCAGGACGCGGGCGCATTTGCTTCAGAATCATCAAACGCAAGAGCGGGATCAAAATCTTCGGAAGAGCAAAAAGCCGCAACGGCCGGAAACCTTGGAACAGCTTCCATTTTCAATTCAAAAACCAAGAACAACGGATCCGGCATTTCCGGGGCGGACACCGGAAAAAAAGGCAGCGGTTCTTTCGGTGACAGTGCTGGCAGCCATAACGCCGGAGGCGGCCTGGCGCAGACCAAAACCACCGCCGCTGATCCGGACGAAAAACCGCCATCCCTTCTTGAAGAGCAGGCCGCCACTTATGGCGCGGGCAGCGGGGGCGCGGCAGGCGGCGGTGAAAGCGGCGGAAATCCATTCAGTTTTGCGGGTTTGATGGGACAAGGCAGCGACAAAAGCGGCGGGGGCGGCGCCATCGGCACTGATTCGTTCGGACAAAACGGCGCAAAAGGCTCTTATCTGGTCCCGATAGACGATCCGGCCGACTATTTTTCGCGCATGGAACCTGCCGACAGTTTATTCAAAAAAGTCGAACGCAGATACAAGAATAAGGAAATGAGCTGGCTGCTCGAAATGCAAAAGCCAGCCGCTCCCGAAACCGCCCCGAAAAAACTGAAATAGCGGGGTTGGACAACGCCGTTGTTTTGGTGTGTAATAATAACCGTGGAGGGGCGTGTATGAAAAAGATCATGGTGGTTTCGGTGGCAGTGTTTTTTTCATGGAATGCAATGGCCGGTTTCAGCATCGGCGGCGACAAGGGTCTGACAAGAAATACCGTCGTCAAATTCAAGGTAAAAGCGAAAAAGAAAATCCCTTCGGGCGGCTTGTGGTGTTTCAAAAAGGGCTCGCAGGTGCTCAAGGCGACCGTGCCGCCTTATTGCTGCTTTTCGCTCAAAGATCCCGACAACTCCTTTGTCGTCAAGAAAAGGCGCGTGATCACCTCCAAGTCAATTGACTTCAAAAACACGCCGAGCAGCTATTCCAACGGAGGAAAGCACGAACTTACCTTCAACCTGCAGGACAATACCTTCAACAAACTGGTCTGTCAGTTTACATATACGACCTCAGACCAGGGCAAAGCTTCGAATTACATTTATACCTCCAAGGACCTGAAATCCGTTCTCGGCAAGAAGAATTTTGATATCTCCACGCCGGTCAAGGTCGCCGGCATCGGCGAAACAGATACTGACGAAGAAGGCGAAACACCCTCGGTGGCGGACCGGAAGAAGCCCCAGACCGGGGAGAATCCCGCATACGGCGAACCGGGCGAACGGGGCTCGGCCGGAGTCTCGCACTGACGCATTACGGCTTTACTGCCGGCTTGTCGCACGCGCGCATGTGATGTAAGTGTTTTTATATGAACCCAGACACAAAGTTGCGCGGCGCCGTGATCGGCTACGGTTTTATCTCGGGCAAGGGGCACATCCCGGCATACCAGCAAAGAATGAAGGGGCAAGGCGATGTCGACATCGTCGCCGTGGCCGACATTTGCGAAGCCCGGCGCGCCCTCGTGCGCCAGGCCCTTCCCGGCGCGAGGATTTATGACGATTTCGAATGCCTTCTTGCAAAAGAAGCCGCCAACCTTGATTTTGTGGACATCGCCACGCCGCCCTGCGACCACGCGCGCATCACGCACGCGGCGTTTGACCGCGGGCTCCATGTTCTTTGCGAAAAGCCGCTCACGACCTCGATTGAAGACGCCCGCGCCATGCTCGATCATGCGCGCGAGGCGAAACGGGTGCTGTTTCCGTGCCACAACTACAAACATGCGCCCGTCGTAAAAGCCATAAATGAGATCATCGCAAGCGGCCGCATCGGACGCGTGAGATCGCTTACGCTCAACACCTACCGCAACACGCACGCCAAAGGCGTAACAGAATGGAATACCCACTGGCGCCGCGAAAAACGCCTGAGCGGCGGCGGCATCGCCATGGATCACGGCAGTCACACGTTTTATCTCACCTTTGACTGGCTGGGCTCGTATCCGACCGCGGTCACGGCCAAGATGTCGACTCTCGAGCCGCAAAAGTACGATACCGAGGACAATTTCACCGCCGTACTCACCTTCCCGACCGGCATCGCGCATGCGCATCTCACCTGGACCGCGGGCGTGCGCAAGGTGATCTACACCGTACAGGGCGAACGCGGAGCGATCACGGTTGACGACGACGACCTGCAACTTGCCGTCATGCAAAGCACGACAGGGCCGGATGTCGCCCAGGGCGCGATCGAATGGAAGGTCGAGCGGCGCGCCATCGCCTCTGACTGGATGGATGCCAGCCATGTGGGCTGGTTCAACTCGCTTTTTGACCAGTTCAAAACCGCGATCGAACGCGGCGACCACGCAGGCAAGGAAGCCCGCGAAGCATTCCTTTGCATACAACTGATAATGACCGCCTACCGTTCGGCCCGTGAAGGCTGCCGCGAGCTGGAGCTGCCGGGTTTATGAAAAACCTGCTTCGCAAGCCGCTTCTTTCGTTCAAACCGTATGTGGCGGGGAAGCCCATTGAAGAAGTCCGGCGCGAACACGGCATAACCGGACGGATCGCCAAACTGGCCTCGAACGAAAACCCGCTGGGAACCTCGCCGCTCGCGCTCGAAGCGATGCACAAGGCTCTTGACGAGGTATCGCTTTATCCGGACGACAATGCCTATTACTTCCGCAATAAAGTGGCCGGACGCTACGGCGTATCGATTGACAACATCTTTGCCGCCGCGGGATCGGTGGAGGTTATCGAGCTGGCGGCCATCGCATTTTTGAACCCCGGCGACAACGTCGTTACCAGCGAAAGGACTTTTGCGATTTACAAACTTGCGACCATCAAGTCCGGCGCCACCATCCGCGAAGTGCCGATGACGGACGGCGGCTACCGGTATGATCTCCGGGCAATCCTCAAAAAAATCACAAAGCGCACCAAGATCGTTTTTCTGGCCAATCCCACCAACCCGACCGGAACCTGGTTCACGCGCGATGAATTCGACTGGTTCATGGCAGAAGTTCCGGAGGACGTGCTCGTTGTCTACGATTCGGCCTATGAAGAATTCTGCACCGTCGAAGACATGCCGGACCCGGTCAAACATTTCAAGGCGGGACGGCGCATATTGTATTCGCGCACGTTCAGCAAGGCATTCGGGCTTGCGGGCATCCGGGTCGGTTTTGCCCTGGGCCCCGAGGACATGATCCACGGGCTCATGACATGCCGTTTTCCGTTCAACACGAGTCTCATCGCGCAGGCGGGCGCGATGGCGGCCATGGATGACGACGCTTTTGTCTCGCGCTCGAAGCAGCACACCACGCGGGAGCTGGCTTTTCTGCGCGACGAGCTTGCCGGCATGCCGGTCCGGGTCCCGCCGACGCAGGCTAATTTTGTCCTCGTCGACACGAATAAAAACGCCCCCCACCTTTTCAACGAGCTGCAAAAACGCGGGATCATCGTGCGGCCCATGGGCGGCTACGGCATGCCCGGCGCCATACGGGTGAGCCCCGGCACCCGGGAAGACAACAAGGCGTTTATTGAAAACCTCAGGGATCTCCTGGAAAGGGAACTCTAATCTAAGGGGGTGCTCGGATTGGAATAATAAAGCAGAATCCCTTCTGCTACAGTATGATTTTAGCCCACACAATGGGTTAAAATCAAGCAATCCGCCCCACGGCCATCACGGTATTGAACTGAAATCGTGGTCTTCAAGGCATGAAGATCCCCACAACATCTCCGCTTAGTTCAATTTTCAGGTCGGTATATCCATCCCCTGAAACTGCCTTCTTCAAAGGTCACTTCACGGCATTCAAGCACCTGCATGAAGGCTTCATGAAACACTTCATCGCTTTCCTGTCTGTTTCCCAGATACCTGTAAATATATCCGAATAGCGCGCGTTCATATCTCGAGTACAAAAGGTCAAATGACTTCATGTCACCATTCCTGACCTGTCTATAAAGTGTTTCGTCCGATTCCATCCCCGCCCTCAACCATAGAACACCGTAGGCGCAGAAATGTTCGGGGAAAAGAAAAAATATCCCAAAAATTCAGTAAACGAGTTGGCGCTTTAACATGCGTGCAGACCAAATCAGTCGGTTTGGACGTAATGGGTGCAACGTTTTTAAGGTAAAAACACCTTGCTATATGGTATAAAATACCATAAACTGATTTTAATGAGATGGAAAGTTACGATTGATAGACGAGCGGCAAAAAAAGCCTTGAAAATGCCAAGACAAGTTCAGGTGCTTTTTCAAACGCTGGTTGTCGATCTCTCCATTGGTGGGCCAATTCAATATGAATGGCCAAATTATTCCAAGCTCGCTCATGGACGATACCATTGCCATTTAAACTACAGTTATGTGGCGGTTTGGGTCGAAGAAAACAGAGAACTCAAAATAATAGAGGTGACTTATGTCGGTAGCCGTGAAGATGCGCCTTACTAAAATTGAAATCAGCGCAGAAAACAAGAGCAAACTCTATCTTGTGCCAAAAGAAACTGCACAAGCTGTTTCTACGCTGCTAGATGGATATAGTGAAAAAAATGAGGAAGAAAAGGGCACTATTGATGCTACTGATCTTTATCCACATCTTAAAGACCCTATAAGGCGTATTGCTACGGTTTTTCAGGGGATACGTTTGCGTAGCGGACTGACTCAGAAAGAAATGGGGAAAAAAATTGGAATTCATCAAACTGATGTTTCTAAAATAGAAAAGGGCGAGCGTTCTATTGGAAAAAAACTTGCGATAAGAATTGGCAAGGCACTTGGAATTGATTATAAGCGGTTTCTTTAATGTCCTGTCCCGATGATGAACAGTCGAAAGGCACAAGCTAGAAACAACGCTTAAAAACGCTCAAGCGCCATCTCGTGCGCCGCATGATAGAATTCAATCATCTTGCGCCAGTCAAAATGCTGGCTTTGCCCTTCGACCCTGTTGCGCATCTCCACGCGCTCGCGAAGGCTCATCGTAAGCGTCTTCCACATGGCGTTTACCAGGATATCGGCGCTCTCATGAAAGCTCTTGTATCTTCTGTCCACGACAAAAATGCCTTTTTCATCGTGTTTTTCGACGTTTTTTATCACATATGATCCGAAGCCGGCCAGATCGCTTGTTACCGACGGGATGCCCATCGCAACGCATTCCATCGGGGTGTAGCCCCAGGGCTCGTAATAACTCGGAAACACTCCGAGATGGCAGCCGCGCACGAACTGGTCGTAGTCGAGACCGATGATGGGGCTCGTCGCGCTTACAAAATCAGGATGGTAGATGATCTTGACGGGATTTTCGGGCTGGTTGAGAAGCTGGCAGGTCCGCAGCTGCTTGACCACCGGGTCCGCGCCTTCGCCCACAAGATCGTGTGTGACCGCAAGCGGCCAGCGATTGCCCTGCTTCCAGGCGTAGGTGAGACGGCGGAGCCGGAGCTGGTCGTACTCGCTCAAAAAATCCGAGATGCGCGGGGTTTTGCCCTCGGCCGTGATCTCCAGAAGCCTGCGGCTTATGCCGCGCGAAATACCGTTGCAGACCGTGCGCATCTCGCCCAGCATCATCTGGTTCTTGAGCACCTCGACGTTCACGCCCTCGGTCTGGGCCTTGGTGATTATAAATGCGACAACATTGATATCCTTTTTTTCGTTCTTAAGGCGCCAGTTCAGGCGCGCAAGCCCTTCGATGAAAAGATCGATGCCCTTGTTGCGATATTCGTAGCGGCCGGCGGTAAACACATAAAGGGTCTTCGAAAGATCCATGTTATAGTACGGAAAAAAGTGTCCCATCACGAACTCGTGGATTTTTTCCTTGTACTGTATGTGAAGATTCTGGAATTCGTGGATGGCGGCGAAACGCTGCACGTTCAGGCCGTTCGGCGTCAGGATGTCGGGCTTGCGCTCGATAAAACGCTCGGCCTCCACGCCGGTGATCTCGCTGATCGTCGTGAACACCGTCGCACCGTGCGCGGCGGCGCGCTCGATGGCAAAACGCGGATAGATGTTCCGCTCGGCTGCGGCCTTGTGCGGGTTGATATGAAAAAGCTTTTCATAAAAATGCGGATCGCCGGCCGCAAGATACCGGCCGAGCAGCGTGGCGTGCGTCGTGAAAATACTGGCAACCGGAAGCGAGTGTTTGTTGATGACCGGAATGGGCACCCCGGCCATCCACTCATGAAAATGGGCCAGCACCGGAAATACGGGCGCTGCGCCTTCGATGCCGGTTTCCAGTGCGATTGAATCATCCCCCTGCCCGAGCACCTGCACAAGGGCCTTGAAAAACTCAAACACGAGATAACCGAACAGGATTACATCACTCACCTCCTGTTCGTCACGCGTGGCAATGCCATGATCGCGCCAGAGATAATACTTGAACTCGCCAAGCCTGCCCATGCTTTGCGCAAAATCAAGAAGTACAATACGCGGTTCTCCCGACACAAGCCAGCGGCCGTAATGTGCTTTTATGCCCTGCTGTTCAAGAAGCGCCACGGCGCGGCCGAAGTATCCTTCGCGCGGAAGCGGTTCAAATTCCACCGAAGCGGTTGCATGATTGTAGGGGCCAAGCATGCAGTAACGGTTGCCCCATTTTTCCACCATCGCCGGCGCCTTGCTGCGCAGGACGGTGTAAATTCCGCCGAGCTGCCAACAGACCTCCCAGCCCACCTCGACCATCAAGTGATTTGTGTTTTTGCCGCCATTTGACATTATGTTGCGATTGTACAATGACGGCGGGCGTTAGGCAAACCCGCGGCAGAATCACTTCCTCTTTGCAAACCACGGCGCAAGCGCCGCAAGCACTACCTCTTCCTGCTTTCCGCTTGCCAGATCCTTCACGGCAACCGCACCGGATGCAAGCTCCTTTTCGCCCAATAAAACGGCAAAGCGCGCACCGTGCTTCGAAGCGCTTTTGAGCTGCGTCCCGAATCCGGACACCTCAAGCGGCGTCATCACCGACAGCCCCGCGGCACGCAGGTCGCGCGCGATTTTTTCGGCTGTGGGGCGCGCCCCGGCAGCCGGCAGCGTGACAAACACGTCCACCATGTGACCGAAGGCCGGAACCAACCCATGCGTTTCGAGAAAATTCTGCATCGTCACGTCGCCCATGCCGAACCCCACGCCCGCCAGCTTGGAATTGCCGAACATCCCGACCAGATTGTCGTACCTGCCGCCACCGAACATGGCGCGGCGGTTCTCCGGCGAGGTATCGTACATCTCAAACACCGTACCTGTATAATAATCAAGACCGCGCATGACGGCCGGATCAAAAACCACCTGCCCGGCACCGGCAGGGCTTTCCCGCATCAGCTCAAACAGCCTTTTCAGTTCGTCCGCGCCGGCGCACGGCATCGCCCGGGCCGTATCATCAAATGGCGCCTTGAAAAAATCCTCCATGCGGGACTTTTGCGACTCATTGATGCCAAGCTCCCCGAGCCACGCACCATAAGCCTCCTCGCCGATCTTGGCGCGGGCATCAATCGCCTTTGTAACCTTGAGCATAACGTCGGCCGGGAGCCCGAGCGTCGAAGCAAAAAAATGGTCCATGAGCCTGCGGTTGTTGACCCTGATTGAAACAAATTTTTCGCCACCGAACGCGCGGACAAGATCAAGCGCCACCGAAAGTATCTCGGCATCAGCCAGGAGCGCGTCACCGCCGAGGACATCGACGTTGAGCTGCCAGTGCTCGCGAAGCCGGCCCCGCTGGGGGCGTTCGTAGCGCCAGAGATTGGGTATGCTGAAAAGCCGCACCGGTTTGGGCAGCTCGTGCACTTTTGCGGCAACCATGCGGGCTAGCGTGGGGGTCATCTCGGGCCGCACGGCCATTTTGCGCTCGCCGCGGTCCATCAGCCAGTAGAGCTGCTGGCCTACGATCTCTTCGCCGGTTTTTGCGGCATACAATTCAAAGGGCTCAAGCATGGGGCCGTCATATTCGCCATATCCGTACAAATGCGCCACTTCCCGCATCCTGCCGAACATCCAGCGGCGGAACCGCATGTCCTGGGGATAAAAATCCCGCGTTCCTTTGTAAGGCTGGGTCGAAAGATTCATATGGCCTTGTTTTTCCATAAGGCAATATTACACTCGCGTCACAAAGCCGTTCAATGATATTCAGCCTGTGTGAAAAACAAAATCCGCGCCGCGGCCATACAGATGTGCTCGACACCCGACAGGCACCTCAATCTTGCCGTCGCGCATCGCCTCCTCAAGAAAGCACTCGCGCACAAACCGCATATCGTTGCCCTGCCTGAGTCTTTTTCTTTTTTGAGCGGACGGAGCGCGGAGCTCCGTGCCGCCGCCGAACCCCTTAACGGCGTCACCGCAGGAACGCTGCAGGAGTGGGCAGCCGAATACGGCATCTGGCTGCACGGCGGAAGCATTTTTCTAAAAGCCCGGGATGGAAAAATCACTAACACCACGCTGCTCATCGCGCCGGACGGAACAATCGCCGCGCGCTATGACAAGATCCATCTTTTCGATGCATCGCTCTCCGCGGACAAGGCGGCATATAAAGAATCAAGCGTTGTAAAACCCGGCCGGCGCCCCGGGTGCGCGCGCACGCCGCTTGGCGTGATGGGCCTTTCGATCTGCTATGACATCCGGTTTCCGGAACTCTACCGGAAGCTGGCCGACGCCGGCGCCCACATCATTTTCATACCGGCCGCCTTCACGGTTCCGAGCGGACAGGCGCATTGGGACACGCTCACACGCGCGCGTGCGATTGAAAACCAGGCCTTTGTCATCGCACCGGCACAGACACTTTCGCCGTATCCCGGACGCAGAACCTACGGACACACCCGCATCGTCGATCCCTGGGGGCGCGTGCTTGCTGAAATGAATGAAGGACCCGGCGTGGTGGCAGCCGATCTTGATTTTGACGATCTCAACCGCATCCGCTCGGAGCTGCCGGCGCTCCGGCACAGAAGAATCTGATCAATCAGAAACCGGAAAAGCCTTGCTGCGAACCGGTGACTGGGCGGCCCCCTCCGGGACCGTGTCAAAGCGCGATTTACTGCCGTCCGAAAATGCAGAGGGTTTTGAATAAATCACCGGTTTGTCCTTGAGGGCTCCGGCCAGCTGCGGCGCTGCCAGCTTGCTTGAAATCTGTCTGGCTGCGACAGCCGGAAGGTTCTTTTTTTGATGTTTCTTCATGTTCTTAGCTATCGCGTCAGATGCAATGATGAACGCTCCTATAAGAACGAAATATTCGGCAAACCTCAATATCCTTGGCAGCATATACGTCCCCCCAAGCTACAACATTATTACTGTACTAGATTAATCAACTAATTTCAACTAAAAAATATTTTGCCTTGCGGTTCAAGGTGGTTATACTCGTTTTAGATGACCTTCAAGGACGGGGTTTTCCGCAAAAGTCTTATTTTTCTGGTTTTGATCATATTTGCCGCATCGGCAACAAGCCTTGGCAAACACCGCAAACACGAAGACAAAGCCAAACCGGAGCTTCCGGCCAACCACCTGCCGGTCCCCATAACCCCGCAAGCCACGAATTACAGTTGCGGCCCGGCGGCGCTTCTTGCCGTCACCGTATACTGGAAAGTTTATGAAGGCCCCGAAAGCGACATGTACAAGCCGATGAATACCACGCCAAAGGACGGGACCAAGCCGGAAAAAATCAGCGAATTCGCCCAGAAACTGGGTTTGAAGAGCCAGATATTCCGCAACATGAAAATCGAAGACCTTCGAGCTGCGCTTGGAAAAAAATATACCGTCATCCTGAACATCCAAGCCTGGCCCAATGCCAATCCCCACCCGCCGTGGGAGGACTTGTGGGACGATGGACACTATGTTGTCCTGATTGCCATCGACAATGATTTCGCCTACTTCATGGACCCGTCCCTGAGCAGGGGATATGGTTATATCCCGCTCGCAGAGTTGACAAGCCGCTGGCATGATTTCGAGGACCGCATCGTGCGCAACTACCAGCTGGGTATTGTTATCAAGGGCAAACGCGGCATGGATGTTTTTCCCGATGCGCTTGAACGGATCGAGTGAAATCAAAATGGAAGGGATACATGAATGCTTAACGTCGTAAAATTTCAAAAAGACAGTGTTTTGCTTGTCCGGCTGAGCGGCATCATCCAGGAAGGCGTCGATTTCAACGCCCTCATCGGGCAGATTCCCGGCAGCGAGTTGATCATAAGCTGCAAGGAAGTCCAGCGCATCAACTCCTCGGGCGTCAAACTGTGGATACAGTATTTCCAGAAACTGGCCGCAACAGGAAAAAAACTCCGCCTGGTGGAATGTTCACCCGCCATCGTCGAACAGATCAACCTGATCGTCAATTTCGCCTGTGGCGCGAAGGTCGAATCCGTCTATCTGCCTTTTGCCTGCGGCAGCTGCAAAGCGCAGTTCGTGAGTCTTTTCAACACCGATGATCTGAAAAAAGTCCTGGACAGCCTGCCCGAGCCGGCCTGCCCGAAATGCAAGAACAAAACCATGTTCGACGACATTCCCGGTGAATATTTCGAGTTCTTGAACAGATAGCGCGTCCGGTATCTTCTGAAAAAACTATCCCTGGAACACCTGGTGCGGTCCGCGTTCGCCGCTCCACTGCCGGAGTTCGCATTTGGCCTGTCCGCCATCGAGTGTCACCAGTGCAAAGGTGCGGCCCGACTGCTGGCCCAGCCCCTGCCAGTCAAGATTGATCATGTTAACCCAGGTGCCGGTGTTGATATACTGCTTGCCGTCGGGATAGACGCGGTTCATGGGCCGGTGGCTGTGCCCGAAAACAACCGTGTTCACGCTCTTCTTGGCGTCAAGTATGGCGCGCGCGTCCTTTTCAAGATCCATGAAGATGCGCGCCTCGTTGCGTATGGCATCCACCACGAACTCCTTGACCGCCGAAAACCCCGACCGGAGCCGCGGCAGCATGGCAAGCCGCGTTTTGAAAAAATAATAAGCCGCAAGAAAACAGTATTTCATCGAAAACCGCGTATCCATGACAAGGCCGAAAAGAATGAATGCCTTGAGGGGCCGCACCTTGTTGATATAATCGCGCTCCCACTTGAGCCGGTTGACGATCTTGAGAACAAAAAAACTGCCCCACGGAATATTGAGCGCGGGCTTTCCCTCGTACATGTCGATAAAGGGCTTTTCGTAGCTGATCATGCTGGCCTGCTCGAACTGGTTGCCGTGGCGGATTTCAACCCCCTCCGGCAACTCTATGCGGTCGCGGTCATGAAGCACGCTGATCTTCTGGCCCGGAAATTCGCCTTCGGGGTCCAGCTCGCGGATTATCCGTTCACGCACTTTATCAAACATCAGATCAGTATCATGGTTGCCCATCATATAAGTGATGGTCTTGCCCGAAAACGATGCAAACCGCCTGAGCGCCGCCATCACCCGTGGATGCCCGGCAATAATGGCCTCTGTCTTGTACAGTGAGATATCCTCGGTGATGACATCAATGAACTCCCCTTGGTAGGGAACGCCCAGAAAATCAAAAAAATCCCCGTTGATGACAAGCTCGACCTCAACCGGCCCGTGCGCGTCTATGCCGTACTGACCGGTTGAAAAATGTTCGAGAAGATCAGCCAGCTCGCCGTCGGCATGAAAATCCTCATGGGGATTGAGATGCCCCTCGAAGAAACGCCCGGCTGACATGTGGCAGTCGCTGATTATGACCTTGAAACGTTCGCGCTGCATCTCAGGTGTTCTCTGCGTAGGTGCCGAGGGCGCCGACCTCGCCCTCAACCGCATTGAGAACACTGCAGCTTTCAACGGCCTTTGCCATGTTGTTATGGTCCACAAAAAGCGGACGGTCCTCGTCAAGGTGCTTGACGTGCCGGCGGATCTCGGTGTGCGCGGCGCGCGTGCCCCTGCCGGGCGTAAATTCGCGGAAATCCATCGCCTGGGCGGCCGCGATCATCTCGATACCGAGCACGCCATAGGCGTTCTTCAAAATTTGTTTGGTCTTGAGCGCGGTGTTCATTCCCATGCTCACAAAATCCTCCTGGTCCGCCGCCGCCGGAATCGACTGCGTGCACGCGGGAGTCGAAAGTATGCGCTGCTCGACGATGAGCATGCCGGCCGTGTACTGGCTGAGCATGTGTCCCGAATACATGCCTGCACCCTTGGTCAAAAACGCAGGAAGACCGACGCTGAGCGCGGGATTGAGCAATCTGTTGAGCCTGCGCTCGCTAAGCACGCAGATCATGCAAACTGCGGCGCCCACCATGTCAAGCGGCAGGCTTACCGGCGTACCCTGGAAATTCGCGCCGGTCAGCACCACATTGTCGTCCGGCAGGAAGATCGGATTGTCGGCAACACCGTTGAGTTCGATCTCGACCTGCTTGCGCGCATACTGCAAATGATCGCGCGCGGCGCCGATAACCTGGGGCGTTGAGCGCATGGAATAGGCATCCTGCACCTTGACTTTCATCTTGCCGGTGAGCAGATCGCTGCCTTCGACAACCTTTTTGATGTTCATGGCGCTCACGACCGCGCCGCCGAAACCACGGAGCTTGTGCAAGCGGGTGTCGTAGGGTTTCATGTTGGCGAGCAGGGCTTCGAGCGTCATCGCGGCCGTGATCTCGGTCTGCTTGATCCACTTCTCGATGTCGTGGATCTCAAGACACGCGATGCCATTGATAAGATTGCTGCCGTTGATCATCGCAAGCCCGTCCCGCGCCTCGAGCACCACCGGCTGTATGCTGGCGCGCTGGAGCGCCTGCGCGGACGGCATCCGCTGTCCCTGGTAAAAACATTCGCCCTCTCCCATCACGGCAAGCGCGATCTGGCTCATATTGGCAAGATCCCCGCACGCACCCACCGATCCCTTGTCGCAGACCACGGGCGTCACACCCTTGTTGAGCATTTCAACCAACGTCTGCGTGCATATGGCGCGCAAGCCGGAGTGGCCTTTGGCGTGAACATTTATCCGCGCCAGCATCGCGGCGCGGACGTGCTCGACCGGTGCGCTCTCACCGATGCCGGCGGAATGATTGTAAATCAGGTATTTTTGAAACAGCTTGACCTGCTCGTCAGTGAGAACGATCTCGGAAAACTCGCCGATCCCGGTATTGACCCCGTACATGATCTCGCGGGCGACGATCTTCTTTTCGAGCATGGCGCGGCACTTGTCCATGCGTGCCACCGCTCCCTCATCAAACGTGATCTTTTCGTTGCTGCGCGCAACCGCAACAACATCTTCAATCCTAAGGTTTTTTCCGGTGATATTTATAGCCATGGCGGTATTGTCCCGAGGCATGCAAGTTTGTCAACAAAAAGGTGCCGGAAAGTGTCCGCCAACTTTTCGGAAAGTGTCCGCCAACTTTTGGTATATGCGCCGCGGCATTCTCCAGCCCGCCTTGTTCTATGATAAATTATATTTTACCAGAGAGGGAGGGGCGGTTGAACAAGCCGTTGACATTTAACAACTGGATTTTGGCTGCCGTCGCGATGTCAGCGATTGTTTTTTTTGCAAATATCGCACCCGTCCAAGGCGCCGACAGAATCTGCCCCGAAACCCTAAGCGAAGTGCTGTCCTCCCGTCCGGCAAAATCACAAAAACCGGCCACCCGCGAGATTGACAATGCTCTTGCCTTTGCGGATGCAAACGCCGGAAGATTCAAATATCCAGAAGATGCACTGTACGCATTCAATCCGGATTTTTCTCCCGCGGAAGCCGCCTGGGTGCAGTCAAAGGCTTCTGACCCGGTAAAAACAGCTGAGTCATTCGGGTTCCGGAATATTGAGGAATTTAAAAGTGCCGGCATCGTCAAGGGCACCATCGGAGATGCCACATTCGGCACCTCGAATCTCGACAGGGGATGGTTTCGTGCCTCTTTTCCGGAAAACGGCGAGCTGACCATGAAGGACGTGATCATAAAAGTTTACGTGTCCATTCCGCCCAGCACCATGAAGCGCGAACTGCCACATCTTGTGAAGTCAGCGCGCGGAAACAAAGCCTGTGAAATGAAATTCGGCGCCAGCACATAACCAGCATGATCTCAAATGCCGCCAGCAAATGCATCACGCCGCCAAGAGCCGTTTGCATAGAACAAATCCTGAAAAGCAAAGGAATCGACACCAGATACTGGCTGCCAGCCGATCAGCTTGAAAAAATAGTTTTGCCTGCCACTCGGCCCTGAATCCGCGTTACAACCGCCGGGCATCCTTGAGGGATGGCAAAGCCGCGTCACGTGGAGACACAACAGGGCGCTCCACCGGCCAGCGCACGCCGACATCAGGATCATTCCAGCGCACGCCGGTCTCGCCGGGGGCCCGGTAGATATTGTCAACCTTGTAGAAAACATCAGCCGGCTCGTCGCCAATCACGCAAAAACCGTGCGCAAAACCAAATGGTATCCAGAGAAGCAGTCCGTTGTCACCGCTCAACTCGATGGCCGCATATTTTCCGAAGGTGGGCGAATCCTTGCGCATGTCGATCGCGACATCCCAGATCCTTCCTCTCACCACGCCAACCAGCTTGGACTGCGGAGGATCATACTGGTAGTGGAATCCGCGCACCACCCCGGGCACCGAACGCGAATGATTGTCCTGCCGGAACACCCCCGGCAGGGCACTGGCGGCAAACTGCAACTCGTTGAACCTCTCGACAAAAAAGCCCCGGCTGTCGCGATAGACATCAAGCTCTATCAGTTTGAGACCCGGCAGCTCGAAATCACGGACCTTCATCAAACGTCCTCTGTCCCGTATTCAAGTACATGTCTGAGATAGCGGCCGTAGTCGCTGTTTCCGTATTTTTCGGCAAGCTGGCCGAACTGTCCCTCGTTTATATAATCCATCTTGAAAGCGATTTCTTCTATACAGGCGATCTTGAGGCCCTGGCGCTTTTCGATCGTCTGGACAAACTGCGCGGCAGTAATGAGCGCCTCGGGGCTGCCGGTGTCAAGCCACGAGAACCCGCGCCCCAGATATTCAACTGAAAGCTCGCCGGCCGTGAGATAGCGGTTGTTCACCTCCGTAATCTCAAGCTCGCCGCGGGCTGATGGTTTCAGGCTTTTGGCAATACCGACAACCTTGTTGTCATAAAAATAAAGCCCCGTAACCGCCCAGCTCGATTTGGTCGCCTTCGGCTTCTCGACAATCCTCACCGGTCGGCGCCGGGCGTCGACCTCGACGATACCGTACTGCGAAGGATCATTGACATGATAGGCGCACACAACCGCGCCCTTTTTCAGATCGCCATGCCTTTTGAGCAGTCCGGTCAGATCGTGGCCGTAAAAGAAATTGTCACCAAGAATAAGACATACGGAATCCCCGCCGATGAAATCCTCGCCGATAATGAATGCCTCGCTGATGCCTCTCGGCGCATCCTGTTTGCGGTAAGAGATCCTGAGGCCGAAACGCCCGCCGTCACCCAGAAGGCTCTCGATCATGGGCAGGTCGCGCGGAGTGCTTATGACAAGAATGTCCCGGATACCCGCCAGCATGAGCGTGGAAAGGGGATAATATATTACCGGTTTGTCGTAAACCGGCAGAAGCTGCTTGCTGATCGAGTGGGTAAGAGGATAAAGACGCGTGCCAAGCCCGCCGGCGAGAATTATACCTTTCATCTGCTCACCCCTTTGCGCTCTTTTTCATTACCTTTGAACACCACTGCTGGTTTTCGACATACCATTTCACCGTAGCGGGCAAGGCATCCTTGAACCCGTGCTTGTGTTCGTATCCAAGTTCCCTGACGGCACGCGCGTCATCAATCGCGTACCTGAGATCATGCCCGAGCCGGTCCTTCACGAACTCAATCACCTGTTCGTACCTGCGTCCGTCCTGGCGCGGCCGGAGCCGGTCAAGCTCGGAACACATCAGCTTCACCAGATCGATATTATGCCATTCCTCGTTGCCGCCGAAGCAGTAACGTTCACCGGGCCTGCCGCGCCCGGCGGCAAGCCATATGCCGCGGCAATGATCCTCGACATGTATCCAGTCACGCACATTCATGCCGCTGCCATATACCGGCAGGGACATGCCGGAAAGAGCGCGCGTGATCATGTACGGTATGAGTTTTTCGGGATACTGCCTCGGACCGTAATTGTTCGAACAATGCGTCACAACAACCGGAAGCCCATAGGTATGGAACCACGCACGCACCAGATGATCGGCCGAGGCCTTTGATGCCGAATACGGCGAATTGGGCTCAATGGGGGAGAGTTCGCTGAATTTGCCGGTGGAGCCGAGCGAACCGAAAACCTCGTCGGTCGAAACCTGCACGTAACGGAACGATTCCCTGCCGGACGCATCAAGCCCGTCCCGGTACGCAAGCGATGCCCTTAGCAGGCTGAATGTGCCGGTGATATTTGTGCCGATGAACTCGGCAGGCCCGTCAATAGAGCGGTCCACGTGCGTCTCGGCGGCAAAATTGAAAACCGCCGAAGGCAAATTCTTTTTCAACAGTCCGGAAACAAGCTCCAGATCACGGATATCGCCTTTTACAAACTCATACAGCGGACTGCGCGCCGCCTGCTCCAGATTCTCCATGTGGCCGGCATAGGTGAGCGCATCAAGCACCACCACGCGCTTTCCGAGGGAAAGCGAATAATCAACAAAATGACTGCCGATGAAGCCGGCGCCGCCTGTCACCAATATGCAATTCTTATCCATTTTTCGCATGCAAACATAACAGGAACGGTTTAATTGTCAAAGGTATAGAGGAGAGGCCCGTCAATGCTCAATGGCAAGAAAGTAGTGGTTGTGATGCCGGCATACAACGCCGAAAAAACCCTCAGGCAGACATACGACGAAATACCTAAAAGCATTGTAGACGAGATTATTCTGACTGACGACAAAAGCAGGGACAATACGGCCAGTCTGGCCCGGGAACTCGGCATCACGACATTTGTCCACGAGCAGAACCGCGGATACGGCGGGAACCAGAAGACCTGTTACGCCCGTGCGCTCGAAAAGGGGGCGGACATAGTGATCATGCTTCACCCCGACTACCAGTACACTCCGCTGCTGATCACTGCCATGGCATCAATGATTGCATACGGCGTTTACGACGTGGTGCTGGGCTCGCGCATTCTCGGCAACACGGCGCTCAAGGGCGGGATGCCGCTTTACAAATACATATCCAACCGTTTTCTCACCTTCTCGCAAAATCTTCTGATGAACCAGAAGATCTCGGAATACCATACCGGTTATCGTGCTTTTTCACGCAAGGTGCTCGAAGCACTGCCGCTGGAGGAGAACAGCGACGACTTTGTTTTTGACAACGAAATGCTCACGCAGATCTCCTTCTTCGGCTTCGGCATCGGCGAGGTGTCCTGCCCGACCAAATATTTCGACGACGCTTCGTCCATCAATTTCCGCCGCTCGGCTGTTTACGGGCTGGGCTGTCTCAAGAACGCGCTGGTGCACTTTCTTGCCCGCCGCAAAGCATGTAATCCCGCATTTCTTGACAAAAACGGCGCAAAACTCAAGCGGGATTACGTCTGATGCACCTCCCGCCGCTTATCCGCGACCTGGCGGTGATATTGGGAGTTGCCGGAGCCTCATCGTGGCTGTTCGGACGGATACGCCAGCCGGTAGTAATGGGTTATATCCTCGCCGGCATGATAGTCGGCCCCCACCTTTTGACGCATCCACTGGTAAAGGATCTGCCGAATATCCACGTCTGGGCCGAACTGGGTGTTATATTCCTGATGTTCTCCATCGGCCTTGAGTTCAGCTTCCGCAAACTCGTGAAAGTCGGCCTGTCGTCGACAATCACCGCCGTGATTGAAATATCCACGATGCTCGCGCTTGGTATCACGGCAGGCAGGCTTCTGGGGTGGAACTGGATCGAGAGCATTTTCCTTGGGGCGATGATCTCGATTTCCTCCACAACAATCATAGCCAAATCCCTTGAAGAGCTTGGCCTCAAGACCCGCCGGTTTTCGGAAAGCATTTTCGCCATTCTGGTAGTCGAGGATCTAGTGGCCGTGGTGCTGATCGTCGCGCTCACCGGAATCGCCGCCAGCCAGGCCGTTTCCGGAATTGCGCTCATCACAACGGCGGGCCGGATGCTGATCATCATGGGAAGCTGGATTGTCACGGGATATTTTGTTGTTCCGCGCCTCATCCGGCATGTCGCAAAATCCGGCAATGACGAGGTTCTGGCCATTTTGTCTCTCGGGCTCTGCCTGCTGCTGGCGGTTTTTGCCTCGCACCTCGGATATTCGGCGGTACTCGGGGCCTTCATCATGGGCTCCGTCATCGCTGAAAGCCCGGAATCACGCCGGATCACGGAGTTGCTCCGCCCGGTGCGCGATCTGTTTGTCGCCATTTTTTTCGTCTCCGTAGGGATGCTCATTGATCCGTCCGTCATGCACCACAATGCCGGCTCGATCGCCCTCATAGCCCTGATCACCATTGCGGGCAAGATCACCGCCAACACGCTGGCATCGCTTGCAACCGGGCAGTCGCTCCGCACCTCCGTGCAGGTGGGATTCGGACTGGCGCAGATCGGGGAGTTTTCATTCATCATAGCTGGTCTGGCGCTTGCGCTCGGGGCGGCCCGGAATTCCATATATTCGATCGCGGTGGGCGTATCCCTCATCACCGTGCTTATCAATCCAAACCTCATCAAGGTATCCCATCGCATTGCCGGGTGGCTTGAAGAGCGTCTGCCGGCCCGGGCGCTGGATTTTTTGGTCCGCTACGGGGCATGGATGGAAGAACGGCGCGCCGATACGGCCATGCGCCTTGACATCTACCGCAGAAGCGCGCGCTGGATACTTAACGCCCTCATAAGCGGCGTGATCTTCATCCTGGTGGCCGAAGTGCTCATGCCCCGCATCCCTCCGGGCTGGATGAACACCTACTTCCGCAGCATCACCGGAATGCTCATTGCATCGGCCCTCGCGCTGCCTTTCGTGCTGGCAATGTTTTCAGCGTTTTCAAGATTCGCCCTCGGACAGTGCAATGACGACAGTAATAATGTCGCGCCCGGCGGAGTGGCGGTGCTTGTATCAAGGCTTTTCACGGTTTTCTGGCTTGCCTTCTTGAGCGCCAAGTTCTTTCCGGCAAAAATCGCATTTGTAATCGCCCTCTTTTCCATGGCCGTGCTGATCGCATTCTTCTATAAACGCATTGAGGCGTCATATTGCTGGTTCGAAAAACGTTTCATTGCCACCTTCGACCAGCCCAAACACAGCACCTTCAGGCCACGCGAGATGATCCACCAGCTTACGCCATGGGATGCGCATCTTACCCGGCTCAAGGTTCACCCCAACGCACCGGTTGCAGGCAAACGCATCATCGACGCGGCACTGCGCAGCGTTTTCGGGATCAATATCGTGGTCATTCAACGGGGGCAGAGCATCATTGTCGCACCAAAGGCGGAAGAGCATCTCTTTCCAAAAGACGAGCTTCTGGTGCTGGGCACGGACGAGGCGATTGAAAAAGTCAGGCGTCATATCGAATCACCTTCAGGGCCGACCGACATTCACAGCGACCTCACGGGATATGAGCTCAAACAGATCAAGCTTCCGGACAACACTCCACTTGGCTCAAAAAGCATCCGTACAGCCGGTTTGCGCGAACATTTCGGAGTCACCGTGGTCGGCATTCAAAGCGGCGAGCACAGGATCATAAATCCCGGACCCGATTATGTTTTTCAGCGCGGCAACATCCTCTGGCTTGTTGGCGAAAGCGCCAGCATCGACAAACTGGGCGAATATGCCAGCGGACTTGCCAACAAGACCACGGCGCGTTAAAGCTCAACTCTATGAAAAACATTCTTGCCGCTATCGCGTGTTTCCTTGTTCTTGCCGGTCCATCCCTTGCAAATATGACGGCTGCCCCACCGAGCGCCTGGGACACACTTGATGATGCAATTGCCAACGGCACCGCTGAAAAACTCCGGGTGGTCGTCAATGGTTCGCCGGTATGCGGAGAACATGATCCTTTTTATCTTGGCGACGTATGCCGGTACGATGCACGCTTAACCCGCAACCGGGCCGGAATCGTGCTTTACTTTGAATATGACGACAACGAACCGTTTTTCAAGACAGGCATCCGCCTCAATGTCCATGCCGTCAAGCTTGACAGCGAGCATGGTTTCAACCAGAACCCTGATATCCTGGAATATGCCGCAAAAAAAGGAAGCTTCCGCTGATTGATGTTGTTGCAACTTCTGCTGCAAACAGCGTCAACGTTTGCCCTGGTGCTGGTTCTTGCCGGCTGGGGATCGTTGTTTTTTGGCGGCAAAAGCACGGCCCGCGCCGAGGAACGCGGACTGGCCGGCATTATCGTGCTTTTCCTGCTGGGGGCAGCCGCTAATTTCTTCCTTCCGCTTTCATCGTGGATCACGGCCCCGGTGATGGTCTTTGGGCTGGTGCTCAGTGCCTATTTCCATTCCAGGACCCGGATGTTCACCTGGAAAGGTATTTTTGTTTTTTTGGGCTTATCCCTGCTTGCCACGCTCATAAGCACCAGCGCGCGGCCGCATATCGACACGGGTCTTTATCACGTACCGATCATAAAATGGCTTGTTGAAGACCCCATCCGCCCGGGGCTGGCCAACATCCACGAGCGGCTCGGCTTCAATTCGGCCTGGCACGTTGCGGCGGCGATGCTCTCGCTTGATGGGGCAAAATATTTCCTGCCCTTCACCCTGAGCCGCGCGCTTGGAGTGCTGGTGCTTGTATTTTTCCTTGTTGAATGGCGCGCCATGAAACGCGAACCGGACCTGCCCGGTGTTTTTTCCGTCCTCGTTCTTGGTTTTTTGTGCGTGTCTGCAAGAGGTTTTTCAAACGAACTTGGCACGCTGAGCACCGACATGCCGTCGGCCATGCTTGCGCTTGTATGCATGCAGTATTTTATAAAACTCTCAAGAAACGCCTGTTCCACGGTGCCGCGGCAAATGCTCATGATACTGCCGGTATTTGCTGTCACGATCAAGCTGACCCAATCGCCGGTGCTGCTGCTGGGGGTATTTGCCGTTGTCATGAGTAAAAAAATCCCCGCCACCGCAACCGTGGTCGCGATATCCACCCTGGCCCTCTGGTGTCTGCGCAATCTGGCGCTGAGCGGCTGCTGGTTCTACCCGGCGGCATTGTCCTGCATCAACACGCTTCCCTGGACGATCACGACCGACCACATCGGCAGCACGCTGCAAATGATCACGATCCGCGATCCGTCCGACACGGTCGCCGCGGGCCAGGGCGGCCTGACAGAACGCTGGATAACCGGCTTTTTGCATTCAAAAATGGTGCTGCTCCTGCTTTTGTCATTTTTTTCCGGCTGCGTCCTGCTGGCCGGATTCCGCAGGATTCCAGGCACCATCTTCCTGCTGGCCTCCGCGGCCGCCGCCACAGGCGTGGTTTTCTGGTTCGTGGAATCACCAAGCATCCGCTTCGGCATCTCATTCCTCGCGGCCGCCGCCATGCTGCCGCTTGCACAAGGACTCGCCTGGCTGTTCCAGCGGCATCGCAAACCAGCCGGATATTTCATGCATCTTGCCGCCCCGGGCGCTGCGGCGGTACTCATAATCAGAGCCCTGGCCGCGTTTGTTCCGGCGGCGGCAACAGATTCCACTGATTATCGCCAGTGGCCGCACATCGAGAAAACCGCCGTGATCACCCGCACCTCTGATTACGGTGTTGAAATCACCAGTTCAAAAACAGCCAACCAGAACTGCTGGGATGCGCCCAAGCCCTGTGCGGCCTTTGCGTCAGCAAGGATCAAATCCGGCAGATTTTTCATTTGGGATTATTACGCCGCCGGAGCCGCTGACAAATCAACGAACCCGTAAAACATGTTCAACCGCGGCGCTTATGTCGTCACACATGACGTCGGGTACGGCCACGGACCGGGCGTCACCCCCCATGCAGCCGGCTCCGGTCCTCACGCCGATTGTCCTGATGCCGGCCGATTTTCCGCATTCAATATCACGGAAGGAATCACCGATAATGAACGATGCCGCCAGATCAATATTGAAATCCTCCACCGCCCGCCGGATCATTCCCGTTCCGGGTTTGCGGCACTGGCAACGTTTTTTGAGTTCGACAACCTCGCCCGGATATCCGCTGTCGGGATGATGCGGGCAGAAATATATTGCATCAAGCTTTGCCCTTTCGCGGCCAAGAAGAGTCTCAAGCTTGTTATGAATCAAGGACAGGCCGCCCAGCGTGCATTCGCCGCGGGCAACCACCGGCTGGTTGGTGACCACGACCGCAAGATAGTCACTGTCGTTTAGTTTCCTGATCGCGGCGCCCGCACCGGGCACAAGCTCGAGCATGTCCGGATCGCTGATATGCCCCCGCTCCCGCACTATCACCCCGTCACGATCCAAAAACACCGCCTTGCGCCGGTGCGCGCGGCTCAGCCTCGCGATTTTTCCGGTCCGCCAGTCCCTTTCGACCTCTTCAAGCCGCTCTGGAGTGCCCATATCCTTCAGGTATTCGGCCGTCCGGTAGCAACAGATCTTCCCGCCTGACAAAAGCAGGGCCGGAAACACATCCCTGCCGAAATCAAGCTTGTTGCCGTCCGCAATGTGATCCAAAATACTGCCACTGAGCACGCAAACCCCGGCGCTGACGAGATTCGGATAAAATTTTCCGTCGTCATGCGGCTTCGGATGAAATGCCGTAACGCTTCCGTCGGCGGCGCACTCCACCAGATCGCTGTCAAACGGATGATCATTCGGATGCACCACCAGGGTCGCAATGGCCGCTCCAGCGCGGTGGAATTCCACAAGACGCCCGAGATCCAGGTCCATCATCACATCGCCGTAAATGAGGATGAAATCCCCAGCCAGCGCGCCCTGCACCGCCTTGACGGCGCCGGCGGTCCCGAGCGGATTTTTTTCGCGGATAACGGTGATTCCGGCGGCACTGGCGCGCGAAGAAACATGCTCTTCGATCACCTCGGACCTGTGCTCCGTCAGAATAATGATTCCCTTGCAACCATACCGCTCCAGCAGACGGAGCTGATGCTCCAGCACGGCAATACCGCCGACCATGATCATCGGCTTGGGAAGATCGCCGAACCGGGATGCCATCCTCGTGCCCTTGCCGCCAGCGAGGATGACCGCCTTCATCACCCGCGCCCCGCCGGCCTGACGGTGCTCTTTTCGATGCCGAGAGACGAACGCACGGCAAGGCGCACGGCTTCCTCGCTTGAGCGGATCGCGCGCCAGCCAAGTTCGTGGATTTTTTCAAGACTGTACTCGAATTTCGGCACATCACCCACCCAGCCCCTTGAGCCGCCGGTATAGTCAAAAATCACATCACGAAGCCCCATCTCCTGAACGACGATTTCGGCCATTTTCCTCACGCTTATGGCATCCTCTACGCCAAGGTTGAAGCAGTTGACCTGCGACGACGAATTGTTCCAGACATGCAGCATGGCGTCGACAAGATCCTTCACATACAGATACGGTTTGCACTGCTTCCCGTCGCCCAGGATCCTGAGCTTTGAAGCATCCTGCCTCAGCCTTCCGATAAAATCATGGATCGCGCCATGCGTGGATCTTTCGCCTATGACATTCGGAAAACGGCATATCCAGGAACGCAGGCCGTAATTTTCGCAAAACGAAGTGATAAAGGCCTCGCTTGCAAGCTTTGCGGCCCCATAGTTTGAAACCGGAAAAAGCGGTCCTGAATCTTCGGTGAGCGGTTTGCCGAGATCGCCATAAACAGCGGAAGAAGAAGCGAACACGATATCATGCACGCCATTCAACCGCATCGCATCAAGCACCCGGTAGGTGGTTAAAAATGTTTTTTCAAGATCCACGGCCGGCGACTCGCCGCCCTTCTGGATGTCCGAATTTGCCGCCATATGGAACACCGTCTGGATCCCGCGGGAGCGCATGACGGAGCCGGTTGCGCCAGCGTCGAGCACATCCTGCTTGATAAACTCAAATCCCGCCCGGCCGTCCAGGTGGGATATGTTCTCCATCCTTCCGAGGCTGAGATCATCGAGACAGACAATTTCGTGGCCGCCGGCGAGAAGAGCGTCAATCAGGTGCGAGCCGATGAATCCGGCACCGCCTGTCACCAGTATTTTCATGAGTTGGCCTCCCCGTTCATTTTTGCGGCAAGCCGCATTGTCCGCTCCACCACGGCGTCCATGTTCAGATATTCAAACTCGGCAAATCTTCCGGCCGCACCGATGCCGTTTGCGGCAAGCCACCCGAGCACGGTATCGGCATTCATCCTGTGCGAGACATCATAAATAACATAAGCATATTCGAAAGACCGCGCCTCCACATGGCGCACGTCCCGTCGCAGGCAAAGGCCCGTGGCATCAAGATCGCGGACGACACGCTCCTTCACGTCGTCCAAACTGAGTGCTCCGGCATAACTTCCGGGCCTGAACGTGACCTCGGCCATCAGGGTGCTTGAACCGTCGTTGCGGCGATATTCCGGCCCCAGGAAATCGAGTTTTGAAAGCCGGTGGAATATGGTCGATTCATCGGCAAAATACAGGGCGAAATTATCACCGATCGCATCCTTTGCGGCCTCCAGCATCACGATATGGATCGAATTCCATTTCAATGCAGCCAGGGCGCGCATCACCGCGGCCGGAGCGTCCAGCCGGAGCAGCGGAAACAACTCATGCAAGGGCATGCAATTGACGAGACGCCTTGCGCGGAGGCAGCCTCCGGCGGCATCGACCTCCCAGCCCGAGGAGGTTTTTCTGATCGCCGTGATCCCCGCAGAAAGCTCAAGCCTTGAGCGGCCGCCGGGTTTTTTCACGTATGCATCCACCAGGCTCTGCGTGCCGCCCTGTGACGGATAATTGAAATAAAGCTGGTGCGTATAGCCCTCGGTCGCGGCCCCTTTTGCGGAATTGATCACATCCTCGCGCGGAGGCTTTGGTATCCTCCCGACCATCTGAAGATCCATGAACGAAGGATCGTATTTCCATATCTTCTCGTTGTAGGGCTGAAGATAGGTGCGCGTGATCCCTTCGCCGAAAGTCTTCAGGAAGAACTGGAGCATGTTGGCTGCGGCATGGTTCTCATACGGGTTGTCAAGAAATTCCTTCAGACAGTAATCCCGCTCGCCGGGCGGCAAGGCCGAAAGCTCGTTCTCAAACGGATATTTTATGAATCTTCCCTTGTAAAAAATCCTGTTTGACCTGCGCAACCGGCTGGTCGGCACCATGCCGGCGTGAAGCTCCTGCACGGCCTTGTTTTTTGAAAACAAAATATGCGGCCCGACATCATATTTGACGCCGCCCAGGTCGTACGACCGGCAAAGGCCGCCCGCGACCGCTTCCTTTTCAAGCACCAGGCACCGGTCCTCAAGAAAGGCCGCAAGCGAAAGCCCCGCAAGTCCGCCGCCAAGAATAAGCGTGCCATGTTCTTCCGGCATCCTAATGCGCCCCCCGACCGAAAAAAATCACCCAAGCGGTGCGCACGATGATCTGGACATCCAGCCACAAAGACCAGTTGTCGATGTATTTAAGATCAAGCGCAAGAATATCCTCGAATCTGGTGATTTCGCTCCTGCCGCTGACCTGCCAGAGCCCGGTAAGCCCCGGCCTGATGCTCAAGCGGCGCCTGAAATGAGTCCGGTACTCCTGCACCTCGTCCGGAGTGGGCGGCCGCGTACCCACCACGCTCATGTCTCCTCTCAGGATATTAAAAAACTGCGGCAGCTCGTCAAGCGATGTCCGGCGCAAAAACGCACCGGTTTTTGTAACCCTGGGATCATTATCCAGCTTGAAGATCGGACCATCCATTTTGTTCGACGAAGCAAGATCCTTCTTCCTGCTCTCGGCATCGACGGCCATTGTCCTGAACTTGTAGCATTTGAACCGTCTGCCGTTCTGGCCGATGCGGTACTGTTTGAATATCACCGGGCCCTTCCCGTCCAGCCTGATCAAAAGCGCAAGCAGCGGAAACAACAAGACGGTCACAAAAAGTCCGACAATGGAAATCAGGATGTCCATCGCGCGTTTTAACAGCGCGTCAAGCGGCGTGCGCAGCACGGTATAAAACGTGAATACCGGCAGATTGTCCATCTGACCGAACTCGATCTTGGAATGTGGAAGATCAAAAAAGCCGAACGGAATGCGGGCAGGAATGCCAAGAGTCTCGCAAAGGGTGATTTGTTCCGTAATTTCATCCGGATCAACCCTGTCGAGCGCGAAATACACCTCATCCACCGTGCGCTTTTTGATTATCTTTTCCAGCTCCGCAAGCGTGCCCAGCACCTCCACGTCACCGAATCTGGCCATAAAATCGTCTGAAGGTTTTTTGGACCTTGATCCGGGTTCCAGCAAAAGCCCGCACACCCTGAACCCCCAGTGTTTATAGCGCCTGAACCTTGAGAGAACCTCCATCGCGTTGCGACCGGAGCCGACGACGAGGATCTGCCTGAAGTTGTACCCGCGCTGGCGGAGGGATGCTAAAAAAATACGGGCCCCGAGCCGTTCGAACAGGATGATGGCGTAATTGACCGCTATGAACAGACCGAAAAAATACCTTGATGTGGACTTTGCCTGGATAATGAACACCAGCGTGCCGAGCAGGAAAAACTCGACAAAAGCCGCCCTTGCAATGTCTGCCGCTATCCTGGACAGGCTTTTAAGGCGCAATGACTCATAAAAACCGAGATAAGGATAGATTATCAGATGTATCACGATGCTGGTCGCGATCATCCATGTCATGGATTCCCAGGCGCCGATGGGCGGGCTGCCCGCAAAAAGCGCCGAACTCCTGATCAGGTATGCAACGGCAAAAGCAAAAATGCATATGCCCGTGTCGAGCAACCGCACGGCCGCGCTGATCTGTTCGTTCCGCTGCTTGAGCATTGACATAAGTATTAATTTATAAACAATTTACAGTCCACAGCAATTAAAGCCGTCCGCCGGCCGTCATGAACTCCGTTCTCTTGTGGCATCCACAATGTCACGCAAAATGCGCTTGAGGTCGTATTCGTATTTCCAGCCGCTGTAGTGGGATTTGAATTTCCTTACGTCACTCACATACCAGATATGATCGCCGATCCTGGCAGTGCCGGTGATTTCGTAATTCATCCGGCGCCCGGTCATCTCCTCGATCATTTTGATCGCTTCAAGAACCGAGCAGTTGCTGTGGCGGGACCCGCCCATGTTGTAGACCTCGGCAACCCGCGGATGTTCAAAAAAGTGCCACATCGCGTTTACCATGTCGTAAGAGTGGATGTTGTCCCGCACCTGCTTGCCCTTGTATCCGAATATGCTGTACTTGCGTCCGGTCACGGCGCACTTGACGAGATAGGCGAGAAAACCATGCAGCTCGGCACCCGAATGCGACGGCCCGGTAAGACATCCACCGCGAAAAACAGCCGTCTTCATTCCGAAATACCGTCCGTACTCCTGCGTCATCACATCGGCGGCGACCTTGCTGGCGCCGAAAATGCTGTGTTTTGAGTTGTCAATGCTCATGGATTCGTCAATGCCGTGCTCGGCATATTTGTGGTTCTGTTCGGGCTCCCAGCGGCTTTCGTGCTCAACAAGCGGCAGGAAATTGGGAGTGTCGCCGTAAACCTTGTTTGTCGAGGTGAACTCAAACACCGCATCAGGACAGTGCCGTCGCGCCGCTTCAAGCATAACCAGCGTACCGTTTGCGTTCACGCCAAAATCAGTGAAAGGCTCCTTGGCGGCCCAGTCATGACTCGGTTGCGCCGCCGTATGGGCCACCAGTTTGATGTTCTTTCCGTATTTTTCAAACAATTTGAATACCGGGTCCTGGTCACGGATATCAATGTTGTTGTGCGTAAAATTCTTCAACGAACCCGACAGTTCGCGCGTCTTCCATTCGGTAGAGCCGTCTTCACCGAAAAAATACTTGCGCATGTTGTTGTCTATTCCAACTACTTCCATGCCTTTTTCGTGCAGAAATTTTACAGTCTCGCTGCCGATGAGCCCCGACGATCCAGTTACAATTGCTACAGACATGCGGTTCCTCCTGTTAAACACCCGTCAAGCAAACAAGCCCTTCAACGAACTCTCGTTGTCCCTGATCCACAAAGCTATTTCCGAAGCAATATCGGACGGCTTGCGTTTGGGCTTCCAGCCGAATTTGTTTTCAGCGCGCGTGCAGTCGCTTACGTAATACGGGATATCAACGCTGGCGCTCGTGTCCTGCCGCGTGATCCCGGTGCTGCGCCCGGTGGCGCGCTCACACTCCGCGGTCCACTCCAGCAGCGATACCGAAACATCCCTGCCGCCGCCGGCGTTGAACAGCCCGGCATTCCACACGCTGTCGTCCTCAAGCTCAAGCCCTATCAGCTCGAACAGGTCCGCGGGATGCATCAAATCACGCACCTGCTTGCCGGTCCCGCCGTATCCGGTATATTTGAGCGGTTTGCCGAAATAATGATTGGCAACCCAGAGAGTGAAAACGCCCTGGTCCACCTTGCCAAATTGTCCCGGGCCGCAGATGACGCCGCAGCGGTTGATAACCGCCTTGAGTCCGTACGCATGAACATATTCCTCGATGAGCATTTCAGAGGCGAGCTTGGTCATTCCATAAATGGAGCGGAAGCCGTTTACCGGAAAATTCTCGTCAATACCCGGCATATCGGAATCAAGCCTCGTGGTTTTTTCAACAAGAGGCAGCGCTTTGAGCGCCGCGATTGAATACACCCTTGAAGTGGAGAGAAAGAGAAGCCGGCCGCAGGCCTTTCTGGCATATTCGAGACAATTTGCAGTTCCAAAAAGATTTGTCTGCAGTACGTAGGCCGGACTGCCGCCGTTCATGCCGGCAAGAACGGACGGCTCGGCCGATGCCTCAATGAAAAGATCATACCTGCCCTCCAGGGAATCAAAATCCGCGGCCTCCCTTATATCACCATGGACAAATGCAATTCCGCGTTTTTTGAATTCCGGGAGATTGAGCTCCGAACCGCGGCGTCTCAAGTTGTCAAACACCGTGACTTCTGCAGAGAGCTTCTCCCTGAAAAGCAATGCCAGTCTTGATCCGGCAAATCCGGCACCTCCGGTGATCAGTATGCGCATGCCAGATTCATAACAAAACAAATACTTGTTGACAACTTGGAGGGTTTTCTTTGAGATATACCAGCATGAATCATCAACAGCCCTCCGACAGGTCTTTTGGCATTGTTATGGCGGTATTTTTTTCCCTGATCGGCCTTTATCCGCTTTTACGGGGCCGCGCGGCCCTTTTGCTGCCGGTTTTCGTATCAGGCATTTTTCTGGGGCTTGCTTTTTTTGCGCCCGGCATTCTTTCCCCTTTTAACAAAGCATGGATGAAGCTTGCCTGGCTCCTTCAAAGAATATTCAATCCGCTGATAATGGGCTTCCTGTTTTACGCCATCTTTTCTCCGGTCGCGCTTCTCATGCGTCTTACCGGCAAAACCCCTGATATGAGCCGCAAACCCCGCAAGGATTCTTCAAACCACGCACCGGATTCGTACTGGATCCGCAAACCGTCTTCAGATCATGTCGCGGATGGCATGAAAAACCAGTTTTAACCCCGGAGGCCCTGATGCTGTCTTTCATAAAAGAATTCTGGCAGTTTTTAAAAACCAGAAAGAAATACTGGCTGATCCCGCTCCTGATAACCATGGCCCTTATAGGCGGCATCGTTGTCATCGGCGGCAATTCCGCTGTAGCTCCCTTTATTTATACGCTTTTTTGAAAGACAAACATGAAGATACTCGGCATTTCCGCATACTATCACGACAGCGCCGCCGCCCTGGTGATAGACGGGCATATCGCCGCCGCCGCCCAGGAAGAGCGATTTTCGCGCAAAAAACACGATCCCCGTTTTCCCCGCAATGCCGTCAAGTATTGCCTGGATTCAACCGCCACGGCGATTAACGAACTTGACGGCATTGTGTTTTATGACAAGCCTTTCCTCAAATTCGAACGGCTCATCGAAACATATCTGTCCTTTGCACCAAAGGGGGTCCGGTCCTTTTCCATGGCAATGCCGGTCTGGATGCGTGAAAAACTCTTTCAGAAGGCCCTGCTTGAACGGGAACTGAAAAATCTCGGGGCAGCCAGGGACGTGGGGCGCAGGATTCTTTTTACCGAACACCACATGAGCCACGCCGCCAGCGCGTTTTTTCCTTCGCCATACAATGAAGCCGCCATTCTCACCATGGACGGGGTCGGAGAATGGGCCACAACAGCCGCCGGCACGGGCCGCGGCAACACCATTACGCTCGACAGGGAACTCCACTTCCCCCACTCGCTCGGGCTTTTGTATGCTGCTTTTACCTATTATACGGGATTCAAGGTCAACTCGGGCGAATACAAGGTCATGGGCCTCGCGCCGTATGGCCGGCCCAAACACGTCAAAACCATCATGGACAACCTGATAGACGTCAAACCCGACGGTACGTTCAGGATGAACATGAAATATTTTGATTATTGCACCGGCCTTCGCATGACAAGCCGCAGATTCGAAAAACTCTTCGGCTTGCCGGTCAGATCTCCCGAGCAAAAACTCACGCAGGACCACATGGATTTTGCGGCTTCGATACAGGCCGTAACCGAGGAGATAGTTCTCCGCCTCACGCGCACCCTTGCGGCCGAAACCGGCATGCGCAATCTCTGTCTGGCCGGCGGGGTCGCGCTCAACTGCGTTGCAAACGGCAAAATCCTCAGGGATGGCCGCTTTGACAACATCTGGATACAGCCGGCGGCAGGCGACGCGGGTGGCGCGCTTGGCGCGGCACTGGCCGGCTGGCATGTTTTCCATGGCATGCCGCGCACCGCAAGCGGCGCAAAAGACGCCATGCAGGGCGCATATCTTGGTCCGGAATATCCGCAATCGGACATCGAACGCCGGCTTCGCGCGATCGGCGCGAAGTTTGATGTGGTCAGCGAGGAAGAAATCATCTCCTTTTGCGCCAGCGCGCTTGCCGGAGGAAAGGCCATCGGCTGGTTCCAGGGACGGATGGAATTCGGTCCGCGCGCGCTCGGAAGCCGCTCGATAATCGCCGATGCCCGCTCCAGGACGATGCAATCCGTCCTGAATCTCAAGGTCAAATACCGCGAGTCGTTCAGACCGTTCGCGCCGTCGGTTTTACGGGAAGACATGGCGGACTGGTTCGAAATGGACTGCGACAGTCCATACATGCTTCTGGTCGGAGATGTCGTCAAAAAGCGCCGCCTTGCGATGACCGAGGAGCAAAAAAGCCTTTTCGGGATAGAAAAGCTGAATATTCCGAGATCCGACATACCGGCGGTCACGCATGTCGATTATTCCGCGCGCGTGCAAACCGTCCACAAGGACACCAACCCGCGCTACCATGCGGTCATTTCACGATTCAAGTCGCTCACGGGATGTCCGGTAATCGTCAATACAAGTTTCAACGTTCGTGGTGAACCGATTGTCTGCAGCCCGGAGGACGCGTTCAAATGTTTCATGGGAACGGAAATTGAAATCCTGGCCGTCGGCAACTGCCTGCTGAAAAAAGAATGCCAGGACGAAAAACTGCGGCTGGATTATAAAAACGCCTTTGAACTGGATTGACGCATATGGATAAATTCTTTGCATTCATTACCGCACGCGGAGGCTCAAAAGGCCTTCCGCGCAAGAACTGCCTGCCGCTGGCCGGTAAACCGCTGATAGCGCACACAATCGAAGCCGCTCGCGGCTGCAGCGCCGTATCGCGCACCTTTGTCACCACGGAAGACGATGAAATCAAGGCGATCAGCCGCACTTTTGGCGCGGAGATAATCGACCGCCCCGCCGCGCTTGCCGCAGACCGGTCGACAAGCGAGAGCGTGATCGAGCATGCGCTTGAAGCACTGGAATCCTCCGCCGCCGTGCCGGAGCATTTCATTTTGCTGCAGCCCACCTCGCCACTGAGAACCTCCGGGCATCTTGCACAATGCATAAGCCAGCATGTCAAGTCAGGCGCTGACGCGACCATCAGCGTATGCGAATGGGAGCATCATCCATATCTGGCATTCACTCCGCCCGCTGATGCGCCCGGCACACTGCTTCCGCTTTTCGCCGGCATCGGCTTCACCGGACCCAGGCAGCTTTTGCCAAAAGCATACCGGCCCAACGGGGCGATTTACATCCTGCGCACCAAGGCATTCCTTCTCCACAAGACCTTCCTGCCGCCGTCTTTCAGCTTCTTTTTGATGGATGCGCGCTCAAGCATTGACATTGACTCCTCTTTTGAGCTGGAACTTTGTGAATCCCTCCTCTCAGGAAAAAAATGAAATCCCGGCGTATAACCATTTTTTGCATTCTTGCGGCGGCAAGCATCATCGCAAAGGTCCTGCTTGCGGGGCTTGGCTGCAATTTCGACACTGATTCCAACTTCATGATCGCCGACCTCGTTCTGGACGGAAAAACGGTTTATGCCGAGACCTCACGTTACAACTACGGACCGGCATGGGCACATGCCGCGGCCGCCATCAAGTGGATACAGCTTCATGTCTTCGACGGCCACAGCATCACCGGGTTTCACCGCCTGCTTGCGCTGCTCCTCTCGGCCTGTGACGTCCTGATCGCGCTTGTTCTCTGGCGCCGCTTCGCGTTCGGGGCCGCGGTGGCGTTTCTTGTCAACCCGGTATCCCTGCTTGTCAGCGGCTATCATTCCCAGTTTGACAATATTGCAGTGCTCACGGGTTTTTTGGCCGTGCTGCTCCTCGAAGCAGCGGTGGCTGACATGGTTTTTCTTGCGGGATGCGCGCTGCTTGGCTTTTCGCTCTCCATTAAGCATGTTTTGATCTTCCTGCCGCTCTGGCTTGCGCTCAGGCCGGATTTCCCGCTCAAAAGAAAGCTCTCCGCCCTCATAATCCCGTTTTTCGTGTTTTTTGCCGGATTTCTTCCATATATTTCAAATGATGCCGCCATGAGCGGCATCGCACGCAATGTTTTCGGCTACAGCTCGTCGCACCTTGACGGTTTTTTTCCGCATCTTCTGGATCTGGCCGTTCCGACCGCCGTGATTGAAAAAATATTCTACTGGGTTCCGGTGTTTTCCGGGGTCAAGGCCCTTTGGCTCGCGGCCATGGTCGGCACGGGATTTGTTTTCAGAAAACTGCCGCTTTCCGGGGCGTTCTTGTTTTATCTCATCAGCCTTTGCGTTTTTTCGACCGCGCTTTCACCGCAGTATCTGGCAATCCCGATGACCGCCTGGGCCGTGCACCGCAGGAGCATTGCCATGACCTGGTTTGTGGCCGTGTCCGCTGTTGCCATCCTCGCGTCACAGGTCAATATCGGCGTTGTCGTAGAATGGCTGCGTCCGGCAAATGCCTGGTTGTTCCAGGGCGGACTCGGCGTGCGGCATGCCGTTGCGGGGCTTGCCGTATTCATAGCCCTTGAGATTGCAGGAAAGCCGCACAAATGCTAATTTTGTATTAATGTCGAAGCCAAATCTTGAAGCCTTCAAAAATTCGCTTGAATCACTTGAAAAAGCCCTTGTGCCCCCGCCAGCAAACGACCGGGAACGCGACGGTGCAATCCAGCGCTTTGAATATACCATCGAAACAGCCTGGAAAACGGGCCAAAAAATCCTGAAGGACATAGGCATTGCCTCATCTTCACCAAAATCGGTTGTCCGCGATCTGGCCCAGCAGGGCTTCATTGATGCGCCGGAGGAATGGCTGGAATTCATAGAATGCCGCAATGAGACAGCACATATTTACAATGAAAAAACAGCAGCCAGGGTGTTTTTACGCATAGCACCCTTTTTCGCCGCAGCCAGGAAACTGCTGTCGAAATTCGAGAACCATGTCGCGCGTCCTTGATTTTCTTCCTGCATCCGGCCTGACTGCCGTCCATATAAAAACAATTGCGGACATCCTTGACGCGCATCTCGGCCAAGGCCGGAACGGCACCGTTTTTTTGTTCGGCTCAAGAGCGCGTGGCGATCATGAAAAATTCAGTGACATCGACCTGCTCCTGGATATCCAGCCCGCGCCTGATTCCAGAATCATGTGCCTCATCAGGGAAGCATTCGATGAAAGCGCTCTCCCCTTTAAAATTGACATCGTGGCTGCCTGCGATGTTTTCGCACCATACCGCAAACAGCTGGATGCCGAGAAAATCGCATTTATCGGGATTTGATCCTGTACCCTTCGCGCTTGATTTCCTTTTTAAGCATCCTGAAGTTCCTCAAAACGCCCACAATCACCTTCGGAATCTTTTTAAGTGGCAGCCCTCGCGATTCTCCGCTCACGCGCGCGGTGTGTGACACCGGAATCTGCGTAACCCGGTACCCTTTGTGCACGAATCTCAATGTCACTTCAAAATTTATAAGCGCTTTTTCCAGCCATTCTTCGCGTGCGATTTCCAGAAACGGCGCCTTCCTGAAAAGGCGCAAAGGGCAGTCAATATCATTGAAGCCGACGCCGAAATAAGCATTGACCAGGGAGTTGAACACCTTGCTGATGACCACCCGGTAGCGTTGGTCCGCCCGGTGCTCTTTGTAGCCGATTATCATGTCGTAAGCGTCAATCCGGGAATACATCTTCCAGAAATCATCCGGATCGTGTTTGCCCGAGGAATCACAAAACAGGATCAACTCATTTTTTGGATGTGTCATTGCCTTTTTGAAGGCAGCGACATACCCGCGCCGCTCGGCGCCCTCTTCCCACCTGAGCTCCGGCATCTCCTTCACAAGACCGGCCAGCACCTCTTTTGTGCCATCCGTACTGCCATCCTCTGCCACAATTATCTCCGACCCGGGAAGTCTGGCCACCACCTTTGCGTAAAAATCCCGCACAACCTTCCCGATCACTTCAACTTCGTTGTGAGCGAGCAGCACCACTGAAACAGGAGCGACATTCATGGCATTATTAATAATCACAAGGCTGCCAGCCAGGCAACGTGTTTTGTTTCCTTGAATTTTCCACTGATTTTATATATCGATGATGTCGAACCGGCCAAAAACAGTCCGGTGATGCAGGAGATATCAATGGCTAATACACGTCAATCAACCAAAAGAGCACGTCAGGCACTTGCTCATGCCGCAAGAAATGTAATGACAAAAAGCGTCGCAAAATCGGCCATCAAGGCTGCCATGGACGCCTTCAAGTCAAAAGATGCGGCAAAAGCAAAAACCGCATATCAAAATGCCATCCGTGTCCTGGCAATATCGGCTTCAAAAGGGGCCATGCCGGCCACGCGTGCCGCACGCAAGACAAGCCGCCTGACACATCTGTTCAACAAGGAATTCGGCGGCAGTACGAAGTAACCAGCCTGGACCAGAAGCCAAGCGGGATCGTATACGACTGTTTGATCCCATGGTCAACGGCCTGAAGATCTGTTTCAAGGGCTGAAGCCTCGCGGAAATTCCATATTCTCTTCCATTTTGAAAGCCTTGCTTCAAGATACGGATTCCTGCGAATACCGGAATTACCGTCCGCAAGCTCGACAACCAGCTGCCTGAGATTCCACGCCAGAAGACCGAGAAGCGGAAGTGCTTCTTCCTGGTTGCCGGCAATCCATCTGACATGGGGAAGCGCCGCGCCGAGATCCCTTCCAAAAAAAGCTTCGACAAAAACATCGCCACTGCACCCGCCGCCGGCGGCGGCGGAAATGACATCCGGATCACCGCCCGAAAGCACCAGCTTTTCTATCTCCCGCTCCACCACATCAAGATTCCACGGCTCAAGCGCCCGCAGCCGCACCGAAACTTCCGGACGCATGACAAAGCCGTGTTTTTTCGAAAGATAGGCTATCCAGACATCACGTTCCTGCTCGGCCACGGCCTCGCATGCAACAACCACGGCCTTTTCGACAAGTTGTTTGGAAATTTTTCTTCGCATGTCGAGCGTCTCTGACATGAACACGCAAACATATGGCATCCCCGCGGAAGACTCCGGCACGGAAAACAGTTCTTCTATGGAATCAAGCTCATCAAGCTCTCCGGCATCGCTCACCAGCACAAGCCGCGTTCCGCCTCCAAAACACATGCACTTTGCGGCATCAACCACCATATGTCCGCTTGCCTGGGTGCCGTCGATTTTTTCTTCCTGGAAGGCCGCGCCCCCCCCCGGCGCAATCACGGCACTGCGGATGCGCGAGATGATTTCACGCTTTTTCATGCGCTCGCTGCCGTACAGCCAGTAGACCGGCTTGAGCCTGCCGCCTTCGATATCCTTCTTGGCCTGCGAAAGATCCATTCTAGGCATGACGTCAGAACCCCGAAAACATCGACTCATGCATGTCGGAGGCGACAATCACGGCAAGCTCCCTGAGCGCCCTGTCAAATTCGCTTTCGTTGATGGCCGTACTGGTATTTCCGAACACCCCGATGGCGCTGCTGGCCGGAAACGGTTTCGAGCTGCCGAACGCGCCCGACCAGATATCCATTTTTTTTCCGGCCATACCCTTTGCCCTGACCAGCTGGAAGCTGCAGCCAAGAGAAGCACTGAACTCGATAGCTGCCTTCAGATCCTGTGCGCCAACGCCTACCCCGTACAATCCCCTTGGATAAAGGCTGTTGGCTCCCGTTGTACCGGACACCGCATAGCCGGCCTGGTTGACTACGCCGTACAATATGGCATCCGCATCCTTCAAATCATGCACAATGCTCATCTTCTTGCTGGCCAGAAGGGTTTTTACGACATTATTGTAAACAACGTGCTCGGCACCGGGCTTGTAGGTGTTGTTGACCATCGGCATGACAAGCAGTGTTTTTATCGCGTGGTCTTCAAACCACGGACTTCTTGTGGTTGACCTCTGGAGCGAATAACCGCACGCCGTAACCGCCATGAGCATCACTATTGCAAAACCATGTTTCCCCATCAGCCATGTAATAGCAGAGCATGGTTGCATTTTCCACCGGCAGGAGTTTAAATTGCATCCGGCTTTATGGATTCGCTCAAAAACATACTTCTCAAGGCCAGGGCGCGCTTTCCGCGGTTCTCAAAACGGCTTGACGAGGCCGAAGCGCTCGGCAGGTGGGATCTTGCGGTCGGACCCGCAATTTCCAGGCACGCAACCCCTTGCCGTGTCGAAGAGGGGATTCTTTTTGTCGAGGTGTCCCATCCGATCTGGAGAACCGAGCTGCATCACAGAAAAAGACAGATTCTTGCGGTTTTGAATGACGGCAGAAGCGGTCATGATGCTGCTCCGGGCGAAAAAGCCAGATCCAGACTGCTTCCTGCAAAAGAGATATTGAAGGATATAATTTTCATCGATCCCGGGAAACCGGGTTTCACGAATTCAGCATCTTCAAAACCGCAAGCACGGAAAAAACCGCAAGTGCGACGAGCGCGAATGCAAAGATCTTGAGCATGGTCGGCCGTTCCATGCCCGCCCCCAGCGGCCTGCCCGGAATATCTTCTGCAATACCATCGCCGGGCTGGCGGAATACAAGTTTTTTCGCGCCACAACAGTGTGACTGCTCCCGCTTTCCGGCTTCCGGCCTTTTTCTGTCCAGCTCCGTATCGGTTTGCGTCACCTCATCCTCGGTCAGTTGTCGCGCCTTGAACGGAACCTCAATGCCAAGCAGCTTGCGGACCTCATCCCTTTCGTAGAGATAAATCCAATAACCTCCTGCCGCACAAATTTCGTCATCCTCATTGAGGCCGCCGCCCAGAACCAGATCACGCAAATGATCCTCCGAACAAGGGCCTGTTATCCGGTTTTTTGAGGTCCTTAGAAGCCACTCGGTCATATCAACAGGATAGCCGTTTTATTCATTCCTGCAAAGCCAGAACCGTGCGTTGCTCGGCATCGAGGAACCTCTTGATGGCCGGATGGTCCGCCTTCTTGAACGCGGGCGGCTCGCCCCAGAATACTATCTCGCCTTGATGTAAAAAGGCTATCATATCGGCAAGAAGAAGCGCCGACGGAATGTCATGGCTGATTACAAGCGATGTCAGATGCAGTTCCCGCTTCATGGTTTCGATCAGATTGTCCACGGTGGTGCGGGTAACCGGATCAAGACCGGTCGTGGGTTCGTCATAAAGCAGCACTGAGGGCTCCCGGATTATCGCGCGCGCCAGCCCCACGCGCTTTTTCATTCCGCCGGAGAGTTCGTTCGGAAACTTGTTGTATCCGTCATGCATCCCGAGAAGCGTCAGCGTGTCCTTGAGCTTCCTGCCGATCTCCGCTTCGGTCAGCTTTGTGTGTTCCCGCAGCGGAAAAGCCACATTGTCAAACACCGTCATGTCGTCAAAAAGCGCTGCATTCTGGAATACCATCCCGAAAAGAAGCCTGTGTTTTTCGAGTTCGCGACCGCGCATCATGGCAATATCCCTGCCATCAACCCATATGCGCCCCTTGTCCGGTTTCAAAAGCCCCATTATGTGCTTGAGCATGACCGACTTGCCGGCACCGGACGAACCCAGGATGTATGTCAGCTTGCCCGGAGGAAAATCAATGCTTATGCCACGCAGAACTTTTTCGCGACCGTCATGAAAACTCTTATGAACATCCTCGAGCCGGATCTCGACCGAGTCCTTCCTGCGTTCAGACATACACTCTTTGTACACGCCCCGATACGGAAGTCAAAAGTTCATATGGAAGGGTTTTTGCCGCGTCCGCCTGTTGCCAGATGTCAAGACCAGGCCCCATCAGTTCGGCCCAGTCGCCCTCTTTTGTGCCCGGAGGGCATTCGACGGCAAGCATGTCCATTGCAACACGCCCCAGAAAACGAACCTTTTTGCCGGCAATCCTCGCAATTCCCGCATTGCTCAGAATCCTGTGAATGCCGTCGGCATATCCGGCCGACAGAATCGCGACGCTGACCCTGCGGCGGGCATTGGCCGGAACCGTAAAGGTGGCGCCGTAACCCACGCTCTCGCCCGGCAACAGCCGGTGAACAGCGGCGACATGCGCTTTGACCGTCATAACCGGCCGGATCCCCCTCGGGTCCGCCCCGTGCCACGGCGTTATGCCGTACAGCGAAAGCCCCGGCCTCACGACATCGGTCAGATCATCAAGAAGCCAGCGCTTGCGATGCCAGATTGCCGCACTGTTTGCCAGATGAAACACGGCATCCGGACACACCGCCTCAAGTTCGCGGCGTATCAGGCCGAATTTTTCACGCTGCATAATGCTAAGCGGAAAATCAGGCTTCTCGGCAACGGCAAGGTGAGAAAGAATACCGCCAGGCCGCTGGGTCGGCCGCATGGCCTTTATCGCGTTACGTATGCAGGACAGGTTTTCAATGCCGATGCCAAGTCTGTTCATACCGGTATTGAACTTTAGTTCATATCTCAGTTTTTTCGCCCATTTTCCGGAAATAAAATTTTTCCAGTCCGGATATGTTGCAATCACCGGAACAAGCCCGTGTCTTTCGCACAGTCCGCCCTTTTCATCGGTCCATGGCGCTCCGCCCGAAAACACCACGATTCTCGTGCCGGCATGTTTCCAGCCAAGCCCCTCCCTCAGACGCGCCCCCTCCTCTATCGAAGCAACGCCAAAGCCATAAAGAGCCGGCAAGCGGACAAGCACGCGGCCGGCCCATTCCGAGTCATGTCCGTAGGCATTTGCCTTGATCATCGGCAGGATGCGCTGAGCGCGCGCAATCTTCCGGATCGCATGGTAGTTTTCAACCAGCGCCGATTCATCAAGCTCGGCGATCAGCCTTGCCTGGAGATAAGTATCCTTATTGCGAGAGCAACGTGTTCTCATAGACCAGTCCGGCCGTCCGGATCATTTTTATGACCGACTCGCGCCTGGATGCGCTCTCGGTGCCCGCGCGCAGGACGACAAGTATTCCGAGCAGTCTCGGTATCCCCGCGGCCCGCCCGAGTCGCCCGAATCCCGTAACCGCCCAGGCTTCAAAATGTGCCACCCCCGTGCGCGCAAGCAGCAATTTGGCAAGCGGCGGATATTCGGACAGGTATGCGCACTCACCCCGCGTCACCGCATGCATGGTGGCCTCGAGCATCGTCTGATCCACCGGGAAAGACATCGCCCCCCCGGGGGACCCGCCCGGATCGAATCCGCTTTCAGTGCTCAGCACCGCCGCTCTGATCCCTTCATGAAACGCAAAAAACATCGCGGGGCTTGAACACAACCTTGAAACGGTATCCACCATTTTTTTCGCCACCTGGCGGGGGTCCCGCGCCAGAGCCGAATCCCGTTCAAACGAAGCGACAATATCTGTTTCCTGCCTGGCCCGCTTGACCGCCTCTTCCGCAATCATGAGTTCATTTCGAAGAATGTTCTCCTCGGCTTTTGCCCGGTCAAGCTGCGCAATGTACCCCGAAAGCTCAAGACCGACGGCCATATCCGGTCTGCCCGCGTCCTCGCGCATGTCCGCCTCTTCCTGCATGTCCGCCGCCGCATCCGCCCTTCGCCGGAGCCCGAACCTCCAGGTCGCGACAACAATGAAAAAAACAAGCATTCCGGCAACAGCCGCGATCTGGGCCGCGAGCCTCATCCATACCCCGCTGTCTTGCGCTAAAAGTCCGGAGAACCGCGCACCGGCAATTCTTTCAACCACCACCACCAGCGGAACACGCGCCGGACGGATAAAAGACATTGCGACATCCGATTGGTCAATGGCCCTGAAAAAACCGCTCCCGTTATTTCCGGTCCCCTGAAATAATGGCCTGATTGCATCCCTGAAAGCGCCGGTTCCGCTGAAATCAGCGCCGATATATGCGCCCTGTGAATGCGAAAGCACCGTACCGTCCTGCGCAAGCAGATATGCGCGCAGCGAACCGCCCGCTGCGGCAGATGAGGTTTTTGCAATAAGCGGAAATGCCGTCACCGGATCGACCATGGCCGCAACAACTTTTCCGCCCGCCCCCTGGAAGCCGAAACCCAGCCACTCCGCCGCCCCCTGCGGATCACGTTTCATCCTGAGAATGGTTGTCCCGCCGTCCTTTATGTCCTCTATTCTAAACTGCTCGGCTGCCGCCTGGGCAAACAGCGCCACCGTGCCCGGGTCCAGCTTCATTGCCGTACCTGTCAAAGCATGGGTTGAAGCGCCCACGCGCGCTCCGGAAATCTCGAATTCGGACCACACCGCAATCTCTCCAAGCGATGGAACAATGGATTCAGCCGGTACGCGGGCCCGACCGGCCTGCTGGACAAGCAGCGATTTTGCCCTTATGTTTTCGATCACGCCCCGAACCGCCTCACCAAGCGCCACCGAGTGGTTCTGCGCTTCGCTTCTCATTGCGGCGGCTTCCAGGTCATCCCCGGCCGCGAGCAGCCGGAGCCCCATGACAACGCCGCAAATCAGCGCCAGAGAGGATGGAACCAGTATGTACCACCCGTGCCACCAGTTCCGCATGGTTGCAATTCTGCCGTTTTTCTTGCCCATACCCTGATTTAAGAGTAACACGAAACAGCCATGCCACCCAAAATACTGATTATCGGTTCGGGAATTGCCGGGCTTTGCACCGCAATAAAAGCGGCAAAACTCGCGCCCGGGGCCGAAATATCGATCGTCAATAAATCGACGCCCGACGAGGGGGCGACACGCTATGCCCAGGGCGGCATTGCCGCCGTGTGGTCAAGCCGGGACAGTTTTGACGACCATAAAACCGACACGCTCAGGGCGGGCGCCGGGCTCTGCAACAATCATGCGGTTGAAACCTGTGTTCGCGAAGGGCCGCTAAGAGTGCAGGAACTCATCGACCTGGGCGTGAAATTCACGCGCTCCGAAGGACGCAACACCTATGATCTTCACAGGGAGGGCGGACATTCGCGGCGCCGGATACTGCATGCGGATGATCTTACGGGGCTTGAAATCGAAAGAGCCCTGCTCAAGGAAGCCGGCGCCATGGCAGGAATCAAAATCCTTGATCATCATATTGCCATTGATCTCATCACCGAAGGTAAGCTGTTCCGCCGGCGCAGCCTGCCCGGCCGGTGTCTCGGAGCATATCTTCTGGATATAAATGCATCCAGAGTCGTGACCTCTGCGGCGGATATAACAATTCTGGCAACAGGAGGCGCCGGCAAGATTTACCTTTACACCTCAAATCCCGACGTCTCCACGGGTGACGGTATTGCGATGGCCTACCGGGCGGGGGCCCGCATTGCCAACATGGAATTCATCCAGTTCCACCCCACCTGTTTGTTCCACCCCGCTGCCCGCAATTATCTGGTTTCCGAGGCTTTGCGCGGGGAGGGCGCGGAACTAACCACGCTTGACGGCGAAAAATTCATGACGCGTCATCATCCCATGGGTTCTCTTGCTCCGCGTGACATCGTGGCCCGGGCGATAGACCGTGAAATAAAGCGCACCGGTGACAAACACGTACTTCTCGACTGCAGGCCGATCGGCGCCGCAGAGCTGCGCAGCAAATTTCCGAATATTTATGAAAATTGCCTGAGGCATGGCATTGACATCACAACGGCACCCATTCCGGTGGTTCCAGCGGCACATTATACCTGTGGCGGCGTGCTTGTTGACGAAAATGCCCGCACCACCATCGATGGACTATATGCCGTGGGTGAAACCGCCTGCAGCGGACTGCACGGCGCAAACCGCCTGGCAAGCAACTCGCTTCTTGAGGCTGTTGTCTATGCCCACAGGGCGGCAAGCCATGCAACCGGCGCCGGCAGGAATCCGCCAAGCGGAGACGCGCACGAACTGCCTTCCAAGCTGCCGGACTGGCAGAGCGGCCAGGCCGTTCAGCTGGAAGAGCAGATTGACATAGCGGCAAGCTGGCTCGAAATCCGGACCCTCATGTGGAACTATGCCGGCATAATCCGCTCCAACCGCAGGCTTGAGCGCGCCCGCCGGCGGCTCGAAATCCTGCATGACGAGATTTTTGCGGATTACTGGAACTTCCTGCCGACACGGGATCTCATCGAGCTTCGCAATATTCTGACGGTTGCCGGGCTGATCATACAAAGCGCCATGCTGAGACGTGAGAGCCGGGGACTCCATTATAGTATCGATTATCCCGAAACCGACGATGTTCATTTCAAGCACGATACCGTGCTCTGACCAGGCGTGCAGGTGTCCAAACATTTTACACAGCCTTTTGCCTCTAACAACCAATATAAATTACGTTGTCATAACCTCCTGAAATCACAATAACCTCCCCTGGCACGCTTTTGGCTATGCAGTATATCAGAAGCAAGAGGTGTTTTTATGAAGAGGCAAAGTTTGATTTTATTGGCATCAGTGACGGCCGCCCTCTCGGGATGCGGGCAGGACCCGGTCACGACCACCGGGGTGGCGCCATCGGCAATCAACAGCTCCAGGGTTGTGGGAAACTGGACGGAGTTGAACTCCAACTCATCGGCAGTGCTTACAATGAATATTGCGGCCAACTCGGTTACGTTCAGCGGAACATGCACCAACAACACAAATTACAACTATGGCTACAACTACAGCGGTTACACAAACACAACGGCAACTCCCGTTACTGTACCAGCCATTATTTCGGGCGATCAGGTCACGCTGCAGGGTTCGGGCACGGTTTCAGCTTGCGGCCTTTCAAGACAAATTTCGTCCGGAACACTGGTGTTTTCGTTTACCTCAGGCAACATGGCGTCCGTTACGCTAAACCCCCAGGCAGCCGCGCAAAACACGCAGTACCAGTACAACAACGGGTACAACACAGGCTATAATACGGGGTATAACAACGGCTACGGACAGCAGATGTTCGGCACCTTCCAGAAGCAGTAAACTGTCCGACGTTGAGTGTTGTTAATCGAGGCTGGGTGTGGAGCAGCACTTATTGAATAATTCTTTAGCAAGTTCACATGTTATACCCAACCCGAAAAACTCCCGGAACTTCAAGGATTTCTTCGCTATTCCACTTTGTCCGATTCCCGTACCGGACTATTCCTGCCTCTTTCTCTTAAATAACAACACTCAACGTCGGACAGTTAAAACCTTTTTGACTTTATACCTCCCTGGGGGTATATTTTAAGTGTAAATTATCACCCCGCAGGGAGGCTTACAAATGAACAATGAAGCCATAACAGCATTAATCTATGACAATCAAAATACACTTTTAAAGCAACGTGGAATCACAAGAAACCAAGAAAAAGAAATTTACAGCACGCTTGGATCAAAACCCATTAAAATAATTACCGGCTTCAGGCGCACCGGCAAATCATTTCTTGCAAAACAAATCGCCGCCAAATGCACCTTAGAAAAAGGCATTCTTCCTGACAATATTTTGTATATGAATTTTGAGGACTATCGACTTACTGAAGTTTTAAATGCCAAGCAGCTTGGCGACGTATATGATGTATTTATCGCAAAAATAGCAAGAAAAGGCAGAAAAATACTGATTTTCGATGAAATTCAAAACATAGAAAACTGGGAAAAATTCATTCGTACAATATACGAGAAACATGACAATACGGAAATAATAATTACAGGTTCAAATTCGGAACTACTTTCAAGCGAACTCGGCAGCCGACTGTCGGGCAGATTCATTGAATTCTTTATTTTACCTTTCAGTTTTCATGAAATGCTTATTTACCGGGGAATTACGATAAATGAAACCAATGATTGGCTGAAAAACAAAACTGAAATAGAAAAATATTTTTTTGAATACGTCAAATTCGGCGGATTACCGGAAATTTTTGAAATCTCATCAGATGATGCAAAAACCTCCTATCTGAGCGGCATACTGAATAAAGTAATACTTGACGACATAGTGAAACGTTTTGCTGTTGCAAATATCGACCTTCTGGAAAGAACAATCAACTATACATTGGCTTGCTCTGGAAATATCGTTTCCTTCAATAGGATCGGAAATCACATAAAAAACATGGGAATCAAAGCAAAACCGGAAACAATCATCAATTATATGAACTATTTTAAAAAAGTATTTTCGATTTTCGAACTAGACCGATTTGATAACAAAAAAAATCGTTTTTTTTCCACATTAAAAAAATTTTTTGCCGTTGACACGGGGCTCATCACACTGACAGGAGAAATAAATAATGCGGGTTTTAGGCTGGAGAACATTGTTTTTCTGGAATTATTGAGACAAAAAAAACATTGCGGCTATGAGGCAGCCGCTTCCGGGGGCGAAATAGATTTTATTTACAGAACAAATGCAGACAATCATCAAAAAATTCAAGTTTGCCAGGCCCTAACAGAAGAAAATAAAAAAAGGGAATTAGGTAATTTTGGTTTATTAAAAACAAACACAGATGACAAAAATCTATTATTATCCCTGGACAATGAAGAAACCCCTATAACTTACAATAAAGAAACAATTGAAAGAAAAAATATAATCAAATGGCTGCTCGGAATATAAGGTTTCCGGCCACTTTTGGCTTTATGACTCAAGGCGGCTCACTTTTTAGATGAACACCGTTGACGTTTCTATGATAATCTATAAAATTTGAATACATATGAAACAAAAAATCACAACTGCTGGTTTTCATTTCCTGTTAACGGCTTTTTTACTTCATGCATCAATCACAAATATCCATGCCAATACGGTCGGGATGCCTGACGATTCTGAAAATCCCGCCGCTGCCGCCCTGACAACCGCACAGCCAGGAACCTGGTTCAAGTTCACGGGACTCGGGTTCAGGGGCGGCGCAAACACATCATTTGTAAACATGGAGGGTCTGACCAAAGACCAGGGATTGAGCCGTATTCCGGTATTCTCCGGCGGCATCAGCGCCGAGATGATGGTACTCTTCAAATACCTCTTCATCCAGCCCGAGGTTTTGTTCGGCCAGTACAAGTTCAAGGTGCAGGATTCGACCCAGGCGGCGGGGTTTCAAACGCCGGTCACCTACAATCTGAGATACCTTGAAATTCCGCTTTTTGTTAAAGGCAGGATTACGCTTGGAGCGTTCAGGCCGTTTGTTCTCGCGGGGCCCGTGTACGGCCTGATGCTGACCGGAAACGCCACCGTGGCATCGAACAACTACTGGCTCGGCACGGCGGCAAGCAGCCTGCCCGCGGTGGTGGATCTCAAGACCAATTATCTTGAAAAGCAGCGCCTTTCGGTCGAGGCGGGCGCGGGAGTTGAAATCGAGATGACGCTGCCCGCGTTTTTCGTGCTCGACGTAAGATACAACCTGGCCCTTTCACAGCTCTACAACAGCCGCCACCCGGCAATAAAGATGAACGGCCTCAAGGCGCTTGCGGGGTTCAGATATGACTTCAACTGACCGCATGATGATGGCGGTTGCTCTCCTTTTTTTCGCCGCATCGGGCGCCGCCGCGGACGCAAGGCCGGCGCCACTTACGTCAAAAGCGCCGTACCCCATGTACGCGGGCGTGGTAAGCAGCTACGGATATTCCCAAATGACCGGCATTGAAGGCAAAGCAAAGCCCGCGCTCACGCAAATCATGCTGGGCGCAATAGGGGCGATCAGTTTTCCCAGGCTCAAGGGCTTCCTGCTCGGCATGCGCTCGGATTACAGGATGCTGAACCAGCACACGGGCACGGACAACACCGGCAGCAACTTCAGGGGCGAGCGGTTCAATTATTTCGCTCCGGCCCTGGGCTGGCAGCTCGGCCCGGTCACGGTGCTTGGCGATTTTCAGTTCCTGGGCGATTACGTGCTCGATGCCCTGATGACCAGCGGCAGCAACGGCTCTTTTGAAGTGGGCTACGGCTCGCCGCTTGGCGCGCGTCTCATGATCGATTTTCCGCTCTGGCCGATAGGAGATCTCGTTCATGTGGCGGTCGAGGGCGAGTATGTGCGGTTTTCGACTTTCGAAAATTATTCCACGGAGCAAAGCTCCGAACTCACGCAAAAGCAGCTGCTCTGGCGGGCGGCGGCGGGCCTGATGTTCATTCTGTAAGAAAGAAGGGCTGAATGAAAATCTTCCTGTCCATCGTCCTCTTCGTGCAATCCGTGGCCTTCTTCTCCTCCTGCGGCACAACCGACGGCCTCGCGCCCGGCGGCTGCACGTATGACAAGGAGTGGACGATGCAGGATGAGTGGACCTTTGATACGGCCTACAATACCG
>Ga0208375_1000554_pt1 | contig 53064 bp, 48 predicted proteins | sample RifOxyD1_FD_184038 | JGI IMG/M metagenome (GOLD analysis project Ga0208375, IMG submission 184038) | Soil microbial communities from Rifle, Colorado - Rifle Oxygen_injection D1 (SPAdes) | ecosystem: Environmental > Terrestrial > Deep subsurface > Rock core/Sediment | place: Rifle, Colorado... | reverse complement strand
GGATGTGCGAGAACAGGGTGTCGGCGGGCAAGGGACCGATGAGATCGATGCCCTCGCCGCGCAGGCGCTCGAGTGCGGGTTCGATGATGTCGATTTCTTCGCGTCCGAGGTGGCCGGATTCGCCGGCGTGGGGGTTGAGTCCGGCAACGACGATGCGCGGGAAGGCGATGCCGAATTTGACTTGCAGGTCGGTGTGCAGGATGCGGATGACGTCAACCAGCAGCTTGGGCGTGATCGCATCGGCCACTTCGCGCAAGGGGAGATGGGTGGTGGCCAGCGCCACACGCAGGTCGCCGCCGACCAGCATCATCACGACTTTTTCCGTGCCGCTGTGGTCGGCCAGATATTCGGTGTGGCCGGTAAAGGCAAAGCCCGCTTCGTTGATGACGCCCTTGTGAACGGGCGCGGTGACGACGGCGTCATACGAGCCATTCATGCAGCCTGCGATGGCGGCATCGAGCAGCGCCAATACGTGGGCGCTGTTGTCGATGTTGAGCTTGCCCGGCGTGACAGCAGCGGCGACGGGAATGTGATGGACATGCAGCGCGCCTTGCTGATGCGCGGGGAGGGTGTCGCCGGTAATGAAATTGACGTGAACGTCAAGCTGCGAGGCGCGGGCGCGCAGGACGTCGACATCGCCCAGCACCGTCAGGCGGCAGGGCAGTTCCAGGTGCGACAGCGCAATGCAGAGATCGGGGCCGATGCCAGCGGGCTCACCTGCGCTCAGGGCAATGACGGGCAAGTTCATCGGTGTGGACACGGGCTCAATCAATCCATCAATCAATGGGGCGCAACTCGACATAGGCCGAATCGCGAATCTGCCGCACCCAGTCCTGGAAGGCCTCTTCGGCCTTGCGTTCACGGATGGCCTGGCGCGCTTGCAGCTTCTGGCGCTCCTGGGTGACGTCCTGGTCGCGGCGCTCCAGCACCTGGATCAGGTGCCAGCCAAAGGGCGACTGTACCGGCTGGCTGAGTTCGCCCGGCTGCAGGGCATTCATCGCCTTTTCAAAATCAGGCACGGTATCGCCGGGGTTGATCCAGCCGAGGTCGCCGCCTTTGGAGGCGCTGCCGTCGTCGGAATGCAGGCGCGCGAGTTCGTCGAATTTCACGCCGTTGTCGATGCGTTCCTTGAGTTGCAACAGGCGGCTCTTGGCATCGGATTCCGAGGTGAGCTCGTTGGTCTTGATGAGGATGTGGCGTGCGTGCGTCTGCGTCACGCTGAGCGCGGTATCGAGTCCGCGCTTGTCGTTGAGTTTGAGGATGTGGAAGCCGTTGCTGCTTCTCAGCACCGGACTGATCTGGCCGGGTTGCAGCGGTTTCAGGGCGTCGACAAACAGCGCAGGCATCTTGCCGCTGGCGAGCCAGCCGAAGGCGCCGCCCTGCATGGCGTTGGGTGCATCGGATGAACTGGCGGACAACTGGGCGAAATCGGCGCCCTGGCTGAGCTGGGCCTGAATCTCATCGGCGCGTGCGCGGCGTGCCTGAATTTGTTCGGGCGAGGCGTTTTCGGGCACGGTAAGCAGGATGTGGGCGAAGTTGTATTCCGTCTCCGCGCCCTGCTGCGCCTTGGTTTGCAGATAGCCCTCGATTTCGGAATCGCTGACGGTGACGCGGTTGTCGACGTCGCGTTCGCGGGCACGGGCGATGAGGATTTCGTTGCGGATGGTGTTGCGCATGGCGTCGAGGCTCTGGCCTTCCTTTGCCAGTGCGGCTTCCAGGCCGGGCACGTCGATCTTGTTTTGTTCGGCAATGCGCTGGATGGCGCGCTCGACCTGTGCCGGATCGACCCGCACACCGGTGCTGCGGGCGTGTTGCTGCAGGGTGAGTTCGGTAATCATGCGTTCGAGCAGTTGTTTTTCCAGTACGTCGCGCGGCGGCAGCGGGGTGTTCTGGCGCGTCAGGACGCGCTCGGTTTCTGCGTAACGCTTGGCCAGTTCCTGGCGGGTGATGACCTCGTCATTGACGACCGCGACGATGTGGTTGAGTGGTACCACCTCGGCACGGACAGCCTGCGACGGCAGCAGCGCCGACAGCGTGATCAGCAGTAGCAGCATCCAGTGTGGGCTGAGCCAGTCAGGGCGTGAAATAGTCTTGGTTTGCATGGGGCGTGGGGGAAACTCAAAGTTCATTGCTGGGCAGGTATCCGGGGACACTTTGTTTCAATACGCTGACCGGATTGGAGCCGATGCTCCCCATTCCGTTCAGCTCAAGCTGGATAAAAAACGAATCGGTGGATTCCGTATCCTTGGTGGCGAGACGCTGGAATGCGCCGCGCAACAACCAGCAGCCGCCATTGTATTCAAGCCCGGCCAGGCCTTCGACCAGCTTGTTGTCGCGATAGGAGTAGTTGTAGCGGAACATGCCGTACCAGCGCCGCGCCAAGGGCCATTGCGCGGAGAGGTCGACCTGCTCGGTGCTCTTGTCGATGAAGTTGTAGCCGACATTCAGCACGCGACCCTGTCCGGGGCGGTAGGAGGTGCTGATGTTCTGCCGGACGGCGGTGCCGTTCTGGGTGTCGAACTGCCAACCGCCCGCCACGCGCCAGGCTTGGGTGACCTGCCCGCTCACGGCCACCAGCACGTCGGTTGAATTGCTGGTGCGCGCCGCCACGCCGGGCAGGGTGACTTGCTGTGAGCTGAAGTAATAACGCTGGCCGAGCGTGATCTGCAGGCGTTCGAGTCCGCTGGCAGCCTCGGTGAAGCGGCTGGTGACCGCGACCGTCAGCTGGTTGGCATCGTTGACGCGGTCGCCGCCGATGAACTTGTTTTCGGTGAACATCTCGGCGTAACCGAAGTCGAGCTGGGCAGTGTCGAACACCGGAATGTTGGTCTGGTCGCGGTAGGGCGCGTAGACGTAATACGCACGGGGCTCCAGCGTTTGCGCGTAGTCGGTTCCGGCAAAGCGGAACGGGCGGTCAAAGGCGATGCCGCTGTCAAGGCTGAAAATCGGCACATTGCGCGTGATCTGCTGCTCGGCGACGGTTTGGTTGTTGCTGTCGTCCAGTGCGTAGTAGCTGCTGTGCCAGCCGATTTGCGGCGTGATGTAGCCGAATGAGTTGGTGAACGGCTTGCGCAGGGTGGGATAGGCCAGCACCCGCGCGCCTTCGATCAGGCTGGCATGCGAGAAGCGCGTGGCTTCGGCCTGCAGGTTGAATTCGATGCCGGGGCCAAACGTGTCCGCCATGCCCAGGCGCGCCTGCGGCAGCCGCGCATACGGTTCAACGATCCGGGTGGTCGAGGTCGAGTCCTGCAGGGTCTGAAACGACTGCGCGCGCAGTTCGGCATTCCAGTTGCGGTGTTGCGTGCTGAGCCAGACTTCGCGGTTGAGGTTGCTGACCGAGGTGACGGACACCAGATTGGACAGGTCGCGAAAATAATCGTCGTCCGACACCCGGTTGTACGACATGCCGGCCTGGGTGCTGGCGTTGATGCGATAGCTATTGTTGAGCACCGTGCTCCAGCGCGAGCGATCGAGTGCATTGTCGTTCGGCAGGTATTCGAGGCGATTCACCCCGCTGGCCTCGCTGAGCAGATAGCGGAATTCGCCCCCCAGTTGCACCCCGCGCTTGGACAGCAGGCGCGGATACAGCGTGGCATCGTAGTTGGGTGCAAGGTTCAGGTAATACGGCACCATGATGTCGATGCCGCTGCGCTCGGTGGTACCGAACGTGGGCGCCAGGATGCCGGTTTTGCGTGCGTCGCTGAGGGGAAAGTCGAGCCATGGCGTGTAGAGAATCGGCACGCCCAGAAAATGCAGGGTGGTGTTGTACGCGGTGCCGACCTGGCGCGACTTGTCGATATCCAGTTCGCCTACCTTCAGATACCAGTCGTCGTTGCCGAGCGGGCAGGTGGTGTAGGTGGCTTGGGTGAGGGTGGCGTTATTCACGTCGACAAATTTGATGTGTTCGGCCTGGCCGCGCCCCTGCTGCACCGGAAAGGAATAGACCGGCTGGGTCAGCTCGCCGCTGTAATCGTTGAGGTTGAACGTGAGCGTATCGCCGCTCACCAGCAGCGTGGGCTGTTCCATCCGCACCTTTCCACGCGCATCGACAAAACGTTGCGTGGTGTCGTAAAGCATCCAGTCGGCGAAGAAGTTTTGACCAGCCTGGCGGGCTTCGACGTTGCCCGATGCCACGATGACATTGGGCTGGGTCGACTCGATCTTGTCGGCCATCACGAACATCGGTCCTGCCGCGCCCGCCACTGCCGACCCCCTCAGCTCGACATCTTTTTTCAGTACGAGACAGTCCGCCACCGCAGGCAACGCAGTGAACAGCAACGCAACACAAGTCAGGCCGGGCAGGGAAGACAACGAGGTAAAATCCGTGAGTGAGTTGAATTGAAAACAGCGTTAATTTGAAACCAGCGTTATTTGGAGCCGTAACACAGTGGAACGTTTGCAAGCATTACAGCATTGGGTCGCCCAACAATTGGGAACGGATGCCCTGGACATCGCCCCGGCATCGGCGGACGCCAGCTTTCGCCGCTATTTTCGCATCGCCTCAAATCAAGGCGGCGCCAAAGGTCGCGATTATATCGTGATGGACGCTCCCCCGGCGCACGAAGACTGCCGCCCGTTCATCGCCGTGGCGAAACTGTTCGGCGACACCGGTGTGCATGTGCCTCAAGTGTTGGCGGCCGATCTGGAGCAGGGTTTTTTGCTGTTGACCGATTTGGGCAGCACCACCTATCTGTCGGCACTGAACGAGCCCGACCCCAATCAAAGCGCAGCACGCGAGCTGTACCTGGCCGCCAACGATGCGTTGATCCGGATCCAGCAAGCCAGTCGCCCCGGCGTCCTGCCGGAATACGACCGTGCCCTGCTTACCCGCGAGCTGATGCTGTTTCCGGAATGGTATGTGGCGAAGCATTTGGGCCTGACCCTGAGCGACGAGCAGACCGCCACCCTCCACAGCGTGTTCGAGCGGCTGCTTGTCAACAACCTCGACCAGCCGCAGGTCTATGTGCATCGCGACTGGCACTCGCGCAACCTGATGGTCAGCGACCCCAATCCCGGCATTCTCGATTTTCAGGACGCGGTTTACGGCCCCATCACTTACGACCTCGCCTCGATCTACCGCGATGCCTATATCGAGTGGGACGAAGAGCATCAGCTCGACTGGGTGATTCGCTACTGGGAAAAAGCGCGCGCCGCCGGTTTGCCGGTGCGTGCGGATTTTGGCGATTTCTGGCGTGATTTCGAGTGGATGGGGGCGCAGCGCCACATCAAGGTGCTGGGGATTTTTGCGCGGTTGTATCACCGGGATGGCAAGGATGGGTATTTGAAGGATATGCCGGTTGTGATGGGGTATTTGCGCAAGGTGTGCGAGCGGTACATTGAGCTGAAGCCGCTGTTTCATTTGCTGGAGGCGTTGGAGGGAAAGTAGCCGTTGGCTGCCGGCTGCGCCAATGGCTGCTGGGGCGGGCGGTAAGCAGGTGGCTTCCCCCTTGGAAAAGGGGGATTGAGGGGGATTTGAACTGAGGACGTTGCCTGACTACTGACCGTTGGTCGGGGGTAGCCCGGTAGCTAGTCACTTTCTTTGTCAATGCGACAAAGAAAGTAACCAAAGAAAACGCACCCCGACATCCCCGAAACCCCGGAAATTGAGCCTGCCGGGTGGGCGTCAAAGAACTCGCCCCGCTTTTGTAATGCTTGATTGATTTTGTGAGCGGGGCTCAAACACCTTTGCCGCTGATCCACCCGGCAGACTCAATTTCCGGCGGGGCTGAGAGGGGGAGGTCAAAACCAGGGCGGTGGTGACGAGACGTTTTTGGTTACTATTTGAGTGTTATTGGGTGCAAAGCGCTGGGCTTTTGTGTCCTGCAGGAATCGAGCAACTGACAATGGCAATGAGTATTTCGCTTTGACTATCAACGCACCCAAAACTGCCATGATTCTCGCCGCTGGACGCGGTGAGCGCATGCGGCCACTTACCGACCACACGCCCAAACCATTGTTGCCGGTGGGCGGCAAGCCGCTCATCGTTTGGCATATCGAGCGCCTGTGCGCGGCCGGTTTCACACATGTCGTCATCAACCACGCGCATCTCGGCCAGCAGATCGAAGATTCGCTCGGGAACGGCGCGGCACTTGGCGTGTCAATCGACTACTCACGCGAAGTTAGCGCGCTGGAAACAGCGGGCGGAATTGCCACTGCGCTGCCGCTGATTGGAAGTGAGGTCTTCACCGTGGTGAACGGCGACATTTACTGTGAATACGATTTCAGCCGCCTGTTCGAACCAATAGCGCGATTGTCTGCCGGAGTCGATCAGGCGCATCTGGTGCTGGTCGATAATCCGCCGCAGCATCCGAATGGCGATTTCGTGCTGGATGCCGAGCGCGTGATCTCTTCACCGCTTATGTCCTCGGCACTTGTGGTGCCGGGGACGGTATCCCTTGCGGATACGCCACACCCCGCACGCTTCACCTTCTCCGGCATCGGCGTCTATCACCGTGCGCTATTCGCCCACACTCCGCCGGGCGAAAAAGCGCCGCTGGCGCCGCTGTTGCGGCAGGCCATCAACGTCGGACGAATCAGTGGCGAACATTTTGGCGGGCGCTGGGTTGATGTCGGTACGCCGGCTCGACTCGCCGCCCTGGACGAGGAACTGAAACAACACCATGCAGCCTGATTCCGCAATTTACCGCGCCCGCCGTCAGCGGGTTCTGGAGCAGATGGGCGAGGGGGTGATGGTCATCGCCACCGCGCCGGAGGTGCCGCGCAACCGCGATACCCACTATCCCTACCGGCACGACAGCTACTTCTACTGGCTGACCGGCTTCAACGAGCCGGAGGCGGTGGTGGTGCTGGTGGGCGGCAAAGCGCCTCGCCACATTCTGTTCTGCCGCGAGCGCAACGAAGAGCGGGAAATATGGGACGGCTTCCGATATGGGCCGGAAGCGGCGCGCGAGACTTTCGCTTTCGACGAGGCCTTCACCTACGACGTGCTGGATGCGGAGTTGCCGAAGCTGTTGGAAAACCAGCCGTTGCTGGCCTACATCATCGGCCGCGACATGGCGTGGGACACGCAGATGATGGGCTGGCTCAATACGGTGCGTGGCAAGGCACGCGGCGGCGTGCATGCGCCCAACCGCCTGGTCGACGCGCGCATCTGGCTGGACGAAATGCGCCTGGTCAAGGATGGCCATGAACTTGCTCTCATGCGCCGCGCCGCCGAAATCTCCACTGGTGCGCATCGCGCTGCCATGCGTGCAACCCGGCCGGGTGGCCACGAATACGAGGTCGAGGCGGAGTTGCTCTCCGCTTTCCGCCGCGGCGGCGCCGAGGCACCGGCGTACACCTCCATCGTCGCCAGCGGGGCCAATGCCTGCGTGCTGCACTACGTGTTCAACAACAAGCCGCTCAAGGACGGCGACCTGCTGCTGATCGACGCAGCGGCCGAGTTCGGCAGCTATGCGGCCGACATCACCCGCACCTTCCCAGTGAATGGTCGTTTTTCGGCGGCGCAGAAGGATGCCTACGAGCTGGTGCTGGCGGCACAGACTGAAGCCATCGCCACGGTGCGTCCGGGCAGCCACTGGAACGCCCCGCACGAGACGGCGGTGCGCGTGCTGACGCAGGGCATGGTCGACCTCGGCCTGCTCCACGGCGAGGTCGACGGGCTGATCGAGTCAAGCGCTTATAGCCGCTTCTATATGCACCGCACCGGCCACTGGCTCGGCATGGACGTGCACGATGCCGGTGAATACAAGCTGCACGGCGAATGGAGGCCGCTGGTGCAGGGCATGACGCTGACGGTCGAGCCGGGCTTGTACATCCGTCCGGCGGACGACGTGCCCGAGGCCTTCTGGAACATCGGCATTCGCATCGAGGACGATGTGGCAGTGACCGAGTCCGGCTGCGAGGTGCTGACCACGCCGCCGAAAACCGTGGCAGAGATCGAAGACTGGATGCAGCAGTGAGCACCGCTCTGATCGTCGGCGCCGGCCCGGTCGGTGCGGTGTGTGCGCTGGCGCTGCAGCAGCAGGGCATCGTTGCCCGTGTGCTGGAGGCGCAGCCCGAAGCCGCGCGCGCCGACAGCCGCACGCTGGCGTTGTCGCATGGCTCGCAACTGATTCTGGAGCGCCTCGGTGTGTGGAAAATGCTGCAGGATGTGACGCCGATTACCCGCATCCATATTTCGCAGCGCGGTGCGCTCGGGGTGGCGCGGCTGTCGGCTGAGGACGTCAATGTGCCCGCGCTGGGCTACGTGCTGCCTTACGCCACGCTGACCGTCGCACTAAAGCAGGCGCTGGCCGAATCAAAGATTGCGGTCGAGTACGGTGTAGCCGTCACCCGCATTGACTCGGATGCCGCCGCAGCCACGTTGCATGCCGACGATGGCCGCAGCCACACTGCGCCACTGGTGATCGTGGCCGACGGCGGGCGCGGCCTGTCAGTCAGCGCGGCGCCGGAGCCCAAGCTTCAACGCGACTACGAACAGATGGCCGTGGTGTGCGAAGTGCAAACCGAACTGCCGCATGCGAATCAGGCTTACGAACGCTTTACCCCGCAAGGCCCGGCGGCGCTGCTGCCGAAGGGCGACCGCTACGCCTTGGTGTGGACGGCGAGCCATGCCGATGCCGAACGCATTGCCGCGATGGATGACGCTGAATTTCTGGCTGCGCTGTATCGCCACTTTGGGGGGCGCCAGGGACTGTTTGTCGCTGCCAGCCCGCGCAAAGTCTTCCCTTTGAAACTGGCGTATATCGGCAGCCAGGCCGCCGACCGCGTGGTGCGCATCGGCAACGCCGCGCAGACCCTGCATCCGGTATCGGGGCAGGGCTTCAACATCGGCCTGCGCGATGCCTGGGAACTGGCGAGCCTGTGTGGCGACACCGTGCCCGCTGCGCTGGGTAGCGCCGCCATGCTGAATGCGTATGCGCGCGGCCGCCGCGTCGATGTGCTGGGCGGCGTTGGCTTCACCGATTTTCTGGTGCGGGTGTTTTCCAACGACATCGCACCGGTTCGCCACGCGCGCGGGCTCGGCTTGCTGGCGCTGGAACTGTGCCCGCCGCTGAAAAACTTTGTCGCACGGCGGATGATCTTCGGGGCGCGCGGATGAGCGGCGAACGCTATCAAGTGGTGATCGTCGGCGCCGGGCTGGTGGGCGCGGCGGCCGCGCTGGCGCTCGGCCGGCAGGGGCTGCGCGTCGCGCTGGTCGAGCGCCAGCTACCGCATGAAATTGATGAAACATGGGACACCCGCATCTACGCCATCAGCCCCACCAGCCAGCGTTTTCTCGAACGCTTTGGCGCCTGGCAGCACCTCGACGCCAGCCGCATCCAGCCGGTGTTCCGCATGGACGTGGCGGGCGACACCTCGGGTGCGATCCGGCTCGATGCCTATGAAGCGGGCGTATCGCATCTGGCCACCATTGTCGAGAGCGGACGCTTGCAGCACGCGTTGTGGCAGGCCTTGCAGGCCGACGGCAACGTGGCGCTGCATTGCCCGGCGGCGATTGCTTCCATCGAGCGCGGCGCGTCACTTGCGCGGCTGACGCTGGCAGATGGCACGCAGCTGGAGACCGAGCTGCTGGTCGGTGCCGATGGTGCGGCGTCGCGCATTCGTGAATGGGCTGGGCTGAGTTCGACGCTGACGCCTTATGGCCAGAGCGGCGTGGTGGCGAATTTCGAATGCGAGCGGCCGCATCGCGGCACCGCATTTCAGTGGTTTTTCGATCACGATATCCTGGCCTGGCTGCCGCTGGGCGGACCCCGCGGGAACCAGCTGTCGATGGTCTGGTCTACTCCGGCTGCGCATGCGGATGAATTGCTTGCGCTGGATGCCGTGGCCTTGGCTGATAAGGTGCAGGCGGCTGGTCACGCTACCCTGGGCGCGCTGCGCCTGCTGACGCCGGCGGTCGCATTTCCGCTGCAGCTGAACCGGGTGGCGTCTGTCGTCGCACCCGGCGTGGCTCTGATCGGCGATGCGGCGCACGGGGTGCACCCGTTGTCGGGGCAGGGCGTGAATCTGGGCTTTGGCGACGCCGAAGCGCTGGTCGAGGTGCTGACCCAAAACCGCAAAAGCCATTGCGGTGATGTGCGTGTGCTACAACGCTATGCCCGCGCGCGTGCCGAGCCGGTGCAGCGCATGCAGGCGCTCACCCATGGCCTGCATCATCTGTTTGCCAGCGAACACGCGGGCTGGCTGCGCAACACCGGCATGGCCTGGCTCAACCGGCTGCCGCCCTTGAAGGCGGCGCTGGTGCGCGAGGCGATGGCCTGAATTTTTTTGATTATTTTTCCGGAGTCACCATGAAATTTGCTGTTCGATTGACCCAACTGGCGCTGGCCGCCAGCCTGCTGTTTGCTGCAAGTGCGCACGCCAACGAGGCCGTCATCCGCAAGGCGCTGACGCAACAGTTCCCCGGCGCGCAACTGAGCTCGGTCAAACCCACGCCCTACAGCGGCCTGTTCGAGGTCTATCTCGATGATCAGCTGGTCTACGTCGACGCCAAGGCGCAATACGTGTTCACCGGCGACGTGATCGACCTGAAGAACCGCACCAACCTGACGCAGGCGCGCCTCAACCAGTTGCAGGCGATCAAGTGGAGCGAGCTGCCGCTCGCCAACGCCATCAAGGTGGTGAAAGGCAATGGCGCGCGCAAGCTGGTGGTGTTCTCCGACGTCGATTGCCCGTATTGCCGCAAGTTCGAAGCCGAGCTGGACAAGGTCGACAACACCACGGTCTACACTTTCCTCTATCCGATCGAAGGCCTGCATCCCAAGGCCGTGCAAATGTCCAAACAGATCTGGTGTGCGCCCAACCGTAACAAGGCGTGGGACGACTACATCACGCGCGGCACCGTGCCGAACAACGATGGCAAGTGCGCCAATCCGGTGGATGCCACCATTGCGCTGGGGCAGAAGCTGAAAGTGTCTGGCACCCCCACGCTGTTCTTCACCAATGGCCAGCGCGTGCCGGGCATGGTGCCCGCCGCGCAACTGGAAAAACTGTTCGCGGCACACGCAAAATAAGGCGCGCAAGACCATGAGCCTTGCGTTCTGGAATGCGCGCTATGCCACCGATGAATACATCTTCGGCACCGCGCCCAATGTCTTTCTCGCCAGCCAGGCTGCGCACCTGAAAGCCGGCCAGCGCGCGCTGTCGATTGCCGACGGCGAAGGGCGCAATGGCGTGTGGCTGGCCGAACAGGGGCTGGCGGTGCATGCCATCGACTTCTCGCCGGCCGCGCTCGACAAGGCCGCAAAACTGGCAGCCGGGCGCGGGGTGACGCTGGAAATCGAGCAGGCCGACGTGCTCGACTGGCGCTGGCCCGAGGCGGCCTACGACGTGGTCGTCGCCATCTTCATCCAGTTCGTGCCACCGCCCGGGCGCGAGCAGATCATCGAGGGCATCCGCCGCACGCTCAAGCCGGGCGGCACGCTCATTCTTCAGGGCTATACGCCGAAGCAGATCGAGTTCGCCACCGGCGGCCCGTCCAATCCCGCCAACCTGTATACCGAAGCCGATCTGCGGAACTGGTTCGGTGACTGGGAAATCGCGCACCTCGCTATGCACGAATCGGTCATCAACGAGGGCGTGCATCACCATGGCCTGTCGGCACTGATCGATCTGGTTGCCGTCAAACCAGCCGTCTGAACGGCGTGAGCGCCACCGCGCCCCGCTTTGCATGAATGAAGGCTGATATGAGTGATCTTTTTGCCTTGCCCGCCGCTTCGATGTTGATGAACGAGCCCTGGCTGGTTCGCATGGCCATCCTGCTTGCCGTGACCCTGCTGGTGTCAGTAACGGCAAGCTTTGTGTTGCGGCTGATGGGCCGTCTGGCAATGCGCACCGCCATCCACCTCGACGATGCGCTGCAAAAAAGTGCACGCCGCCCGGTTCAGGGGGTGATCTGGCTGATCGGCCTGACGCTGGTCGGCGACACGCTGAGCCGGAAATTTCCCGATCCGCTGTTCGACAACCTCGTTGCCGTGCGCAATGTGGGTCTGGTGCTCTGCATTGCCTGGTTTCTGTTCGGCTTTATCAAGCGCGTCAGTGAAGGATTTGTCCTCGACCGGCTGCAACGCGGCGAAGCGTTCGACCGCACCACGATCGACGCGCTGAGCAAGTTTGTGCGGCTGGTCGTGGCGATCCTGGCGGTGCTGATCGTGCTGCAAACGCTGGGCGTGAGCATTGCCGGCGTTCTCACACTGGGCGGCATTGGCGGCATCGCCATTGGTTTTGCGGCCAAGGACCTGCTCGCCAACTTCTTCGGCGGACTCACCATTTATCTCGACCGGCCGTTTGCCGTTGGCGACTGGATACGTTCTCCCGAGCAGTCCATCGAGGGCACGGTCGAACATATTTCCTGGCGGCAGACGCGCATTCGCGGCTTCAACAAAAACCCGATCTACGTGCCCAACGCGCTCTTCACCTCGCTCATCGTGGAAAACCCCTCGCGCATGTCGCATCGCCGCATCAGGGAAACCATCGGCCTGCGCTACGCCGATTTCGACAAGGTCGCTGCCGTGGTCGCCGGCATCCGCGCCATGCTCGAGGCCCACCCCGACATCGACTGCAACCAGACGCTGATCGTCAACTTCAACGCCTATGGTGCGTCCTCGCTCGACATCATGGTTTACACCTTTACCCACACCACAGCCTGGGTCGATTACCAGGCCGTCAAACAGGACGTGTTGCTGAAAATGGGTGAAGTCGTCCTGGTGCACGGTGCGGAAATTGCCTTCCCCACGCAGACCCTGCACGTCGAACTGCCCGAGACAGCCGCCGACAGGGACGGCTGATTGCCCGGCGTTTGATGGCTTGCTGCAAGTGAGAACCCGCAAGCGAATATCGGGTCAATGTGCTGTCCAGTTTTATGAGGAGTTGCGATGAGTCAACCCAACAAACTGCCGATCGTGCCTTTCGTCCTGGGTGCGCTGGTGGCGGCTGCGATGTTTGCGCTGGGGGCGTACACCCACGCCTGGATGTCGCCGTCCCCCGCAGGCATGGCGGCACGCCCCGTTGCGGCCGGGGCGCCGGCACCGCTGCCCGCTGGCCTGCCTGACTTTACGCAACTGGTACAGCAGAACGCCGCCGCCGTGGTGAACCTGAGCGTGAAGCGGACGATGAATCACGGCGCGGCGCTGGCCGGCGTGCCGGATATTCTGCAACGCTTTTTCCGGCTGCCGCCCGACGCCGATTTCGAGCAGACGGGCGTCGGTTCCGGCTTCGTCATCGAGGCCGACGGCTACATCCTGACCAACGCCCACGTGGTTGATGGCGCGAACGAGATCAACGTCAAGTTCAGCGACAAGCGCGAACTGCCGGGCAAGGTGGTCGGCGTCGATCCGCTGTCCGACATTGCGCTGATCAAGGTGGACGCGAAGCAGCTCGCCACGGTGCAAGTCGGCCGCACCGAGTCGCTGCAGGTCGGCCAGTGGGTGCTTGCCATCGGCTCGCCCTTCGGTTTCGAGCAATCGGCTTCGCAGGGCATCGTCAGTGCGCTTGGCCGCAGCTTGCCGGGCGATGCCTACGTGCCCTTCGTGCAGACTGACGTACCGATCAACCCCGGCAATTCCGGCGGGCCGCTGATCGATCTGGCCGGGCGCGTGGTCGGCGTCAATTCACAAATCTACAGCCGGGACGGCGCTTACCAGGGCGTGGCGTTCGCCATTCCCATCGACGTTGCCATGCAGGTGGCCGCACAGCTCAAGGCCAACGGCCGCGTCGAGCGGGGCTGGCTCGGCATCGGCATCCAGCCGCTGACCGCCGAGCTGGCGGCGTCGTTCAAGCTCGACCAGCCGGTGGGCGCGCTGGTCGCTTCGGTCGCGTCCAAAAGCCCTGCGGCCGTGGCCGGCTTGCGTCCCGGCGACGTGATCCAGCGCTACGATGGCAAGCTCGTCGTCGAAGCCGGCGACTTGCCGCCCCGGGTTGCGGCCACGCGACCCGGTCACGAGGCTGCGATCGAGGTGTGGCGGGAGGGGCGAAAACAGGAAATGAATGTGGCGGTGGCGGCGTTGCCGCAGCCACCGGCAGCACGTTGAAGCAAGCCTGCCCGCAGGCGGACAGGCGCATCCGGGCGGGTGCCCGGTGTGCCGCTGGCCGGCCTAGCTGGCGAGATCTTCGAGCAGACTCGACAAGTCGTCGGCATGCTCCTCTTCCATCGCCAGGATGCCTTCCAGCATGCGCCGCGTGGTGACGTCCTTGTCGCCGATGTAGCGGATCATTTCGCCGTAACTGTCGATGGCGATGCGTTCGGCGACGAGATCTTCCTTGATCATCTCGGTCAGCGAATTGCCTTCAACGTATTCAGCGTGGCTGCGCATCGCCAGGCCTTCGGGGTTGAAGTCGGGTTCGCCCTTGAGTTGCACGATACGGGTGGCGATCAGGTCGGCGTGGCCCTGTTCTTCGGTGGCGTGCTGCAGGAATTCCTGCGCGACCGAGTCGGCGTTGATGCCGCTGGCCATGAAGTAATGGCGTTTGTAGCGCAGGATGCACACCAGCTCGGTGGCCAGCGCTTCGTTCAGCAGCTTCACCACCGTGGTGCGGTCGGCCTGATAGCCCTGGGTGACGGCGCCGTCTTCGATGTGCTTGCGGGCGCGGGCGCGCAGGGTCTTGATGTCGGTCAGAAAAGGTTGGGCTTGCGGTGCGGCTTTGGCTTTGGCCATGTGTGACTCCTTCAGGGTTGTGGGTTTATCCCAGGGCAGTATCCAGCATCATCATGACAGCAAAGCCGCCGATGAGGCCGAGCGTGGCGGCTTGTTGGTGACCCTTGCGATGCGTCTCCGGAATGATTTCATGCGACACCACCCAGATCATCGCGCCTGCGGCAAAGCCGAGGCCAGCGGGATAGAGCGGGGCGAAGCCGGAAGTGAGCGCGACGCCGACGATGGCGCCGAGGGGTTCGGCCAGTCCTGTCAACGCCGCTGCGCCGGCTGCTTGCCACGGCGCATAAGCCACGGTGCGCAAGGCGACGGCGACCACGAGGCCTTCAGGAATGTCCTGAATCGCGATGGCTGTAGCCAAGGGGATGCCGACCGACAAGTCGCCGCCTGAAAAGCCGACGCCGATGGCCATGCCTTCGGGGAAATTATGCAGGGCGATGGCGAATACCATCAGCCATACCCGGCGCAGCGCGATCCAGTCCGGACCCTGGCGGCCGGACTGCACATGCTCGTGCGGCACGGCCTTGTCGGCCAATAACAAAAGCAGTGCGCCGGCCACGAAACCGACGACCACAATGAGCGCACCGGCAGGCTTGTTGCCGAACAGTTCCGTCCCCGCAGCGACTCCGGGCAGGATCAGCGAAAAGCATGCGGCGGCGGTCATCACCCCGGCGCCAAAGCCGAGCATCACGTCTTCCCAGCGCGCGGAAATCCGCCGTATGAATAACGCGGGCAGCGCGCCGAGCGCCGTCGCCAGCGCTGCCGCGCCCGACCCTGCGAGCGCCTGTCCCATTGGCGTGGCGAGCGAGCTCCCCCCTTGCACCCAGGCCACCCACAGCAGCGTCGCCAGCAGCGACACGAATATCCCGCCGCTGCCCCATTTCATGGTGGCGGCGTGTCGCGGGTCGGCAAAATAGCCTTGCAGGGTACGGACGGCAGCGTTCATGGCTGAAGTTTAAATTCGATATCCGCGAATACAAGCGCAAGAAGTGGGGACATCAACCGATTCCCAACGCCACATCGTCGTCTGCCGTTGCCACGCCGCCGAGGCCGAGTCCGACCCGGCTCAAGACGTGAAGCATCGCGTGGCGCACCGGGTGGGCCGGAGCGGGATAGACCGGCGCACTGGCGCGCTGGTCGTTGCGGTATTCGTCATAGGTGCTGAGCATGCTCATGGCGATCATGGTGTTCTCCTTCGGGTTGGGGGAGGGCGGATCATGCCGCTCGATGTTCCATTCCACAGCGGAATGAGGGTATTTAAAGCCATGAAGCCTGGTTTGTATAATGAATAGTTTTGAACGAGACGATTGATAGAATCGAACGACGATGCGTGGCGCCCGAAGCCTGGGCTTGGACCGCATGGCTTCCGATGCAAGCCTGATCCTGAAATAAAAAAACGGCGTTTCGGATTTCCCGAAACGCCGCTCTTGATTTTGCCCGGGCGTCCCTCAGGGCCCGGGACTGCGGCAAAAATAGCGCTGCTTTAAGGTGTCCCGGTCATTGCAACAGGCTTTGGAGTTGTCCTGCAACAGCTCTCCGGAATCTTGTTGCCCAATCAGCCGAGATCAAAGCGGTCCAGGTTCATCACCTTGGTCCATGCCGCCACGAAGTCCTTGACGAATTTTTCCTGTGCATCCGAGCTTGCATAGGCTTCAGCCAGGGCACGCAGCTGCGAGTTCGAGCCGAAAACCAGATCGACGCGGGTGCTGGTCCATTTCTTTGCACCGGTCTTGCGGTCGGTGCCCTCGAACAGGTCTTCATCATTCGACACCGGCTGCCACGCCGTGGCCATGTCGAGCAGGTTGACGAAGAAGTCGTTGGTGAGCGTCCCCGAGCGTTGAGTAAAGACGCCATGCTGGGTTTGGCCGACATTCACACCCAGCGCGCGCATGCCGCCCACCAGAACCGTCATCTCGGGCGCGGTCAGCATCAGCAGCTGCGCCTTGTCGAGCAGCAGTTCCTCGGCCGAGACCGAGTATTTTCCCTTCTGGTAGTTGCGGAAGCCATCGGCGATCGGTTCGAGCACGGCGAAGGCTTCGACGTCGGTCTGTTCTTGCGAGGCGTCCGTACGGCCCGGCGCGAACGGCACCGTCACGGCGTGGCCTGCACTCTTGGCAGCCTGTTCAACGCCGGCACAGCCCGCCAGCACGATCAAATCGGCCAGCGAGACTTTCTTGCCTTCGGATTGCGCGCCGTTGAATTCGACCTGAATGCCTTCGAGCTTGCCAAGCACCCTGGCCAGTTGCGCCGGCTGGTTGGCCGGCCAGTCCTTCTGTGGCGCGAGACGGATACGCGCGCCGTTCGCGCCGCCACGCTTGTCGGAACCGCGGAACGTGGACGCCGAGGCCCAGGCAGTCGAGACCAGTTCCGGGACGGTCAGCCCGGCCGCCAGGATGGTGGCCTTGAGGGCGGCGATGTCTTGCTCGTTGATCAGGGGGTGATCGACGGCCGGGACCGGGTCTTGCCAGACCAGCTCTTCTGCAGGCACTTCGGGGCCGAGATAGCGCGAACGCGGGCCCATGTCGCGGTGGGTCAGCTTGAACCAGGCGCGGGCGAAGGCGTCGGCAAATTCTTCCGGATTCTGGTGGAAGTGCCGTGCAATCGGCTCGTAGATCGGATCCATGCGCATCGCCATGTCCGCAGCGGTCATGATGATCGGCACTTTTTTGGAAGCGTCGTGTGCAGCCGGTGCCATGTTGCTGTCGGTCGCCTGTTTCGGCGTCCACTGATGCGCGCCCGCCGGACTCTTGCTCAGCTCCCACTCGTTGCCGAACAGCATGTCGAGATAGCTCATGTCCCATGTTGTCGGCGTCGGCGTCCACGAGCCTTCGAGGCCGCTGCCGATCTGGTCGCCGCCCTTGCCTGTGCCGTACGCGCTCTTCCAGCCCAGTCCCTGCTCGGCGAGTCCGGCGGCCTCGGGTGCCGGCCCGACCAGTGCCGCATCTCCGGCGCCGTGGCATTTGCCGAAGGTGTGGCCGCCACAGGTGAGCGCCACGGTTTCGTAATCATTCATCGCCATGCGCTCGAAGGTCTCGCGCACGTCGCGGCCGGAACCGAGCGGATCCGGGTTGCCGCCCGGGCCTTCCGGGTTGACGTAAATCAGTCCCATCTGCACGGCAGCGAGCGGGTTTTCCAGGTCGCGTTCGCCGGTATAGCGCGCCTTGTCGTCGAGCCACTTTTGCTCGTTGCCCCAGTACACGTCGATTTCCGGCGACCAGATGTCCTCGCGTCCGCCGGCGAAACCGAAGGTCTTGAATCCCATCGATTCCAGCGCGACGTTGCCGGTGAGAACGAGGAGGTCGGCCCAGGAAATTTTGCGGCCGTACTTCTGCTTGATCGGCCACAGCAGTCTGCGCGCCTTGTCGAGGTTGACGTTGTCGGGCCAGCTGTTGAGGGGGGCAAAACGCTGGTTGCCGTGACCTGCGCCGCCACGACCATCGCCCGTGCGGTAGGTGCCCGCGCTATGCCAGGCCATGCGAATGAAAAAGGGGCCATAGTGGCCGTAATCCGCCGGCCACCACTCCTGCGAGTCGGTCATCAGCGCTTCGAGGTCTTGCTTCACGGCTGCGAGGTCAAGGGTCTTGAATGCCTCGGCGTAGTTGAAGTCTTCGCCCATCGGGCTGGCCTGCGGGGAATGCTGGTGCAGGATTTCTATTTGCAGCTGGTTTGGCCACCAGTCCCGGTTCGAAGGACCACTCCCGGCTTTGTGAACAAACGGACATTTGCTTTCTGACATGACGCGCGCTCCTATCGGTATTTGAGTATTCGACTCCACAACGGAGTTGATGCATTAAATGCCATATCCATCCATTTGTCTCATGAATTGTCTAGAATGAGGCCATTGATATTGACGATGGATCATCGTGACGCTGCAAGAACTCAAATACCTGGTGGCGCTGGCCGACCATGGCCATTTCGGCAAGGCGGCCGAGGCCTGTTTCATCACCCAGTCCACGCTGTCCACCCAGATCAAGAAACTGGAAGCGTTTCTCGGCATCACCCTGTTCGACCGCAGCCTCAAGCGCGTGACGCCGACCCCGACCGGACGCGAAATCCTCGCCGCCGCACGCAATATCGTCGAAGAATCCGAACGCATCCGCGAGCTTGCCAAGCATGCGCAGGACCCGATGACGCGCACCATTCATCTCGGCGTGATTCCCACCCTGGGGCCGTATTACCTGCCGCACGCGCTGAGCCTGGTGCATAAAAAACATCCCGGCCTGCGCCTGCTGCTGCGCGAGGAAATGACGCCGCAAATCCTGACGCATCTGAACGATGGAAAATTGGATGCTGGCTTGCTGGCGTTGCCGGTGAACGACGACAACCTGCGCGTCGAGCCGTTGTTCTACGAGCCCTTTTTTGCTGCCCTGCCGGCTGGGCATGCGCTCGCCAAACACGCGACGCTCAAGGTGGCTGACATCATGAAAGAAAAGCTGTTGCTGCTGGATGAGGGGCATTGCCTGCGCGACCAGGCGCTCGACGTCTGCGGCACCGGCTCGCGCGGCCGCGAGGAAGTGCGCGCCACCAGCCTGGAAACGCTGCGCCAGATGGTGGGTATGGGGCTGGGACTCACCCTGCTGCCGGCGCTGGCGGTCGACGCCGGACCGCGCATCAGCGAAAAATTGATCGAGATCCGGCCATTCAAGTCACCGCCGCCGGGGCGCACCATCGGCCTCGCGTGGCGCAAGCGCGCGCCGTTCCCCGAAACCTTCGAGCGCCTTGCCGCCACGCTCAAGGCCCATTTGCCCCCCGAAGTGGAGCCTGTCTGATATGTCCGACCTCAACGATCCCCGCGTATTTTTTGCCGCCGAGCGCACGCTGATGGCGTGGAACCGCACCGGCCTCACCTTGATGGCCTTCGGCTTCGTGCTCGAACGTTTCGGCCTGTTTCTGCACATGCTGCGGCAGGATGCGGGCGGCGCGGGGCGCGATATGTCGTTCTGGATCGGTGTCGCCTTCATCGTGCTGGCGTTGCTGGTGATGAGTTTTTCCATCGTCCAGTTCCGCCGCGTGCTGGCCACGCTGAAGCCCATTGAAATCCCCGCGCGTTACTGCACCTGGGCGGGCATGGCGATGAACCTGTCGGTGGTAGTGCTGGGGGCTGCGCTGCTGGCGTATCTGTTTTCGGAGCTTTAAGCGATTCCCGTGTCGACGCGCAGTTTGCCCGTTGATTTCCAGCATCGTCGTGCCGTCTTCCACCGCCAGCGCACGACCCTGAGCACTCGTTCAGGCGGGCCGAGCGTAACGACCGGTTCTCGGCCATTCCCGTCATCCGAGCAGTGGCCCTTAGTCCGCGTCAGTGTCTGCAATCAGAAACACTTGCTTATGGCGAGATTCGGCCGGGAGCAGGCCACTCTCCGCCTGCGCCAAGCTGCAACTGGGCAGTCGGCTACACTCGGTAACCGGCCGCACGTGCCTCGCGTGCCGTTCAGCCATTGCTGCCGTTCACACGAAACCGTGCGCTGGCTCCCATTAACTCGCCCCCTCTCCCGCGCGTGGGAGAGCTGGGAAGACGGTTAGCACAGTAACGGCACGTGCTTGGGCAAGAACAATCATTACGACAGCCAACACGCGGTTACCCGCCGCTAGGCGGGTAGCGGTTTGACAGCTTCTATTTCGAAGCTGACCCCTTTTCGCGCTTCAAGAATTGTCGGAATACTTTACAGTCTCACTGCCACTGATTCTTCAACTCATTGATTAAAAATGAACTCATAGACCGGCATCAAACTTGCTCATTGATTCCACGGGAACTGTAATAACTAACCGGGAGCCTATCAAATCTTATGAACAATAAACTCGTACATGGCACTGCCGCCCTGGCACTGCTCGCCATGTCCGGCGCCGCACAGGCGGTACCGATGACTTTCACCTACACCGGTGCGGTAACGAGCGTGTCGGGGGTCCCACTGAGCGCCCTCATGTCGGTCGGCGACACGTTTACCATCACAGTGGTCGCCGACAACGGAAACGCGTCGTTGATCTCGCAGAGCTGGGCGCCGCTGGACACGATCTCCGCGATCGTCACCGCGGGCGCCTATAGCGCGACCTTCGGCGACGGCTGGTGGACCTTTGGCGGCCCGACGACCTTCATCACCGACGCCGTGGGTAACCTGATCCAGACCAACTGGTATGGCATCGATGTCGACCCGACCGCGTTCGATACCTTCGGCGCCGGTGGCGATCTCAACAATGGTGCTGGCAACGCGTCCAACGGCAATAGCTACTTTTATCAACAGCCCCTGGGGACCGTAAGTGCGTGGAGTATCGGAGCATCTGCAGTCCCGGAACCCGCGACGCTAGCCCTGTTAGGTCTCGGCCTCGCCGGTATCGCCGCGGCACGTCGCAAGCGCGCGGCATAACACCCAGTCGACGTTACGATCTAAAGAGCCCCGCTTTCGCGGGGCTCTTTATTTGCGCATAACGACAACTACGAAACCAGGGGCTGAATGCAATTCCCCTGGGCCGGGCTTCACCGCTTCTTCAGATGCCGCAGCATTCGCTTGCAGCGCTTGTCCTGTCGAAGGGTAGGTAAGTCAATCCCGGTCTGGGGCGCCACCGGTGGCGTGGAGCGTGGGGCGGCGCGTTGCCGGAGTACCACAATTCCGAGTTCAGAACTCCTGACATAGGGGGCAAGGTCTCCGCATAGGCACTTGCGTTTGCCCCCAGAGGTACGAAGCTAAACTTGTCCGTTTTTTCCGCCGAACTGCGGCAATTCAGCAGTATCGTTTACGACGGCAGCTAAAACGCGCTATTGCACCCCTTAGCGTGCCCCAAGGCCGGACGCTCGAATTTCAGGTGCGTAAGAAAGTCCGACAAACGACCGACTGTCCGGTCAGGCCGAACAAGAGACGGCCGCGCCCATCCATCTGAAATTTCGTTTCGGCCCTCCACGTTGGCTGTGTCCGGTTTTCGGCCAAGCCGGGCGCACTGATTCATGTTCAACGGGGTCGCGTAAACGCAGGCCAGCATAACGGTCTGTCAGACCAGTTCCTGCTGGGCGATGACTGCCGGTAGTCGTTTGGGCGACTGGATGCGCAGTTGCTTGTTCACATTCATGCGCCCGAAGACGACTTCGATGTCGCTGGCGGCCACACCAAACTCTCCAGCCAGAAACCGCACCATGTGGTCGGTGGCGCGTCCGGCGCGGGGCGCTGCGGTGACGCTGACTTTGAGTTGATGGCCATAGGGTTTGCCGATGGCGTCCTGTTTGGCGCTGGGCTTGCCGAGGATGTTGAGCACCAGGGTTTCGCCTTCCCAGTAAAAAAACGATTTCGGGGTCGCGCCTGCGTTGGCCGCCGCTTTTTTTCCGGGCTTTTTCATCAAACCAGCACCTGCCGCGTGGCAGCGAAATAGCGCTCGATCTGCTGTTCGATGTGCGGGGCGATCATGACTGCGGGACGTTTTCCGTGCGGGCAGGCCAGTCTGGGCGTGGTGCCGAACAGGCGGCAAATCAGCGGGCGCTCGGCATAGACCTGGCAGCCTGTTTTGCCGAGGTGGGGGCAGCTGAAGTCCGCAAGCGCCGCTGCATGCGCCGCGTCGCTTATGACTGGAAGCCGGGCTATTTCTTCGCTCGAGGTTGTCACCGGGCCGCAGCAGTCGTGGCAGCCGGGCACGCATTCAAACGCTGGAATGTGGCGGCGCAAAAAACGGATTTGCTGGCTGTTGGGGCTCATGGATGTCTCGATTCGGCCTTCTGGATGGTCGGGCATGGTACGGCCGGGCGGTTCACTCCAAGCTGCGGGTCCACGGCGTACTCGGCAACATCGTCCCCGATTTCACGCCCATCAACAAATCGTTCAGCCTCTCCCGCCGCTTGCCTGTTCCCCTCTGCGCTGGGTCGCAAGAAAAAATCACGCAAGCCAATTGACGGGGATGCGGCTGGCGCGCGTCCTCCGGGCCAGCGCGGAGGGACGCAGGCGGCAGGCTTCAGATACCGGCCGTGCTGTGCCCTGTTGGCCGGAACTTGTGTCAGGAGCGCAGGGTCGACCCCCGTGTCAATTAGAATCGCCCCATCTTGAAAACTTTTCTGATTGTCTTGGGGTCGTGCGTCACGCTGGGTAGCGCGACAGCCGGATCGATGCCGCTTGATCCGCCTGGGCGTCCTGGCGGTTTCTGGCTCACGCCCGATGCGCTGCCGCTGCAGACTGCCACGGCGGCCCCCCAAACCATGCGCTTCGTCAGCCTGGCTGCGCTCACCGATCACGCGCTGCGCACGCGTGCCGAGTCGCGCGCGGCCTGGCTCGGGATCGAGGCCGAGGCGGCACGGCTCGACGCCGCGAGCGCCGCCAACTGGCCCACGCTGACCGGACAGTTCAGTTTCACCCGCAGCCAGGCGCTGTCGAGCTCCGGCGCCTCGGTGCCGGTACTGCACCGCTACGGCCCCAGCCTCGGCCTCGTCTATGTGCTGTACGACTTCGGCGCCCGCGCGGCCGGCATCGATGCCCAGCGTTATCAGCTGATCGCCGCGCTGTTGAGCAATAACCGCACGCTGCAGGACATCGTGACCGGAGTCGAGACCGCGTGGTTTGCACTGCAGGCTGCACAGGCGCAAGCCGACGCCCAGACGCAACAGCTGGCGGCACTCGGCGCCAGTTTCGATGCGGTGGAGGTGCGCGTGCAGAGCGGGCTGGCATCGCGCGCCGACGCCTTGCGCGCCCGCGCCGCGCTGGCCGAAGCAGAACTGGCAAGCCGTGCCGCCACGCGCGACATCGCCAGGGCCGAGGCCCAGCTGAAACAGGCCGCCGGCATTGCGCAGACGCAGTCGCTGGTGCTCGACTGGCCGAATACGCTGCCGCCCGACCTGGATGCTGCCACCTTGCTGGCCGACCTGCTGGCGGAGGCCGAACGCCAGCGCCCCGATCTGCACGCCTTGCGCGCCGCCGCCGCGCGCGCGAAAAGCGAGGCTGATCGCGCGCGCGCGGCGCGCTGGCCGAGCCTGTCGCTGGCCGCCAACACCGGCCGCACGCTTTTTCTCGAAGACGAGCGCTCGCCGTCCAACACCTACAACGTGGGGGTGACGCTGTCCGTTCCCCTGTTCGACGGCGGCCGGCTGGCAGCCGAAGCGCGCGCCGCCGAGCGCGACGCCGAACGCTTTGCTGCCGCGGCCGATGTGCAGCAGCAGACCGTGGCGCTGGAAGTGGTGCAGGCGTTTGAAGAGGTGCGCTATGCGCAATCCGCGCGCGCCGGGATCACGCTGCAGTTCGACAGCGCCGACGAGTCGGCGCGCGCGGCCGAAGCGCGCTACAAGGCCGGCTTTGGCAGCCTGCTCGAATGGCTGACCGCGCAGGCCGCCCAGGCGCGTGCGCGGCAGGCCCAGGCCCAGGCGGACAGCGACTGGCTGGCAGCCTTTTCGCGTTTGAATCACGCGCTCGGGCGTCTGCCCGCCGCGCTTACCGAGAGTCCCTTATGAAAGGTCGCATCGTCGCTGTTGTTGTCGTGCTCGCGCTGGTCGCCGGTGTCGTCTATCGCATCCAGACTCAGGAAACTGGCGGCGGCTCGCGCGGCCCCGGTGGCAGCGAAGATCGCGCCATCGCGGTGAAAACCGTGGTGGTCGAGGTGCGTGATTTTCCGCGCGTGATCGAGTTGCCGGGCACCATCGAGGCGGCGCGCCAGGCCGTCGTCTCGGCGCAGGTCGGCGGCACGCTGCTCAAGCAGCTGGTGCAGGAAGGCGACAGCGTGCGCGCCGGACAGCCTCTGTTCAGCCTTGATGCGCGCACGGCCGCCACGCGTATCGCGCAAAGCCAGGCGAATCTGGCTGCCGCAGGCGCCGAAACCGCCGATGCCGAATCGCGCTTGCAGCGCCTGAAGCCACTGATGGCTTCCGGCTACATCAGCCAGCAGGAATTCGACGACGCAGCGCTGGTGCGCGCAGCCGCCCGCGCCAAGGCCGCCACCGCGCGCGCCGAGCTCGACGCCGCGCGGCTCGACGTCGGCTACGCGACCCTCCGCGCACCGTTTGCCGGCCGTGTCGGGCGCATCACCGTGCGGCCGGGCGACCTGATTCCGGCAGGCGGCGCACTGACCACGCTGGTTGCCGCCGGCGGGCTCGACGTCCGCGCCAGCGTGGCGCAGCAGGACTGGCCGGCACTGGCTGCCGCGCGTGCGCAGGGGCCGGTGGCGGCTGAAATATTTCACGATCTGGGCGACACGCTGGCAGCGCGCGGCCAGCTGGTCTTTGTCGACAGCCAGCTCGATGCCGCCAGCGGTGCCGTGCCGATCAAGGTGCGGCTCGCTGACGCGCCGCCCGGGCTGCTGTCCGGCCAGGGCGTGCGCGTGCGGCTGACTCTCGGCGTCGAGCCTGCTGCGCGGGTGGTGCCGGAAGCCGCGCTGCAGCACGCGCAGGATGGCAGCTATGTCTACGTGGTGCGCGAGGGCAAGGCAGTGATCCAGCCGGTGACGCTGTTGCGCGCGCTCGACGGCGAGCAGGCGGTGAGCGGCGACCTGCGCGCGGGTGAAGCGGTGCTGGTCGAGATTCCGCAGCGGCTGAAAGCGGGCAGCACGGTCAAGCTGGAAGGCGCGCGTCCGAACACCCCTGCGCGCGAAACCCGCCCATGAACCTGTCGCGGATTTTCATCGAGCGCCCGGTCGCCACGCTGATGCTGGTGCTGGCGATCGCGCTGTTCGGCGCGCTCGCCTACAAGCAGTTGCCGGTCAACGACCTGCCGCAGGTCGATTTCCCCACGCTGCGGGTTTCCGCCAGCCTGCCTGGCGCCAATCCGGAAACCATGGCGAACACGGTCGCCACGCCGCTGGAACGCCAGCTGTCGACGGTGCAGGGAATCGAGTCGATGAGTTCGAAATCGAGCCAGGGGTCGACCAACATCACCCTGCAATTCGAACTCGGGCGCGACATCGACGCCGCCGCGCAGGACGTTCAGACCGCCGTCGCGCAGGCGGCGCGCAACCTGCCGGACGGCATCGACCCGCCCCAGCTGCGCAAGATCAATCCGTCCGACTCGCCCATTCTGTATCTCGCCCTGTCGGCCGAGCGGCTGCCGCTCACCGAGCTCGACGCCATCGCCGACTCACACGTGGCGCAGCGCTTGTCGACGCTGTCCGGTGTGGCGCAGGTGCTGGTGTTCGGTTCGCAGAAATACGCGCTCCGGCTGTATCTCGATCCGGCCAAACTGCTGGCGCGCGGACTGACGTTTGCCGACGTCGCGGCGGCGGTGCAGGCGGCCAACGCCAACCTGCCGTCGGGCACGCTCGACGGCGCCACCCGCGCCTACACGGTGAAGGCGCCGGTCGCGCTGGCCAACGCAAAGGACTTTGGCGACATCGTCGTCGCCTACAAGGACGGCGCTGCGTTGCGGGTGCGCGACCTCGGCCGCGCCGAAGATGGCGTCGAGGATGACAAGCGCAAGACCTGGTACAACGGCACCCGCGCCATCGTGCTGGCGGTGCAGCGCCAGCCGGGCGCCAACACGGTCGAGGTGGCCGAACGCATCCGCGCGATGCTGCCGCAGATCGAGGCCGAGCTGCCCGATGGCGTGAAGCTGGCGGTGCATTCCGACCGCTCGCGCTTCGTCAAGGATTCGCTGCACGAGGTCAATTTCACCCTGGTGCTGGCGCTGGGGCTGGTGATCCTCGTCATCTTTGCCTTCCTGCACAACGTGCGCGCCACGCTGATCGCCGCGCTGGTGCTGCCGAGTTCGCTGCTCGGCACCTTCGCCTTCATGCACTTGCTCGGCTACAGCCTCAACAACCTGTCGCTGATGGCGATCACGCTGGCGATCGGCTTCGTGGTCGACGACGCGGTGGTGGTAATCGAGAACATCGCGCGCCATCTCGACATGGGCAAGTCGCGCCTGCAGGCCGCGCTCGACGGCGCGCAGGAAATCGGTTTCACCGTGGTGTCGATGACGCTTTCGCTCGCCGCCGTATTCCTGCCGATCCTGTTCATGGGCGGCATGATCGGCCGGCTGTTCCAGGAGTTCGCCGTTTCCATCGGCGTTGCGGTGCTGCTGTCGGGGCTGATCGCGCTCACGCTCACGCCCATGCTGTGCGCGCGCTGGCTGAGCCACGAGCCGATCAACAATCCCGTGTCGCGCGGGTTCGACAACACCTTCAACCGCTTCCGCGACTGGTACGGCGTCACCCTGCGCGCGTCGATGCGCCATCGCGCCGGCATGCTGCTGCTGTCGCTGGCGGTGCTGGTGGCGATGGGCTGGCTGGCGGGACAGGTCAAGCAGGGCTTCATTCCGCGCGTCGACTCCGGCATGATTTTCGCCAGCGTGCAGTATCCCGAAGGCATTCCGTTCGACGAACTGTCGCGGCGGCAGCAGCAGCTCGCCGCCCTCGTCCAGGCACATCCGGCGGTCGAGGGCCTGATGTCGTCGGCCGGCCAGGGCGGCGGCGGCGTCAGCGGCGGCAACGTCGGCCGGCTGGTGATCCGCCTCACGCCGCGCGACACGCGCAACAGCGCGGACGAGATCATCGACGAGCTGCGCAAGACGACACGCAAGGTGAGCGGCGTGAACGTGATGCTGCAGAATCCGGCGTCGATCAACGTCGGCGCGCTGGCGTCGTCGAGCGATTACCAGATCACGCTGACCTCGGGGAATTTCGCGTCCCTGAAGCAGGCTTCGGCCGCGGTCGAAAAACGCCTCGGCGAGGTGCCGCTGATCGAGGACGTGAGCAGCGACCTCGAACTGCGCAACCCCGAACTGGGCGTGGTGCTCGATCCGCTCGAAGCGGCACGGCTCGGCATCGACGCGCGCCAGGTGCAGCAAACGCTGTACGACGCGCTGGGCGGCCGCCGCATCAGCGAAATCTACGGCACCAGCGACCAGTACACGGTCAGTCTGAAGGCGCTGCCCGAAGCCCAACTCGACCCTGCGATCATTGGCCAGCTGCCGATCCGCACCGCGTCGGGCGGCCTGACGCGGCTGGATGCGGTGGCGCGCGTCGAAGCCGGCGTCGGCCCGGTCGCGGTCAACCATTACGGCCAGCAGCCCGCAGTCACGCTGTCGTTCAATCTGGCTGCCGGCGCGTCGCTCAACACGGCGCTGGCGCAGGCGCTCGCCGCCGCCAACGAAGTGCTGCCTGCCGACGTCACCGCACAGCTTGCCGGCTCGGCGAAAAAGTTTCAGGAATCGACCGTCACGCTGCCGCTGCTGCTGCTGTTCACCGTGCTGGTGATCTACATGGTGCTGGCGGTGCTGTACGAACACCTCGGGCATCCGCTCACCATTCTCACCGCGCTGCCGCTGGCCGGGTTCGGCGCGCTGCTGGTGCTGCTGCTGGCCGACCAGGAACTCAACATCTTCAGCTTCGTCGGCATCATCCTGCTGGTCGGTCTGGTGAAGAAAAACGGCATCATGATGATCGACTTCGCGCTGACCCGGCAGCGCGCCGGCATGAGCGCCGAGGACGCCATCGTCGAGGCCAGCCTGGTGCGGCTGCGGCCGATCATGATGACCACCTTCGCCGCCATCGTCGCCACGCTGCCGATTGCCATCGGCTTTGGCACCGGCGGCGAGGCGCGGCGTCCGCTCGGCATTGCCGTGGTCGGCGGCCTGCTGTTCTCGCAGTTCCTCACGCTCTACATCACGCCCACGTTCTACGTCAGCATGGCGCAGTTCGAGGCCTGGCTGGCGCGCCAGCGCGCGCGCTTCGCCGGGGCGAAGTAATCACATCACGCTGGCCAGTGCGGCGTAACGCGCCAGCTTGCCCAGCGTCACCAGCAGCAGAAAACTGCCGACGCCGACGCGCAATACCCCGGCCACCAGACACAGCGGGTCGCCCACCACCGGCAGCCAGGCCAGCAGCAGGCTGGGGCGGCCGAAGCGGGCAAACCAGTGCTCGGCCCGCGCGACGTGACGCTCGGCTTTTTCGCTGCGCCGCATGGCTTGCCGGCCAAACCGCCCCATGCCGTAGGTGATCAGGCTGCCGAGCACGTTGCCGGCGGTGGCGGTCAGCACGCTGGCGAGCGGGTCGGCGCCCTGATGCAGGCGGTAAAGCAACAGCGCTTCGGAGCCGCCCGGAAACAGGGTGGACGACAGCAGCGCCGAGCCGAACAGCGTCCAGTCCATCAGGCGGAAGCGGCGACCGCAGGCACGCTAACGTCCCTCGCTGGCGGGCAGCGGCGCCAGCAGCGCGCGGATGTCGCTCTCGCCGAATTTGGCCAGCGCGGCATGATCTTCGGTCAGCACGCTGGCGGCGAGCTCGGCTTTTTTCTCCTGCAGGGCGAGGATCTTTTCTTCGATGCTGCCCGCCACCACCAGCTTGTAGACGAACACGTTCTTGGTCTGGCCGATGCGGTGGGCGCGGTCGGTGGCCTGGTTTTCCACTGCCGGGTTCCACCACGGGTCGTAGTGGATGACGGTGTCGGCAGCGGTCAGATTGAGGCCGACGCCGCCCGCCTTGAGGCTGATCAGAAACACCGGCACGTCGCCTTCCTGAAACGCGCGAATGACCGATTCGCGATCGATGGTGTCGCCGGTGAGGATGACGTACTTGATCTTGCGTGCGACCAGCTCGGGTTCGATCAGCGCGAGCATCGAAGTGAACTGCGAGAACAGCAGCACCTTGCGGCCCTCGTCGAGCAGCTCGGGCAGCATGTCCATCAGCAGGTCGAGCTTGGCGCGTTCCTTGACTGATTTTGCCCCCGCGCTTTTGAGCAGGCGCGGGTCGCAGCACACCTGACGCAGTTTCAGCAGCGCGTCCAGAATCACGATCTGGCTGCGCGCAAAGCCTTTTTGCGCGATGGTTTCCAGCACTTTGGCGTCCATCGCGCTGCGCACGGTTTCGTACAAATCCCGCTGGCCGCCGACGATTTCAGCGCTGCGCACGATGATGGTCTTGGGCGGCAGTTCTTTCGCCACGTCTTCCTTGCGCCGCCGCAAAATGAACGGTGCGACGCGGCGCGACAGGATCCCGGCGCGGATCGCGTCGCCGTGCTTTTCGATCGGCGTGCGAAAGGTGCGGGCAAACTGTTTGCTGTCGCCCAAAAACCCCGGCAGCAGAAAATCGAACTGCGCCCACAGTTCGCCCAGATGGTTTTCCATCGGCGTGCCGGTGATGCACAGGCGATGCCGGGTGTCGATGTCGCGCACGATTTTGGCGGCGCGGCTGCCGGCGTTTTTCACCGTTTGCGCTTCGTCCAGAATCAGCACATGCCATTGCACCTTGGCCAGCGTGTCGTGGTCGCGCCACAACAGCGGATAGGTGGTGAGCACGACATCGTGTTCAGGGATGCCAGCAAAGCGTTCGGCGCGATCCTTGCCGTGCAGCGACAACACGCGCAAATCCGGCGCAAAGCGTTCGGCCTCGCGTTTCCAGTTGAAGATCAGCGAGGTCGGCAACACCACCAGCGCCGGGCGGTCGAGCCGTCCGGCTTCTTTTTCCAGCAGCAGATGCGCCAGCGCCTGCGCGGTTTTGCCCAGGCCCATGTCGTCGGCGAGGATGCCGGAGAGGTTTTGTTCGCGCAGATACTGCAGCCACGCCAAGCCTTCGCGCTGATAGGGGCGTAGTTCCAGTTGCAGCCCCTTGGGCGGTTCGATCGCCTGGATGCCGCCGCCGTGCTGCAACTGTCGGGCCAGCGCAATGACCGCAGCCTCGCCCTTGAACTGCCAGTTTTTTTGTTGCGCCAGTTCGGCCAGGCGCGGCGCATCCAGCCGCGACACGCGCAGCTCGCCGTCGGGTCGGGCATCGAACAGGTCGATCAGCGTGCGCGCCAGCGGCTTGATGCGTCCGGCTGGCGCAAGAAATCGTGCGCCCTCGGGGGTGAGCAGGGTGATGGCCTCGCTGTCGGGGAGGGTGTCGAGCAGGGCGGCATCGAGCCAGCGCGAATCGCGGCGGAACAGGTCGTGCAGCAGGGGCGCCAGCGGCAGGCGCTGGCCCTCCAGCACCACGCCCAGATCGAACGCCAGCCAGTCGTTGCCGCGCTCGGCAAACTCGGCCTCCCAGGCGTCGACCTCCAGCACGTGATGGCGGAAGTCGGCCGGCATGTGCAGCACCCAGCCGTCGTTTTGCAGCGCGATGCGTTCGCCCGCCATGAAAATCGGCCAATGCGCTTCGCTTGCCAGACCGAATGCGTGCGGCGGCAGCTTGCTGCCATAGCTGATCGTGCGTGAGGGAACCGGCTTGAAGCCCGCCCGTTCGAGCTGTTTGAGACAGGCCGCTTCGCGCTTGAAGTCGCGCTTGATCCGCACTGCCTCGCCCTGTTTGCTGGTGATGAATTCATTTTTATCGTTCGGCAACACACTGAATTCGGCATAGCGAAACGCCAGCGTGGCGAAATCGAACAGGCTGCTGCGATAGCCGCCCGGATAGTCGCGGTAAGGCCGCATGCCGAATGCGTCCAGCGAATCCAGCGTGAGGTGCGGCACCGGCGGCCCGTCGATGCAGCGTAGCTCGGTTGCGGCACTCAGACGCGGCAAGCTGGGCGCCAGCTCGGCCAGCGCGCTGGCCACCACCGGCACATCCAGCGCGGACAGCGGCGGCAGGTCGAGCAGGCGGGCAATCTGGCTCGCGCGATGCGGCGAGTCGAGTACGCCGATTTCGCCGGATTCGCCATCGACGTACCACAGCTGCCTGAGACAGAGCGTGCGGGTGGCGGGTGGCTCGGCACCGAGGTGGGCGCGGATGCGCTGCTGCGCGTCGGTTTGCCAGTTCAACAACGCGGCACGCGGATTGCCCGGCCGCAGCGGAACCGGGTTCGCCGCGTCGTAACACAAACGCCCGCTCGCCAGCATCCGTAGCAACGTCGTTTCGCCCTTGTCGCCCTTGAGCGTCAGGCTGGGAAGGTAAGCGTGCTTGTCGCGCATCGCCCACAGCAGCGGCAAAATCGTCATGTCCTCATCGTTGACGAAGCTCGGCGGGTTGGTGAGCGCGCGCTCGACGTTCATCCACTCGTCGCCGTTCGCCAGTTGCTCGCGGTTGCCGCCCCGCGCCTTGATGAACTGCACGCGCAAGCCCCAAGGCGCCTGCGGCGTCAGGCAATAAAACAACTGTTCGGGTTTGACGGGGGGTTTCTTCGGCCTGGCCGATGTCGCCTCGGCATGGCGAAACGCCTCCACCCAGTTGAGCACTTCCGGGTTGAGTTTTTCAGGCTGTTTTTTTTGCGCCAGCCAGGCCAGCAAGGTCGCCGCCGCGTGCTTGCAGTGCCGTCCCACCGGACAGGTGCAGTAAGGCTCGATTGCGACGTTACCGGACGTGTCCAGGCCGCACTCGATCTCGACGCGATAGGGTTTGGGCGCGGTGCCCAGCACGTAAGCCTGGATCACGCCGTTGCTGGCTTCCAGCCGCGTAATGTAATGCAGATAGGGACGCGCTTTTTTCAGCGTATCCACGCCAAACCAGCGCAGCACGTCGGCTTCGGTGAAATCGGGAAGGGTCATGGTGGTTGCGGGAAGGGAGTGGGCGGATTTTATGCGCTGCCCGCCAGCGGGCGGATGCCGGGCAGGCGCGCAAAACTGTCGCGCTTCACGGTGTCGATGAAATCAGCCACGAACGCTCGCGCGGCGTCGTCAGCGCGTACCGCAATGTGCAGTTCCGCCCACAGGCCATGCTTGCCGATAGGGCGCGCGGCAACGTAGCCGCGTTCGAGATAGGGCGCGACCGCCCACGCGGGCAGGGCGGCGAGCCCGCGGCGGCTGGCGACCAGTTGCAGGATGGCGACGGTGAGCTGCGCTTCGCGGCGCGGCGGCTTGATCCCGGCAGGCGCCAGCACGCGGCGGATCAGGTCGAGGCGGTCTTCCGGCACCGGGTAGGTGATCAGTGTGTGCGCAGCGAAATCGGCGGGCAGCAGCCATTTTTTTGCGGTCAGCGGATGATCCGGCGGCAGCAGCGCCAGCATCTCGAATCCAAACAGCGGCGCATAGACGATGCCGGGGCGCGGCGCGGTGTCGGAGGTGATGACCAGATCGGCCCGCTGATCGAGCAGCAATCCGATCGGGTCGGCCTGAAATCCGCCTAGCAGATCGAGTTCGACCCCCGGCCAGACGTCGCGATAGCGGTCCATCGCGGGCATCAGCCAGTCGTAGCAGGTGTGGCATTCCACTGCGATGCGCAGTTCACCGGCGTCGCCATCCTTGAGCTTGGCCAGATCGCGCAGGGCGGCGTCCACTTGCGGCAGCGCGCTGTGCGCCAGCGCCAGCAGGCGGCGCCCGGCGGCGGTGAGGCCGAGCGGACGCGCGGTGCGCTCGACCAGCGCCAAACCGAGCGCGTCTTCCAGCGCTTTCAGTTGATGCGACACAGCCGATTGCGTGAGGTGCAGGCGCTCGGCGGCGGCCGTCAATCCCCCGGCCTCGCTCACCGCCTGCAGCAAGCGCAGGTGACGCAGTTCGATATGAGATGAATTCATGATTTGGATGAAAACTATTCGTTTGTCTCATGTTACGCGTGCCCGCATCATGCCGTCCATCACCACCTTGAGGAGCACAACATGGCACAGGCACACGTATTGGGGGTTCCGCGCATCGGCCCGAACCGCGAACTGAAATTTGCGCAGGAAGCCTTCTGGCGCGGCGACATCGACGAGGCCGCGCTGCAGACCGTGGCGAGCGGCATTCGGCAGGCCAACTGGCAGCGGCAACACACTGCAGGGCTGGATCGCGTCACCGTGGGCGACTTCGCGTTTTACGACCCGATGCTCAACCACGTCGCCTTGCTGGGCTGCGCGCCCAGGCGCTTCGGCTTTGGCGAGTCGATTGGCTTGTCCGAGTATTTCCAGCTGGCGCGCGGCAATACGGCGTGTCACGCAATGGAAATGACCAAGTGGTTCGACACCAACTATCACTATCTCGTGCCCGAGCTGAAAGCCGACACGCAATTTTCACTCGGCGCGGAATGGTTGTTCGACGAAGTGATTGAAGCGCAAACGGCGGGGTTCAAGCCGAAGCCGGTGTTGATCGGCCCGCTGACGTTCTTGTATCTGGCGAAGGAAAAATCCGCCGGCTTCAATCGACTCGATCTTCTGGCCAAGCTGCTGCCGGTGTACGCGCAAATTCTGGGACGGCTGCAGGCAATGGGGGTGGAATGGGTGCAGATCGACGAGCCGATCCTGGCGCTGGATTTGTCGGCCGAGTGGCGCAGCGCGTTCGAGCGGGCGTATCACGCATTGAACAGTGCCGGGATGAAGCTGCTGCTGGCCAGCTATTTCGGGCCGTTGCGCGAAAACCTGCTGGTGGCCTTGAAGCTGCCGGTGGCCGGCGTGCACGTCGATTGCGTGCGCGGCGCCGACGAGCTGGCGCAGGTGATCGACTGGCTGCCGGCCACCCGGGTGCTGTCGGTCGGGGTGATCGACGGCCGCAATATCTGGAAAACCGATCTGGCCGCCGTGCTGGATCGTTTCGACGGCCTGCACCAGCGCCTCGGCGACCGTCTGTGGCTGGCGCCGTCGTGTTCGCTGCAGCATGTGCCGGTGAGCCTGGCGAACGAGTCCCGTCTCGACCCCGAACTGAAGAACTGGCTGGCCTATGCTGACGAAAAACTCAGCGAACTGAGCACGCTCAAAACCGCGTTCAACGCCGGGCGCCAGACCGTAGCCGTCGAACTGGCCGCCAACGCCGCCGCGCGGGTGGCACGGCGCAGCTCGACGCGGGTGCATGACGTTGCCGTGGCGGCCCGTTTGCAGGCGCTCACGGCGCGTCACGATGCGCGCAACAGCGGCTTTGCGCTGCGCCAGGCCGCACAACATGCACGCTTCCAGCTGCCCGCGTTTCCCACCACCACCATCGGCTCGTTCCCGCAGACCGTGAACATTCGCAGCGCGCGCGCCCGCTTCAAGCTGGGTGACCTCATCGAGGCGGACTACACCGCCGCGATGCAGCAGGCGATTCGCCACGCGGTCGAAACCCAGGACGCGCTGGGCATCGACGTGCTGGTGCATGGCGAAGCCGAGCGCAACGACATGGTCGAATACTTTGGCGAGCAGCTGGCCGGGTTTGCGTTTTCGCAACACGGCTGGGTGCAGAGCTACGGCAGCCGCTGCGTCAAGCCGCCGATCATTTATGGCGACGTCTCGCGACCGCACGCGATGACGGTGAGCTGGACGCGCTACGCGCAATCGCTGACCATCAAGCCGATGAAAGGCATGCTGACCGGACCGGTCACCCTCCTGCAGTGGTCGTTCGTGCGTGACGACCAGCCGCGCGAAACGACCGCGCTGCAGATCGCGCTGGCGATCCGCGACGAAGCGGTCGATCTCGAAACCGCCGGCATCGGCATCATCCAGATCGACGAACCGGCCTACCGCGAAGGGCTGCCGCTGCGGCAGGCCGACTGGGGGCATTATCTCGACTGGGCGAGCCGCGCGTTCCGTATCAGCGCCAGCGGTGTGGGAGACGCCACGCAGATTCACACCCACATGTGCTATTCGGAATTCAACGACATCCTGCCCGCCATCGCGGCAATGGACGCCGACGTCATCACCATCGAGACCAGCCGCTCGGACATGGAACTGCTGCGCGGCTTTGGCGACTTCAATTACCCCAACGAAATCGGCCCTGGCGTGTACGACATTCACAGCCCGCGCGTGCCCGACACCGCAGCCATGACGCGGCTGCTGGAAAAGGCGGCGCAGGTGATCGACCCGGACAAGCTGTGGGTCAACCCCGACTGCGGCCTGAAGACGCGCGGCTGGCCGGAAACGAAGGCCGCGCTGGCCAATATGGTGGCGGCGGCGCGCAACTTGCGGCAGCAACAGGAGGGGGGCAGGGAGCGTGTCGAGCAGGAAACCGCTGCCTGAACGGCAACGGAGAAACCGGGTTACCCACCTCTTTAGGAATCGAGGCGGGGGCTAGTCCGGCGAAGCCCTGACGGATCATGGTTCATGAAACTGTCGGTCTACCGCATCCGACATCGCGGCTCCGAATCCCCCTCGCCCTATGAACCGTCTCCCTCGGGCGGAGGGGATGAAACGGGGGTGGGCAGAGTTTATCTGCCGTCCCTTGCCCGGGTTGAAACCCGGGCGTTCACGCACATCCTTGATCCTTGTAGTCGGATCTTTTCAAAAACCTACCTGCTTGCAGCGGCACAGGCTATACAACTTTCGTTGTAGCCGGATGCAAGCTGTTCATCAGTCTCGCTTGTGCCCTGTTTTGTTCCCGGCAGGTGTCCGGTTGCACCAAAGTGACTCTCTTTACGGTGTCGTGGTTAACTGGGGTTGATGTTAAGCAATTGATCCTCAAGGGGTAAGTTGTTTGGCACGCTGCGTGCTTTAAAATAACCGAGCACACTAACCGCGAGGCCAGTTTGCTCAGGCAGTCTCCTCCGACTCGCGGCCTCTTCGGAGGCCGTCTTTTTTTACGGCGGAAATATGGACCAAACATGCGTGTACTGATAGTTGAAAACCAGCCCGACCGGCTGGCGATGCTGGTTCCCGCGCTCGAAGCGGCAGGTTGCGTGGTGATGGCCACGCTCAATTCCGCGCGCAGTCTGGATTTGCAGATCCAGGCGCTGCGCCCGGACGTGGTGATCATTGCGCAGGACTCGCCCGACCGTGACACGCTGGAACACATCTGCGTGGTGAACCAGGACTGCCCGCGTCCGATCGTGATGTTCACCGACGACGGCAGCACCGAATCGATTCGCGCGGCAACGCAGGCAGGGGTCACGTCCTATGTGGTGGACGGCCTTGATCCGGCGCGGCTGCGGCCGATTCTGGATGTGGCGGTGTCGCGTTTCGAGGCGCACCAGGCGCTGCACGACCAGCTCGAGCAAACCCGGCTCGAACTCAGCGATCGCAAGTTGATCGATCAGGCCAAGGCGCATCTGATCAAGCAGACCGGCGCAACCGAATCCGAGGCGTATCGCGAGATGCGCAAGACCGCGATGGATCGCGGCATGAAGCTGGCAGACGTTGCGCGGCTGGTTTTGCAAAGGCCACTTGCCTGAATGGTGCATGCCTGAGTCAAGCAGCACTGAATGGGTGCACAAGCTGGCTCGCCGGACAGGCAGAATCAAGCTGGAAGCACATAAATCCCAATCAATACAATGATCTGACAAGCCTGGCACAGCCATTGCTAAACCTGAACTGAACAGCCGCAACGGCGTGGCTTTCAGGATCAACAAGCAAACTTGATATCAACGGACAAAGGCGTCCGCCCGCATCGGGCGACGCCTTTTTTATTTGGAGAACACTGTGAGCGACACCAAGAAAATCGTGCTGGTCAACGAACCGGTTGTGCAGGACACGAGCAAGCGGGATTTCATGAAAAAAACGGTTGGCCTGTCCGCAGCGGCTGCGCTGATGACGCTGGTTTCGCCGGGCGTGCGCCAGGGCGCCTGGGCAGCGGGTTCCGACGCGCCGGAAAAACCCAATCTGAGTATCGGCTTCATTCCGCTGACCGACTGCGCGTCAGTGGTGATGGCTTCGGTCAAGGGCTTCGACAAGAAGTATGGCCTCACCATCACGCCGTCGAAAGAGGCCTCGTGGGCAGCGGTGCGCGACAAGCTGGTAAGCGGCGAGCTCGACGCCGCGCATGTGCTGTATGGCCTGATCTATGGCGTGCAGCTCGGCATCGGCGGACCGAAGAAGGACATGGCGGTACTCGCCAACCTGAACCATAACGGCCAGGCGATCACCCTGTCCAATCAGCTCAAGGCCAAGGGCGTGACCGACGGCGCATCGCTCGCCAAGCTGATCAAGGCCGAGCCCAAGGAATACACCTTCGCCCAGACTTTCCCCACCGGCACCCACGCGATGTGGCTGTATTACTGGCTGGCGGCCTACGGCGTGAATCCCTTTACCCAGGCCAAGGTCATTACCGTGCCGCCGCCGCAGATGGTGGCGAACATGCGCGTCGACAACATGGACGGCTTCTGCGTCGGCGAACCGTGGGGCGCACGCGCGATTCGCGACAACATCGGCTTCACCGCCGTCACCACGCAGGAAATCTGGAAGGATCATCCGGAAAAGGTGCTCGGCACCACTGCCGCGTTTGTCGAGCAGTACCCGAACACGGCGCGCGCCATGGTGGCGGCGATTCTCGACGCGTCGAAATACATCGACACCATGAGCAACCGTTCCGAAGTCGCCAAGGTGATTTCGGCCAAGTCCTACGTCAACACCGACTTCGACTCGATTGAAGACCGCATGCTCGGCCAGTACGACAACGGCATCGGCAAGAAATGGAAAGACCCCAACTACATGAAGTTCTACAACAACGGCATGGTCGGTTTCCCCTACCTGTCGGACGGCATGTGGTTCCTCACCCAGCACAAGCGCTGGGGCCTGCTGAAGGATCACCCCGACTATCTGGCCGTGGCGAAGAAGGTCAACCGCATCGACATCTACAAACAGGCCGCCGCGATGACCAAGACCCCGCTGCCGAAATCAGACATGCGCACCAGCAAGCTGATCGACGGCGTGGTGTGGGACGGCAAGAACCCGAAGGCGTATGCCGACGGCTTCAAAATTAAAGCCTGACCAAGATCAAGGCCCCAATCAATTCAAGCCAAGGAGAGGCCATGACACCCGAAAAAATCATGCTGGTACGCAGCAGCTGGCAACAGGTTCTCCCGATCAAGGAGACAGCGGCGCAGTTGTTCTATGACCAGCTGTTCGAACTCGATCCCTCGCTGCGCAGCATGTTCAAGGGCGACATGGTCGAGCAGGGCCGCAAGCTGATGACGATCATCAATACCGCCGTCAACAGCCTGGATGATCTCAGCCCGATTCTGGGCGCGGTCGAGGAGATGGGGCGTCGCCATGTCGGTTATGGCGTAACGGAAGCGCATTACGACACGGTGGGCAGCGCGCTGATCTGGACCCTGGACAAGGGTCTGGGCGAGCAGTTCACCCCGGCGGTCAGGGATGCCTGGGTGGAAACCTACACCACGCTGGCATCCGCCATGAAACAGGCGGCTTACGCCCCGGCGTAAACACCCGGTTGCCTGAACGGTCGATACGGGCAGGCAACCGAAGACGTCGTCAATACTCAGGAGTGCGATATGAGCGCAATCAATGTAACACCCGAAAATTTAAGTGAAATCCTGTCAGGCGATGATGTCGTCCTGGCATCCAAGGAGGCGTCGGTCGCCGTGTCCCGTGCCCGTCGTACGCCCTATTTCGAAACCGAGTCGGGTAGGCGTTTCATCGAAGGCACGGTGAACCTGTTCAAGGCCGCCGTGCCGCCGCTGCTCGGCATCCTGTTTTTTGCCGCGTTGTGGGCGCTGGTTGCCAACACCAATAAATCCATCCCCGGCCCGGTTGAAACCTGGGGCGCGGCGGTGGTGCTGTTTTCCGACCCGTTCTACAACAACGGCCCCAACGACATGGGCATCGGCTGGAACATCCTCAATTCGCTGTATCGCGTCGGCCTCGGCTTCGGCGCGGCCGCGATCATCGGGATTCCGCTCGGCTTCATGATCGGCCGCTTCCAGTTCCTCAACCAGATGCTGTCGCCGATCATCAGCATCCTGCGCCCGGTGTCGCCGCTGGCCTGGTTGCCGATCGGTCTGCTGGTGCTGCAAAAAGCCGAACCGGCGTCGATCTGGGTGATCTTCATCTCCAGCATCTGGCCGATGGTGCTGAACACTGCCGCCGGCGTGCAGCGCATCCCGCAGGACTACATGAACGTTGCGCGGGTGCTCAATCTGTCCGAGTTCAAAGTGTTCACCAAGATCCTGTTTCCGGCGGTGTTGCCTTACGTGCTGACCGGCGTGCGGCTGTCGATCGGCGTCGCCTGGCTGGTGATCGTCGCGGCAGAAATGCTCACCGGCGGCGTCGGTATCGGCTTCTGGGTGTGGGACGAGTGGAACAACCTCAACGTCGCCCACATCATCATCGCCATCTTTGTCGTCGGCATTGTCGGGCTGCTGCTCGAGCAGATGTTGATGCTGCTGGCTAAACGGTTCTCGTATGAGTAAGCGGTAAGCCGGGAGCGGCGAGCGGAAAAGGCAGCGTGCCTCCGCTCACCGCCAACCACTCACCGTTTACCCCTCACTGCTCACGGAGAAAAACATGCAAAGCTACGTCCAGATCGAAAACGCCTCCATGGTGTTCAGCACCAAAAAAGGCAAGTTCACCGCGCTCACTGACATCAACCTCAACGTCGATCAGGGCGAGTTCATCGCGCTGATCGGCCACTCGGGTTGCGGCAAGTCCACCCTGCTGAATCTGGTGGCGGGGCTGCTCGACGCTACCAGCGGCGTGCTGCTGCTCGCCAACAAGGAGATTAAGGGACCGGGGCCGGAACGCTCGGTGGTGTTCCAGAACCATTCCCTGCTGCCGTGGCTGACGTCGTTCGAGAACGTCTACCTCGCGGTGGAAAAAGTCTTCGGCGGCAAGGAAACCAAAGCGCAACTCAAGGCGCGCACGACCGCCGCGCTGGAGCTGGTCGGTCTCACTCATGCTTCGAGCAAACTGCCCGGCGAAATCTCCGGCGGCATGAAACAGCGCGTCGGCATTGCCCGCGCACTGGCGATGGAGCCGAAAGTGCTGCTGATGGACGAGCCCTTCGGCGCGCTCGACGCGCTGACCCGCGCCCATCTGCAGGACGAGCTGATGAAGATCGTCGCCGCGACGAAAAGCACGGTCATCATGGTGACGCACGACGTCGACGAAGCGGTGCTGCTGTCCGACCGCATCGTGATGATGACCAACGGCCCGGCCGCCACCATCGGCGAAATTCTCAGCGTCGATCTGCCGCGTCCGCGCGAACGTCTGGCGCTGGCGCACGACCCCGCCTATCACGCCCTGCGCAGCCAGGTGCTGGAATTCCTCTATAGCCGGCAGATGCGGCCCAAGGAGGCCGCCTGATCCCACGTTCATGCCTCCCGGCCCCGGTTCACACTGGAAACAGTATCGCGGCGACCCGGCCATTCGTGGCGGGTTGTTCGAGCAGTGTCGGGTGCGTTCGGCAATGGACGACCAGTTTAACGAGACGTTTGCCCAGGTCGAACGGCTGATGTGCAGTCACGGCGTGTTTCACGCCAAGCTGCATTTTTCCAGCAGCCGCGCCACGCTCTGGCTGTACAGCGATCCCCACCGCTACCGGGTGCTGTCGGTGGACGAGTTGCTGACCGCCACGCCCTGCCACGACTGCCCGTCGACGCATTACCCGCTCGACGCTGTCGTCGACTCGCAGCACATCCGCCCGATTCTGGAAATGTTTCGCACCCTGCGTTTTTCCGATGAACAGCTTTACCTGCGCTCGGGTTCGCTCAACCTCATCAACGGCATGGTTGGGCTGAATTTCTCCTGCGACGGCAGCCACTACCTGCCCGCCGAAGAGTTTCTGGCGTCGCCACTGGCGCGCTGGTTCAGCCCGTAACGTGCAGCGACGGCGAGATGCTGCCCCTGATCCCGGGGCGGGCCGAGCGCCTTGGATGAGCAGGGGGCGTTCAGCTATCCGGGCACGTGCGCGGCGCCATTGCGCTTGAGCCCAGCGCCGAAAACAGGCACGATGAAGCCCGTCTGAACGAATCATTCCACGCCATGACTTATTGCGTCGCCATCAAGACGGACAGCGGACTGGTTTTTGCCTCCGACTCGCTTACCAACGCCGGCATCGACAATGTCAGCACCTATTCCAAAATGCACACCTTTGTCGAGCCGGGCGAGCGCATGTTCGTGCTGCTGGCGGCGGGCAACCTCGCCACCACCCAGAGCGTCGTCAAGCGTCTGCGTGACGATTGCCGGCTCGGCAATCCCATCTGTCTGTCCACTGTCTATTCGATCAGCGACGCGGTCGAATACATCGGCACCGTTTCCACCGAAGTCCAGCGCACGCAGGCGGCGCGCGACGCCAACACCAATTTCGACGCCACCTTCATCTTTGGCGGCCAGATCGCCGGGCAGGCGCCCGAAACCTACATGGTCTATCCGCAGGGCAACCACATTCACGAATCGGCCGCGCATCCGTTCCTGCAGATCGGCGAAACCAAATACGGCAAGCCGATTCTCGACCGGGTGATTCGCCACGACACGCCGCTGGAGCAGGCTGCACGCTGCGCGCTAGTGTCGATCAACTCGACCATCCGCTCCAACCTCACCGTCGGCCCGCCGGTCGAACTGCTGATCTACAACACGGATACGCTCAACGCGGGCCGCCGCCTGAGCCTTTCGGAAGACCATCCCTACTATCGTTCGCTGGCCAGTGCCTGGAACGAAGGCCTGCGCCAGGCGCTCAACAACCTGCCGCCCTTCGAATGGGAAAGCCAGCCGCAACCGCTGCAGGTGGTGGCGGCCAGCGGCAGCGGGCAGATGCAGGGGTGAGGGGCGGGAAGCGGTAAGCCACCTGGCCTGACGGCCAGCGCTGGTTTCTTTACTTGGGGAAATCAGTCATTCAGCGATTCCCCAAACATCATGTTGATCTCTTTACACGGTCTCGCGCGATAAAGCCGCGCAGCGCCGGTTAGCTCTACGTTAGGGCGCAGCACGTTATTAGAGGATGTATGACAAAGAAAGTCTTCTGGGATGATCCGTACGCGACTTCGCATCAAACCTGTGTTACTTCAGTTAATGGCTGTGAAATCGAACTGGAATCCACAATATTCTTCGCCTTTTCGGGCGGGCAAGAGAGCGATCAAGGTTCAATTGCAGGTATCCAGGTGCTTTCGGCAAGGAAAGAGGGATTGCGGATTATCTATACTCTGCCACCCTCTCACGGGCTTCAGGTTGGTCAGTCTGTGCAAATTGAAATTGAATGGGAGAGGCGCTATCGACTGATGCGCCTTCATTTCGCTGCAGAATTGATTCTAGAAATCTTCTACAAAGAGCTAAATAGTGTAGGCAAGGTTGGCGCTCATATCGCTCCAGATAAGGCTCGGATCGACTTCGTATGGCCGGAGAGCATCTCTCCGCTCCTTCCTGCTTTTTCTGAAATGGCGAATCAGATAATCTCATCCAACAGGGGCATAACGACCGACTTCGATGATGCTTTGAATGAAAGAAGATATTGGGAAATCCAAGGCTTTTCCCGAGTCCCATGTGGCGGCACTCACGTCCGATCAACTGGAGAGGTTGGACAGGTCAGGCTCAAGAGAAATAACATTGGCAAGGGAAAAGAGCGGGTGGAAATCTTTCTGTGCGAACCGTGAGTATTTCATCAATGCTGATATTTGAGCTCCTTTATCTAATCGGGGTGCACCCTAACAATTCATTCAAGCCGACGCCTAACGGCGTGGCTTAACTCCAGCGTTAGGCATATGGAGTCTTTCGATTTTTCGTGGATGGTTGGTCGCACCATTCGAGAGGTTAGGTTCAATGAGCCAACCCAATGGTCGTTCTCGTTTGAGCCCGGAATTGGCATTGGCGTTGAGTGCCCTTGGCGCTTACTGCAGGATGGTCGCGTGGCAATAAGCAGCGAGGATCACTTGCAGCAGTATGGCCTTCCGGCTCCGCTGGACGCTGCGGCTGTAGCCTCTGACCGACTTAGTTCTCGTTCTGTCACCCGCGTCGAGGTCCGCGACGGGACCGCAGACCTGATACTAGAGTTAGGAGGTAGCTTGCGCCTTGAAATTATTCCAATCTCTAGCGGATACGAGAGCTGGGGTGTCAGCACCCCGTCGGGATTTCAGGTTGTCGCGCAGGGCGGCGGCCAGTTGTGTGGTTGGCGGGCTGGTGCATAACAATTCGTTCAACACAGCTCCACTTCGTTCCGCTCGGACTTGCCGCCTGCGGTGTCCAGCCGGTTAACTCAAACGTTAGGTTTTTATGCCCGCGATTGAATACCGCCACAACTTTCCTCTTGAGGCTGTTGATGTGGCTGCGGTTTTTGATAACTCCGGCATTCGCCGCCCCACCAAGGATTTGGCGCGGATCGAGCGCATGTTCGCCAATGCCAACCTGATTCTCTCCGCTTGGCATGAAGGCAAACTCGTTGGGGTGTGTCGCGCACTAACCGATTTTAGTTATTGCTGCTACTTGTCCGATCTCGCAGTGGACAAGGCTTTTCAAAAGCATGGTATCGGGTGTGAGCTTATTGCCCGCGTTCGCTCTGCTATTGGGGAAGAGGTGGCGCTCGTACTATTGTCAGCCCCAGAAGCAATGGAGTATTACCCCAAGGTCGGCTTCGAGAAAATCGAGAATGGATTCATCATAAAACGTACCCGGTAAATCGAAACCTAACCCTGCATTCGAGAGAGACTGGCCGATGAGCGTTCTCGTTGCGGCCTGCGGTTATTGAACTTTCGGGGCTCCGGCCAAGCTTTGTGGTCGGCCAGCCCCTCAATTTGAACGTTAGGCCTCAAGTCAGTGGAACAATGAATAGCCCAACACTGAGTCTCGTTGTCCTCCGCTTCGCAGACCTCGATCTGGCTGGAAGGTTCTATGCAGCAATCGGCCTCCACCTTACAAAGGAGAAGCATGGCTCCGGCCCGGACCACTATTCCTGTCAGCTGGGCTCCGTTGTGCTTGAGCTTTATCCTGCAGGCAAGCTTGCCGCCGTGCCCGGTACCGCAATGTTCGGCCTCAGCGTTAGCTCAATGGAGCTAATTATTCGTGCTGTCGAGGGCAATGGTGGCTCAGTCGTTCAGCCGCCCATCTCTTCTGAGCGCGGCATTCGTTCTGTAGTCTCAGATCCCGGTGGCCACAAGCTTGAGCTGGTAGAGCCTAACAATTCGCTCAACACAGCGCCACTACGTGGCGCTCGGACTGGCCGCCTGCGGCGTCCAGCCGGTTAGCTCAAACGTTAGGCACTCTAGATGATCGACTTTGTTTTAATTGTCTTCTTCGGTCTAATGGCAGCTCGCATCGCCCAGTCAGTTCGCCGAGAGTCAGCCATCTTTCGCGAGTTCAATCAGTCGCAGTCACTTCGCTACGTGGTTCTTCTTTTTCCATTGGGCCCCATTCTCTCCTTAACAACCACTTTTCGGCTCGACTGGTGGGTTGCACTGATGCTTGTTTTAGGGTGTTACCTTCCAGGTTTTATGGTTGCGCGTCGCCATCTTTCTATATTTGAGCGTGCCGGCACGGACCGAGTTAAGGGCGCAGAGAGTGCAGCTTCTCAAGCGTATGGAACAGCTATCGTTGGTCCCGGTGGGGCAAGTGCCTAACATTGGAGTCAAGGCGCTCCCTTCGGTCGCTGGGACGCGCCGCAAGCGGCGCGCCCCTTACCTCAAACGTTAGAGTCAGTCGGAATCCCTATGACCAAGCAATCCAAAGAGGCAAAGCCACCTCCCCAAGAAAAGTTGGTTTGCTCTACCTTCAAACCATATTCGGCCTATTACTAAAATCAGACCATTCAATATGAAAACTCCATCAATACTGTTTTGCATTGTACTTTCGCTCCCACTTTCAGCAGTTGCCTGCCCGACTGGCATGGTGTTCAACGGGAATGGTTGCAGTCCTCCGTATGAATACACCGGCTGGGACATGCTTCGGGACCGGCGTGTTGCCATCGATGCCATTGGTGCCGATCGACCTAGAAGCAACGGGCGTGTCCGAAGCAAAGAGGAGTTGGCTCACCTGGAACGCCTCCGCTTGAAAATACAGCAAGAAAAAGAGATAAAGCTTGAGAAGCTTGCCAAAGGGGAATGGGGTGTCGAATCCACCTCCACACCCGAAGGTAATTTGTGCGCTGCAACGTTTGCAAAACAATCTACGAGCAATGAGGGCGTGATAGGCGGCATGGTCACCATCATGGGGTTTCAACAGCCAAAGCCCGATGCTTGGCTGATGTTTCATGGTACGGGACTGCCCAAGCCGCGAGACGTCGAAAAGCTAAAGATCACTCTTCAGCAAGATGATGAACCTGCCCAAACTGTTCAGGTGTTCAATTACAGATACGGAACATCCAGAGAAATAGGCGTGGTCGCATTTGCCGTACCGGGGCTGGCGGCGGCGCTGGAGGGCATGCGTGATAAGCAAAGTTTCAAGTTGTCGATTGACGGCAAAACGGCGATGACCATTCAATGGGCAGATGCCGCACCGGTTATCAAGAAACTCAGGCAGTGCGCAAAATAGCGTGAAGACATAAGAGGAACTTGCTGGAATCCTGGCAACAAGCTCAGGTTAAAACGCCTGAAGTACAGCCAGCTCTAACAATTCATTCAAGCCGACGCCGCTTCGCGGCGCGGCTTAATTCAAGCGTTGAACGGTGCTCTGACCGGTAAGCGCTGAACACCGGTCATATGGAGCGATCAGCCTGGCAGGCCGCTCAGGCCGAGTACCGAACAGATGAAGCCGTCTGCCTGGCAGACAGAATCGGATCGAAAGCTGTATCTGGCGCGAACAGAATGCTGTCCTGACAAGCGCTGTATTCAGATGGACGAATCGAACATGCAGTCACGCCGTTTCCATTCTCAGCTCGTCATCTGACCCGCCCCTTGCTTGTAACAGACTGTCCGCTTACTGACTGTCACCCTAAGCATCCACGATGCGTCGCGCGCCAGGGTGAGCCGGGCCGGGCTTACTCACTTCCCGGTTTTTGCCGCCCGCGCCAGCAACAAAGCCCGCTCCCGCGCGTTCTGCGCCAACTGTGCGGCGCGCGCGAATTCGGCGCGCGCTTCTTCGATGCGATCCAGCTTGGCCAGCAGATCGCCGCGCACCGCCGGCAGCAGGTGATAGGTCTTGAGCGCCGGTTCGGTCGCGAGCGCCTCAACCAGTTCCAGCCCGGCCGCCGGGCCGTGCGCCATGCCGACTGCGACGGCGCGATTGAGCGCCACCACCGGCGAGGGCGCGACCTGCGCCAGCGCGTCGTAGAGCGCGGCGATGCGCGCCCAGTCGGTGTCGGCGGCAACGGCGGCTCGGGCGTGACAGGCGGCGATGGCGGCCTGCAGGGTGTAGGGGCCGAACGGGCCCGGCAAGCCCTCGGCGTGCGCCAGCGCAGCCAGCCCGCGACGGATCAGCAGGCGATCCCAACGCGTGCGGTCCTGATCCATCAACAGCACCGGCTGACCCGATGCATCGACGCGCGCGGCGAGCCGGGACGCCTGGATTTCCATCAGTGCGAGCAAGCCATGCACCTCGGCGACGTCTGGCAGGCGGCTGGCGAGCACGCGGCCCAGACGCTGCGCTTCCTCGCACAGCGCGGGACGCATCCAGTCGTCACCCGCGGTGGCGGCATAACCTTCGTTGAAAATCAGGTAGAGCACTTCCAGCACCGACGGCAGCCGCGCATTCAGTTCCGCGCCGCGTGGCGTCTCGAAGGGCACGCGCGCTTCGGCCAGCGTGCGCTTGGCACGCACGATGCGTTGCGCGAGGGTGGCGGCGGGCTTGAGATAGGCGCGCGCGATTTCCTCCACCGACAGGCCGCCGACCACTTTCAGGGTCAGGGCCGCGCGTGCCTCGGGCGAGAGCAGCGGATGGCAAGCGGTGAAAACGAGTGCGAGCAGGTCGTCGCCGATGTCGTCGTCGAGCGCGGCATCGACCGCTTCGGCGAAATCGGCTGCGCGGATGGCGTGCTGCGTGTCGAGTTCGACCGCGAGTTCGGCATGTTTGGGCGCGGCCTGCGTGCGATGGCGCAGCACGTCGAGCGCGCGCCGCTTGGCGGCGGTGGTCAGCCAGGCCGCGGGATTGTCCGGCACGCCTTGCGCCGGCCAGTGCTCCAGCGCCGCGACCAGCGCATCCTGAGCGCACTCTTCCGCCAGCGTTAGGTCGCGCGTGAGCCGGGCGACGGCGGCGACGACCCTGGCCGACTCGATATGCCAGATCGCGGCGAGCGTGTCGGCGGCCGCCGTCATGCCGCCAGGCTCACCATCGGCTTGAAGCCGCCCCAGAACATGCGCTGGCCATCGAACGGCAGCGTCGCGGGATCGGCGTGTTCCATGAAGGCCATCCGCGGATCGGTGATCACTTTGGCGTTCACCCGGTCGCGATCCTTGCGCGACTTGAAGACGATCCACGAGAACACCACGGTCTCGTCGGCTTTCAGTTTCACCGCCTGCGGAAACGAAGTGTGTTTGCCCGGCTGCACGTCGTCGGCGACGCATTCGTGGATTTCGAGCGCGCCGTGTTCGATCCAGATCTTGCCGGCCTTGCGGGCGAGGCGGCGGTATTCAGCAAGCTTCGCCAGCGGAACCGGCAGCACGTAACCATCGACGTAGGGCATGTCAGTCTCCTTGTGCGGGATTCATCTGGAACACCTCCCAGACGTGTCCGTCCGGATCCTGGAAGCCGTGCTGGTACATGAAACCGTGATCCAGCGGCGCGTTGTAGGTGTTGCCGCCGGCGGCCACCGCTTCGCGCACCATCGCGTCCACCGCCTCCCGACTGTCGAGCGGCAAGGCCAGCAGCACTTCGGTCGCAGCGCGTGCGTCGGCGGGCGGATGCGGGGCAAAGCCGGCGAAGCGTTCGCGTATCAACAGCATGGCGTAGATGTTCTCGCCGACGATCATGCAGGTGGCGGTGTCGTCGGTGAATTCCTGTTTGAAGCTGAAGCCGAGCCGGGTGAAAAAGGCAATGGACGCCTTGAGGTCGGCGACGGGCAGGTTGACGAAGATTTGCTTGACCATCATGTTCAGTCTCCTTTTTCGGTTTGTGTCTTGAGTGCGGCGAGGCCAGCTTCGAAATCCTGCCCGATCATCTCGTCCATGTTCACGTTGGGATCAAGACTCAGGGGGCGTCAATTACCCAGGCCCAGCGCACGCGTCGGCGCATCGTCCGCGATCGGCCGCACTTCCACACAGCCACGCTGCGCGCCGGGGATGCGGGCGGCAATCGCGAGCGCCGTATCCATGTCCGGCGCTTCGATCAGGTAGTAGCCGCCGAGCATTTCCCGCGTTTCGGCGAAGGGTCCGTCGGTGACGTGCGCCTGCCCTTCGCGCACGCGCACGGTTTTCGCCGTGCCGGGCGGGGTCAGGCGGTTGCCGGAAATGAAATGGCCCTCGCGCTTGATCGCCTCGGTGAACGCGGCGTACTCGGCGAAATGCCCCGCTGCGTCGGCGGGTTCGAGGTGTTCCATCATCTGTTCGGCGCAAATCAGGAAAATGAATTTCATGGCTGCGTCCTCAAGCTTTTGCCGCGCATTCGAGCGTGGCGATGTCGATTTTTTTCATCCGCATGGATGTCTCCTGCGTTGCCCGGGACAGTCCGGGTTCATCTTCACGACGTACGGAAACAGGCGAATTCGACAGTGAGCGAGGAATTCTCTGTGTGTGGCATCGTTCTGGCGCTTCAGCCGCCCGCGATGGCGCCGACGATGACCAGCGGCTCGCGTCCGGCGGCGACCTCATCCGGCAGCAACGCATCGGGAGCGAGATTCGACTGATCCTCCTGGCAGGCATAGAAGCGCATCAGCGGGCGGCGCAGGCCGGTGGCGCGGTCGCGCACGGCACCGGCGAGCATGGGGTAGGCCGCTTCGAGTGCGTCGAGCACGGCTGCGAGCGTGACCGGGCCGGCCAGGTCGAGCTCGACCTCGGTGCTGCTGCACCGCGCCAGCGTGTACAGGTGATACGGCAGCACGACGCAGACGGTGTGCCTGTCGAGATCGGCGGCCATGTCAGGGCAGCGTCTGCACGCTGACCGAGAGCACGGCCGGCAGGTCGCGCACGATCGCCTGCCAGTGGTCGCCCGCGTCCGGCGAGGCGTAGACCTGACCGCCGGTGGTGCCGAAGTACACGCCGCAGGGGTCAAGGCTGTCGATTGCCATGGCGTCGCGCAGCACGTTCACGTAGCAATGCTGCTGCGGCAGGCCGTCGGTCAGCGCGTCCCAGGCGTTGCCGCCCGCCCGGCTGCGATAGACGCGCAGCTTGCCCTCGGGTGGGTAGTGTTCCGAATCGCTCTGGATCGGCACGACGTAGACGGTGTCGGGTTCGTGGGCGTGCACCGCCATCGCGAAGCCGAAATCGCTGGGCAGGTTGCCGCTGACTTCGAACCACGAATCGCCGGCATCGTCGCTGCGCATCACGTCCCAGTGCTTCTGCATGAACAGCGTGTTCGGCCGCGCCGGATGCATCGCGATGCGGTGCACGCAGTGGCCGACTTCGGCTTCCGGGTCGGGGATGTATTGCGAATGCAGGCCGCGGTTGATGGGCCGCCACGACGCGCCACCGTCGTCGCTGCGGAACGCGCCGGCCGCCGAGATCGCCACGTACAGACGGTTCGGGTTCACCGGGTCGAGCAGGATCGTGTGCAGGCACATGCCGCCGGCGCCGGGCATCCATTTCGCGCCCTGCTGTTCGCGCAGCGCGGGCAGTTCCTGCCAGCTCTGCCCGCCGTCGGTCGAGCGGAACAGCGCGGCGTCCTCGACGCCGGCGTAGACCGTGTCCGGGTCGGTCGGCGAAGGCTCCAGGTGCCACACGCGCTTGAATGCCCACGGCTTCGACGTGCCGTCGTAATGCAGATGCGTGCCCGGGTCGCCGACGTAGCGGAAATCGTTGCCGACCGGGTTCCAGGTCGCGCCGCCGTCGTCGGAGCGCTGAATCACCTGGCCGAACCAGCTGCTGGTCTGCGAGGCATAGAGCCGCTCGGGGTTCGCCGGTGAGCCCACGACGTGAAAGATTTCCCAGCCGCCGAAATGTGGGCCGCTCACTTGCCAGTCGCGGCGGGCAGCGTCGGACGTCAGGATGAACGCACCCTTGCGCGTTCCCACCAAAATACGGATACGGGGCATGTGGTTCTCCTTACCGGAAAAAGGATCAGCGCGCCGCCACGTGGCGCGCGAAGTTGTCGAGAATCGCCAGCCAGCCCGCACGCTGGTATTCGATCGGGAACGTGGTTTCGGGATCGAAGGAAACGCGCACCCGTACGCCGTCGGCTGTCTCATCGAATTCGACCTGCCCGGTGCGGTCGCCGAAGGCGTATTCGATCAGGCGCTGCGGCACGATGCGGGTGTAGGTGCCGGCAAAATCGAAGCCCTGGCTGCCGTCCCTGGCTTCCATGCGCGAGGAGAAGGCGCCGCCTTCACGCAGATCGACCTGCGCGGCGGTCGTGTGCCAGTCGTCCGAGGCGGCGTTCCACTGCACGATGTCCGCAGGGGTGGTGTAGGCGCGCCAGACGGTCTCGATGGGCGCGGCGACGGTGGTTTCGACGGTCACTTTCATGAAGGATTCCTTAAGGATGATGACGCTGCGTCCGCTGGAGCGCCTTGTTGGGTGTATACGCCACCATGCCGCTAGTCTGCCGCCGGGGGCGAACTGAGACTTTTGCTATAGAAGCCCGATTGATCAAAGCAGCAGACGCGCTTCTTGCCTGAAGAAAGCATGTCACAGGCGCCTTCTACCCGACTTTTTCGGGTCTTGGCTTGCTTGGCAGACTCAACCCAGTGTATCCAGTCAAGGCGTGCGATGGTCGTGGTGTCATTCCAAGCAGCCTTGGCTGCCGGACACGCCGCAAGCGCTTCCTGTAGGTCATCGGGCGGCAGCGGCTCCGGTTCCGGATCGGCCGGCGCAATTTGAATGGTAACCACCTCACCGATACTCGCATGGGCGGCCTCGCGCAGTTCCCGGCTCACCCTGAGCCAATGGCTTAACTGGCCGTCCGGCTCAAGCGTCGCTTGAAAAGGGTGTCCGTTTAGGGTGCCTTCCACGGAGGTTCTACCGCGCCTTGGCAACGTGTCACTTGCGGTTTTCGGTAGAACCAGAAAGGCCCATGAGTCGTCCTTACCGGGCTTCGCCGGACGAAGTAGCTTTGTCTTGAATGTAGACGCATCTGCTCTTGTCATTTCAGGATTCCTTAGACACCCAACGCGCCGCTTGAACGCCAGAAATCTCAGCCATGGCGCGCTGCCTCGATCGCCGCGATGTCGATCTTGCCCATGGTCATCATCGCCGCAAACGCGCGCCGGGCTTCGTCGCCGCCAGCGGCCATCGCCTCGCTCAGCGCGCGCGGCGTGATCTGCCAGTTCACGCCCCAGCGGTCCTTGCACCAGCCGCATTCGCTTTCCTTGCCGCCGTTGCCGACGATGGCGTTCCAGTAACGGTCGGTTTCTTCCTGCGTGTCGGTGGCGACCTGGAACGAAAACGCCTCGGTGTGCGGGAACGCCGGGCCGCCGTTGAGTCCGAGGCAGGGGATGCCGAGCACGGTGAAGCGCACGGTGAGCACCTGTCCGGCTTTGCCGCCCGGGTAATCCGCCGGGGCATGCCAGATCTCATCCAGCGACGAATCGGGGAAGGTCGCGGCGTAAAAACGCGCGGCGGCTTCCGCCTCACTGTCGTACCAGAGGCAAAGGGTGTTCTTCGGGATCGGATTCATTGCAGGACTCCTTTCATTTGACATAGCACGGCGCGCACTCGCGCACCTCGACGGTGGCGAAGCGCGCGGCGGGACAGGCCTGGGCAATTTCCAGTGCCTCGTCGCGGCTGGCGCACTCAATCAGGTAGAAGCCGCCGACCATTTCGCGCGCCTCGGCGAAGGGGCCGTCGATCAGGCTGGCCTGCTCGCCGCGCCGCTGGATGCGGACGCCGTGGCTGTCGGGGCGCAGCGATTCGCTTGCCAGCAACTGCCCGCGCGCGGCGAGCCCCTGGCCAAACGCGACCATTTCGGCGTAGAGCGCGCGGCCCTCGTCCTCGCTGCGGGTGTCGCGCTGGCCGCGCGGCTCGACGATCATCAGCATGAATTTCATTGCAGTGTCCTCGTTGGGGTTGGGAAGGGATTTCCATCACATGGCCTGGCTTACTGCATCGAATGCAGGCCGACGAGATTGCCCTCGGTGTCGTGGACCAGCGCGATGTGGCCGTATTCGCCGATGGGCATTTTTGCCTTGAACAGCGTGCCGCCGGCCTCGACCGCGCGCTGCGCCTCGACCGCGCAATCTGCGCAGGCGAAATACACCAGCGTGCCGCCGCCGCCCGGACGCACGCCGTCCATCTTCACCAGCGCGCCGCCCGCGCCGACGCGATCCATTTCCATGGGAAACGCCCACATTTCCAGTTCCGCCAGACTGTCCGGATTCTTCAGGCTTTCCAGCGTGACGCCCAGCATGCGCTCGTAGAAGGCGCGCGCACGCGGCATGTTCTCGACATAGATTTCAAACCAGATGACGGGGTTGTCCATGCGGTGCTCCTTGTTTTGTTCGGGCTCAGGGTTCGAGATGACGGGGGTGTTCATGCGGTGCTCCTTGTCTGGTTCGGGTTCAGGGTTCGAGCGCAGATGCAATGCCTGCACGTACACGACGCGCGAGCGGGGCGATTTTCGACGTCGCCCGAAAGATCTTATTTGCCGGCGTCGAGCAACTCGACATAGCGGCGCTGCATTTCCTCCGGCGTCACCGTTTCGATGGCATGACCGATCAGCCAGCGATGGCCGTAGGGGTCGCGCACGGCGCCCGAGCGCTCGCCGTAGAACTGGTCCTGCGCCGCGCGTTCGAGCGTCGCGCCGGCAGCCACGGCGCGGGCGATCGCGGCGTCGGCATCGTCCACGTGCAGGTGGATCGTCACCGCTGTGCCGCCGAAGGCTGCGGGCGCGCGGATGCCGAACTCCGGGAATTCGTCGGAGAGCATGATCGTGGACGGGCCGAAGATCAGCTCGGCGTGGCCGACGCGCCCATTGGGCTCGACCAGACGGAATTTTTCGGTCGCACCGAACGCGTCGCGGTAGAACGCGATCGCGGCGGCGGCATCGCCGACGCACAGATAGGCGAAGACTTCGTGGATGTTCATGACGGGGTTCCTCGGGTTG